>Ga0209700_101045_pt1 | contig 55899 bp, 28 predicted proteins | sample SiratroredBW_FD_187528 | JGI IMG/M metagenome (GOLD analysis project Ga0209700, IMG submission 187528) | Root nodule microbial communities of legume samples collected from California, USA - Siratro red BW (SPAdes) (version 2) | ecosystem: Host-associated > Plants > Roots > Nodule | place: USA...
TTTCTTTCTAACATCATTACTTAAAACAGTTCAATTAATTATACCAAATCACAATAAATAACCAAATTCAATCAATGCTCAAGGACCAGTCAGACCTGCAAGAAAGACTTGAGCACTGATAATCATATATCTGAGTCTTTTATTCTAGGGTTCTATTTGAAAGTAAATAACTAAAATAAGTTACTAGCTTCCCTTACCTGATGAAAATTCCCCAAAATAATTTCTCCAAACTAGCTAGTGGCAATAACTCAATCTTTAGGAATCTAGAAAAAGTCATCAGAACAAAACCAAATTTCAGTATAATCTTAATCAAGTTGAGAGAAATATTTTTCTCAACTGTCCCTACTAAGATTGATGACAAAAACCTAAGGAAAAACAGATATTAAGGGATCTTTAGAGCAAATATGAACATACTCTGTTTGAGATTCTAATTGGTTAGAAATGATCCTTAACTCTTCAGGTACTACAGGGTATGATCAGATTCTAAAACAGATGACATATGGAGAAAAAAAAGTTAGAGAGAAGAGAAAGAGATTTTGAGAATGGAAAAGGAAGAGATAGAGGAGAGAGAAAAAAGAAAATATGGTTCTGGAGGTGCATGGACGTCACAATTTGAGTAAACGTGATAAATATTGACGGATTAATAAAAAAGTTGAGAAGAGAATGAAAAATTATATAATAAATAAAGAATGTTTTAAATTAAACGAAATTATATAATAAACTTCGTACCTCTTCCTCGTTCCAACCTCACTCCCAATTATGCGAACCTTCATAACGTATAACATCCACTTCAAGTACATTAGTTATAAATAGGGGTGTTTAGAATATAGAACTGATAAAAAAATAACTGAAAACTGATCTAAATATTATATTGTTTACTATTTCCAGCTTACATATGTTACTTGTTTTAGACTAGGTAACGTATATCATATCAACTATAAAATTGTATTGTTTGTTGTTATTAGGGTGTTATATATGGACTACATTTCAATCTTTCCGTAACCTCAAAAACATTCTGATACAGTTGGCCATATCTTTCATTTACATTTTATTAACTTCGAAGAGTTCAGAATTTTAATTCATCTCATTTAATACTTTACCTTCTTCAATACACTTAATTTACACTTTACAATTCACAGTTAATTTTTTAATTTATATCATATTTTAATTTTCCACTCATTATTTTATAAAGTCAAAACTCGATCTAGTGCATTCAGGTTGACTCTGCTAAAATTAGAGATATCTCTTTTCTTTTCTTCATCTCATCTCATTCTACGCGTATGGGTAAAAAAATGAGATATTTCCTTTTTAAAGCATGATTTTTGTTTTTCAACCTTTGTTTTGGAATTGCATTGAAGCTAAAATCCCACGGGGAAACGACATAAAGGGGGGAAAGAACTAACAAAAATAATTACAATTGCCTGTTTTCTTTGTGTTGTACTCAAAATTTGGCAAACAATAGAAAATGGTTAAAATTTTGCATGAGACTTTTATAATATATAGTGCACAACATTCTACCATGTGGCCTCCTTTGGAGACCCTTTTGCCTTTCGGTGCCCCTAGTCTGTTTACAAACAACATTTACAATTAAAGAAATCACATCCTCTGTACACACATTTGCATTCAACCTCAACACAAGGCTTTCTCTTCCAAAGATGCCCTGAAAACCAATATAAAACACAAATTCACGTGAGAGAAATAGTCAAATACCGTGCTTAGATCCAGTAGTACCTAAGCTACATATGCACACATGTATATTATATCAATCACTCCCATAATTTTTTTATGGTTGGATGTAATGAAGTTCACATTCTCAAGCACGTGACCCCAGTACAGAATTTCAACCATTTGACAATATTATTATACAAGTGAATATGACCATGGCAGAAAATATGCTCTTTTGAGATGCTGCAAGTTGCTAGTGATCAGTATCCAAAGATTTGGCCATATCTTGTACCTGTATGTAGGACCCTTCAAAGATTACCATTGGATAACTCATGAATTGCTGAGATGACTTTCAACTCATTACATATTTTAATTTTGTTCTAACCAGATTTGTGCATAACTGTCCTAAGATCCAGTAATCATATGAGGCAGGAATAACTAGGGAGAAAGTGACTTGTATGATGCTACAAAATGTTTATGTAGGGTTCTCTGATTATCATATCATGTTATGACCTATGTTACTATCAGACAACTTGGCTCACGTTCAAACAAGCTGAAAGAAACCTTACATTATGAAGAGAACACAACCAAATCACACCGAATATCGTGAGCAACAAGTGTGTTCCCTATGCAACATACAAGTGTTGAACATCTGAGAACTTTTGGGTGAGTTTTAAATCAGCATCTCCCTAGTCAGATATTTGATGATGTTAGAGTCTCCTAAATGTCTTTTTCTCTTATAAGGGTTAGATTATGACTTGGCAATAAAACAAAGGCTCGTACCTACCCCATCACTAATCCAATATCTCAATCTCAACAACAGAAACACTTTTTTAATCACAACTCATAACCCTTGGCAAAAAATAAGGTTTGCCCTGACCCATTTCAAGCAACAAACACCAAATGCAAAAAACAAGAGAATGATAAGTGGACACATCACATCAAAGCAACACAAACAACTGTTACATATAGGTTATAACTGGTGAGAGGATTACCCCTGCCTAAAAGATTCTTTCCCGTATTACTTTCTTCATCAATTCAAGTAATATGAATAAAACTTAATACCATGTCACATGACTGTTAAATTCTGGTAACCCAACAAAGACTTGCTACCCTATCAAAGTAGAACATGCAACATTCTGAAAGGTAAATGAGTGTACATAAGCACAACCATGAGGCATCATAAAGCTAAAGTGATTTTGGCTCTAAAATATTTCAACTTTGGTAGCGATTAATTCTTTCAATAGCTGAGGTAAGCTGACTATACCTTGTAAGAAAATTCAACTAAAGATTTATAGGCCAATTAATATAAAAAATAATAATTTTGAATAGTTACCTCTACCCTATTCCAACTAAATAATCTTCTCAACACTGTGGACCAAATAAATTAGTGGCGTGAATTTCAATATCCTAATTAACACTTCACACTTCATACTACTAGTAGGTAGATGACCCTCAGCTTTCCCTCTCACAAAAATGTCAAAAGATAAAATTATAAAACACCGAAAACCGAATCCCCTAAAGTTCGAAAGCGACATCACCGCAACAAACACTACCCAATACTGTTTACTTTTTTCTGCATAAATCTTCTAAATAAATTAAAAATTTATTCTATTTTAAAATATGAATTTAGCTCTATCTCAATAAAATAGGTTCTACAAGATTATACATCTTGTTTTGACCATAATGTAGCAAAAAAAGGAAGATGAATGAATCACTTACGTATTATAAATTTCTTTTTATTCTTTTCTTCTCCATACATTTTAATTTTGTTTTTCTGGACACGGAAAACTATTTATTTATCCTTTATCTTTTATTCTACAAAATACGATTTTTTTTGCCAGAAAAAGCAAGAGTGACGTCACCACAGAGTGTGTAGAAGCAGAAACCAGAAACTCTGCACTCACTTACCAGCTCACTTCAGTCCCGGAAAATGACGTCATCGGCTATATCCATCAGCGGTTGGAGGCACTCCGGCGCAAACTTCCTGGCGAAGAGGTAAACGTAGCTGGAGTTGGAGCGTCGCAGGCGGTGAATAAGGTCCGGCGAGATCTCCGGCGCGGTGTAGGTATGGGGGTGGCCGTCCCAGGAGCCGGTCCAGTTGACCCGGGTGAGGGTAAACCCGGTAGAGCCATTCGGATCCTCCATGGAGAGGAGTGTGGGGAAGTAGTGCTCTTCGGGGTAGCAGGGTTCAGGGGTGAGGCAGGGGAGGCGGAACTTGTTCCAGAGGCGGAGGTCACGGACGACGATGCGCGCGTGGCGGCGGGTGAGGATGAAGAACTGGGAGCCGACGCGGAAGGAGGAGAAGGGGACTTCGGGGAGCATGGGGGGACGCGCGGCGTAGCGCGCGTGGAGGTTGGGGTCGTGGGAGAGGATCTCGATGAAGCTGCGGTGGGGAAAGGTGGGGTTTTTGAAGAGGTAGTTGTGGACGAAGGGGAGGGAGTGGAGGGGGATGCAGTGCTGGGAGAGGAGGGCGAAGTAGAGGTTGAGGGGGTCGTGGAGGAGTGCGGCGGCGATGAGGCGGCGGGCGGCGGCGATGAGGGTGGGGGAGGCGCGGGAGGTGGGTTTTGAAGGGATGAAGCGGGAGCGGGGGAAGGGGCCGCCGGGGGCGGCGATGGGGGGGTGGGCGTGGATGTAGATGTTGAAGAGGTGGGTGTGGGAGGAGGAGAAGAAGGTTTCCCAGAGAGGGGAGAAGGTGAGGTTGGAGTTGGTGAGGAAGAGGAAGGCTATTTTGGGGGTGGAGGAGAGGTGGGAGGTGGTGTGTGGGGCGGCGGCGCGGCGGAAGAGGGCGAGGTCGTCGGCGTCGGGCGGCGAGAGGAGGAGGTGCGGGGAGAGGAGGAGGAGGAGAGGGAGGGAGAGGAAGAGGGTTAGAGAGAGCAAGAGTGGAGATGACAACATTGGTGAAAGATAAGAGAAGAAGAGAGTTAGAGTGTAAGAGAAAAAACAAAGCTTTGGTTTTTCATCGTCATCTTCTTCTCTTCTCTTTTCTTCTCTCTCACCATTTTTACTTTTTCCCCATAGTCAAAACCTTCTTAATTTTCTTTAACTGTTTTTAAATAAAGTTCTTTGTTACAATAATATTAAGACTCTGTAACTCCTCCCTTCAATGTGAAACCATTTATGTTGGCAAGTATTTCATTTATGGATGGTTTTATTGTTCAAGATTTTTATATCAAATCAATGATGTGATAAATACTTTAACTCTGGGAAAATAGTTACTAAAATCTGTGAATATAAATTAATTAAATATTAAGATATAATTAACAAAAAATAGTTAGTGCCATTTTAAACTCTAAAGTTCACGATTAAACATGATAGAGTGATTTTTAGTTTGTAGAATTTATCATGTTTTACTTCTTTTGATAAATTATGAAACGAATCGTTTCTAATTTAGGAAAAAGTGTCTTTATATTGAATGTGAAACACAATAACACTTGTTTGTGATTTTGAATGAATTTAGCAAATCCTAATACGAAAAAGAAAGTGTAGGATGGTGTGGTGGAAGAAGATAAGATTGCTGAAATTGGAAAGAAAGAGTGGGTTTTTGATGAGCAGGACGAGTGTGTCTATGAAAAGATGTTTTGGAGGATGGGACAGAAGAAGAAAGTGGGTTTTTATTTTTGGTGGAAAGGATAAAAAGGGTTAGATATTTTGATTACATGCTTTAAGATGCCAATTAATCTGTCGTTAAAATTTTGACTTTTTTTTTTAATTTAGTTTAATTTGTTTATTATTTTAATAACGTAATTTTGGCTTATCTGCTAGTTTCTTGTTCAATGGTTTGATTTATCTGTTTTCTCATTTCGTGTTTTTATCAAATATTAAACATCAAGATAATTGATAGATGAAAGCTATGTGATTAAAATCGTGGGGTTAAATTTACGAGAGAGAAAAAAAATTAAGGACGGTAAATTTAAAATTTTAAATATATAATTAAAAAATATCAAGTAATTTAATTCATAAAAATTGTAGTGAGGAGTTAAATTAGTTTTTAAAATAAAAAATAATAATTACATCTTTTACTTCCAATGGTAGCACATAGGTTGAGAACATCATAAACTAATGCGGATTAACGTTTTCACATACTAATATAATTAAAATGAGTAGATAATATCATACTTTGAATACTAGTCTTACAATAAGATAATTAGGGTAATTAGTCATTACTCATTCAATTAAAATTTTATTAAAAGATGATAAATATGGTCATTAAATGCATTTATTATTGGATCAAAATTTCAATTAACTTCAGTCTTAGACATATATAAACTTACTGGATTAGGGTTTGAACATTACCAGAAAATATAAGTATAAAAGGACACAATCTAGTGGTACAAATTATTAAAGACCAAGAAATCGAGTTGAAATTTCTAAATTCGCATTATATCAAGTATGACGAACGAAACATTATGGATGATACAGTAAAGTTCGTGGTGTAACATTCTCCTATTATTTTGCATTTATATTATTGTTTATTTTAACTATCAAAATACTAATAAAATCTTAAATAAAACATTATCAAATAGTAACATAATTCAGAGTATATATTTTTAAAAAAATGATTTAAAAAATTATAGTAAAACTTCTCATGCAAAAATATTCATAACAAATTTGTTTAGTTGATTTTTGTTATTGTTTTGAGTATTTATTATTATCCTCACACGTGCTAACACATAAGTATTAGTCGTAAAATAAAATATAAAGTAAGTTTAAAATAAAACATTCAAATATAAAATCTCGTTAATTGGAATATGCAAAGTTTATATCGCACATCCATAATTATATTAAATATATTTTTTACTTAAACAAAGGTATGAAGAAATTTTATGCAACTTCAAAATTTATAAGAGGCAATATTAGATATTTTTATAACACTTAACACATTACAAGAAAAAAGTTATTTAGAAATCAATTTTCAGCTATCAAATAATATAGTGGTTAATTGTAACTAAAATAGTCATCAAATTAATAGTAGAGGTCATTAAAATTTTGATAGCTAATGTTAGATATCAATTATCTTGACTTAATTTTTAACCACCAAAATATAATTTAGTAATCATTTTAGTCACAACTAGTAACCATTTTATTTGATAACTAAAAAATGGTCTCTAAATATATTTTTTTATAGTGACATGTGATAAAGATATATAGAAACATCAAAATTATAAATTTGTTCTATATTAACAATCCACAACATATTAAGATAGTTTTTTATAAGCTTGTTTTACAAAATTACATGCAATAACTTTCATCCGAGAATTTTCATACCTGGTCCATTCATTTACATGATATAGGTTATTAGTAAAATATAAATACCTAATTTCATTCATAGTTTTTTTAACTCAACACTCACACTATATTCATACAATTATAATATTATTACCTTGATAATTATTACTTAACAATTGTCATATCATTAATTCCATCTTGCTTCATCTCATACCACAATAATTTTAATTATTTATTACATTTAGCAAGATTGATGATCAACTTAGAATGATAATATAAGGATAAAAGAATTTAGAACATATATCATACATAATAATTAAGAATTATTTTAAAAAATATATGTCATAGAAAAAAAGATAATATTATATTAAAATCTTCTCGATTGAGTGAGATTCTCTAATAAAACATAATCTACACTGTTTGCAATAGTACTATACATCAAAATATTTATGAAATAATCAAAATATTTATGAAATAAAAAAAAGTGTAGTTAGATTTTGTTCAACCCTAAGTTCAATTTTATAAAATTAATTAACTATTACCAATTTATCAAACACACGTCATGCATCAACACAATTAAAAATGTAAAAACGAACTAGGAATTTGTTTAAAAAATAATTAAGACCACAATTAAATAAAACCAAAACAAAATTAAACACAATAAAGTTGTGAACGAGGTTAAGAATAAGGTTTATGGTCTCCGATTTATCTATCAATTATCATAATTTAATTGATTTTAAATTGATTAATACGACGCGTGAAACTCATACCTTGGAAACCAAATTTAAGCTATTAAAATTGTAACCTCAAAGTGACTGTGGAATATAGTTGTAAACCATTAATCCTCATACGATCGTGGAATAGTTGTAAACAATTAATCTTCGTCTATTCAAGCTTTCATAACACACTCCATGAATAGTACATGATGCGACAGTACAAAGAAGATAGAAAATAGAAAAAAAAGTGGCAACCCTGAAGGTAAAATAATAAAAGAGAAAACACAATTTTGTAAATTAAAAATTTGTTTATTTTCAGTTATTACGTAGGTCTCTAATCAAAGCCTCATTACTCCATTTAAAATCTTTTGATTACTGCCAATTAGATGGACCTTGATTATGAAAACAAGTTATAGTAACGAGTTAAATTACAAATGTCTTATCATAATTTTTTGCATGGAAAAATTCAAATATTTAAACAATGTGACGAAACTATTTTTTTATTTTTTTACCTTGGATTCCTTGTGGTCTACGAAATTTGGATATTGAAGAGGAGGAACTCAATTATACTCCTTGCCCTCTACGTGACAACGCACACATAGAAGACGTTTTGATTAATGGAATAATGTTACCTAAAAAAACCAAGGTATTTAATGCTAAAAGTAAAATTAGTACCGAAGAAACTTATCCCTGAAATCTTTTGAAAGAGAAGAAAAAAACTTCCATGAGTTAAAATTAACTATACACAAATGTTTTCTAATATAGTTTTTCTATTTATATTTTAAAATTATAAGTTAACTTTAATTTAAAGAAAATAACTCATTTTTTTTCTAATTTTCTCAGTTTACTTCCTTTACGAAATTAAAAATCTCTTCTACCCTCTCGCACGAAACATCACGGCTTCAAATTAATCCATAATGATCAAATTAAAGGTAGACTTCTTTCTTCTTTTTTATAATGTAAAACTTAAACGAACAACTGGTATGGTTTTTTGAAAACATAAGAAACTAAATATAAAAAGTAAACACTTCTCTAACTCCATAGTTTTTAAAGAGTGAGACTTTTTCCTCATATTAAAAACGTTCACAATAATCTAAAGGGTAGGAGTGAAAGATACGAGTATTATGATGTATAAATGAGAAGAGGACCACAATGATTCTAGGGTAAGTGGAGAAGTATATATGAATAGAATAATGATGTAGAGGGAGCCAATGAGAATGCAAAGGAACAAAAGTAGGTATAATCACCCTCTATAAGCATAAATGAGGCTGAGTTCTTTATAAAAAGGGTGATGTTGTGTTATATTCTTCTGCTCTCTTTTTGCTTTCTTTGAATAGAGAAGTGAGATGCAAGAAAAGAGCAATGGGAACCACAAAAACAAGAAGAACAAGTGCTTTTCTTTGAATCACACTTCATAGTGGGGACTCAGATGGAATGGAATTGATTGGTACTTGGAATAGAAGATAAAGATCAAAGAAATAAAAAATAAAACATATTTCAATTTAATCTATTTAATGTTTTTTTTTTAAATCAGAAGGAACTTATTGAAGAAATACATAAAGTGTATTATTGAGACTTTTAAAACTCAATATATCAAAATGTTGTATGATTTTAAACAAATATTTTTTTTTTCTTTCTATATAATCATTGTTGTAAAAATGATGAAACTATTTCCTCTGTTCAAATATAACGACAATATTTTATCCATTAAATACATATAGTTTTTCAAGAAATTATATAAACGCGTGGTACCATTGTATTTAATAATGCAAAGAAAGCATGCATTAAAGCTTTTGGAAAATAAGGTATCGTTTGAATATTGGAACTAATCTTTCTAAAGATATGAATTCAACTTTAACTATTTTGATTAAGCAACATGAATTTTAAGACACTTACATTTTAGTTTATGCGCTTTTAAAGTTTTAATATTATTACGAAATAGTTATTTTAACTTATATATATACTAATTATATTCTAAATTGTTCTGTGATATTGTATCTGGAAACCTTATTGATAAAAAGTTATAAACCACAGATAAAAGGTGTAAGCCTCATGAGCGATTTGATAAACAACAATTTGTAAAGATCCTTAAAAAAATGTTTAAGTGTCAACATTATCATTAGGAATTGTAACATAAACATAAAGGTACTTATAAAGATCAATATTTTATTAAATTGAATAAAGCATACCACAAAATTCATAATTTTACATTCTTTAAAAGACAATATTAAGTACTTCAAAAGTTCTTTTATCCTCTCCCAGGAAGGTTTATTGATGAAAAACTTAAAAAAAAAGAAGAAGAAAATACTCCTTATGGCTAAAGTTATTTTTATTATATATTTTAAATTTAAATTTGATGTTCTATACATTGTTATGGTGTACTATTGAATTGTTTTTGTATTTGTATGAAATAGGAGATTGAAAACAAAACTAGTCGAAGTAAGCAATAAATTAAACCAGTTATTAATATAAAATTAATTTTGAAATGGTAATGGTATTAATCTATTTTTCATTTTATTTAACAAATTTATGTGGTTCTTTTATTTAATTTAACTTCTTATCATCTTATTTTATTTATTTTTAATAGAAAAAAAATGACGAATGATCAAGTACAGTAACGTGTTGAAATCTACATGAATGAAATCTCATGGAATTTGGTGTATTTCAAATGAAAAATAATAATAAATAAAATACTTTCACTTTTATTTTAATAAATTTAAGTATATAGTTAACAATTTAAAATTTATAAATTATTTTTTCTTAAAAAGTTTTAAAATCTAAAAGATTTGGATTCTTTATAAATATTTCAAAATTAAAATATGTAGAATGACTATGGAGGTATTTACTGAAGCTATTTTATAGTCTATTTTTTATTGAAAAAATAATTATGAATACGTAGGAGTTGGAACCATATAAAAACAAATTTATGGAATTAACTTTGATTTTTCAAAAGTGGAATGCACTTTTAGGTATTTGATATGAAGTTGCTTTATTGATTTTATATGGAGGTGTATTATTTTAAAACTAAAAAAAGTTTATTGTTTTAAGACTAAAACAAACCAAGATAGAGAGAAAAGAATTTTGTTAAATTAATTCTGAAATTTAACATTTTATTGGTTGCTATCAGTAAAGTAAAAAGTCTTAATTAGAGCATTAAAAATTCTTTAATTAGCTATAATTATTGACTTGCAGATGAACTTGAACATTATCTGTCCCTTAAAATCGAATGTGTAGATATAATTAATGTGACTTGAACAATTTATATAGAATTAATTATGGATTTTAGAAAATTAGACAATGACAGATAATTAAGTGATGTAAACCATTAAATAGCTTATAATTATGAATGTATAACTGAATTTAGTTTGTATATTTCTTTTGAATTGTAATGTTTCGCATTAATTAGAATTTGGAATGAGTCGGAATCAAGTTTCGATAAATTAGTTATGAACTTTGGCAGATTAAAGGTTGTTATTAATATACTAACTTGGACAAATTCGTGGCCTGCAATTTGTTTAATATCTATAATTGTTGAAGTATGATTTTTTTTTTTTTTTTGTTATTTCCCCTTGAACTTTGACATGCTAGGAGTCATTAGGATTTGGTTTCACTCAGAAATGATTTTGTTAGATTTAAGTGGTGCGTGTTGAAAATATTGCGGGACAAAATTGACATATAAATTTTTTAGAACGTTTTTGTTTTTAATTAATCATATGATAATAGAATTATTATTTGATATCGGACTGTATTAAGAGTAATTAGCCATTAGAATTGTTGAGACTTAAATTGTTTAATCTTCACATATTTTTTTAAAGAAAAGTTTTAGTGATTAAAAACACTAAACAAGACGCTAGTTTACATAATTAATAACTCAATTTAGATTAAAATAATTAATAATTAATTTGGGTTTCTATTTAAATCTAATCGTGTATATTATCACATTAATTTATCGTTAAACTAATAAAAAATATATATTGTAAAAATAGGTAGATAAAACCAGTTTGTACTTTCAAAATCTAAATTACATTTTTCAATCTCACCAAATCATCAGTTATTCTGAACAAGATGATTTTTTTCAATTTTGGATTAGCTGGAATTAACTTAGTGTGTTGCGAATTTAAATAATTACTCGAATAGGTAAATAATATTTCAAATAATTGGTAAATAAATAAAATTCGAACACCGTTTCTTAAAGTTTTGTTTTTAAAATATAAGTTATTCATTTATAAATTTCTTTTCTTCAAATTTACTAGTTTTGTGACTTTAAAAATTACTTATGAACCCTGTTTTTTCTCAAATCAAACAATTGTTTCAGTTTTGTATATAAGTTTATATTATTAGTGCTGTGAGTTTTTATTTTTTTATAAACTATCAAGTGCAATATTTAAATAATATTTATTTTTTAATTATAATATTTACACGATATTTTATAAATTGCCTAATTATTTAAAAAATAATAATCTAAAATTATAGTAATTTTTTTTAATGATTACAATAAGATTTAATTTTAGGATAATCAACCTTTTATAGCTTAATTTACTTGTTAGAATATATATATATATATATATATATATATATATATATATATATATATATATATATATATATATTACATTAAATCTTCTATGTATATTAATATTATTCAAGTTTTATTTTTTATTCGAATATGAATAAAAAAGTATCCTCTCAAAGTTGGAAATGGTTGGAAGAAATTTTACTGAAGAAATTTTACGTCATTATTAATTCACAATAAGAAAATTATGAGTTTTCATTTATAAAAAATTAACCTATTATCATAAATCATATCTATTAACAATTTTTTAGCTTTCTTCAGCTAATTTATTCATAAAATAACTCAATTAATTCTATATTTTTATTTCCCTTTTTATTGATATTTATAAAAAAAAAATTATCCAAACATAAACCAGAGATTGTAACCAAGTATATATACAATTTAACAGAAGAATCAATATCCAAATTGCATGACTACTTGAGTAGTTGTTGAGAAATTTACAGCAACCAGTTCGGAAAAGAGAATTTTGGTTTCAGTTCTATCTAGATATTAGTGGAAGCTAATTCCAACTGATAAAATTCAAGTTCCAGAGGATGCCATTGCAGGTTCCAATACATTACAGTTTGTTACGCCTAAGCCATTACTGATTCCACTGCCTTCTCTGACCCTTAGTTACTCTTCATGCCAACTTTCCTTTGGACCCAAGTACATGTAGCAGGCTCCCTCTTCAAAGCTTTTACCCCAAATGGGTTGTTTTGGCTCTGTTGCATGCATAGAGAAAAATTAACACACTTAAGAAATGCCAATTTTTGTGTCACAAGTCTAGAAATTCCATTTTCTAGGATAAGATGTTGCAGGTATGGAATATTGGATAATTTTTGCCAATTACTAATTTATGCAGAAAAAGTTTACTGAATTCCAGCCCATAAAAGTGCATTAGTAGTAGTAATGAATGAGGATAAATTACCAATAGGCAAGATCCAGATGTGGTATCACAGACAGGGAACTCAGGAGGGCAGCAACTGGTCTTGTCATCACAGCATGTTGCAGACTCAATGGGGCAGCATCCCCATCCAAAGCAGAACCCTCTATAGTCAAAAATGCAACAGCATGTGGTTCCAGGGGAGCAAGAGTAGTATTCATCACAGACTGTTGAAGGGGTTGGAGGTGATGGGGGAGAAGGACCAGGATTTGGGGGGTTAGCACCACTCTTGGTGGGATAGGATGCCTCCATTGCAATCCCACACTTACCACTCTCACTCTTCACATTCCTCTCTAGCTTAATGTAACCATCTTCACCCCATGCAGGACCCCAAGAATTCCTCACTAGCCAGTAATCAGTACCATTTTCTGTTCCATATCCAACTACTGCAACACCATGATCTAGCTCTGTCCCACATCGGCCAGTAAAAACACCCTGCATCAACAAATATATATCAGAAGGAATATAATTTTAGCAACACAAGTAATATATAGTCATCAAATTCATGATAGATAGCACAGTGTATACACCTAGTTAATACTTTTCATTTCTTTTCATCTTTCTCGTATTTCATATCATATTAATTACTATTAATATAAAAGGTTAGTATTATATACAATAAGTATAGAAAAGTCTAAAACTGGTAAATAAGACTGTATATTACCGATTGATAAAGTTGAAATTCCCTGCCACCAGCTTCAATGGCAACACTAACTGGTTGTTTTGCAACAGCCTTCATCAAAGATTTCTCATCATTGGCTGGGACATCTTCATATCCGTCAATGGTAACAACGCGAGTATTTTTCTGAACAAACAAAAGTCAGGTAAGTTATATAACAAATGCGTTTGGATAATATACAGAATCCATTCTAACCTGACAATACCATAAAACAAAGACTACTTATATATTTTTCTCACCATAAAACTATTCCAAACACACGAAGAAATAGTTTACCTATGACCAGACATATACCTTGTTTGGATCACACGTATTATCACGTGCTGTATAGGGGTAATCCTCTTCCGTGTCAATGCCACCATTTTGTATTATAAAATCAAAAGCATAGTCCATGAGACCCCCATTGCACCCCATGTTGTAGCTTCTGTCACAGTCCACCAATTCTTGCTCTGATAGAGAGGTCAGATTGCCAGTTACAATTTGATTGATTCCTTCCACCGCTGCAACCGTGGAGAATGCCCAGCAACTCCCTTTATGAAGATCAAAGTCAATTAACTTATCACCAAACACATTTCATATATATCACAAATGACAGCAAAATGAACCATTCTTCTTTGATTCAAGAATCATCTAAAGATTTTTAAAGACAATCTATCCACACTTTAAAAACAGATTCATTTTAGTAAAGATAACACAGCATACTATTTCTTTATACGAAAAAGCCTCTTAAATGTAACAAATATCAGTCACATCTATTGATAATTTCCTTTTTTCTCACCTTTAATCCACAGTTTTTATAGAAAAGCTTGAAACTTTGAATTGTCATGCTATAAGATATTAATCCCTAGAAAAGCTTCAAACTTTGAAACGTTGAATTATTCAAGAAGCTTTTCAAACAAAGATTTGCAACAACAGAATTGTAACCTTGAATCACAAGCAACACAAGTTCAACAAAACTCACCACACTGGCCCTGATCTTTGACGGGGGCGACAGCACCCTTCTCCCTCCAATCCACCATGGAAGGCAGCTCGTCCCCGGCGCGAAAAGCGTAGCGACCAGTCTTCTTGGACGTGAGCTTCTTCCGGGTGCCCAAGAACATGGCCCTATACTCTTCGTTGGTGAGATCCGCGAACCTATTCAACCCAAGCCTGAACTCCTTGTTCCCCGCCCCATTATTATGCTCCTCAACGAACCTCAAATTATCCTTAAAAATCTGGAACCTTCTCTCCTTCTCCCCAAGGGCGTTGTAGGCCTTGGCGTGCTTCATCAGCCACGCCTCGTACGTTCTCCACAGGACGGCGTCGTCGTAGTCGATGATGGACATGTCGAGGGCGAAGGAGCAGAAGGAAAGAGAGAGGAGAAAGAGAACGGTGAGAAGTGCATGGTGGGAAAGGAAACGCGAGTTTTCAACTAGGGTTCCCATGGTGGGGTTTTGGGGAGGGAGATGAAGATGATGAGCGTGTGAAAGATGGTATTTATAATTTGTGAACCCAGGGTTGGTTGAGAATTTGAACGTTAGAAGCGTTGAAATCGGAAGGACGGGATAGAACGTAGGAGTCATGCTCTACATGCATGTGTGTCAAGAAACCTATGACTCTTGGATAATGTTCTACTATGTTTAGGATTTTGGTTGATTCAACTTTACTTCTGTACAATAATATTCTATTTTTATATCAATATATAATTCATAATAAATAAATATTTTTTAGTTTCTAACTTTTAAATTATATCAGTGGTAGTGCTTTTCTCTCAAACTGATTTAAATAGCTCAATTTAGATTAAAATAACTAATAATTAATTTGGGTTTCTATTTAAATCCAATTGTGTACATTCATCGTTAAACTAATAAAAATCCAAATTACATTTTCAATATCATGCAATATCAATTATTCTAAACAAGATGAATTTTTTCAATTTTTGGATTAGTTTGAATTCACTTAATTCCTAAAATTATTAACTATAACATCTAGAATTATGTGAGTTTTTCCATCCTAAGATGTACATTTTACAAGTTTATATTAGTTTCTTTTTTTTTTCTTGTTTTCTTATACCTCCTCTTGAATGCTAAATAATATAAATGTTTTTTTTCCTTTATCTACGTGTGTTAAAATTCTTACACATACATTTCTTAGATAAGATTTTTACACATTAGTATCTGACCCTACTTTAGTGATGTGGTTCAGCTTTCCTTAAAGAGGCCTTTGATCTAAATGGTGTGCGACTCAACTCTAATGGTAGGAGAGCACAATTTCTCTTCTATGAATCCTCATTCATGGGCTTCACTCTTATTCCTATGAATTCAGTTCTTCATGTCCACTTTTTGCAGAATAAGAAGAATTAATGCAACCTTCCATTCTCAGACTCGGATAATCAATTATTAATAAAAAACTAATAAAATAAAGAAATAAGCAGGGTTCAAGTTTAAAAAGAGTTGATTTTATTATAAAGATTGACTCCAAAATATGATAAAAATATATGAATATTCTACCTTAGCTATAAATGACTATGTTCCAAAGAATACTTAATCTTAGTCAATAGTGACTGTGTCCTAAATAATATTTGGTCAGAATCAGAAATTATTGTATTCCAATGAATAGTCACTCTTAACTATGAGTGACTGTGTACCAAACAATACTCTTATTGTATTTGTAGTGATAGTCTATCCAATAAAACTTAATTAAGTTGATCAAGAATTTGACATAATTTGGATTTATACAAAGCAATATAAAAACACCAAGTAAATCTCTCTACCCTAATTTCTTAAATTACATATTATTCAACTAACCAAAGAATGATATTTATTTTTTAAACAATATTTTTGAATTGTATTTGACTGTATTTCATTAGACACTAATATTCCAAAAATTGTTATATTTTATCATACGTTGATATTTTTAAAATCATCAAAAGGTTTAAATACACAATTCAACTCTCTATTCTTGTGTATTCTATTTGTGTTCACAAACCCTAAAAAACTCCTTTACGTAGATCATTTGCCTTGTATAATCGTGATTTTTATTAAAAAAATTATATAAAAGTTATTTGATCTAGGTTTAATAAGTTAGGGTGAGGATCAAAGATATTAATATTATCAAGAAAAAAGTTTGCATTTAATGTAGCATGAAGAACATCTGTTGCAACTCTTATCTTTTAGGAACACATACATAACTTGAAGAACAAATAAAACTTTAAGAGTACAAAAACTAGAAAGTGCTTGATCAATTGTCATTAGGCAAAAAAACTATAAGGGACAACTCTTTTTAATTAATAATGTAAAACCTAAGTGCCACCATTTGATTGTAACTTTGTTCACCTGACCTACATCATAGGACAATGCAACAATTTCCTTCTCGGCAATTATCTCACTCTAAATCTAACTATTTGATTGTAACTCAACCCACCTCAGCCCACCTCAGCCCACCTGTACGCCATGTGATGTGATAATTGTGCAACCTATAACCATCTCCCCGTGAATAATTATCCTATCACAAATCAAACTCAAACTCGTAACCTTGACTTTGATACCAATTGTTGGATTAAGTACTTATCACTAAACTATATAAGCTATAATTGATAGTTAAGAGGACAACTTTTTCTGCTTAAGAGAGTAATAAACCAAATGCCATGATTTGATTATGACTTGATTTACCCAGTTTATGCCACAGGACAATTGATGCATCAAGTAACAAAAATATTTGCAATGACTATTTTTCTCAAGACCTAAATAGAAGACAACTTGAAGAATAAAGTTTACAAAGTTTAAAAATTTTAATTGAATACACTTCACAAACTTATTCTTTAATATGTGCACTTCTTTTGGTTGAACACTTTAGTGTTCATTAGCAATATAAGAAAGTGAACGTAATATTGTATTCATATAATGACATAAACTGAAACACCGCCTACCATCATAGAATTAATTGTTATTTATTTAATAATTGGAAATTTTTTTTTTTATGTATGATTTTCTTATAGAGAACATTAATCACTAATATAATTTTGTAGATATGTATGTCAACATTTGTACTTATTCATAATATATTACAAATATCTATAGGTTTTGCATAATAATAAGAGTTCTACATCAAAATAGAAGACTATCTATATATTTTATATATTGTAAATATATTATAGCTAAGTTCTCTATGAGTCAACATTTAAGAGAAATTTTTAAAAAAAATTCTTGAACAATTCTTAATTAGGAGATTTTGCTTCTACTCTGACAAGTACATATAAAAGAAAGACATTAAAGTAGGTCTTTATAAGTCTTAAATATCAATCTTAATAAATTTAGCATATAATACAAACAATCAAAAGTTACTTAGGAAGTGATTAGATTGTTGAATATTCTTCATTAAAATAATGGTGCAATCATAATTATTTTTCTCAAGGATTATGACAATTTGCCAATAAAAGAAATATATTCTTACTATCTAATCTTGGTGATGCTGAGAAGGTATTAGATGATATAAAATGACATGTGGATATCCTAGTCCAGGGGCAATACTCTGAATTATCTAAATATTCACTTTCTTGAAAATACTTCCCTAAATCCCACTATGGTTTCTACCTTTCATCTTGTAGTGTACCATACAACCACTTTTCAAATAAAGACACTCATACATTAATATGGTCTCAACTATTTGAAACCTATAACTCTTTCACAATATATATACTCTTCACATTTTCAAGAATAACATAATATAATGACTATCATAATATATCATATTTATCTTAATTAATAATTTGCACACATAAAAAATATTTACTTTTACTTTATATGTATTTTTTTAATTATATATAAAAAATAATATTTAAAATATTACAAAAAAATAAGAATTAAAACAATAATTTTAAATAGATATAATTTGATTAATAGGACACTAGAGATAAAATTAAGTAATACGATTATAAAATAAAAAAAATTGTAATATATCTAAAGATAAATCAAATAACATAAATGAATGAATAGAAACAAGATATAAATTAAATAACATAAATAAGTAAATAGGACTAATGTCTAACTAAAAATAAATTAAATAATATAAATAAATTAAAAAAACAACATAAATAAATAAATAAGATTAGTTAAAATAGCATAAATAAATAATAAATAAATAGGTCTAGGAGATTAATAAAAATAATAGAAGTAAAAAGAGTAGTATAATATACATTTTAAAATAAATAAAAGTTAATAAAACACCCATTCGATATTAAGATTAATATAAACTGAGCTAAACTTACACTAAAATTAGAACTGTTTATTCTCTTTTTAACTTTTGTCTTTGTTTTCTTTTTCTTCCTTTGGTTCTATCATCTATCTTTCTTCTCTTACCCCTTAACCCCACATTTACCTCATTTCTGATTATAATTTTTTTAAGTTAAACTTATCTTCTTATCTATTATGTTTAATGCCATAAATTTTTTTTTCTCTCATTACCACATTAGAATTAAAACAATATTTCTTATTCTCTCATTTTAATTTTGCTCTCCATTTTCTAAGTCTTTCTTTGGTTCTCTTCTTTATCTTCCTTCCCTTCTTCACATTTACTCTATCCCTATTTATATTATATTTTTTTAAGTTAAACTTATCTATTACGTTTAATGCAACAAATTTTCTTTTCTCTCCTTACCACACTGGAACAAAACCAATAAGTTCTTATTCTCTCATTTTAAATTTTATCTTTATTTTCTCCCTCTTATTTAACTCTTAAATGTCTTTTTTCTCTTATCCCCTGACCCCGTCCTTAATTATACTATTTTTTTTTAAGTTAAACTTACGTATTGCGTTTAATGCAATCAATATTTCTTTCTCTCCTCACCAGATTAGAACTAAAATAATAAATTTTATTCTTCCATTTTAATTTTTATGTTTATTTTCTCCCTTTTCCTGCAGTTTTCTTATCTGTCTTTCTTCTCTTATCTTGTAACCCCATATTTGTTTATATTATTTTTTAAGTTAAACTTATCTCCTTATCTATTGTGTTTAATGCAATAAATATTTTTTTCCCTCCTTATCACATTAGAATTAAAATGATAGGTTCTTATTCTCCCATTTTAATTTATATCTCTTTTTTTTACCTCTTCCTTATCGGTCTTTCTTCTCTTATCCCGTAATTCCACATTTATCCCTATCTCTATTTATACTATTTTTTTTAAGTTAAACTTATATGCTTATCTATTGCGTTTAATACAATCAATCTTTTTTTCCCTCCTTACCACACTAGAACTAAAACAATAAGTTCTTATTCTGTCATTTTAATTTTTATCTCTATTTTCTCCCTCTTTCTTTGGTTGTATTATTTTTCTTTCTTCTCTTATCCAATAACTTCACATTTACCCCATTCCTATTTATACTATTTTTTTAAGGCAATAAATCTTTTTTCTCTCCTTACCACACTAGAACTAAATGAATATAAAGATAGAAAGCTGAGGTGAAAAGAGTATGAAAAAAATCTACAAAATACAAGTTTTGTGACTGTTATAAATAAAAAAAGATGTTTAAAACTAGTTATAAAACATTTTAATTTTATTTAAAATCATAAGAATTATAAAATAAAACACTTTCAATTTTAATAAGCAATTGTTTTAGATAATAAAAACTATAATTGTCAAAAATTTTAATTACATAAAAGTAAATATCTATTATTCTATAACAGAAAAATATCTTAAAACTTAGTCTTGATAAAAAAAAAATAAAAAAAAATGAAGAAAGCAAGTATGCAAATACTGTGTCCGTATAAAACTCAGAGAATTGGGTTTATTACCGCGAAATTCCCGAAACGACCCCTTCCTTGCCAAAGCGAACGTTCTCACTGAAGTCACTGTTCGCTTCTTTTCCTTCGCTCCCTCTGACTCGTCCTCTTCCCTCTCGCTCTTTATATACATTCCAATTCTTGGTTTATGAATTACTTCGTCTTTTTGTTTCAACATGACTCTAGTGACTCCGCCTCCATTGGATGTAACGGAATCGTCGCTTTTCTTTCTCTCATGCTTCAATTCAATTTCGATTGCAATCAATCACTTTATCCTGTTTTTGCTTCTATTGTTTTTCATTTCTATTTTGCGGTTTGTCTGTTGCAAGATTGCTAGGGTTTTGACGTACGTTTTTGATTTTGTTGTGTTGCATGAAGCAGCAGCAACCGCAGCCGCAATCGCAGCCGCAGCCGCAGCCGCAATCGCAGCCGCAGCCGCAGCCGCAACCGGAACCGCAGCCGCTGCAGCAGGTTAAGATGCAGGTTCCTTACGGTCCTCAACCTATGGAAGGTAAGTGTTGAATTTCGATAATGCTCAATGTTGGAGACTCAGTGAATGAGTGTTCACATCATACTGAATTTGTTTATTTAATCATAATGTGTGAACTCATGGGAAGCGGCTGGTGCAATTCCTTATGAATGTTTAGGGTTTAGGAATTCGAGTGAAAATAGGGTGGCATTTGTAATGAGGATTGAAACGGAAAATATTTTTGTTATAGTAGCGCTGGTGACGATTGAGCTACTCGCACTAAGGTTAGTGTGAGTAGGTATATGTTGGTTGGGTTGAATGAATGAATGCTATGAAAATGCAAGCAGTGACCTATGGTGATTTTAATGTCTTTTGTTGATTTTATTGGGATTAATGTTATGTGTTGTGAGGAAGCATTGAAGTTGCTCTGTTTTTTGGGGTTTGAGTTGAAGCTTTATTTTAAGTGGTGCTTCCTGATTGGGATGGATGTGTAATTTGATTTTTGGGATTCTTTCTTCCATGTGGTTTGTGAAATTGACAAATTCTTTTATTTTTTTAATTTTTGGTCTAACCGAGTAATCACTATGTTTATTTATATTCTTATTACTGTGTTTAGTGTTTCGTTACCTTTTCAATTTCAGCAGTTGAAAGCATCAGTACAGTGGTTGCTCCAACAATGGATGATGCACCGTCTGCAAAATTCACTTGGACCATTGACAATTTTTCAGAACTTCCTAATAGAATCTTTTCTGATGCTTTCTCTGTAGGGGGCTTTAACTGGTATATCTGTTTCTATCCTATCCATCAATGTCTAATGTTAATTACGTGTGTGTATGAATGTCAAGTTATATTTATTATGAATGTTGTCCTCACTGACATTAGTTTAAATGAGCAGGCGGGTACTTATCTTTTCGAAGGGGAACGGTGTTGACCATCTATCAATGTATGTAGATATTGCAGATACAGCTAATTTGCCTGATGGTTGGAGTACACGTGCCCAATTCAGCTTGACTGTTCTTAATCAAATTGATAGTAAATTTTCAGTAAGAAAAGGTAATATCGCTGCAGATTGTATTCATTGAAAATTTTCTCTTTTCAAAGTTGAATAAGTAGCAGAAATTATATTCCTCTTTATAATATGGGATATTATATGTTTGAGAGAACCAATATAATGGTTCTGTTTGTGGACAGTTAATAATTTAAGGTAGAGATTTCTGTTGCAGACCTAAAAATATAGGGATTGGGTTTTGTCAAATTGATGCCATCTCAGAATTATTCATTTAATTCATATTAATTATTTGTTGTGAATCAAGCTCTTGTTTACAATTTCATTTGAGAAGCAAACTAATGGACATAGGGATCGTAGTCAGGCAATAGATCCTTTATCCTTTATTTGTTAGCTTTAAGTTATTGCAGATTATAATTTAATTAGGTCACTGTAATCTGATAATTTGTTGGAAGGAGAGATGATCAATTGAAATATGAATCAATTGTAATTGATTGATCATTCCTGGTTTGTGGTTTTGTAGCTCTAAGGTCGATAACTGACTCTCTTGTGTAGTCAAGACTAGACTGGACCTTGCTTTTCTTGCCAAGAAATTCCTTTCTAGCCGATGGCCTTTCCGGCCGTCTGACTGAGCTATCTTTCTAGCAAGTCTCTTTGACTCTCCAATATCCCTGAGTTGTTTTTCCCAATATTGTTTTTGGCATGGGTCAATTATTATTATTATTTTTTATTTACGGGTCAAGGAAGAGTATGAAAAAATCTGAGAAATATCTTATGATTTTATTTTTATATCTTTATTATGTTTTAGAGTTTTGGTACTCTCTGAAGCCCAAGTGAAATCCACTGAGCCAAACATTTCCCACACTTCTATTTTCCATCTGTTAATAGGGACATTTCATTTTCACTGGAGTGGAATTACGGAGAACTTGAAATGTCTGGTCCTTATGGTTTCAGGATGTGTTTCTCTCCTTTCTGATTTTTTTGAAGTTCTGTCCAATTTCATTCCAACGTGGGTGGGTTTTTAACTTGTGAATTGTTTTTAATTATTTATGGTATACTATAATAAATTACAGAATAATAATAAACGTATTATCATTAAAAAAATAGAAAAGAACTATTTAAAGCATAACATAATATATGACAAACTAAATAATTTAGTAAACTAAATAAAACGTAATATATAATATAATAAATTAAAAATAAAAAAACAGTAGTAATGAAAATATATAATAAACCATTTAGTAATACTAATAAAAACTAAATAAAACATAATATATAATAAAATAAGCTAAATTATAGAAAAATCTGAATATTGTATTAGTATACATTAAAATCTTACCAGTGAGTAAAATAAAAATTTAATGTTTTAGCATTCTTATTTTTATTTAAAAAAATATTAATAATATCTAGTAACGTAATAAGTAAAAAGAATATAAAATATTATTAAGCAATAACATATTGTTATATGATACAAACTAATTGTTTATATACATATATTTGAAATCTAATGATATTAGAGGTTTTCTGAATAGGTAAAAAAAGAAAACGAACAAATAGTGGTTATCCTGCTAATGCTATGCACTATGATCAAATTTATGCTTATTAAAGTACTAATACTCGTACAAAGTGTCAAATTTGAAAGACATTTTTTTTTTGCGTATTTAACAATTCTAACATGGTTCCAACACGATTTTAAAAGGGAATATTACAATGGTTTTCTAAAATTCATAAACTTAATGTATAAGTTTCTATTATGATTATGGAAATAAGAAACAAATCCTATATATAATAAGGAATGTTTAGATTATATGTGTTTCTTTTTACTTTTTGGATTTTAGATAGATGAATTAGATTTATTTTTTAATATATTTGGCTAGCCTTATTCATAGATGATTTTTGAATACATAAATCTTGATTTTCAATTTTTATAATTTATAGTGATGTAATATACAGAACCATCCCTGCTCTATATTTTGGAGATTACACATGTCAAAGTGTTCGTGTCCGTACCCGTGCTACATAGATAAAAATATTAGAATAATATTCATCTTGCCATCTCATATCCATGATAGACTAATATGAATAAAACTGCTCCCCTACCCTTCTTTTAGCATCTATTTTTCAAAATATTCTCTAGTTGTCTTACGTGTTTTATATATTTTTCAATTGAAGAAGTACTTTTCTTCAAATATGACAACTAAACATGGTTTTGTCATGAAGATCTTTTATGAAATGTGAATTGAAGATCAAACAAGTGGTGTTTCTTCTATTGAACTAAGGTCAATTTGGTGGTCATAGAAGAATAACCATTATAGCTTGTTGTAATAGATTGTTTGGTGGAGTGATAGGCTATGATTTCTTTATCCTGTTACCTATCATATTGTTATGTAGCATATTTCTTATCTCAAAGGGGGAGTTGGATTAGAAGGCAACATGATGGGGTAGTTGATCTCTTTCTTACTCTCTCACCACTTCATCTCCAGTACAACCACTATCACTATCACCACTTCCTCCCTCCTTGTCATCAATGTTCCTTTCTCACCACCCTCATCGTCTCTTTTTCACCACCCTCACCATCACCATCTCATTATTGTCATTATAATATATAAGTGGGTTCAAACCTCGTCTTACAATCCACTTTTGTGAGGTTGAGTTAGGCCTAAATCTACTTTCTAAGATGGTGTCATAACTTATCCTAATAAGATTTGTTGAGCCTATTGTGCTACCCAGTATTAGACCAATGATCCCTTATTGACTAGAGATATAACCAAATTATAGTATATAAATGGGTGTAAACCTTATGATATAAGCTAATTTTGTGAGGTTTAGTTAGATTTAAATTCATTTTTTAAGAATTTTCGTCATTGTCACCATTATCATTCCTCTTGTAACCATTATCACTATCAACACCACTATCACAACTTATTATTATCTGGTCTTTATCTTGGTGTGTATCAAACATTGGATATGATTAATGCCTATCTTGCCGTCTTCTATCTTACTTTTGTATCGTATAGTATCTTGACAGCTAAATAGGTCAATAGCTTTGGATATGTTTGTTTTGGGTTATATATTTTTTGTGGGTTAGGTGATGATTCTTTTATCCTCCTTTGAGAGGATATTCTGTTGGAGGATATATTCTTTATAAATGATTGGTCAAATGTGTTTGGAACTTTAACTTTCAGAGATTTCATGTTATCAAGAAATAAATGAATTAAAATCTTCTTGTTTTACCTTTTCCATGTATTTAAATTGTCCTAGGTTTGTGTTAAAGCACATTTGGATGGATTTATTTTTTAAACTTATATTCTGATTGATTGGAAAAAGCTACTAGTGTTACTTTTTCTAATCAAACTTGTCTGGTAATTTAGATAAATTATAATCCAAATTTACAATCTTTAACAAAGATCTTTTCTTTATGATAAAGAATTTTGGAAATTATTGTTAGAAGCTAACAAATTATATTTATTAGTTTACTTTTGTTTTCCATTCTATTCCCAACGATTGTTTATTTTAAATACAAACCAACTTCTACAAATAATTCTATATCCTTTTTTTGTAATTTTACTATTAAAGAAATAACTATTTTAGACAATTCTAGCAAAATAATTTATCTTCACATATAAAACTTAAAGAAATAATTTTTAAAAATAATCCAGTCTTCTGAACACATATTTTTTCTTTACCAGATTTCTTTCTCTGATATTTAGGGGTTTTAGACAGTTAATTTCTTACTGTGACAATCACTAAGTATTTTATTCTGTCATATGTTATTTTCGTTTCAAATAGTAATTTCGGATGTTACTATGTTAGAAGTTTTCTTTTTACTTAGTGAGTTTGTGTTAAGCTCGTTAGGTTGTTTCTGTTACTAAAACCTGACATGGGTTGGTAGAATACTTAAGATTGTATTGGTAAGATTAATGCACGTGCTTATTAATATGATTAGGGGGCAAATTAAAAAGCAGTTATCGTCATTCAAAAAAATTATTCTCTCTAATGAATTCTCTGCACCAAGTTTATTCTACCATTGGGCTCCTGTTTACAACATTGGACTTTTATTGGTTCCCCTGAAAAATCCAAATCTATCACACAGTTATGATTTTCTCTTAGCTCTCTAATTTTTACTTGTTTTTGATATGGACAATATCTTATCATCTACTCTGGGAACATTTTTTTGTAGCTCCCTCGCCATCACATTTGCATTTTCAGAAAATGAATTTGATTGCTTTTTCATATTCCAGAATGTCACCATCAGTTCTATGCGCGTGAGTGTGATTGGGGTTTCCTTAATTTCATGCCACTTGATCAATTTTATGATCCTGCCAGAGGTTATCTTGTGAATGATACATGCATAGTTGAGGCTGACATTACTGTGTGTAAAGATATCGGTGGGTCATATGACTCGAAAAAGGAAACTGGTTATGTTGGATTAAAAAACCAAGGAGCTACTTGTTATATGAATTCTCTGCTTCAAACACTCTACCACATTTCTTACTTCCGAAAGGTTAGCTGATGTTATATAAATTCGTAAGGTCTCATTTTTTAAAAGGGCAAGCACCTATATTTAAAATTAGCTCATGTATAGAATTGCTTTTTCAGGCTGTGTACCATATGCCCACGACTGAAAATGATTTGCCATCAAGGAGCATACCTCTTGCATTACAGAGTTTGTTTTACAAATTGCAGTACAGTGACACTAGTGTAGCAACGAAAGAGTTAACAAAGTCTTTTGGATGGGATACATATGATTCATTCATGCAGCATGATGTCCAAGAACTTAATAGGGTTCTTTGTGAGAAGCTAGAAGACAAAATGAAGGTACTGAGTTATTTACGATAGTTTTTTATTGTTATGTCTTGTTAACGTAGCTTTTACTCTGGATACTTGAGTACTTTTACTATGTTCTTGAGATTTCATCTTTGCCAGGGAACTGTTGTAGAAGGCACCATACAGAAATTGTTTGAAGGCCACCATATGAACTATATTGAATGCATCAATGAGGATTATAAATCAACAAGAAAGGAGTCATTTTATGGTATGCATTTTTCCTTTAGGATGCTGCTGTTTACCACATTATTCAATATTATTGGACCTTATGGAATATTGGATATTTGATTACAGATCTTCAGCTTGATGTCAAAGGCTGTAAGGATGTGTATGCTTCTTTTGATAAGTATGTGGAAGTGGAACGACTTGAGGGTGATAACAAATATCGTGCCGAGCACCATGGGTTACAGGTAAAACCTGAACCCATGTGCTTTTTTTTGCCTTTTATTATCAGGCTGAACTTCACTAAGTGCATTATTTTATCTATAAAAATCTTTTTATAATGATCTTTCTCTATTTTGTTTGCTGCTTTTGTTTAGGAGTTACTGTTTCACTTGAATGATTGCTGAAGCTATTATTATTATCGTTTTTATTTTCATTATCTGGAGTGATTATTTTCCTAGAACGTGATTGTGATTCCACTTTCAGGATGCTAGGAAGGGTGTATTGTTCATCGATTTCCCACCTGTTCTACAGCTTCAATTAAAACGTTTTGAGTATGATTTTGTGCGAGGCACTATGGTAAAGGTTGGTATTTATTTCGAGAACCAATAAAATATTCCTTGCCTTTTGACTCTGTAAAAATCCTTTTGTTTTTTTTTTTTTCAATTTATAATATTTTATTCTGATAGGATCTTTTACCATTTTTTCTTTGCTAGTTGCAGTTACAGTTAATAATTTTCTATTACAAATTATACAATTAAAGACCTTTTGCTTATATGAAACGTATGATGCTCCACATTTAGTACCATTTATTAAATTTCTAAAAGTAAATGCACTGTTTGGGCTTTTCTTTGATTTTATCTACTAATCTTTGTTTCACAAAGTTTCTATTGTTATTGTAAGCTTTCTCTATTGCTTGGTCCAGGAATTTTTGTACCATACCCTGTTGTATACTTTGTTTAAAACTTAAAGTGAAGTGATTTTAACTAGCCGTTACTTGAAATTTGAAACATACAATATAGTTGTTTCTGTCTTGTATGTTTATTTTTTTGTCTTCCCTTGATTATCTTTTCTCCCATTGGACAGATACTATAATAATATTTTTCTCAGTTTATTATTAATATTTTCTGTTACTTCTGACACCTCTATCTAACATGGTCATTGATTGGCGTCAGATCAATGATCGCTATGAGTTTCCCTTGGAACTAGATCTTGATAGGGATAATGGCAAGTATCTATCTCCTGAAGCAGACAGAAGTATGCGGAATCTTTATTCACTTCACAGGTATCTTAAATAATGAATGCTATGGCCACAATTCTATGCAATGCCTGCTTTAGAACAGCATGCTATGCTGCCTGCATCATGAAACTACATTTATGCTTCTGCTTGAAATGAGGTGAAATTTGGAAGGTATATGATTTGAGAAGAAAATCAATTTATACTCAGCACTACTATAATATTTAGATGATATGATTCAATGAAGGAAAATAAAAGAATTTTTATCTTATACTTTTGTTAATCTGTTTTAAACAAGTATAACCTAAAAGCAAATATTTAGTGGCAGAGTTCTGATTTAGGCTGGAAAGGACTGCAGGTATGACATTTTTGCGTGTACTTGCCTTCTCAAGCTTTTTTTGATCAAAGAGAAAATTTGTGGAGAGTAGTGTTATAAATACGGGTTGTGGAAAAGGGGAGAAAGGCAATATTCCACTATATGATATCCTGGTCTGTATTGTGGCATATGTTCGAAGTTGCATAACTGTGACTGTCACATGCAGCAAGAACGAAACCCATAGCATTGCCATAATTGATTTGGCCCCCCCTTCTTGAACTAGCTTTTGGGACAGAATAATACTCAATTTATTTCTAATGAAATAACGAAGACTACATTTCCCATCATTGGCTTGAGGAGACAAAAGAACAAGACTAATGTGGGACCCCAAAAACACTTAATTTCCTCTGGGAAAGGGGAGAGTTAAAGCAAATTGTGTTGAAATGATATATTTATCTATCAGATTACCTACCAACTATTGCATGGAATCAATGGATTCTGCCATTGTGGTCAGGAATTCCATTCTTCTAAATTGAAGTTTAATTATTTGGGCATGTTCATTGTTTTTGCTTCATGTCCAAATAGCTTTTCTGAGGAGTTTGTTAAGTTGCATTACTGGTTTACTTGTATGTCCAACAGCCTAGGCATTTGGAATTTTGGTTGTTTACAGGATTGATAGAAGTATAATTGGTGTTATTTGATATTTAGTGGAATTTTGAGGATGGTATTTCAAGCAATGTGTGGATTGTACTAGCAATAGGCTGTATGCTAATTTAAAATTTGAACTTTTCCAGAGTTGTGCTGTAGGTCTTCTGATTTGCCTTGCAAAGTCAGGCTACTCTAAAGATAAAGTAGCTTCTGTTAATAATTTCTTATTGATTGGGCTATCCACTCATTGTTCCTTTGCTTTCTATCCTCTATAATTCATTTAATGAATTGTTAACTAGAGGTCTTTAAGTATTTTTTTCATCTACATATCATTGAAAAGAAATTAGAAAGCTTAATACCGCCTAGGCCCTTACAGTTTATTGAGAAATTCATAACAACTAGTTTAGAAACAAATAGAATATAACATTGTTTGCCTTTTTATACAATCAATTAGGTCACTGCTAATCAAACCAATAACCCTAATATATCCAAACACCCATCTCTTTAATTCTCTAAAGCTTTTTAATTATCAATGTAAGTGGTTGGCATGAGGAAAACACACATTATGATCAATTTGGTATTATTGAAATACTTGAAGCTTAATGTGTTGCAAAGGGCTATATTCAAAACTGTGGCATCAAACAAGTCAGTAGGTTGGTTGATAAATGCAATGAGGTTCTGAAGAAGGTAGAGGAGGTAGAGTGGAGGTAAATATTAGGACAAAATATATTCATTATTGGTGATGGTCTGACAGGTCAGGAAACTTCTCAGACGTGGTATTTGCTTTTAGTGCTGGTTTGGTTTTGTTTATATTTATACTTTGAGCCTTGAGTTAAGGTTGCTCAGAGCTAGGTATCATTTGTTCAGGACTAAATTTAGAATTTATCTATTTTTGCATGATTGTTATTGAATTTACTTGTCATTGCATTGGTTTGAGGTGGGGTAGCCCGTGATGTAGTTTGCTGTTACTATAGGTTTGTCTCACTATTAACATCAGTATGAACTTTGTCTGCACTTTTTGTTTGCAGTGTTTTGGTTCACAGTAGTGGGGTAAATGGTGGACACTACTATGCTTACATTAGGCCAACACTATCAAATCAGTGGTACACTCTTTTTAATCTTTTAGTATTTGTATATGTATTATAATGTTCATCTTACTATTCATTGTGCACTTGTTTATTGCCATGAAACAAGTAACGTGATGAAATTGATTATTATCAAGGATAATATTTGCCACTATGAAACAGGGAAATCAGAGTCATGTATTAAAGAGTTTTTCTGTTGTTTTGAATTGTGTGTTTAATCACACATGTAAATCTTTTATTGATAATTCATTCAAAGTACAAAATTTAGGGAAATGTAATATGGATAATAATGAAAGAATATCCCTAATTATGGCTGTAGATATTTCTCTAATTACTAAGATCAAACATATCTTTAGCTTGTTTTGACATCCCACAATGCTAGTGATGCTACAACAGTAAACACCTCTAGTTAATCTCTTCAACTCCCATTCAATTTCAATATTGTCAAATTTAGTCTGTTGTAATTTTATCGTGTTCGTTACATCAAATTGATAGAACGTTTGGAGGTGTTGTAGATAATTCACTCACTGTTTATGTTAGTTATGTAGTTAGTAGGCGGTTAACTAACTCCCTTTGTACTATAACTAGTAATGCCGTTATATGATACAAAAGGGAGAAAGTCTTTCGTGCTGTCTCTCCCTGTTTTCTTCTGTTTTGTGAGTGTGTTCAGTGTGTGTTTTAATGAGGTACAGAGAGGATGTCTTGTAAACTGATGATCAATGTATTTTAGGTATATTGAGATTTATTATGGTTTTCTAAGATTATTTAGATAATTTGTTGGGTGTCAATAATCTATTTTATTTTTCTTTTCAATATGGTATTATAAGAGGGTATTGATATTTGATTTCCCTTTTTATTCATTTTACTTCTTTTTCAATTATCTCTTGCTAATATTGGAATTGTCAGTCGCAGTACCAGATACATTCAGAATTTAAATATTTTATTTTACAATGATTGTTTTTTTTTTCCAAAATCAAATTATGATCACACCGTTTTAATGTCTTCACAGTATAAAGCTGTGTAAAACTGTCTTTGTACCTGATTAGATGGTAAAAGTTTCGTCAACTATGCTATGATTTTTGGATATAATGCTTGTGTGAAAGTGTCTGTATCTTGATTACACACTTTGATGTACTTATAAAAAATTAGAGGAAAACATAACTTGCATGTGTTGGTGATCCAACCTTCAAAAATACTCGCTTCAGGTTTAAGTTTGACGATGAACGAGTAACCAAAGAAGATCCAAAGAGGGCGTTAGAAGAACAGTATGGTGGTGAAGAGGAGGTAGTATTTTTGAATGCCTTTGTTGGGTTTGTCTTGTATGTTTTCTCTTGGTATTTTTTGACTTTGTGTTTTTTCTTTTTACAATATGCCAGTTTTTCTCTGTTTCATTCTATTTTTCTTTTGTCAACAGTTACCTCATACTAATCCTGAGTTCAACAACTGTTCCTTTAAATTTACAAAATCATCAAATGCATATATGCTTGTCTATGTTCGAGAAAGTGACAAGGATAAAATAATTTGTGATGTGGATGAGAAGGACATTGCGGAACACGTTAGAGTAAGATGTTTGATTCATTGATGTTATACTTTTTTGGGGCTTAGTTACATTTGTTACCTAAGTATGGTTATTTTGAAAATTTTGTCTCCCCTTCTATGTGATAATCCCTTACTATTTTAATTGGTCAATTTTGGTTCATCCATTAATTTGACATCTAATATTTAACAGAAATGTTGATGTGGCTGTGCAGTAGAGTGCTGCGTCAGCATGGATGTGCTGATTTGGTGGTGCAGTAGTGCTGTATCATGATATAGAAGTGATACATTGATTTATTATTCTCAATTATTTTACATTATAGAAGTGATACATAGAAGTGATATAGAAGGCATAATATTCTACATTATCGTATCAATTATGAGGTCATTAGACCTATAAATACACGAGCCCATTTTAGGAAATATGGACAACTGATTCTAAGGAGACAAAGCCCTTTGATCATGGGATTGTTTCTATGTACATAAACCTAGTACTAATAGTGATATACGACTGTGATAAAGAATTAAATTACAACAAGGATAAAATATAAAACTTCCTAAAATACACAATAAGCACAACGATTTTGACACTCCCGCTCAAGCTGGTGAGTAAGCATTCTCCATTTCCAGCTTGGACATAATTCTTTCAAAGTTAATGCACTTCATCCTTTTGGTGAGTATGTCTGCAAATTGACTCTTGGCGGATACATGGGGAGCAATTTCAGCTAGTGTCTATCTCTTCCTTTATAAAATGTCAGTCCACTTCGATATGTTTAGTTTTATCATGTTGCACTGGGTTGTGTGGTAAACCAATTGCAAATTTATTGTCACAGTATATCGTCATAGTTTCTTTGGGCCTTTGCTTGAAATTCTGCTTTAGTACTTGATCTAGCTACTACACTCTATTTTTTGCTCTTCCAAGTCATTAGGTTTCCACCAAGGAAGGTGTGGTATCTAGTTGTTGATCCCCTGTCCACAACTTGGCCGACTATACTTCAAAGCTTACATTCTTGTTTCATTTGAACAAAGTTCCTCTCCTGGGAGTCCCTTTTAAATATGGAACACTTTTAAGAGTAGCTTGTAAATGGGCTTCTTTTGGTTGGTGCATAAATTGGCTGACTAGAGTCACAACGAAAGCAATACCTGGCCTAGATCTTGTAGAGTAAGTATTTTCCTAGATCTTCTCAAATTTCTTGGGAACTGGAGTAGAACATGTAGCTTTGACCGATTGTTTGTAGTCATGGACCCCAAAGCCTTGTTATGATACGAGTCATTGTTGTCCCAAATGTGAAAACTAGGATTATCTTCAGATATTTGTTTAAGCCTCCTTGTTACTTTCAATGTGCATTTTATGAATAGAGCCCATTGAAGGTAGTTTCATTTCAACTGTTATCTTCTAGCAAGTGTGGAAGGTAGGCATTGCTTAGTGGGGAAACTGTAGTGGATGAGGAATTGGTTACGTTGTCAAAAAACTTATTTATTTTTTTTATTAAAAAGCAAATTAGAAACCAACAAATAAGAAAAAGGAAATGTGAACAATGTTGTGAATATTGCTATTTCAAATGAGGATATGCAAACCGAGATGGAAGATTTAAACAGGGGCAGTGGCAGGCCACCTTAGCATGACCCGGATAGTGCAAGCGGTGGGCAAGAGCGGTGGTCAAACACGTGTCAGTGTGTGAAACTTGCACAAGAGGAATGGAGACATCTTCGCACACGCTTGCTATGATGGTAGCACAAGTCTAGGAGTTGGAAGATCCAGAGGTGGAGGTGGTGATATTTTGGTGTGGTTGCTGATCCAGAATGTAGGCTCTAGAAGTTTAGAAAGTGACAATGAGACAAGCATTTGATGCACGTTTGGCAACCTAAACATAGGAAATGGGTGCACTTCATGCAACCGCTAAAAAAGATTGCAACTAAATTGACGAAAATGATGTGGAAGCGGAGCCCCCAATATTGGGAGGTTTGATACCAACTAGAAAAAATTTTAGATATATGGTTGCGATATCGCTTTTAGTATCTTGTACTAATTATAGATAATATCTCCTTGTAACTTCATGATATCTTTTCATACCTCAACAATAACAAGTTTAATAATTGGAGAGAATGACTCAAAAAAAGTGAAAACCAAACCTTTGATTAAAACCTTTACTACCAATTTGGCATTGTAATTGTCTGTTGAACCATCAACATTTTCTTTGACTCAAAACCCATTTGTAGCCAATGGGAATCATGTTTGGAGGTAAAGGAACAAGAGTCCATGTATTATTTTTTTGTAAAGCAGTAGTAGCCATAGCAGCAAACCGTTTAGAGTCCTGAAGGACCTTTTTGACAGTTTTGGGCTCAACATTAGCAAGAAGAAGAGTAGTTGAATTCTTGGTTGAATAATCCCATTTTTATATCTGATGATCATAAAATGAATATTGGTAGGTCTAAGGTTAGGACTAGAGGACTTTGCTGAAGGTTCAATATTGTTAGAGTAGAAAACTCTTGAATTTGAGACCATAGACTCACCTGCAGAAGAGGAAGTGGACTGATTTGTGGAATTTGACTCAATTACTTGTGGAGCTGTAGGAACAACAACATTAGGGTGATTTATTTTAGGAATATGGGCAAACACAAAAGGCCAATTAGAGGATAAGAAAATCTATGGTCATCAAAGACTCTGGCAGATGGGGATAAAGATGTCTATCTTTAGGAATGTTAGAATACCCCAAAAAGACATTGTCAGTTGATCTAAACTCAAGCTTGTGAGCTTTAGAAGTTCTAAGAAGGAAAGGGAACACACCCAAAGACCTTGAGAAAATTGTAATCTAGGCAGGTTTGAAATAAAGTAGTATAGGGAGTGACGAATTGAAGAGGAACACTCAGTAACCTATAAATGAGGTAAACAATTGTAGGGGAGGCATGTTCCCAAGATGTCAAGGGAAGAGATACTTGACTGAAAAGAGAAAAACCCATTTCAAATATGCGGCTATGTTTTCTTTTAACAACACCATTTTGGTGATGATTCTGAGGACACGACAAATGATGAATAATGCCTATTTCATTGAGTTATCCTGTAAGGACACGGAATTCACGTCCCTAATTGGATTGTAAAGCTTTGGTAGCGCAACCATATTTTTAAATTGTTTAAGAGTAGTTAAGGCATCAAATTTATTTTTAAGAAGATATATCCATGTGAAACGTGAGTAGGCGTCAACAAAGTATATGTAATACCGAAAATTACCATGAGAATAAATGGTGCAGATCACCCCAGCCACCGAATATCAATTTCAAAGGAAAGTCATATTTAGTTTTAGGCAACTAAGAGGGTAAACCATGAGTTTTTCCCACACAAGCAAAGCAAAAAGGAAACTCAACTTTCTTAGGAAATTTGATATTGTATTGTCGAAGACAAGACCAAGAACATTTAAACTAGAATGTCCTAATGTGAGATGCCAAGTATGTGTAGTCCAACACAACATTATTATAACAATCAGAAACGATTTTTATACAAGGAAGTTGATTATAATTGGACAAATTTGTTGCTGAGGAGAGCGGCAAACTGGAAAACTGTTAGAGCCCGTTAGGATCTACATGACCGTTGAAGGAGAATTTCATTGGAATCATGAGTTTTAACAAAACACTTGTTAGAATGAAACTCAAAGTAGACATAATTGTCATGGGCAAATTTGCTTACACTGACAAGATTTCTAGTTATATGAGGGACATGAATCAAATTATGAAGAACTAATTTTACACAAGAGTTATATGGTCAGAAAATTTTTTGATGAACTAGAGGAGATATTTTCAGATCTTGACCTTTACCACATATATCTTGTCAGGACCTTCAAAGGGAGAATTCTGCTGAATGTTTTGAGCACTATTTGTCACATGGTAGAAAACCTCTGAATCGGGAAACCGAGTTGACTTTGGTGCAGGGTCAGAATTTACAACCATAGCTGGAGGTTGTTTCCATGGATTATACTGTTACTGCTGTTGTCGTTGCAACTTAGAGGAACTAGATAGATTCCACCAATATGGATTAACCATATTTTTATGGATGTGAATTCCACTGAAATTAATGAATTGGTAAAAATTGGTAAAATTTTGGAGACCAGATGGAACCTCCATTGTTTGACAACTAATATTGCAAATTGGAGAAGAAAAATTTCCATCAAGAATTGTGGTTGAAGATTGAAAAAGGATCAATTTTTCTTTGGATACCATCTTGGAAAGTGGATTTAGATCTAACTCAATCTCACAAGATCTACTTGTAACGTGAGGTTGTATCCATTTATATACTATAACTTGGTCATATATGTAGTTAATGTTATCTCCAACACATTCCCTCACGCTGAGAATTGAATGTATCAAGCGTGAGACTAGATATTTGTTAATAGTTTGATACTGGTCCTTAGTAAGTGATATGATAGACCTTAAATCTTGTTAGAATAGATTTTGATATTATGATAGAAAACTGGCACACTGATTTATTATGAAAAGGCTAAATGATACAAAATGAATATGGGACTATTAGCATAAGACTATACATAGGTTAAATCCTAGTTAGTTTTAAGTTGTAACTGTCTAGCAAAACAGTTACTGTTGGGCAGAAGCAAGTACAACATGTTGAGAATAAGGCTGGATTGCAGGTTTATTATAGAAGGAAGTTTAAAAATAAATTACTAAGAATACAGTTGTAAGGTAGTTTTTACAGCTTAGTGTTTGTTAGCTTTTAGGACCCCTTTTTATTGGAAGTTTAGGGGGAAAGGGCGACAGGTTTTGAGAATTGGGTTTTGTAACTGGAATAATCTAGTGGTTAAGAGAGTGCTCCTTTGTATCTTTTGTTGTATGACTGGTCAAAAGTTCAGATTTTCTTTTCTTCTTCTCTGAGGATAGTATTGATTCCTAACAGATAAACTAACCAATATTCTAATAGAAACCACTTCTGTAGTGAATGAACCAAAATTGGTCTATTAATGAAGTGGGATGATAGGATTTGGAAAAAAAAATTGAAGGGACCAAATTTCTGAAATAACGATAATAGTGGGCAAAATGTAAGCCTCATTTTTAATCATGTTTTCCGTGTAAAAGTACTCCTTTAAAGGTTCAACTGTACATTTTAGATGAGATTAAAGAGTGCACAAGAAGAAAAACATATCAAGAGAAAGGAGAAGGCTGAGGCTCACTTGTACACCGTCATAAAGGTTACAACTCTATTATTTATTTTGTGTGCTTTATTAAATGCTTTATAAGATGAGATTCAATATTAAGCTATTGGTTCATTGGTCCTAGGTTGCTCGTGACGAAGATCTGCGTGAGCAGATTGGAAATTATATATTCTTTGATCTTGTGGATCATGATAGAGTTCGAAGTTTTCGTATTCAAAAACAATTGCCTTTTGTTGTTTTCAAGGTATGAGCTATGGTTTTGTTTTCTAATATGTAGTAAGCTTGGTGCATATGATTTGTCTCTAGATCTAGGGTAGTATTAGAAATTACACATATACACGAGCACACACACATATCTTTTTATGTATACATATGTGTGTGTACTTATATATATATATATATGTACTTATATATATATATATATACATATATATATATATATATATATATATATATATATATATATATATATATATATATATATATATATATATATATATATATATATATATATATATATATATATATATATTGTAAATAGGGAGATTGAGCTGTATGTAGCTATTTAATTTGGGGTAACTGTTATTTGTTGTACTCATGATTCATTTTAAGTTTATAATGGAGAGCCTCCACTGGGTAAATTACACATAGAATTCATCACAGTGCTTGTTGTATCTCAACATTTTCGTTTCCTTTCTGCTGCATTTAACCCTGTGACTATAGTATCAGCCATTTGATATATGTTTATGTTACAATATTCGACAAAAGTTTAGGAGTAAAATAATTATTTAATGTGTTTGTATTTGTTTGCACCACACTTGATTTTCAATAGATTCTTAAATATATCTCTTATAGTAGCAGCGACTGTATCAGGGAACAATCTTTTCTCAGATTTTTCATTGTGGGACCAAAAGTATAACAATGATGATATCATGTTGACACATTGCATAGACGACACCTTTAACTAGTAGCTATGTTTTTTATTAAAGTTTATCAAAATCTGGGACTGGTCTGTTTGTTTGATCAGCTTATTTTGCCACAGGGTTAGCCTTAAATTGTTGTTGTTGCTTACATGTTATGGCTGTTAATTATGTTGTTTAGTGTCATACAGTTTCTTACCGAAGAGTGCTTTTGCGTGTAGGTTAGCATAATCTCATTGTGTTTTTTCTCATCTATTGAAATTCATGATTGTCCTATTTAGCTTCTGTTATACCACAAACTATTTATAATTTTGAATTTACTTTGAATCTTTCTTACAACGAATTTATCAGGAAGAAGTTGCCAAAGAATTTGGTATACCCATCCAGTATCTACGTTTTTGGTTGTGGGCAAAGCGCCAAAACATCACATACAGGCCAAATAGAACACTGACACCTCAGGAAGAAGCACAATCAGTAAGTAGATGAAAGGACTTCCAATGCTGTTTTCATAAATAGTTGGTTGGCTGGCATGTTTCAATTAGTTTAATGTTAAGTATATTAACTTCATTTATGGGCTTAGTAATTTGTGATTTTGAAGACTGGTCTTTCTGTTTTCTTCAATACTATGGATGCTTGTTTAGGATACTCCATATGTGTCCCAACCCAACATGTCTAATGTTTGGAAACATGAAATGTAGATATATTTCTGATGTCTGATAATATATAATAGGAAAGACTCTTAGTTATCAATAAATAGTGTGCAATAGGTGTGGAGTGACCTTATGGGCCGTATGTGGTGTAATGTTTTTCAGCTCTGGTGGTAGCAACTGCTTTCTTGGCAAATTGTCAATTTAGCAGCTGTTACCTGGGTGGGCAAAATTTCCTCTTTACTCATTTGTTTTATGAGTTATAGAATCCATTTGTTTGTTGTTCAGTTTTTAATATTTTTGTAATTTGGGTTAGTTTAGTTTTCCAAAACAGTTAGGGGTTTATGCTATGATCCAAAGAACACCATGTGACCTCTACTTTGTCTCCACCTACTGACCTAGCTCCCTGCATCATTCTTGAAACAACCCTGACGTGTTTCGTCTGCTGCTCTCTGCCTCTCTCCCTCCAGCATAGATCTCTGTTCTCCCTTTGGTCTGTGCTGATGAATCTAACTTTGATCTCTGTTCTTTACCTCACAACACAACACACTTCCATTAGTCTCTCATCTGTTTGCTTCCATTGCTTGTGGCTCTCTGTTTTATTTAATTTTTTGCTGCTCTTCTCGTCTTACTTTTAATGAAATTTGTGTATTTTCTTAACTTCACCTCTCTCTACCTTGGTCTTTTGGAAGTGTTAAGGTATGTAATGTGGTCTAGTCGCCCAAAAAATCTAATTTATTTATTTTCTATTAATTTTATTTTTTTCTATTTCATTCCCGTGTTCTTATACTATTTATTATGGTGATGTTATTTATTTTTGACGATTTATATATTAATCCCGTTTTTTTTATATGATTCCTGTTTATCTCATCTACAATCTTTAGTGTGGAAGTCATTGCACTATCTGCTATCCCAAAATAATGATACTGTAATTGGCCACTCCATATGTGTGTGTTGGGGAAGGGGTGGTTGAAAAACTATTGAATGTTATCCTATTTTAACTTTATTTTTGTTAAAACGATGGAGCTTTTAACTATAATTGTAGAGATGTAGTATTATAAATGTACCTTGTTTATCTTATGAGGAGTGCTAGTAATATACTTTGTACACATTCTTTCTATCACACTTTAAAATTTATTGAAAACTACAAAATCCGAAAAGGGACATTAAATGAGTGGTGAAACCCACTAAAATCAGTGTTTTTTTTTTCAATAAATATCAGCCAATAGTGGAGGGTGTTGTCAAACCAACGCATTAGAGAGTTTGTTGCTAGCATTTTCTTATTTTATAAGACAAAAACTTTTCTATTTTATGGAAGTTGCAACAATAGTATTCTTTCTTTCAAAATTCATTAGATTATGGCATGGTTTTTTTGTGCAATAGCCATAGGTGTGAAATCTGATTGATGAAAATTGATCAAAAGATAGTGAGAGTGGAAGTGCTATCTTATTTAATCAGTATTTTATGAATATTTTTTTAAGAATGATTTGTGTGATTTGTTTGTGCTTTGGCATTGTAACTGTTGTAGGTTGGACTCTTGAGGGAAGTTTCCAATAGAGCAAATAACGCAGAGCTGAAGTTATTTTTGGAAGTAGAAATGGGGAAGGCAATGTTTTCTGAGAATTTAATGTTCCTGAATACTTACGTGGTTTCCACTAATTATTATATATTCTTCCATCTCCTTCTAAGTGAGTAACAACTGACATGGATTTATTACTTGCACCTTGCACATTGAATCAGGATTTGCAGCCTATTCCTCCTCCTGAGAAGTCAAAAGAGAATATCTTGCTTTTCTTTAAACTTTATGAACCTTCGAATGAAAAGCTTAGGTGCGTGCGCTTCCTATTACTTATCAAAGGTGAATCTACATCGTATTAATAAAATGTTTATTCCTTTCTTTCTTCAGGTATGTTGGACGTCTCTTTGTGATGTTCAGTGGGAAGCCAGTAGATATATTGGTAAAACTAAATGAAATGGCTGGATATGCTCCTGATGAAGAAATAGACATGTTTGAGGTTGGTTAATCTGCATCTCATGCACAGTGATGTTTCATGATTGCAATATCAATGGAGTGCTATAATGTTTATGTTGACAGCTGTATGTCTATTAGGAATTAATTAGACAGATGGACTTTATTTTCTAGAAAATTTAATGATTGATAAGATTATTCTAATTTGATCTGATTTGGAATGATTAGGGTCAGAATCAGATTTTTCTGATTTGATTTCTTTTAGGTCAAAATAAAATCTCTCTGATTTGAATTGATCCTTTTTATTTACTTTCCTTTCTACATTTATTATGTAATTGAGGGCCTATCCTATTTATGTAAATCTTTTATCCCTGGATAATACACACAAGAATTATTCTTCCTCTTCTATTATTTCCTCTCTCTAGCAGAGTCCCTAAACTCACAATTTACATTCTGTTTTGCCTTATCAGGAGATAAAATTTGAACCTAATGTCATGTGTGAACGTGTTGACAAGAAATCAACATTCCTTGAGAGTCAGGTATGCATTATGAGTGACGTGTTTTATATTTTTTATTCTTACTTCAGCCATTTATTAGTCTTTTAAGTTTATAATAATAATAATAATAATAAATATTTCAACTCATAGCTGTGAGTTCTCTTGTACTGTTGTAATTTGAGCAGCTTGAAGATGGTGATATTATTTGCTTCCAGAAGTCCCCCAAAACTGGAAACGAAGAGCGATATCGCTGTCCAGATGTTCCTTCTTTCTTGGAATACGTGCATAACTGTGTGGTATGAACTGTTTAAACTAGCATATAACTTCTTGTTGACTGGTATATAAAATTTAAATCGTTGTGTCCCCAATTTCAGTATCTCTTTCCACAAGAAGCAAGTGTTACATTTATTGTTAAATATAAATTCTTATTCTTAAGTTCTCTGGATTATTAATTTGCTTTGAAAGTTAGTTTGTCATTCAAGTCGACATATTATTATTATTATTATTATTATTATTTCCCTTTGTATATTTAATTTAATCATTTGTGACTGTACTTGTTGTTTTGGGTCTTTTTCTGACTGTTTAAGGAATGGTGTTTGAAATATTCATAAAATTGGGATCAGTAAGCATATATGTACTAATTTCAATCCCAACTAATTAAGGAAACATATTATGATACACTAGGGATTTATTGCAACTAATCCTTAAGAGATAACGAGGGAATGAGGAAAGTAATTCTAGAGGATAATATAAGTCATCATAAGTTTTTTTTTTTTTTTCCATATTTCATCAATTTGGTTAAATGGTGTTTTTTTGGTCATTCCTCATTTTATTTTATCAAATATGGAAAAACATGAAAGGCTAACAAATTCCTAGTTGAATCAATTTTGTTAGAATTCTATTTGCAAAAGTTAACAATCAATACTGAAGAGTCCTGCCGTTTGGAGATTATTTGTGCATTCAATACTTTGTTTTGATATATGCAGGTTGTTCGCTTTAGGATTTTGGAAAAACCAAAGGAGGATGTATTTAGTCTTGAGCTGTTAGTTTATTCTCTCTCTAATGTAATTTTGAGTGAAGTATATCTGGTAGTTTAACTTTTCACTTTGACGTCCAGGTCAAAGATTGACACCTATGACAATGTTGTTGAAGTAGTTGCTCAACATATTGGCTTGAATGATCCTTCTAAAATTAGACTCACATGTCATAACTGTTACTCCCAGCAACCTAAACCACAGTCTATAAAGTACAGAGGAATAGAACATTTGTCAGACATGCTGATTCACTATAATCAGGTGTGTCAGACATGCTGATTCACTATAGATTGTGTTCATTCTAAAATGGCTGTTAGGGTTTTGCTTAAGCTTCCAGTATGCTAAAATCATTATCTTTTTGCTTTTGTTTATAGGCTTCCGATATTCTGTACTATGAAGTGTTGGATATCCCTTTGCCAGAATTACAATGCCTAAAAACTCTTAAAATTGCTTTTCATCATGCTACCAAGGATGAAGTGAGTTCTGTTAGTTGTCATTTTTACTTCTAACTATTTACTCTTACAATTATTTGCCGTGTTATACTTCTAGCTGATTTACTCTTGTTCAGGTGGTGATTCATACTATTAGATTACCGAAGCATTGTACTGTGTCAGATGTAATTAATGGTCTTAAATCAAAGGTATGATGGTAAATCCACATAATCAAAGTTGATAGATTTATTGAGGCACATCGATTATAGAAAGACTACAGAGATTTGCTGGCAAATTGAAACATGCCTTTTGGGCTTGGCTGTTTAATTGTTTTTTATTATTATTTATGAGAGTTTTTAGATCATATAGTTTACCAATGATAATTTCTCTGTGAAAGCAATTAAGTTTTAGAACTTTTCCATCAAAGGTACAGTAGTCTCACCTTTCTTGTCCAAGATCTACCCTTTACATCAATGCATTTTGACCCACTTTCCTCCATACTATTTTGTCTAGATGAATCAAATGTGAATCACCTAATTCATTCAATATATTGTGGAACATGTGGTTCAGCTCTAGTATGTTGGTCCTTTTATCATGAACATTGTTAAAGTCTCCCTTCAGTGCAAGTTTTCATCATTGCTAAAACAAGTATTGTAGTGACAACAACTTGCTGTCTTGAGACCATTGGAATTTCCCTTTTTTCAGCAAATTAGTTGAAGGTCTTGATATTTTTCATGATTGCTAATGAACCTCCTACAACAGCGTGTAAGTCCCAAAAGTCCATTCAAAGCCTTGATGCACTTGGGAAAAGACCATTGTAGAATTGCTTTTGTTAGAATATTTATCTTCATTATATAACTTGATTAGACAGGTTAAGAAGTCTGTCCTAAAAAGTTGTTTAGATAGGTTAAGAAGCCTTTTCCATGTACATGCTTGGTATTCCTAATGTAATTTTCTTCTATCAATAAGATGAATCAGCGAGATAATCATTTTTTTCAGATTTAAGTTGCTATTAGAGCGGGTCAATCCCACTTTGCATGTTTTGTGGTTGTTCACTTCCATCCACCATCATCCTCCATTGTCATCTCTCCCTGAACCATTTTCTGTTTTTACAAGGAACACCTAGCTTGTTCTTCTCATTGAGATACAATACATCCTCTGTGATACCTCCGTACACTATCGTCAAGTACCGCCTTTTTATCTGAGTACCACGAAATCTGGTAAGTCTCGCTGTGTGATCCCCAGTCCACCTGGTCATATCGTCTGATTCTCTAACACGAGCCTCCACGTTGTAACTTTATTCTCTACAGCTAGGGGCGTGAAAGCCATGCACCCCTTCCCATCACCTGAGCAACTTTGTCTCTTCTCCACAAGGCTCGTCGGACCTCCTTGTCCCTGTTTCGTGTATTAGCATTAATTACCTATATATAGCCTTTTCCTAGTGCACTCTAGGCAGTCTTGATCTAATTTTCTTCTATAAATAACATGGATCAACAAAGAGATAATCATTCTCTTAAGCCTTTTCTTTTTTTATTATTTTTTAAGCCTCTAGTGCTTCAATTTCTATGGATCAATTGCTACCCACTACACAGAACCACTTGCCTGAGTTTCTATACTTTGTTAGCCCAAACTCACTTCTTAAACTTTGCGCAAAATCTATAATGTTGTAATGTACTAAGAACTTGTCTCAAATGGCCCAAATGTTCTGTCCATGATTTACTATAGATTTGCATATCATGAAAAAAGTAGTAAAAAATCATATGGTCTTGGATTGTATTTTGGTTGTAATGTCTTGTCTTCTATTCTATATATCTGAATCTGCCTTATGTGAAATTTGTTAACAGATTCTTTTTTTCTTGTCATACAGGTAGATTTATCACATCCAGATGCAGAACTTAGATTGCTTGAAGTTTTCTATCACAAGATCTATAAGGTGAGAAATTGTGTAGTTTTAATTTCAATTTTAGATACATTGATTATGAGGTTTTGATAAACTTGTGAGTTAAGCTAACTATTGGTGGGGGAGGGGGGCTTCAAACAATAAGTGGTGCTTTTACGAAATCATATTAAGATCCCAATCACATTACTAGAATGTTTTTTAAAATCTAAATAATTTAAATAAACTGTTGGAGAGTCTTAGAGAAAAAAAACAAGAAGAACAAACCAAACTTTTATTTTTTTATCACACAGAATAAGATGAGTACAGACTTGTATATATAGGCACCTCTTACATCAAGAGCTATTGCTAACAATAGCTGACAGTTGTAAAAACTTACAGCTGTACAAACCGACTATATTTATTTTAGCATCCCCCTTCAAACTCAAGGAGGAGACTTTTCACAAGAAAAATTCTTCACACTCAGTTTGTTTCTAAGAAAAGTAAAACGAGCTGAAAATAGATGCTTGGTCAGCAGATCTGTCAATTGATCAAGAGTGGGATATGATAGATATAGAGTTGTTGGACCATAACCTTCTCGCACGCATCAATTTGCATGTGTTTAATGCGATTATTAAATACCGGATTGTGGGCAGTAGATATATTAGTATTGTTCAATGTACATATTCAGTTAATTGTTTTCAACTGAATACATTTAGTTAGTTATTTTCCGTTAGTTGTTTTCTTGTCTGTTCTGTTCTTTTCTTCTATTTGGGCCATGTATGGGCCTTATCTTGGTTCACCTGTATGTGGATTTTAAAGTCTATATATTGGTTGGTCTTCTTTGTACTGAGACAGTTAACAAATGCAATAATATTTCAATAACATAAATAATAGGTGCATAGTCTTGTGAAGATCTTCAAGAATAGCATCAACATACTCATCAGGTTTGACTGGACAATCAAGTCCAGCCAGTTCATCTACAATATTTTTTATTTGTGCCAGGAACTCTTGCATAGACCTTTTGTCAAGGGACTGTGCACGAAGATTAGTGCGTAACTGCCTTGCTCTAGCTTTGGTTTGTGTAAAGAAATGATCATAAATATGTTCCCAAACCTGGTACAAGTGAACCGCTCCAAGAACTCGAGACAAGATAGTCTTGGACAGAGTTGATTGCAGCCAAGAAAGCAGATTTGATCTTGAACTTCCCATTCTTTGGATGTTGGATTAACATTTTTGTTTAATTTACGAACAAGACATTTCAAAACTAGGAGTTTGTGTCATATAAATTGTTTCTTCATGTAAATCATTCAAAAAGGCATTATTGAATTCAAGCTTAAACATTTCCATTCGTAGGAGATAGCAAGAGTAAGAACAATTCTAATTGTAGTAGGTTTCGCTACTGGAGAAAAGGTTTCATAAAAATCGAAGCCTTGTACTTGATGAAACTCCTTAGCCACCAATCTTGCTTTATATTTATTTATGGAGTCATATGCATTTTCCATGACTTGGAAAACTCACTTACAACCAAGAAACCGTCTATAAGGATGTAAAGAAACTAGATCCCATGTATTTTGCTGCATAAGAGCATCATATTCTTGCTGCATTACGGCCAACCAATTAGCGTCCTTGTGTGCTTACTTAACACTTATAGGTTCAAAATGAGAGAGAAACAATGAGGGTTGAATTCTGGGTTGAAAAATACTGGATTTAGATTTACTCTACATAGGGTGAGTGTTCACTACTAGTGCAATGTTAGAAACAGATACCAATTCAGAGGATAATGATTGCGCTGTATTGGGAACAGAAAAAGACTCACAAGATAGTGAGTTTGAGATGTTAGAGGGTGTAGTACTAGAATCAAGTGTTACAAAAGTAATTGGTAAAATATTTGGAGAATTTTAAGGTGTTGTAAGAGTGTGACTTAAGCTAAAATACAAATTTAGATCTTTGATAGAGTTGGGTGCATTAGGAAAAAGATCATCATAACAAAACCTATGTTCATTAAGCAGAACATCCTTGGGGTTATCTACTTTTCTACTGCATGACCCTTGTGTAATTGAGAATATCCTAATAATAGACACTCCTCAGACTTAAATCAAGTTTCTGAGGATGATAAGGTATTAAGAAAGGAAAGCAAGCATAACCAATGGTTTTGACAAAATAAAAATCTGGATCTTTATTAAAGAGAACAATAGGAGGAATTGCAAAGTAGAAAGAGGTTGGAAGAAGCCTATTTATAAGATATCCATTTTGATGATGTGTATGAGGACAAATGAGTCTGTGACAAATACCATGAGGAGCTAAAAATTAGTAAAAGGTCGATATTCACCACCCAAATCAGATTGAGTATTTTTAATTTTTGAATTTAGTTGTAACTCAACCATTGATTTGAAGGTTTGAAAAACAGTCAATGTTTTGACTTTAGACTTTATTGGAAAATTGTCTGACACTTAGCAAGTTTTTAGCAATAGAAAAGTGATATGTGAATCATTAGGGTGACACAAAAGAAAATAAACCAGTACCACAAATACTTAAACCTTCACCATAGGCGATGATAATTTGATCTAAACCAGCACCAAATATTTTGAGGTTCAACCACAAATAAACCAGCACCACAATTATGGTATTCAAGATGTATTGTCATTTTCTTGAGAATTGGACTTCACTGAAGTTGCACTTGGTTGAGCACTTGTATGAACCAATAGAACAAAGAATGTACTGCTGTGTAGCAAGGTCAATGAAGTATGTTCTCTAGAGATTGATAAGAAATATCAAATCTGAAATGACAACCATTAGCTGTATGGCCAAATTTGAGACATATCTGACACTAAATATTTGGCAAATTTGCCACCACCATAAATTTTGCCAAAACCTCCATTGTACCACTACCACAACCATACGATGCTTGAGTAGGGAGAGACTAAACTTTGTGTGTCCTTGACATAACGATACAAAAGAGCTTCAATTTCAGCAATTGACGATGTAGGCCTTTTACTTTCAATAACCGCACCATTGGTACATAATCAGAAGGGAGTCTTTCTAGAATTGCATCAACATACTCTTTATGTCGAACTAGAACATCAATACGGGCAAGCTCATCAACATAACTTTTAATCTTGGGAAGGTATTCTTCCATTGTTTTGGAATCAAGACGAACTGCTCGCATCGCACTACACCACTGTCGTGCACGAGATGTTGTTTGAAAACTAAAATCTGCATGAATATTCTCCCAAACTTTATGGGTTTGATTGTAGCTATGCATGAGAGAAAGAACAGACTTAGAAAAAGTTGACCGAAGCCAAACAAGTAATGTTTGGTCCTTAACTCTCCATGCCTATATTTGGGATTAACATTATGCATGAGAGAAAGAACAGACTTAGAAAGAGTTGACCGAAGCCAAACAATTAATGTTTGGTCCTTAACTATCCATGCCTATATTTGGGATTAACATTATCAAGAGTGCAATCGTTGTAGCTTGTGAGGTTTGATTATCGGTCAGCATGTTGTCCCCAGTGAAGATCATTGGAGTCATCAAGCTTTTCATCAATGGAGATTGGAAATAATTGTTTAGCAGAAGCCATAGGAACAGAAAAAGACATCATAAATATGAATTCATCATGAAGAACAATTCACGAAAGCGAAACCACCAAGAGGCTCAAAAGAAAAATCAACCAAGACGGGAGAGTGTAATCACACTAGTCGCGAGAGCAAAATCACGAAGGTGACGAAGATGAACTTTATGTTTCAAGCAGATGGATCGTCAAAAAAATTGCTCTAAGTAACATCTTAGAGAAAATGAACAAAAACATACTGAACTTTTATTATTTAATCATACAGAATAAGATGAGTACAAACTTATATACTTATAAACCCTAAAGCACTTACAACAAGAGCTATTGTTAAAAATAGTTTTCAATTGTACAAACTAACTATACTTACAGTTCTACAGGCTAATTATATTTATTTATACTAATAGAGATTGTACAATGGTTATGTGATGTGGAGTTAGGTTTCTAAGATGATATCAATGTCTATCCTAACAAGGTTTGTTAGGGTTTAGTGTGTCTCTTGTTATCTAATTGCTATTGGATCACCCATAGATATCTAGTCCCACACTCAAGATGTCCAGTCAGCAGCATGAGAAGGTCTGTTGGAGATTCCGCATCCAACTCATAGTACATTAGTAGGTGTAAATTTCACCTTAGCCAGTTTGTGAGGTTAAGCCTTAAAAGTCCACTTTCTAAGATAAACAATAAGTAAAAGTTGAAGTTGCATGATCATAACTTCTCATATTTCCATGGGAATATCATGTTTTCCTCATGGGAATAGAAATGTGGAACACCATGGTGAAAATGAAATATACAAGCACTTGGAGAACCCACCCTTAAAAGCTGGTTGTGAAAGGAGGACAATCATGTTGGACTTGGGCTCCCGATATTGTTACGTTCCTAACTTTCCTATGTGTCTAACAGATATCCAAGGCTATATATATATATATTTTATAGCCTTCACCTTCTGCTAAACATCAAATCTTTCAACAATGATTTTTTTTTTTTTTTGCTTTTCCAGTATACATTCATTACAATCCTCACCATGAGTTGGCAACATCCTCTACGTCAATATCTTGAATAGAAATTGATTCATTCTCCTTATTCCATCAAGCCTATTATAATGAGTTTTAATAACTAGGTCATCCAATTTATTTTCTCTCTGTTTTCTATATATGTGAAATATGAGTTAATAATGACTATATCTGATAGGTATATTTTAAACTGCCTGAAAATTGATTGAAACACAGTTATAAAATATGAACTGTACTGGATTTCTTCTTATAACCAGATGCACCACAATTTAAAATCGAGACTTGAAATCCATACCAGTGCAAGGTTGGGGCTCGATAATCCATGGGCAGATCACCATTTAATTGGAGACAATGTAATTTATAATCAAATAACTAAGGATTGAGGTCGTTTAATATTGAATAGTAGACTGAAATAATGAAGCAGAATGGATCTGTTGGGAATGCATCTGGCACAATGGATGTGTTATGTTGGAGAGTTCCAATAGTTAATTTACAAGTTTTCACCTTTTTAGTCTTTCCCTTTTGTTTTTGTTGTCATTCACTTGCCAAAATTATTAACTTGCTGAGAGAATTTCTGAATTTTTTTTACAGTTTAATTCATAATCTTGTGGCCTACCTTTTGCAGGTTTTCCATGTCAATGAAAGGATTGAGAATATTAATGATCAATACTGGACTCTTCGAGCAGAGGAGGTATGCTGTCTTAAAAAAGTTGTTTAATATTTTAGATATGTTGTTGACAATTAGTATTTTGTTAGATCTTCAGTTACCTGCATGTATGCTTGGAATAAATGCATGTTCAAGTCAGAATGAGTAGTTATGGGGATTACTGTTAGAACAGTATAGCAAGAAACAGTGATGGGCAAGATTGAGACATGATTATATTTTTTTTGAACATTGCAAGTGGGTATGATCATGTTCTGTTATAACAGAATGTTTAAGTCTGAATGAGTGGGAATTGGAATTATTGTTACAATAGATTATTGAGATTTGTTATTGGATGGTAAGTTAAATTTAGCAGGGAAGGCTAAGGGAACAGACGGGTATTGATGTTTGTCTTCGATATTATTTTCAATTTTGGCAGTTCCGAAATTTTCAAATGTTTGTCTTCGATTTTATTTTCTGCCTTTTCTCCTAACACATTATTCTTAATTTTACAAATTAAGTTGCATTTTCAACTTCCTTTTGCTTTAGATTCCAGAGGAAGAGAAAAACCTTGGCCCTCATCATCGGTTGATCCATGTTTATCATTTCTTGAAAGACACTAATCAAAATCAGGTGCTTTGCCCCCAAATTTGTCTGATATAAAATTCTTTTTGTAAAATTACTGTCCTTAAATTTCTAACATTCTTGTTTTCATATGTTTTGGTATGGTTTGAAAATAACAGCAAGTTCAGAACTTCGGACATCCTTTTTTCTTGGTGATCCATGAGGGTGAGACGTTAGCTGAAGTCAAATTGCGAATACAGAGCAAGTTGCAAGTTCCAGACGAGGAGTTTTCAAAGGTAAATATTGCTAACGTGATTGAATTATGTGCTCTTGCTTTTACCTTGTGTTTAAATATAGTGAAATTTAGAATTTCAAGGACAATAAAATACACCGAATAACTTCTCATTTTTCAAATGTTTTGTTTAGAAAAGATAATTCAAATTTATTGAATTTTAGTTTTCTTGTTTAGATAGAGTATTTCATTTATTAGCATACAGAAAAATTTATTTTAATATTAAACAATATTAAAAATTCAAAGATAACAGTTGGTAAGCTTTTTTGGCAATTTTCGGCTAAAGTTTCTTAAAACTTTTCAGCTCAAGTTGACAGGTTTTTCTTGATTGTCATTGGCCAAGGTTATATTCAACTAATGCCAACTAGAATTATTTAGGCAACATTAATCAAAATTATATTTTTGAACATTGTTGGTCAAGATTATTTTTTGACCAACTTTTCGGATGATGTCTGGTAAAAAATATCCTTGGCTAACATTGGTCAAAAACAATCCTAATCATGAGTGATAAAAAGTTTCTGGAGTCGACATTAGAAAACTAACGATCAACTTTGACTTGAAATATAAAATCTTGATGATGTGGACAAAAAATAATCATATGATTGATCTGGGCTTAAAAAACTGATGGTTAACATCATTCGAAAACAAGATGAGCTAACAACATCTAGGTCGAGGTTGACGTGATGATGTTTCAACTTTGGCCAAACCAAGGAGAGTATGAAAAGACATAGATGTGAGAGAGCAAAGAGTATAAAGAATTCTAAATTCTTACTTTAGGTGGAATTTGAAATTCTATAATTTCATATTATCAAAATACTGGTAGATTTTTAGAATATCAATTATATTTGTATTCTCTATCTAAACATATTTTGTTATAAAGCATTTCAAATTCTTTATTAAAATGAATCGTCCTCCTAAACTTCTCATCCTAACACACTATTAAGCATTTCATGCATTTATTTGCATGTTAGCTAGTCATATCAAATCTTCACAATACAACTTTGAGCTGGTTAAATTTTAAGTGTGATGTCATTTTGCTGCGTGATATTGAAGCATGCTACTTATTTTTGAAACATTATTGCAGTTATATCAATCAGTGATATCGGACACCTCTATTTTCTATTTCCTCTTATCACATCTTATCTGGGTGTATTGTGTATTACTTGCTTCATGTTGCGTCTTATCTGACATAGGTTCACAAAATTGCATATATGGATGGTCCAGTAATTGAATTTTAAAATACTTCGTAAAATTTTTCAGTCATTTTTGACCAAAATCTTTAGGTTGGAAAGATTTTAGCTTCTCTACAATGGTTAATGTATTTCTTCTTTATTCCTTTCAGTGGAGATTTGCATTTTTGTCATTTGGTCGTCCTGAGTACCTTCAAGACTCAGATATTGTTTCCACTCGGTTTCAGGTCTGCCAATCTTCTGTCCGCTGTTATTTTTACGTTTTGGTTATGATTGTTAGATTTTGTGGCTGTCCATGGAATCCATAAAAAATGCTATTTTTGTGCAAAATTAAGTTATTTTGTTTATTTTTATTGTTCAGAGAAGGGATATATATGGTGCGTGGGAGCAGTACCTCGGACTGGAACACACTGAAAATACTCCTAAAAGATTGAATGCAGCCAATCAGGTATAATATTATCATGAAGCTAGCTCTTCATTTTTCTTCGAGGAATGGGGGTTGGTGGGTTTGTGCTCCTTATCATGAAATGGGTATACGTGGTCAATGATGGGTAAATGGAGAGGAAATTTGTTACAGTTGTAGAAATTTGAATTTTAAAATTGAAATAAAAGGCATTTACTTGATAAAAAATTGTCATCCTTTTTAACTTTCCTCCAACGATTCCATGGTAGACCTTTGGACCGAACAATGTGGCCCCAAACGTTAACAGCAAAAGTGGATATAGATGGTTGTAATGTCACTGGAATTAATTTTATTGCTGGTTTCAGAAGGCTAATGTCATTATTTATTAATTTTACAGAATCGTCACCCATACGAGAAGCCAATAAAGATTTATGTTTAGAAACATATTTCATCTTGATAAGTCAATTTTGTATGTCAGCTGCACTTGAAGTGGTCTGAAGGTAACAAGGAATGTGGAGAAGCTACCAATCGTAGTCTGCTGAAACTACAATTTTTTTAGCTGAGATTTAGCTTCCAATAGCGATTTAAACTGAGCAAACAAATATTTGGTTGTTCAGAGGTTGGATTTGATGTTCCCTTTCCATTTTGGTACATAACATTTTGGGGCTGGATTTTGTATAAAAGGTATAGGAATATAGTTATAGTTAACTCTTTTCTTTGGCCCACTGCACCATTGGGGAATTTTTATTTCCTTCAGTTAGTGAGGCTTCCAGAGGATGGGGACATGTCTAATGCTTCTGCAGTGGCTAACGTGTAAATTTTCTGTTGTGCCTTTCTTCACCTTAGATTTTGTTACCGTACTTCTTTTGTTAAAGGAAAAATTTACTTTTCCCGGTTCATCATTCTGTTACCTCTGATTAAACTGATTTGCACTGGGTTTTCCTCTCCACCTTGTGTTATGTGTTTTGGTTTGCACCAACCAATCTCGCCTTCTGTTAATATAAATAAACGGGGCTTTTAAGTTGGATTGCTTCAGAAAAATCTCCATAGCAGAGCTGTATATTCATATAATTTAGGCAAAAAATTGTAATCCTTCAGAAAGTTAACTAAAAGAATATGATATTTTCATGTCTGCCTGAAGATTTATTCTCATGAATTGCTACTTGTGAGTGAGTGGACTACTTTTTAGGAAATATCACGTTATCTTGTATAACTCATCTATGGGGCGGTGTCAAGTGGTTGGTATAGTTTGTGTTCAGAGTAAGGATATATGATTGGATACAAGCTAGAAAACTCTAGTTTCGTAAAGAAACTGTAGCCACTTCTAATTTGTGTCCATGAAATATTTCTTTTTCTCCGCACGAACTATTTTCTTTTTTATTATTTTATATATATGTTAATTGCAGTCGATTTGTTGCGAGTCAATGTTTTTTATATAGCTATATTGAAATTCAATGAGAATTGTAAAAAATATTTATTTTAATCAAGAAACGAAATCGAGTTAGGGATGAAATATTTTTTTTCTGGTAAAATGGAGGATCAAATTCCTAGCAGAAAATAGTTCATTGTTTCCTGTACCTAAAATTTTCAGTATGCCTGCCATTTTATGCAAATTTTGGATCTAACATCAAGAATAAAATTATGTAAAACGTGCATGTCACCGTTTTAAGTTTGAGTTTTACTTTTAAATATATTTTATAATTCTAATATCTTTTATTTCAAGACTATTAGACTGATAGAAGAAGAAATAAAAGAAAGGAAATATAAACTAAGAGATATTTTGTCTCATTATGATATCTTTTTAATTTCGACCTAATACTTTGAACGTTTGTTAACTCACTTTTCTTTCAAACGAATCATTGTTTTTTTTTCTTTAAATTAACTGTGGTAATATTAGTATAGTGACATGTCATTCATTTTTTGTATCAGGCATCATATATGTCAACATATATCAGTTATTTATGTCAGATGTAATTGTAGTATTGTTATCACTATTTTTTTTCTGATACTATAATATGACACTTCCAGGAAGATTCTTCAAGGCTACTTCCCTTTTCCTATGTTTTTTTGCTTTCAGTTTCTCCCAACAACCGCTCCATTTCATTAAGTAGCCACGCTGTTTGTTGGAGGACTTTCGAAAATTGCCCTTGTGCCCTTTAAACTCTAAGTTCATGGAAGTTGGGTGCAAAAATGGTACACTGGTATTTGCTATTTTACGATTCTTTTCTAGATCTTTTCTAGCCATTTCTTCCAGCACCTCCGTAGTCTTTTCTTGCATCGCCATCCTTACGAACATACTAAGAATGTCTTTTAAAAATTTCAATGGAAACATAGTAAATTACAGAATTTGAAAGTAAAATTTTTTATTAGTTATATTTTAGATTGTATAAATACAAAATTGTATTATATTTTGATTAATTTAAATAATAAAATTATTTTTTACTTTAAACTTTTTTAAAATGTATAATTCAAAATTAAAAAATATATATATATTTTAAATTATATAATTCAAAATATATTTTATATTCTGGACTGTCCTATTCAGAATAATATAAAACGGAATATAAAAATTATGTTGTGAGACTTGGTCAATTGCACAAAGCTCCTCAAAAAATGGATATAGGAATTGTGCACCAATGGATATGGTTGCTTATGCATTGAAAAATGGTGGCTTAACGTTGGTTTCTTTGTTTTATATTTGTCTTATGCAATTTAGCTATTGATAGAATCATGATTTTTCGTCTCTCTTGGCGATGGCGTTGGAGGTGGGGCTATTAGGGACTATCCAGGGGACCGTCTACCACTTTGTTGAGTGTGCTTAATATTTCAAAACAATTAGAAGAAAAATTAAAATAAGTTATACAGTCATTTTGGTCTCTAAATAGTAAAACTTTAGATGAATGATGATCTAAGAGAAAAGTGCAGTAGCAACTATATACACCATTGATTAGGATAAGAAAGTAATATTTATTGATAGCCCTAGCAATTGTTAGGCATAGGGGAGCCACAACTGTCACTAACCATCTTGGCATTGGGTGTGTTGATTAAACCCCCAAGGGCAGGATCATTGATGTACTGGCAAATGCATGGTGGTGCTTGCTCTTTCAGTCTCTCACAGCACAGTGGTGATGGTGGACTTAATGTGGTGAAGGCATCTGCACATGGAACCAGCTCCATCACATTACAACACTCTGCTGCTGCTGGGGCTGCTGCTGGGGCTGCTGCTGGTGCTCCCACTGGCACCATTGCTTCAACCACAAAACCACTAATAAGCATCATCCACCAAATCACACATGCAAATGGAATCTTCATTTTTCAAACAAAGACACTCTTTGATTTAGTGTGGGGGGAAACTTCAACCTCTTCATCATTTATAGAGGCCAAGATGCTGGGGATTTCAGAGCTCAATCACAAAAATATGACTTTTATTTATAATTGAAGGATTCACTAATTATATTGTACAGAATAATGAGGGCAAGTAAAGTGAACACATTAGGCAAATTAAACATTAAGATATTGTATCACAATCTTTATGAAAACATATTTTATGTTTCACTGGATATAATCTAATTTTTTACCATCTGAAACTAATTACGTATTATGTTAATAGATTATAAAAAAATAAACAATAGTAATCAAATAGTTGATATTTATTTTTTTAAAATTATATATTTACTATGTTAATTTTGATGGATATAAATGAAATATTAGATATGGACTAAATAATACCAACGTTAAGTTTTGATAATAAATTATTTAATTAAATATTATTAAAGATGTCATAGTTGAGATAATAGTGCTATTTGATTTCTCCCATTTAAGTCTTTTTAGTTTTTATTTTAGTTCTTTTTTTTTTTTTTTTTTTT
>Ga0209700_101046_pt1 | contig 55868 bp, 29 predicted proteins | sample SiratroredBW_FD_187528 | JGI IMG/M metagenome (GOLD analysis project Ga0209700, IMG submission 187528) | Root nodule microbial communities of legume samples collected from California, USA - Siratro red BW (SPAdes) (version 2) | ecosystem: Host-associated > Plants > Roots > Nodule | place: USA...
AAATAAATTTATATATATATATATATATATATATATATATATTAAAGATTGGGTAAGAATAACAGGACCAGTGATATGAAAAGCAGGTTAATATCGATACTTTACTGTGATATTTAAGCTTGAATAAGTTTTAGATGGATGATTAATTTTAAGGTGGTCATTAAGGAGCCAGAAGCACACAACCTGCACTTATTATTGTATAAAAAAAAAGTCAAAATTACAAATCTATTTTAAATATTGGTTTTGACTTGTAGAAAGCAATATCGACTTTTAACTTTTGTTTGGTTCCATGAGTTATGTATCAACACATAGAAATGATAAGATTAAAAATGATTGTGGTGGTTTAGATGAATTATAATTTTTGAAAAGATAAATCACTCTCGTGAGTGAAGATTTGCCTAGACAGTGCACATAATTATGTTGCACGAGGTGAATTTTCTATATATTTTGTCACCCATAATTCATTGTAGGTGTTTTTTTGTATTACAATAATAAATAATTAATAATAAAAAACTTAAATTATATCACTATCTACTAATTTACATTTTCGTCCAAACAATTTTTTTTTCATTTCCATTTGCGTCACATCATCCAAATAAAACATTATATATATATATATTCATCACAAATACTACTTTCGAGTATTATTTATCCACATCATACAACTTTCCTCATATCATTATTAAAAGAATAATACAAGACAATATACAGTCAAATCTTAATTCAGTAATATTTAGAGAAGAAAATGTTAAGAAAGGTAAATGTAAAATATATGAAAAATTGTTTTATATATCCTAACTTTATACTTGTACGAGAGCCATTTTTTTAATAAAATTGAGATAAGTGAGTTAATTTTATTTGTTAGAATAATTTTACATATTTTGTTGAAGGAGTAATATTGATCGAGAAAGAAAGTTTAAAATTGATATTTACTCTCTGAATGAGATTTGTTAAACTTATTGGAGTGAATTATGTAGTTATAAATCTTTTACATACATATCAACAGGTTTGTCGGAAAATTATTTCAGTTAATTAAAAACAATCCTTATAGTAGAAAAGGAGATGAAATATACTTAAAAATTCGAGTAACATGAAAACATCAATCAAACTACCAAACCACAAATCATAAGTTGAATCGGTTAAGATATTACCTGTTTTTTTTTATCTGATTAAACTTGTGAAACCACAAAATATTCACAAGAAAATTTAGAAAAAATAAAAATTTTATAAAATTAAAAATAATTTTTTTCTAAAAGAAAAATTCGATCAATGAGACTTGATCTTCACTCAATTGGTGTAATATATTAAAGAAAAAAATATAAATGATTTTCAAAATTAAGTTAAAAAAAAGAAAACAATAAGAGAAAAAAAAGATAATTTGAGAGTAAAAGGGAAGAGTAAAAAAATTATACCTTATATATATATAATAAAATAAACATGATAAATTTATTTATTGAATACTTTTATTTTAATTATATAAAGTTATAAATAATAAAGATTTATTTATTCAGTTATATAAATTATTTATACATCTTCCATCTTTTTCATATTGATACTCATGAAGTATTTAATAGATAAAATTATCATCTTTAAATTTTAATATCTTTTTTATATAATAACTTTAAACATAATTTCTCGAAACTAGAACCACTACAATTATAATTTTCTATAGATTTAATTCTACTTATATGCAAAACGCCCAAACAGTCAAACTAGAGAATAAAACAAATGACTAGACAATTTTTTTAAAATGTATCAGTATCATTACATATCATCATTAAAATGTCAAGTGGTTATTATAAATATAGTTTCAATCATATTAATCATTAATACTACTAACGATTAAATAATATTAGGATAAAATTATGTGAGTTAAGGATCGCGCGAAAAGAAATTCAAGAACAAAATTTTATGAATTTTAAAAGTATAAGCCAAGAAGTACTAATATTTTTTTTTATTTTGTAATCAATTTGACTAATTATTGCTATTTTAGGCACTAAATGATTTCATAAAATATTCTATCGGTTTATTTATTCTTTTAAAATTAAAAGGCCATTTATATATTTCATTAATTTCTTAGATTATTGTAACCAACTATGGCAATTTCAGAATTAATTGATAATTAGTTTTTATTTTTTTCTATGAAATTAGGTTATTTTTTCTGTTTTACTTACAAAAAAATTAAACCGCACCGCAATCGGTATCTGCTTTTGTTTTTGATTATGCAGTGGAAATTGCAGAGTCCTAAATTCGCAGCTGAGAAATCCCTAAAAGGGGGTTTATAGCAGAAAGCGTAATCAGAATCCGAATTCCGATTCCGAAAGCAGCCACCAACAACAACGGAACCAGTGTCGCATCTCTCTCTCTCTCTCACTTTCCTTTCCTCGGTACTCTATTTTTTCAGCTTTATGTTTTCATTTCTTCTTTCCTTTTTTCCCCAAAATTCATCACCGTTTAATTCCCCTGTTGTTACTTACAGCACGCGCATGTTTAGTTCTCTGTTTTTGCACAGTTTCTGATCATTTTCGATCGGTCTGCGTCTTTGACGGCAACCTCAGCTCCTAATAATTCATCACTTTTTTGTTTTCTTTTCAAATTTCATTTTTTTATTCTTAGATTGAACGTGTTGTTGTTTCTGTCGGACGGTATTTGAGCATGGCATCTTTCACTTTTTATTTGCAGAGTAGCATCATTGGGGGTTGAACCCTTGTTTGTATTCGTGGTGATTGTGCTGTGGCATTATCCGTACAATGAAGAGGACTATGCCATGGAGTGATGATGACGAGTCATCATCTTCACATTCAGACTCTGAACATGATAGTGAAGCTGGAGGGCAAAACTCCAAAGGTATTATTTAATGCACATCCTCTTTTTGTCTAGTAGTTTTTATCACTCTGCTCATTGCTCAAACTTTGATTCAATGTGAAAGTTATGCACTTTGCTTGGTTATGACCAATAATGCATGAGGGAGTGACAGGTGCACAGAGTATCTTGGCAATTTACTCCAATTTAGCAATGGATGTGCATAGGTTCTTGTTGGGGTTATGTCGCACTCCCATGTTTTGTATTTTGTGCTGTGGGTATATTTGATGAAATTCACAACATAAATAGCCATTGGATTATCTTTCCTACTTTTACAGTTAGCTTTTTGGTGGTTAGGATGTGGATTGACGCTGACGCTCATCCTAGCAATATGAAACTCTGTCATTGGTTTAACCTTATAGTGTTGCTGTGGAAATTTTTGAACTTTTGGAGAAGGGTATATAGGGTATCACCCAAGGGTGGATAAATGTCCCTTGTAAAATTACACTGATGAATATCATTTTTCCAATAAATTTTTCCTTGGTAAGCATCTAATAGCTTAGAAGTATTGGCTAAATCAAAAAGATAACTGAGGGATAATCTTATGGTTGAGAGTTGACACAATTTGATCATGCCCTAAGCTGGTGTTGATAGTGATTACTGACGTAGATTCAGTTGTTGAGGGTTTAAACTCACCCCCAAGTTGAGTTAGAGCAATATAATTTCTGATCTGTCACTATACAGTTGCTGATTGGTTAGGATGAATTACCCATCGGGGTAATAATACATGGACCCTCCATTTTTACAAACACCCATTTGACCCATCCATTTTTCCATATCTCTTTTTTCGTATCATACATTCTATTGCATGTATCACTTCTCTCTTTTATTTCTTTATCTCTCTAGGTATTAATGGGCTTATGTATGGGTGTTTGCTAACATTACTCTTACCTATCCAATGCTAGCCTCAATTATAGGAGTCAGATTCTGATTTCTCTACATCGTACATGCATAAAAAGGATCGACTAATTTAAGTACACAGTTAACTATGTCGACTATTGTTCTATTTTGGCTTCACATAAATTCTTGCAAGAGTTTTTTTTGGCATCTTAAGTAGTAATTTTTCCGGGAAACTGAAATGAGAATATCAGAATTATTGAACCTCCATTCACAAATTTTATCCTGACTTGACTTGACCCTAGTTGGTGACATGGTGTTAGTTCATGAAATACTCGAGATTACCATATAGCTTTAAAAGTTTAACAGCAAAAGTTGTCTCCCTAATTTTGTCGCTGTTTGATATTTCTGTACTAGCTTTTGTGAATTTTTTGTCTACAGGTAACTCTAGGAAGCAGAAAAGTGGTGTAATTGACTTTGAGGCTCTGAGGAGACATGGGTATAGAGGTGGACCTTCAGTCCTAAAAGTACCCGCACCCAAAGAAGGGGATAACTCGAAGCAAGATTGGTCGTGGTCCACTGGAAAAGAAAAGCGTGCAGACAAGGAGATAGAAGAATCATATGAAGAGCGACAAAAAACAAGAGAGGCTATTTCCCAAGGAGAGCAGCTGCCAGCTGCTCTGACTAGGAATGACAAGAAGAATCTTTCTTTCTCTCAGAAGGAAAAGAGGAAGAGAGAGCTGGGTCAAGCTAGCAGGGGCAAAAATTATGTTGAAGAAGAGAAGAGGCTGTTGAGAGAAAATGGTATCTATTCTGGTTTTGATGCTTGATTTGCCACCGAAGAATGCCCTTCATATTGTTGTACAAAGGCACTCTCATTTTCTTCTACCGAAAAGGACTTGGTTGTAACTTGTAGTCAGTGGTTTAAAACTTGACAGAAATGATTAGGGGTTAGTTATACCCTTTTATGTTGTGAAAAAAAAATATATTAAAAAACTCGTTTTGGAGGCATTGTTTCTGGTGTTTAACTTATTTCGTTGAGGTGAATTTTTGGACTAAGATTTATTTCTTCAATTTTAAATATTATGAACTAATAGCATCTCTAGTAGGGATTGTTTAGGGGCTTCTCGAACTTGAAAGTTGCTCTTATAATTTTTTCTTTTAAACAATTGGTATTACAGTTCTTATGTAAGCAGCTTTTTTTTTTTTCCGAAAAATTTAGGACATAATTTTACGACTCATTCTAATTTCTTAAAGATTACAGTAATGAAGAGAAAATTTGTTTATGATTTTAATTTTAACATGACAATTTAAGAATCGTAGGTTTTACGCATACAGTTTTTAAGTTGTTCTAGCTGTACATTTTTTTTTTATCTATTTAACAAAGATTAAAACCGATTAAAAAGTGAACATATATAGATGTTATGATAAGTAGTTTTAGAAGCAAAGAATAAATTGAAAAGATTGTACTTTTAAATTATTATTATTATTATCATCATCCCTAATTCTTATTTATGTTTATAAAATATAATTATGTTGTTCTTATTTTATTATTATACCTATTTCATCATATTTTATTACTAATTGAATCCTAAGAGAACAAAAATAAGTGAACTTTTTTTAAATAACTATTATCAAACATGATAAGTAAATGTTTACATTTAAAAGAAATAAATTTTTGCGTTTGATTTTTCAATTAATTTTATTTATTTTCAAATAAACATTAATTGCTCCTCTAATTCTCATTCCACGAGTCTATGTATGTACAATATACGTATGGCATGCCTAAAATTACTTGGCTTGTAATTCAAAAGGGTTTTGAGTAGTGTGAATTGAGTTTGTAAATTAAAAAAAAAAAAAATCACGAAAGATGTGAAATATGAGTTTATTGAATTATTGGCTATAGAATAAAAACAATTAAACTGATGGATATAAAAAATTACTCACTAAAGTTTGAAAAACACAAGTGAGTTATACAGGTCACAAGTGAGTTAACAGGTCACAAGTTTCTCCATAATATTTTTGGAAGAAATAAATTAAAAAGTTCTCAGATGAAGTACAATGAGCTTATACATAAATTCATAAACTAATTCTGTAAAAAAATATTATACTTATTTTTAACTTAAGTATGAACTAATTTTAACTCATATTTATTTATTTTTTCTAAAAGTATTTATGTTAAGTTTGTTATACAATGTGATAAATGAAAGAAAAATACATCGAAGTTTATCCCGATCCGACCATCAACCACTTCACTCTTCACTCGGTCTTCAGGTTAAAATTGGATTACGAAGTACTTTGTTTGCGAGCGGAAAAGAGAGTTAATGCATCTCTAATCTCTATGCCTAAACTCCTAAACAATGTACTGATGAGAATCTCACCCTATTGATCGAGCACGAAATGATCACTCTCGTCTTCGGAAGTAAAAAAAAAAAAACAACTCACACTACGGAGAAATCCAGAGTATGTTGCTTAGAAAAACAAGTACTTCTTTTCCACATCGTCTGACATACAACATGCTCTAGAACACAGCAGGCATATGATGAATGTATGGTCATCACACCACTTAATTTTTTAATGGCAAGTTGTTCTATATTTTATTTTTCCAGATTTGAAGTTTCCTTTGAAACTCCGATAAAACCTAGCGTGAAAAATCAATGTGTGTGACTCTAATATTAGACAAAAGACGAGAAAGTTTAACATTTGGCTCTTCACTTTGTTAGTTGTGCCCATGTTTTCCGCAAGACAACTGCACCTTAGTTGGAATATGGTTTCCGACTATCCCAGTATTTTAGGCGTGTGCGCATCTCCCCCCTTAGAAGGAGCCATCAAAGAAGGGAAAAAAAGACTGACGGAAGAATATCTAAACAAGCAATTTATAGTCTTATTATTTAGTAAGTGGAGGAACTATTTGCATTATTGTAAAGTACATGTCATCCTTCGTAACTTGAAAATTTGAGTTACAAGGACATCTAAGCAAGTAATCAAATTCAAGGTGACGGTTGTCCACCTGCGTGGAAGTAAGTATCCATTCATAGAGAGGCCTTCTTGCCAAAATCTTGACATAATGGTAAAGCTGTAATCCACGTGAGATTTTATTGATCCTGCCCAAGCACCACAATCAGCATTACTGGTGATCTAAGAAGTGTGGACACTAACACGAGACACAAACATACTTTATTACCAGATTCAGTAATGTTGACGAATAAAATATAATGAGAAATGCTAATTAAACGAATAAATGTTGCTAAAGAAACATATCTAACATAGTACGGGACAGCTTGTCTGAGAGTATGTGGAAAATGAAAATGAGGGATAAAAAATAATTTATTTGAACACACAGTTCACATAAATTGAGATTTCCATCTACATTGTTATTTTTACCTATTTTAACAAGCGTATATCATTAGTCACTGCCAAAAAAAGAAATAAACATCAACATCATAATAAAGAGAAAAATATTGAAACAACGTGATACAATTATACACCGAAACATGAAAGCAACAGAATTACTAGTATAACGAGGCCATGGCTAATGCAAGAATAACAAAAGTAATTAACTAACCTTTACACTGAAAAGAACACTGCCATCTGAAACCTGTTCACCCACCGTAACTTGAAGTTCATGCACATAGCCAGAAGATGGTGCTTTTACAACATGCTAGAAGTACAGAACATTGTTGGTTACATATAACTTGCTGAATACATAAATAAAGCAGATAAAAGAGAAGTTTCCAATGTCACAGAGCAATTCTACAAACCTCCATCTTCATTGCTTCTAATACTAACACAGGTTGACCTTCTTCCACTCTTGTCTTGTTCTCCACTAGAACTTTGACTACCAAGCCTGCCATAGGTGCTACAACTGTCCCTCGAGGGTTGGCTGATGTTTCAACTTTGGGTTTGTCTTGGCATTCTCCATCTTCAGACAGATCCAGGCCTAACTTCTCTCTGAAATAATGATGATGGGATCCTTGCCAAATATGAATATGCCTTATTTGATCCTGAATTCCAGAGAAACTTCAATTTGTCTTATAAGCTGAAGAAATTTATTTGGCAACCAAGATGGATACAGCAGCCAAATGCTTTTACCAAATCAATCTACATAAACTAAAAAATCAACTATGCAGGGGAAAACACTTACCTTTGAATAAACAGCTACGTTAACATCATTAATTACACCACCAGCTTCAACTCTAAAATATCCATCTTTTACATATGATGCTTTGACGTCTAAAACAGGAGATCCATTTTCTTCTGTCTGGAAGAAACAAACAATATCATCTTGAATCCAGTTTTTAGATAATATGTGGCACAATTAAACAGGAAAAAATTACTATTTCATACAGTACCTCAATCAGGTATCTCCCATCAGGTTGACACGTGATGGTAAGTTTCATGGTGTTTGAGCTACCACTATCATATTCATTATCCCATTCAAGTTCCATTTTACGCTTAGCCTGATGATGAACTCTAAAAGGCGGAGAAGAATACCATATAGGGAGTAAGCTGTTGCCCCCTGAAAATACAGATGTAAATACCAAGGAAATAAACAAAGACAACACCGTACTTTACAAAACAAGAATGAGACAGTTTACCAGGAGGGTTTCTTGCCAATATGAAATGCTCTTTCTCAACGAGACATGCGGCTACAAGAGCTGCCTTATGTCTAGCAGCTTCGGATGCTTCTTTGACAGACACTGGATTGTTAGCATCTCCAAAGAGGTCATCTTTGTAGTTATCAATAAAATGAGTCTCCACATTGCCATTTGCAAATGCCTCGTGATTAGCTAGCTTTAGAATAAAGTTGACGTTGGTTGGTAAACCTGCAACCTGTGTAGGAAGATATTAGCAATTACTGGTTGGCAAACATAGAGCAAATTTTAAAAAGACATGATACAGCTAGAATGTTTTTTTATTTTAATTTAAAACTACTTGAATCTCTATTGTATATGGGAAGGGAGATGAAATGTCTTGGTATGTTCAGGAATTAACTTTTGAAGGGGCTTTTGTTTATTTTTATAAACATAACATAACTCTTTAATTTAAAAATAAAAGTTTGCCCTTCCTTCCCTTTCTCTCCAAAACCCAACACAAAAACACCCTCAGTTTCTTACATGTCTGTACACTTTATCACCCCCATCAGGCCCATGTCCACCCTTGCCCCCGAGGTTATAAATATAGGGTAACTAATATAACATCTCAACACAGCAAAAGTCAATTCACTGCAAAATCTCACCAACAGTTCACTATTGCACAGGCGATACAATAAATTTTAGTCTACCTGAAACTTTGACAAACTATCCTTCAGTTTGACCAAGGCAGAAGCACGATTTTCTCCCCACACCACAAGCTTAGCAATCATTGGATCATAGTGCATGCTAACAGTGTCTCCTTGTTTAACCCCAGTCTCCACCCGAACTGTCAAAACAGCAGATTTTCAGTAAGCATAAAAAGAAAGATCCACGAATCTGTATTGGAAATGCACGCTCTTCAAACAAATAAGTGAGGAAAATTTCTAGATCCACGGTAATAAATTAGGAGTTTAATTTTGCATATCTGACCTTCAGATGAGACTGGAACATGATAATGGTGTAGAACTCCAGTTGCTGGAAGAAACCCTTTTTGAACATTTTCAGCATAGATTCGAGCTTCAAAAGCATGGCCTGCCAATACCACAAAGACTTATAATATACAGAAACTTTAAAGTGTCTGCATAATAGATGGATGAAACTTTACACATGTTCTCACAATAGTATAATAAAGAGTTGACAAACACAAATTCATTAACTCGAGGTTAATCAAAAAATTCTATTTTTTTATTTTTATTTTCAGAAATACCAGCTCAGTTTGCCTCATTATTGTGTAAAACTTCAGAGGATGTCACCAAGATGACCTCCAGTAATTAGTAATAAATATTGGTAACAGTTTTTTTCATCTTGCAGATATTTAAACCTATTCATACCAGTTATACAGATTGCTTTATACTTATTGTGACTTTCCTGTCTTTCGGCTTAGTAGCTGAGAAACCAGTCAAATGTATAAGCTAAGCACATATTTTAGTTGAACAAATACTTGTCAATTCTAATCCATCAAAAAATCATTATGTTTAATATGGAACTAAGCAAAGAAAACCCTCAAACCCACCCTCAGTGCCACACAAAAAAATGACAAAAGGGTAGGAAGAAAATAAAGATAGGAAAGGAAGCATCACCTGATATGGGTACCTGTGATTGACTCAATGGAAGAGCTTCTCCATTGGCTACAAGAATTTGCCATTCAACAAGATCCTGACCAACAATCATTTCTGTGACAGGATGCTCAACCTGTAACAAATTCCCCATGTTATACTTTTGTAACCATTGATTCCAAGATGAAGTGACAGCAAAAATTAATACAAGCACCTGAAGCCGTGTATTCATCTCCATGAAGTAAAACTCGTCAGAGACTGTATCAACTATAAACTCCACAGTCCCAGCACTGTAATAATTAACTGCCTTCAGCCATCAAAAGAAATATGAAATCAGTGGACGATATAAAAGAGAAAAGAAAAAATATCAATAATTCTAAATTAATCTGGTCATGCATACAAGTTATCGAAAGATTTTCATACTCAGCACAAATCAATGAACCAATTATTTCAAATCTTTGAACACTAGATAAAGCTATTGCAAGCGGTCGAGAAAGTACCGTTTAGCATTTTGAAATAAAAGGACTTTACTGCAGAAACAACAGCTTGACCTAAGTGTGCACGCAAGTCAGTAAAAAATTTGTGCAGTAGATGAATATTGTACATTTATATTAGTAAACGAATAAATAATTAATAATCATCAAACTCATCCAAAAATCCTACTAATGCATTCATACAATAGCAACACACCTTATACCTCCAAACATACGTATCAATTTCATTAGAACATAATATGAGCAACCTTTGTTGTATTTACTAGGACCTCTGTGGTGGTGTTTATATTAACCTGCTTTTGTAAGATTGAAACTGAAATAAATGTAAAAATTTAAGGTCTCAGTAAGACTAAAGCAAAAGCCAAAATACTAATTGTCTTATTCCTAATGTCATTTCATCCTCACAAATTTATCAATAATTTGAAATTCATAGTTGTTGTAACAAAATGCGACCCCTACATAATCTGTTAGCCCAAACAATAGTTTGGAGCTTCTAATTTCTTTCACCAATTTAACTCCTTTCAGATAATACAATTGATTGAAGGGATTGATATCAAAATCTAACTTTCCGTAGCAGATTATTTGATATTTGCACAACACATTTTCTTTCATTACAACTTCTAAACCATTCATTTATACACTTTCCTCATCATCACACTATCAAACCTCTTCACTTCTTTCTAAACTGCTTCCTTCCCCAACCTAACTACATTCCTTGCAAAATTGTCCTCTTACTTTGCCCCTGACTATTGTGTTTATCTATCCACTTTCTATTATCAACAATTAAGAGTCAAACATTAATATATTAGAAAAATTGTTAAACTATCATAAGGTTTGTCATTACTATATTAAGTTCATCAAACTAAAGAAGGAATAATTGTTTCGCTTGATCTTCTCACTATGTAGAATTTAGGTTTGTGAGAGGATAAATTGGTAAAGAATCAAATTTATATCACCAATAATTTTAAAATCCTCAAGAATCAAGGACAATATAGGGTATGTGAACACCCCAACAACTTATTGTTTATCTGTTGCAATTGGTATATAGCCTGAAGAAATTTCAAGGACCATATAGGGTATGTGAACACCCTAACAACTTATTGTTTACGGTGAAATTGGTATATAGCCTGAAGAAATTGTTAATGTGTTTATGAAAGTGTACAACTTTAAAATTATAAAGGAAATGATAACTAGAAAATATTCTATATATACATTGATTAGTACATATAAATTGTATTTTTAGTGTCTTAAGAAAATGTTTGTTCAAACTAATTTCATGAGTAATGATTATGTTGTTATGATTAGATATGATTGGTGTCATGAACTATGTTAAAAGTAGACGGTGACTAAAAAATGGTTTTAATATGATACATCTAAGGCGAGTAAGAGTAATGTATACCTTTCATTTTATTGGGGCCTGTAAAATTAGTTATTGTTGTGTTCTGTTTGACGTTTTCTGAATGTAGTGATGGGGTAATTGGATGTGAGATACCTATGCAACAGAGTTTTTAATTTATTGGAAGAAAAAACATAATTCAGAGACCACAATAATTATTCTGACACAGAAAGATCTTCCAACTATATCTTAGTTTAAATTTTTGTGTTAGTTGTGTATCCAAAACAATCAGGACTATTTAGTTTGAACTTTCTAGATCACGACCAGTTCCTATATCTAGCTCATGTCATGGCTCTACGTTGATGATCATCGACCAGTAGATATAAAGCAATTCAAGTAGAATTTATGGAGTATGTATTCTTTTGTTTTCTTTATTTAGTTGGTATAATTTAAATTAAATAAATAATAAATCAAGATTATAATAAATTAATAATTATTTAAATGATATTTTCTAGAATTTCTTCTTGCAAAATGTTATACTTAAGATCTAAGTCAAATGATTCCATGATCACAATATAGTGATTAAGATATAAGTCAAATGATTGCTTGATCACATTATGATCAAAGTCAAATGATTGCAAGATCACTAAGATAAAGAAGACTGTAATAAAAAAAAAAAAAAAATAAAAAAAAAATAAAAAAAAAAAGAATGTAAAAAAAAAAAAAAAAAAGGAAAACTAAAACTTTTGTAATTTGGTGTATAAGTTTCATTAGTTATTATTTTTTATTTTTTTTGGTATTATGGGAATTATGTTTAATGTACATTGTAGCTGAAGTTAATATGTATATAATTGTATTTAAAGTGATATATAAAAAAATATATTATATTGAAAATGTACTTTACCAATTTCTGTATTCAAATTTATTGACTAAAATGCAAAGGGAGACTATGATCATTTAATTTACTTATAAAAATGTAACAAATTTTATCATAAAAGTTGAACTTGAAAAAAAAAAATCTAATTTTAAACATGAATAAACCAAATTATAAACATTCAAACTTTATTTTAGAAAATATGAATTTAAAATAGAATAATACAATCCAATTATTTGGATTTAGATCTATAAAATCTAAATTAGGTTTTTTACAAAATATGGATTTGGATTTAATTTCGATCCAATTTTTTAGATTTGAACTGGATTTAAATTTAGTTAAATTCCAATTGTTTAAACTTGGATAAGATTTTTCGAAATAAAATCCATGCATGTGTTAACTAAATATTAAACATGAATGATGAAATTTATAGGATATTGTATTTTGATTAACCTGCATCATATTTTTAAGGGAAGGTTATAATTTATCTATATAAATATGACTCCATATTCGCATTTTACCTTTATAATTGAAACAGGTAATAAATTTATCACTTAGGAACAAAGATGTAGAATAAGAAAAGTTGCAACTTAATCTATTAAATCCTTTTCCTATTAACTTTTTTGACCATTTTAAATTCAAATTTATTTATTCAAAATAGTACTTGAGTTAAATTTTTAAACAATAATACATATTTTAGTCAAATCAATTTGTTATTATTAAATTACACATAAAAAGTTAAATGGAAAATATACTACGGTGAACATAACAAATCACATTAAAAACATGATCTTAACTAAGATGTCAATATAATTCCAAAGCAGAATTACAAATTACAGACAAACAAAACATAAGATAATCATTATCTCAAAACGTTAATGCACTTCTAAAACACATAACATATAATATAATCATCCCAAAATGTCAATACACTATTATCATACACATAGACAAAACACATAATAGTTTATTAAAGAAAATACTGAACTATAGGAATTTCTAATGCAATTATGATGCAACTATCCTCTTCTAGATACCACAAATCTAATCCGATAAACCTTTCCATCCTAGATTCAGTATCTACACAAAATCTCTTCCACCCACGATAACTAATTTTTTAATAAAAGCAACTAAAAACGATACACTTATATTTTATATGTATATTACGAAAATAGTATTTAAAATTAAATTTTTTAATTAAGATTTCAATTATCTTTACAAATACAATAAGAAAAATTAAATTTTATTTTCAATTTTTATTAAAATTATTTCTAATACTATATACACCATCAATTAAAATATATTATTAATAAAATTAAAATAATATTAATAATATATATAAAAAAATTATAGAAACACTTTATTAATAATATAATAAATATAACCCAAATCCTTTTTAATTTAATAAATTAATATAAAAAGCACAAAAAAGACTGACCCGTTTTTTAAACTAGTAAAATAGAAAAGAAAAATTGTCAATGAAATTCTAAATCAATCTAGTCATGAATACAAGTTATCTAAAGATTTTGATACTCAACAGAAATCAATGAACCAATTATTTCAAATCCTTGTACACTTGAGGCATCTATTGAAAATGGCTGATAAAGTAAAGTTTAGCATTTTAAAATAAGGACTTTACCTTTGCTGCAGAAACAGCAGCTTGACCTAAGTGTGCACGAAAGTCAGCAGAAATGTTTGGCTGCAAATTGTATTATCACAAGTTCTTAATTACAGCAAAATTTAAAAAAGAAACTAAATATCAAAGACATGAAATGGAAGCCATACAGCTGGAGCTTCTTCAATTATTTTTTGGTGCCTTCTCTGAACACTGCAATCTCGCTCATTCAAATGGAGAACATTCCCATGCTTATCCCCAAATATCTACGTTCACAGAAAATAGTACGTAATAAAATCTAATCAGTGAGATATCACATTCTCCATTGATACCAGTATTTTAATCCCATTCTTCCAGTAAAATTCTGAAATAGGTAAAAACATAGTTTCAGTACTAAAGACTATCCACTACTAGGCACTTTTAATTTTTCAGAGGAAATGTAAGGAACCAATGAAGCTCTAGGAGAAATATGACAGTAGAGTAATAAAAAAAGCATAATACTTGGACTTCTATATGTCTTGGCCGTGTAATATACTTCTCCAGCAATATGGTGTTGACACCAAAAGAAGCAGCTGCCTCCCGTTGTGCTGCTAGGAATGATTCAACAAACTCCTCTGGAGTGTGCACAATTCTCATACCCTACAAAATTCACATTGTTCAAATTCAACTGAACGAAACTGTAAGCACAGATCAACAAATATTCTCATAATAATCTCTCGACCATCTACTTTTCCATAAATGGAATCCAGAATTCTCAGATTAAACATTCAGCTCACAAACAAGTAGAAACAAACTTAAATCAGTTACCATACATCATAATAATGATCCGCATTAAGTTATCACCTATCAATGAAGAGGAGATGACAAAGGTCCACACACAAATTTAGAATCACAGCAACTTAAAACCATCACAAGGAATTTATAACGAGAACCACAGGGAATGGAAAAAAACCTACACCGTTCAGACTAAATTCTCAAGGCAACAACACGTTTTACAGTTCTATTAATAAACATTCAACTAAGAGAGTGCTTCTATGATTGACTAAAAAATAAAGAAAAGTAGAAAACCCAGCAACTACATTAAGGATAAGGAAACGGAATAACTTGTGAATGTCGAGATACGGAAGCACCTTTCCTCCACCACCATGGGTTGGCTTAATTAGGACTGGATATCCAATCTTATCAGCTTCCGACTTCATTCTCTCAATATCTTGATCATCTCCGTGATATCCAGGCACAAGAGGCACCCCTGCAGCTCCCATTATTCTCTTCGAAGCACTGCCATAATCAATGAAAAAATAAATAAATAGATTAACATGATTAAAAAAATGAAAAAGCAGAAAACGCACTCATAACACATCATAATGAAACTTAACTCTACGGTACCTCTTGTCTCCCATGTCGCGAATTGCAGACGCAGGAGGCCCTATAAACGTGATACCACTGTCCTCGCAAAGCTTGGCGAAGACAGCACTCTCGGACAAGAATCCATACCCAGGGTGAATAGCCTAATCACCGAAACTACACGTGTCATCATTCAATTAGGTCAATTAACCAAAGAGGAAAAGCGAAGGGAGTGAAGAAGAGTTGACCTGTGCGCCGGAGCGAATGGCGGCGTCGACGATGGTGGCTCCGTTCAAGTAACTGAGGCGCGCCGGTGGCGGTCCGATTCGGATGGCCTCGTCGGCGGAGGCCACGTGTAGCGAGTCCCTATCGGCGTCGCTGTACACTGCGACGGTTTGAATGCCGAGCCTCCGTGCGGTGCGCGTGATCCTGCAAGCTATTTCGCCGCGGTTGGCTACTAGAATCTTCTCGATGCGGTTTTTGTTGGTGTCGGCTTTGGAAAATGTTCGTGCGCACACGTGCGAGTGGGAAAGCGTGGTGCGGGTGATGATAATCTTTCTGCGAAGTAATGCCAAAGAAGCCATGGTGGTTGTCTACATGTGAGTGGCGAATGTAGAAAGTGTGTAGTTATAATACGAAGGCGTGCCATGATCGGACACTGGTGAGGGTAGTTTTGTCCAAATCCAAGTTCCGAACCGATAAGGGTGCTGCGCTGTAATGGAGTGGGACGAGGATCAGATATGGATGAAAAGGCCGTTGGTCAGCTTAGTAAAATAACAGTCAACTGCTTAGTCTTTTTGTTTGTTTTTTAAATACAGAAAGCCTACTCTGTAGTTAGTTATTGTCTACTAAGGACCATTTCCATGGGCCTCACAGATTATTGGGCTTTATTTTCGGATTCAATTGTCGGGGCCGTTTCTTTCTTCACCCCATCGTTTCCGTGTGTACCGTCGTTAAAAAATCAAACTTTTCCCATGCTGCCGCCTTGTTGTCGTCACCCTCACCTTTTCTTTATGCTACGAGTTTTTTATATAATATATTTTGAAAAGACTTTTGAATTACATAGTCTAAAAATTAAAAAAAATTTAAATTATATAATCTAAAAAAATTTTCAGTACGAACTAAAAGTCTTCTATAAAAGAAAGAACTTTTGAATTATATAATTTAAAAACTTTTTTTCGTATAAAAAGTAACTTTTTTTCAAAATGAAAAATAGAAAAATAACTTTAAATTATATAATTTATAAATAGAAAATAACTTACGAATTAATAATCCAAAAGTTAAAAGAAGCTTCTAGATTCTTTAATACGGAATTTTTTTCATAAAAAATATGATTTTTAGATTGTAAAATTTATATTTTTATAAACTAGAATATTTATCGTGTGGAGAAGAAAATTATGTGGCTGCAAAAGGAAATCCCCCAGTTATCACAACACAGGGCCCGAATTTAGTTAGGAGTTCGTCATGAACCCAAATCCAAATACCCACTAGACCAAATTGTTATATTAGTTTAATTCTCTTGCCATCCATACATAGCTCACGTTTTTAGGTAAATTAATATTTTTCCATTTAAACTATTTATTTAATATTTATAATTCAACTAAGTAATAATATTTCATATTAATGGATAAAAAGGATGGAGGAGGGAGCAACACTGCTCTTTTAAAATGTGGGACTCAGTCATATAATCTTTCCAATTTTAAAGAAAACAAGAAAGAAAAATGTTTTATTTTCACTCCTGTTGGTAACATTCACTCTCTTTACAAATAACTTTATTTTATGTTCTAGACAAAAGAAAGAAGTTTTTTTTTTTTTCTTTTTTTTATCAAACAATTTACAGAACTATTTTATTCTTTGCTCTCGCTTTTTTCATTCTCTTTCTTTCCTTTGAAGTGATTGCCAAACCAAACATATATTAAATTATACGTATCTTCCATTTATTTAATTATTCGTTACATTAAAATTAAAATAAAGAGCAATTCATTTCCTTTATTCAACAACAACAAAAAAATTTTGGAATTCATAGTATTAAGTTGACACCCTATTAAGTTAAAAATTAGTCTGGAGTCATATTACTTAATTAATTCAAACGTTATTATGAATAAGAAAGCGACACTTCATGTACTTCATCAATTGTTAATATGGAGAACTTGGACTATATTTCTCTCTAATAATATTATTTGATCCACAAACTTTTTAACTTAGAGTTTTGTTTTGAAGCTTAAATCTCAACTTCACACGTAGAAACCTTATTAATGAAGTGTACATGCTAACAAAAAGAAACATTCTTAAAAGGATATCATAAGTAACAGAAGTGCTGCAAGAAGAAGAAAGAACTATTTGTTTTTGAGAGAGAGATAAAGCAGTTGAATTTTGAAGGCGTGCACATACATCAAACAAGAGCTGGGGTGACCCACCATGCATATGATCATGCTTTAACTCAACGACATGATGACAATCACAGGATTTTATGATTAGCTTTCGGTTTTGGTAGATACTTGGCTCGATGTTGACGATGTCATGGGGTCATCCATCATCATCCATTAATATTCTTATGTAACCCTATATGGACAAAACACACTCTGTGCAATGCTCTGGCATGACATGCCCACTGCACCGTCCACATTTCACAACCCTAATAATCACCAATTTAAATACCTATCCAACTTTCTATCTATCATCTTCCTACCACTCGTAGGTCCCAGCAATAAAACAAAAGGCCAAGTATTGTTTCTGTGCTACGTCATCATCGTGTTGCGAATAATGTAATACCAAATTATTGATACATATTTCTCTGCACAAAGTCTGTGGAGTGAAAAAATACGATATGGGCAACTGTGGTGTCGTTTTGTAGATGGAGTGAAACGCAAATTTCGAATCACTAGTTAGAGGTTTCAAAGAATGATGGATTTTGTAACCTTTTTTTCTCTTATCCATCATTTGCTTCTATGACTATCATTACGATCTTTCGTTTTTACTTTTCTCTTCAATCCCCAAAACGAGTCATCACAATGACAAGGGTTCAAGTTGTTTTCTGCTCGATGAAGTCAACAGCAAAGAAAATTGCTTCCATTAATTAAATTCTACTTCGTTTATCAAAACCAGAACTAGAATATTGTTGCATTTATTAGGTTTTTTTTTGTGTAAAAACGTTAAAAAAGAAAAATAATAAAAACAGTATTTCTGAAAAAACTTTCACTGTAACCTCAGTGGATTAGGGTTTATTGGTACAACCTAACATTCACCAGTGACTGCACAAGATTCATCAATGATGACAAGGGTAAATAATTGTGGGAAAAAGGGTACACGACAATAACATTCACAAAAAATCGATCTAATGACTAAAAGATGTGATGTATAGATTTATAAGTGATTCAGGAATAACATAATCTATTACGCATGTTAGAAATGAATTATGTAACTTTTTTTACACAAATGAGTTTCAAACTTCATAAATTACAATCTCGACAGTTACGAAGTGATAAGTCCACGAGCTGATAACAGGAGTTAAGTTCACTTAATGATAGTTTATGAAATGTTGGCATTGTGATAACTGAGAGTGTAATGGCTCGTGAATGTGTAAGAAATAAAGACAAAAGTGAAAATGTGTAAGTACCATATCATGTTGGTTTTCCTTGCATATCTAAAGGTTTGAAGACGATGCATACTTTACTTGCATTTCTAATGGTTTGGGGATGGTACGAATAATAAAAAGTTTGAGAGAATAAAATAATAATAAAAAAATAAATAAATAATCGACAATAAGAGGTGGTATCACAATTTCCGGGATCGATATCATTAATTTTTTTCTATGATCAGTCTTTTCAATTTCTTCATGTTCTATCTTTAATCTAATACAAGAAGGGAAGGTACCTGTAAAAGACACTTCAATACAAGTCCATCCTCATACATGTCAGAGATATTAGAAGATAAATAAATGTATTTTTTTTTCTTGACTTAGAATGCAATCAATTTTGACACTAATGATTGATTATTAGAGATATGACCTGAGATGTATAAGGAATAATGATCTTGCCCAAAGCATCTGGATACTTATTTGATATATGACTTGGTCGAAAATCCTTTTACAATGGAAAATATATCAGCAGCTATAAAAGGTATCTAAATTAAAAATAAATAACATGTTAAACTAAAATTATTAAAACAAATCATATTTAAGTTATAAGTTATTTTAATTGTGTGTACGACGAGTTTCTTTTAAATTAAAACATATATATATATATATATATATATATATATATATATGTATATATATATATATATATATATATATATAATAAAACGTAGTTTAGGGATATAAAATAAATAAATATAAATAATTTAGAAAGTGGTGTTGGTACAAACTACTGAAAGAATTGTTTCTATACATTACTAAAATATTTTAGTTAATAAAAAATATTAGAAACTAATTAAAATGGTATGCATGGCGTAAATATATATTTCATTTTGATAATAATTGTTATTATATAATCTCTAAATGATTAGATACAATATTTAAAAATATTTTTTGACACGTATTCTACTAAATGAGACTGTACCTTTTGTTAACCTTATGAAATTTATAAACTCAAATATATGTAATAATATAACTATATTTCATTTTTATTATAGAATAAATCAACGACAAATTCATAAAAAAGATATGAATTATGAACAATCTCAATCACATCAGTTTCATTAAAAGAATCAAATAATAGTTTATTGGTTCATGAACTTGCAATGACGTCCCTATGCTTCTCAAATTTTATCCCTTCAATTATTACTCCAATCTATCAATGAATTTCAACAATAAACAAATTATTCAAATAATTTCATACTTATATTACTAATTTATATTATTCAACTCTTTAATTTATCCTATTATTAGTACACAACGTATGAAATGTATCTATTAATGTTTTCTGATTATTTAATATATATATATATAATATTTAAAAATTTTCGTATAACTTTTATGTTTGAATTTTAATTATTTATGATACGCCTAATAATCTTAAAATATTTTTCTTTCGTATATGAAGAAGGTTCGCTCATTTTTAATACATAAATATACATAATCAAGTTATAACAAATGTATTTATAAATAATTTTTTTAAAATAAGAGAAAAACAGGAAATGGGAACTGTTATACTATTATCTAATTACAATCATCGTATATATAATAAATTTATTAATTGTTATAATAATCATTCAAAAAATATATCAATTAATAATCCTTTATTGATTGGCCGTGTTAAATTACTGTTAATACACGATGTTAAAAATTTTAAATAGTTTCAAGTTGAAAATGTAGAATAGATTAATTTCTTATTTAATGAAAAAGAATAAATTAATTCATACCTACCAATATAGCATGCTTGGATCAGTAGCACGTGGACGAAGAATAATATTTTTTTATGAGGGAAGTGAAGAACAAGTGAGTTATTTATAGTTTTTCATGTTTTTATATGAACATAAATAAATTGGAAGATATTAAATTCATATATCGTGTTTGCCCTTTTTATACTACCAAGGGTCAAATTAAGAGATGTTACGGGTCAAATTGATTTCTTTTTCAATACTAAGGAGTAATTTATCAGATTAATGTTTATCTTATTAAAGAGTTTATCTTTTATGGACATCTCGTTTAATTTCATTTAGGTCATCATTCAATTTATTTTAAATTTGAAAATTTTGAAAAAGTAGACTAAACTGAATGAAATTTTTTACTTTAATTAATTTAAAATTTTAAATATTTTCCATCAGAACTGAACCCACTCATGAACGGATTGACCTACTTGTCTGTGTATTTGATTTGTCCAACTCCTACAATAATTAGAGTAACACGTGTTGTAAACAGGTTCTGTGGTCAAGAATTAAACATAACTAGCTGTATTATAATAACTAGTGCAAAACCTACACATGCATGCGTGTCCGCATGAAAAATAATACTAGAATTTATTTAAAATTGTAAAAACATGTATATAAAAATGTCATTGTGCTTTCACAATTAAATAATACCAACATTTGTAATCCTTAACAGTGGATAATCTTTTCTTTTACAGATAATGGTGTAAAAAAAGTTTGTACAACAAATAACAAAAATAGTTAAACAAAAAAATTACATTATTTATTATTATGAATGAGTAGTTTTATATTTCATATAAATAAAATAAAAAGATAATTATGTCAATAAAAGTAAAAATAATTAAAAATGTAAAAAAAAAGCGTTTATAAAAATCAATTGTCGTTATAATTATTAAGCGCATGAGTCCGTGTTTCTCTTATATTAAAATAATATAATTTTTCAAAATACAAAAAGTAAATAATTTTGTGAATAAAAGAGTTGGTGAGTTATACAATTTTTTGGTAGAGGAATTAGATCGTTACTTTTAGTTGTGAAACTATACCATTCTATAAGCGGGAGAGACGAGAGGGGAAATGAATTTGAGAGCATCAAGACTACCAAAATGTTATATTCCACGTTCCCATACATATTTCACTTTTTCCACCTACATTATCATTTTATGTTTGTCATTAATTCTAGTATGTTAGAAATGTTATATTATATGGTCATACTAAGAGACACCAATTTTGAATTATGTGACTTATTTTTCTTTCTCTTTTTCTCTCTTAAAATTGTGAATAAAAAAAAATCACATAATTTGTATATGTATTGTTGAAGAGTTCTTATTTTTTTCATATTATTATCTATGTGATTTTGTATGAGTTAAAGTATTAATATCGTTTTAAAAAATTTAATATTATAAGAATAACGAAAATTATCATTTTTGTTCTTCACTTGATTAATCAAGTTTTTATGTTGATATGTCATATTCAACATATGGGTAGATACATGGTCAATTTGATTAAGAGGATATTTTTATTCCCTATTAGTAATAATTTGATAAGCATGTATGAGTAATTTCTAACAAAAGAGATGGTTAAAAGATTACTAATTGAGGTGTTGTTTGAGGAAAATCTTGTAATTAAGGTTGAGTAGGTAGACTTTGAATGGGAATTTAAGTGATTGGGATTGATGAAGTTCCTAATTCACCCTTTTTTTACTTTCAAGTGCTACTTAAAATCAACTAGGAGTCATTAAAGAGAATCTTAGAACAATAATTGAGAATATGGAGATGTGCTACAAATAAATTCAGACAGCATCACTTGGATGACTCTCATAATCAATATCAATAAACATCATATCAAAGATATTCAGTGTAATTAATTAAATTGTTTTAAAGCAAATGATTAACATGAGATAAAAAAAAATATTTGATATACTCAACTAAGTTATTCAAAGTAAATGACTAAACATCATATTAAAAATATTCAATGTACTCAGCTAAGTCATTCCAAGTAAATGACTAAACACCAAATCAAAGATATTTGATATATTCAACTAAAGTCTTTCAAAGAAAATGATTAACATATGATCAAAGATAGTCAATAATTCTCCATCAATGACTTCTTTTGCTAAATTAAATAAGCTAACATCTACAAAAGGGGAAAAATATATGGCTTGGTGCATTAACTTACTAAAGTCCTTGACATATCTATTTAGGCCAACAATAGCAAACTTTCAGATCCACTTCACTTGTGCAATTTCTCAATCTCCTCTTGAAGATAAGTTGCACCTTCAACCTCTTTGAGCTTCCTCTTTAGCTTCCTCAAAAACCTTCTTCAACCACTCCACCTTGACTTCTATATTATGATTCTTGTTCTCTAATTCCTTTATTTTCTCTTTTAACTAGTTTAATATTTTGGATGGATGAGACAAGGAGGTCAAACTCGGTTATGGCTTATTCTAACTATTAAATTTTGTTTTCCATTTGAATATTTTTAAACACCACTCTCTTATAGTAGTGAGTAATCATGGTACACCTCGCCTATTGCATGAGTTGAAACACTCAATGAGTCCTACAGTCTTTAGTAATTCAACATCAAAGGGACTAGGGAAACCACTACCCTTGGTCTTCACTCGATTAACCTTCATGTTGATATTCCATAAGGAGTTGATAATCGATAGAGGGTGGAGATGTGGTTAACTCGGGTGAGAGGTCTATCATTGCTCTTTATTAGTAAAGTTGGTAACCGTGTGCAAGTGATTGTCGATAGCATAAGTGGTTAATGGAATATTGGTTGAGATGTTGCTTAAGGAAAATTTAGGGATTGAGATTGAATATATGACTCTTGTTGGGAGTTTAAGTGATAGGAACATATGAAGTTCCCACTTCACCCTTTCTTTAATAGGTAATCAGCCAAGAAATTATTTTTCCAAATTAGGAGCACAAAAGTTAGCATAATTTATTTATAATTAAACCTTTTACCTATAATTTTTGCATAGAAGACAAAAAATAGCCATATAAAACTATCAAAATAATATACAAAAGTCCATAAGGATTGTAAATAAAAGATTGTGAGTGAAAGAAGATAATGAAGTTTGAATGTAAGGGAGGCAAAATGTTTAAAATGTTTCATACAAAATGAAAAAAATCCTTAATACATCATATCGTAATGTGTTATGTGAAACAAAGCGATAGTTGTATGTACATTAATATATAAAACTATCAAAATAACATACAAAAGCCCAAAAGAATTGTAAAAAGAAGATTATGAGTGAAGGAAACTAGTGAAGTTTGTATATAAGAGAGGATTTATTATAAAATAATAAAATCTTCTAATACATCATATCGTAACATGTTACATAAAATAAAAAGACATTCACCTGTGCAATGTAAGGCCTGAAAGAAAATAAAATCCCTGGTTTATATGCTTCAAAAACCATCCTTTAACAAATGATTAGTGACAAATATGTAAGTTTATAAACATTAAATACAAAATAGTCATACAAACTCAATTCTAATAAAAATGGTAAAAAAAAAGTAATTTTAAAAAATGGTTGTAAAAATTTAACCTCATAATAACCTAAAAAAATTGATAATCTATTGAAATATTAATACGCTCTCATTTTAGAGATTTTAGAGATTGGTTGACTTTCTTAACTAGATTAACAAATTCTAAACTTAGAACTTATGTATCTATCCATTATAAAATTACTCAAACATTAATTCATCAGTATTTTGATAATTTATCTCTGATATTATATTATAATTTCTTAAAACTTTTATCTTATTTTATCTTTATTTTATTTATTATAGATTCAAAATCATATAACTTACTCATTATTAAATTATATTTTATATTTTTATGCTAAAAAGCTTTTATAAAGTTGAAGAATCTTCTATCACCTTTTTCTGATATTTTAGACCAACTCAACTTTCAAATTTAGAAGAAACAGAAAATATTTCTTTAATTGGGAACAAATAAGCAAAGCTTGTTTCTCTATCAACATTTATTATTGTTGTTTGGTGATTTAAGTTTTGAATTATTAAAATATTAAATTTTATTTATAATTGTAATTTAAAAATAAATAAGACATTTCATGACAAATACAACCATTTGTTGAAAATCTCTGTGGAAAGTAAATTTGTCTTTTACCCTCACCAAGTGGTACAACAAAGCTAATTATCTTATAATGGCTAGTTAAAACAATAGTGCTAAGCTGCTGGCATGATACTCAGAATATATTTTTTAGTTAAATTTATAAAATTATGTTTTAGATTAATTAAATATAAAATGAAATTTGTATGATTTTAATTTTTAACAAAATGTGAAATGATTAAAAGCATGTAGACTAGAAGATGCGTTTGAAAAAATTGTGATTGGTAAAATGAGGAAAGCAAAGTCGTATTTTGCTCACGCTCTGAATAGAAGTTTTATAAAGCACTTCTGAATAATATGAGGTGTCTCATCTTCCACTAATTATTTTCCAAAGAAAACAACGCGACCTATTTTATTATACACGGAATTTGTTTGGGCGGCGACGCCGTTTTCGTCAGTGAATGTTTCGACAAAACGACACCGTGTCAAGTCAATCCTCAACTATGTTCAATTCCACGCCTTCAAACATGTGCCCCTTCTTCACATTCATTTACTATCTTTAATTAATACACTCTGTTATCTTTTTCTTTGCATGTAATTATTTTTATTTTCTTACTTTAAGCCAAATAGGTAAAGTTTTATTGATGTAGTAATTGGAAAAGAAAATAATTTATTTAACATAAAATTAGTTTTATAAATATGGACAATTATTTATTATATAATATAATTTTTTTTTTAATTAATTAAATATTAATGATTATTTTATTTTTTAAGAGTTTGTTAAAATAAGATTTTATTATTATGATATTTATACTTAATGAGATATTTATAACTTTTAGTTTGTTAATATTTTTTTTAATTATATTTATTAAGAAACAGTTGACTCAATTAGAAAAATATAATAAATTTTAAAATAAAAATGATAAAAATATTTTTAACATTTTAAAAATGTGTTAAGTGTAAAGAGCAGGAAACAATTTGCCAAAATAAAAGTGGATGAAGTTAAAAGTTGATGAAGTTATGTCGGCAGTGCTAACAATTGACAAAGGTACCTTGTGGAGTTATAATATTTCAAATTTTTAATTATTTTATATTGTTTTCTAATGTTCTATAAGGTTATTTTATGGACTTTAATTTTTTAATAACTTTTATCATTTAAAAGTGATTTAATTATGTAATTTTCACTGCTAATAATGAATTATCATGAAAAAAAAAATTGATATTAAAAACTTTAAATCATGCTTGAGGTGATTTTTTAGTTAACTAACAATGTTAAAAATTACGTTGCCACCATTGGTGGGAACCGGCTGAAAACTTAAGTCCTACTTTTTTTATTAAAATAATTTATGTGAAACACAGAGGAGATAAAAATCATTTTTATTGAAACTTTATATAAAATAATGTCGTTTTTTTTATCTTATTGTAATAATAATTGCTAAGAGCATAATAAGAGAAATTGTCATATTAACAAAAACACTGTAAATTTGCAAATAAATGATTATGCTATAAACTCGTTTAGTTGTATAGCATTTGAAAATGTTTTTTGTATATTTTATTTAAAATGATTTTTGTATCTTTATATTTAAAGAGACACTGTCCTTAAAGTTTAGAGCAAAAGAAACATTTCCATTAAATTTTTAAAAGTTGAAGAACTATTAAATATGTTCTCATATGACAATAATTATAAAGAAAAATATAATATTTTCTCCATTTTTAGAAAGATTCATTAAATATGCAGAAAAAGGTGACTTCAAAGAGAGAAAAATTTCATCCCAGCCAATATAGATTCCAAAGATAACAAAATCTTATATTGTTTGTTGTAAATCCAAAAAAACTAGGTCACTTTACATCTAAATATGGGAAAGAAAAGAATCAAGATACACAAAAATATTTCTTAAAAAAAGCATAAAAAAAGTTCGTATGTCAACATGGAAATACTTACATATGTTATAAAACATACCATGAGTTTCTATCTAATTCTTTTATTCTCTACCAAACATATAAAAACTCTAATAAGAAGTGAAAACTTTGTCAAAACATATTAAATCTTTGAAAAACAAGTCTACCTCTGTATATGATATTTTAGGTAAAAATATTGATTTATTAGACATTTGTGAAAAAAAAAAGAACAAAAAGCATCAAAACTTAAACAAATATATGCTTTTCTAAATTCAAAATTTGAAGAAAAGGAAATATAAAATAATTCTCTCCTTTTAAATAAGTAGATAGACAAATTAAAAATTGTCTAATTAGGCTTCAAGAAAAAACAAATTCAAAGATGAAAAAAGTACATTTTTTGTACATATCAAACAAAAAATTATTAAGTCATTGAGAACTAACTAGAAAGGACGCAAGTCTATATGAGTACCTAATAAAATTTCTTGTTGCAAACTTGCTTAGTAACAAGAAAAAAACAGCTCTAATAGTATTTGGACAATGGATGTTAATGATATATAAAAAAAAGAAAGAATATTTATGATCTTAAACCTGAAAAAAAGGACCAACAAAATTGAAGAATAGTAAACATTGAAGAGATAAGTATGAATCTCTCCTTATATCTATTCAAAAATTTCATTAGTAGAAGGTCTAAATATAATCTGTTAAACGAAAGTAAATTGTATCATAATGGACATAATTTATAATTATAATAACATTGCAAATAAAAATTAATTAAGGTAATAATTATAAATAAATTTGATATTATCAACGTGTATAGTAAATCTATTATTATTTTTATAATAATGAACTTAAATATAAACATTAGTGTTCTATTAGGATGATAGCCATTAAACTCAAATAAATACTGCAAGTATGATCTTCAAAATCATTTACTAACATGATAGAGAGGTTTTTGTAACGATGTTTTCACTCTAATATCAACATTGCATCAAATAATGTTTTCACTTTTTATATTTCACAATTTAATTATTTTCATTTCAAGATTTTTGTTTTTAAATTTTTGATCATCTAATTTTCAAATTTATACATTTTATTATCCAATAAATTTATAACTTAAATAATGACATTTCATGAAAAAAAAAACTAATAATAAACAAAGTTAAAACAACTAAGAACATATTAATTGTGGAAGGAGTCATATTTTAATCTAATTTTGTGAATTTCATTATGTCATGTAACTAATGTAATTTTTAAATTTTTTATAACTTTTATTTTAATACAAAGGAAGACAAAGATCTTGTAAGACTGATACTCTCATCAATATATCATTTATTTAGTTGTTGGTACAAGTATATATTTTTAAAATAAAAAAAATAATTTAATAACTCTTTATTTCTATGAATCAGGATCTTGAATAAGATCTGAATTTTATTTTTTATGGCATGTCATCTTGAATTTTATTTTTTATGTCATTTCCATATAGTTTAATAGATTTTTTTTTTTTTTGTAAAACACAAATCTTAATCTTATAACATCTAATGTTGTAAAAATTACAACTAAAAGAACATTATTTTGATTTAACTTTTGTGTATGAGATGTACATTATTCTATTAGAAATTCAATAAATGAATAAAATATGTAAAAATAATCAAGTAACGAAATATATAACTTAAACCTAATTTCTTAAAAAATTATAAGGATAATTGTTGTTTAAAGTATAGTGAATGTACATGTTAAAGGACAAAACGCTGAAAAGAGAACGTTAGTGAAGTCATAATCTAGAAAATTAGTTATACGGCACAATACCCCGTAAAGGTAAGACAAAATAAAAACTTACCTAATACGTTGAAACCATTAATTTGATATTATTATATTAATCAATCATCTAACGTCCAATCTGTTTTCATCAATGTGTAAAGAAACGCCTCCTAGCCACTAACAGTTCACACATAGGTTTAAATATTAAAGTAAATATTTTTTAGCTTTTAACCGTTGATAAAACTACAAAAAATTTCTAATTTTCATATATTACTTCAGTATTTTTAAATTAAGTAAAATATAAAAAATATTTATTTATTGATAACGACAAAATTACTATTATTAAATTGAGTAATTATGTAAGGTAATATATATTTCTTTCCAAACGTAAAAGAATATATTTAATCAAATAAAGATAAATTAAAGAAATAAGACTTTAAGAAAATTATAAATTAAATTAATGAAAGTAGATATACTCTTTTGGTATGAATCACATAACATTACTACAAGTATATCTTTGGGATTAAAATTAAAAAATCAGTTAGTAAAACAACTCATGTCAATTAATGCATGCGTTCCCTGACTTATATTTTTTTATATTATCACCTACAGTGAACTGTTATCGTAAAATTAATAAATATTAAATTTTACAGTAATTAAACTTAATTTATATTTAATGTAAATTGTAACTTAACAATATAATACACTAATAACTTATTAAAATAAAATTTACTAGTTTAATTTGTAAAACCTTCTTCATATTGAGTGCATAATTACAAATGTAAAAATATTTTCATGCAATTATAGATAATTGCATATGAATAATTTGTTCATTAATAATAACAATAATAACATAAGATTGTTTGAAAAAAGGATATAATTTAAATTTAAATTATCAAAGCAAAAGACTTGATGGATTTATTTATTAGTTGTTTTTACTTTTGTTTTGACAATTTGGCATTTCTTTCATCCCTGACAGTATGCCACCAACCCACAAAAGAAAGCTAAAACTGAAAGGTAACACTGCTTAGCACCAGCAACCAGCAGGAGAGAGAGAAAGACACAAACATAGAGAGAGAAACACAAACACAAAGACAACATTGTGTGTTGTGTTTGAGCACAAAACACAGAGATCCAACCAACATGGGGTGACACACCGAATTTTTAGCAAACAATAATAAAAAAAACACACCTTGCCTGAGCTAGTTCATCGCCGCCACAGGAAAACAGAATCTAATACATCAAAGTTTCAATCTTTTAGTATCTTTTTTGGTGAGTAGATTGATATCTCAATTATTCGCTTTTTGGGTTTTCACTCCTTCAAGGACTGATCTCTTTCCCATGCCTCTTCACAATTCAATTCAATTCTCCTTGTGTATTGATCTTCAGTTTTTTTTTGTATGCTTCAATTTTAAGTTTAATAATCTGGATTTGATTGATCAGGTAGTTTGGGTTATATGGGTGCCATCTCAGGAATGATCATCATAATTCTTGTTCAAATTTGAACACGGATTCATGATAATTCATCTTCTGAAGCTTTGAAAAATTTAATCTTCTTGTTAATTTGCCAAATTCTGATATATTTTTACTTTTGGGTCTTCTGCTGTTTTAATGGGATTTTTGTTGTTTGATCAGGTAGTTTGTGCTTATTCCGGCATGTCAGGAGGTATCTGTTCATTCAATTTTGGAGGTTGATTGAGTTCGAATTGATCAGGTATTTTTTTTCTGTTGAAGATCATTTTTGAAAGAAGAAATAAATACACAGCTTCGATTTGTTTGTAACTAAACGCCTGTTTTCGTTTGGTTTTGTTTGTTATTCCAGTGAATACACACAAGAAGAAACTGTGTGGACTTCTTTGACTTGCTGTTGCTTCTTCGAAACTTTGAAGGGTTAAGTTCCTGTAACATCAGAAGACAAAGTGCTGCTGTCCTTTTTCTGGAGCAATGGCGACTTTGTCTCATGCAAACTCTAGGAGAATGTATTCATGGTGGTGGGACAGCCACATAAGCCCCAAAAACTCAAAATGGCTCCAGGAAAATCTGACAGGTATTCCTTTTATCTCTCTTCACCCTTTGGAAGTAATTATATTAAACATGTTAACTATTGTTGTTCATGACTTGACTCCTTCACTGAGTCACACCATTTATTGGTTTGTTATATATGGGGAAATATATGTATTTGAAAGGGAATGGAATGAAATCTATTTCCTCTTTCATTTCTTTTTCTTTTTGTGAAAATCTCTTTCATTTCTTTGATGTCTTTTATATTTGTTGAGATTATTATGACAAGAAGGCCTTCAAAATTATAGTCCATAAATGTTTTCCCTGCTAAAAGCTTTATAATGCACTGGCCAATGGAAGTATATTTCATCTTCAGTAATGTCCGCCACAACAACATAATTTGGTCTAAATCTGTTCTCAGTTTCACTTCAAAATTTACCGGCACTTGTGTGATGCACTCAAGTTGAAACTTTATAGGAATAGATGGATTTAATGGAAGCATTTTTATATATTTTCAAACCATATTTGTTTGTTAATATCTTCTCCAAGATATTTTTCTTTGTATAGCTATAGATGTTGAAGCATGAAGAGATGTGGTTTATTTTTATTTCACAAACTATTAGTTCTTCCTATGGGGACATGTTACATGTTCTGTATGTGCTAGTTTGTTGACTCAAGTCTACATCAATTGGATCATGTGGTGCTGTCTGTTTTAAGCACATTTGAACTTAATACAAGCATTTTTCCTCTTGCACAGATATGGATGTCAAGGTGAAGCAAATGATCAAGCTTATTGAAGAAGATGCAGATTCTTTTGCCAGGAGAGCAGAAATGTATTATAAAAAACGCCCAGAGCTTATGAAATTGGTTGAAGAGTTTTACAGGGCATATCGGGCATTGGCTGAGAGATATGATCATGCAACTGGAGTTATCCGCCATGCTCATAGGACCATGAGTGAGGCATTTCCTAATCAAGTTCCTATGATGCTCACAGATGATTTACCTACAGTTTCTCCTCCGGAGACAGAGCCACACACTCCTGAAATGCGCCACCCTTCACGTGCGTTTCTTGATCCAGATGAACCACAAAAGGAGGGTTCTGCTCATTTCCCTGTTATAAAAAAAAACGGCGGTTATTCTGGCGAACCTGATCATTCTTTGAACAAAACAGGTTTGAAACAGCTCAATGATCTCTACATCCCTGGAGAACAGGAAAATCTTACACAGTTTGCAGAAAGGAATGCCAGAAGGGGGCTCAATTTTTTCGAGACACAGGAGAGTAGTGAGCAAAACAATGGAAGCAACATCACTAGCTCTCATATCTCGTCTGAGTCTGAACGTCTGACAAAAGCTGAGACAGAAATTTTGGCCTTGAAGAAAGCCATTGCCAAATTAGAAGATGAAAAGGAAGCAGGCTTGCTTCAGTATCAACAGTGTTTACAGAAGTTGTCTAATCTCCAGTTAGAAGTGTGTAGTGCACAAGAGAATTCTCGAAGACTTGATGAGCGAGCAAGTAAAGCTGAAGCTGAAGTTCAAGCCTTGAGGGAAACCCAAATTAAATTACAGGCTGAAAGTGAAGATAGTCTTCTTCAGTATCGGGAGTGCTTGGAAAAAATAGCAAAGCTAGAGGAACGTATTTCTTCTACGCAGACAGAAGCAGGAGAACTTGATGAAAGAGCTACCAAAGCAGAAAATGAAGCCGAGTCCCTGAAGCAGGACCTTGCTAGAGTAGAAGCTGAAAAGGAAGCTATCATTGTTCAATATAAACAGTGCTCGGAGACATTATCAGAATTGGAGGACAGGTTAGAAGAAGCCAAGGAAAATGCCAGAAGGACTAAGGAGCATGCCAATAAAGCTGAAAATGAAATTGAGGCTTTGAAACTAGAAGTTACTAAACTTAATGAAGAAAAGGAAGAAACTGCTCTCAAATGTCAGCAATGCTTGGAGTTAATTTCCAGTCTGGAGTATAAACTCTCTTGTGCTGAAGAGGAGGTGCGTAGGCTAAATTCCAAGATAGATGAGGGGGTTGAAAAATTACAGAGTTCTGAACAGAAGTGTCTTCTCTTGGAGACATCAAATCAGACTCTGCAGTCTGAATTACAATCTTTGGCACAACAAATGGGGTCTCAAAGTGAAGAACTTAATGAGAAGCAGAAGGAATTGAGTAGACTTTGGGGTTGCATACAGGAGGAGAGATTGCGCTTAATTGAGGCTGAAACTGCTTTCCAAACTCTTCAGCAGTTACATTCTCAATCTCAGGAAGAGCTTAGATCTCTTGCCGCTGAATTTCACAGTAAAGTGGATATACTGGGGTACGTGGAATCACGTAAGCAGGCTTTAGAGGATGAAATACACAGGGTCAGTGAGGAAAACAAAATTCTAAATGAGGTCAAAATTTCCTCATCTTTGTCAATAAAAAATTTGCAGGATGAGATTCTGAATTTGAGGGAGACAATAGAGAAACTTGAACAGGAGGTGGAGCTGCGAATTGATGAAAGAAATGCTCTTCAGCAAGAAATTTACTGTCTTAAAGAGGAGCTTAATGATTTGAATAAAAAACATGAAGCCATGATGGAGGAGGTCAGGTCAACTGACTTAGATCCACAGTGCTTTGGACTATCTGTGAAAAAATTGCAAGATGAAAACTTAAAGCTGAAGGAAACACGTGAGGCTGACAAAGGAGAGAAGGAAGCTCTTTTGGTAAAATTGGAAACCATGGAGAAACTTCTGGAGAAAAATACTGTCTTGGAAAATTCCCTTTCAGACTTGAATGCTGAGCTGGATAGTGTCAGAGGAAAGGTAAATGTGCTGGAAGAAACATGTCAGACTCTGCTGGTGGAGAAATCCAATCTTGCTACTGAGAAAGCCGCCTTGTTTTCTCAGTTACAATCCACAACTGAAAAGCTGGAGAAGCTCTCAGAAAAAAGCAACCTATTGGAAAATTCATTATTTGATGTGAATGCTGAACTTGAAGGGTTAAGGATGAAGTCCAGGTTATTAGAAGATACATGCCAGTCACTTGACCGTGAGAAGTCCAGTATCTTTGAAGAGAAAGAAACCTTAGTTTCACAGATGAACATAACTCACCAAACACTGAAAGATCTTGAGAAACTGCACAGTGAATTGGAGTCAAAGCATTTGGAACTAAAAGGAGAAAGGGAGTCTGCACTTAAAAAGGTAGAAGAGCTTCTAGTTTCCTTATATTCTGAGAGGGAAGAGCATTCCAGAGTTTTGAAATTAAATGAAGATGAATTGGTTGAGAAGGAATTACAAATTCATATTCTTCAAGAAGATGCCAATTGCAAGAAAGAGGAGTACGAGGAGGAAATGGACAGAGCTATACATGCTCAAATTGAAATTTCCATCTTGCAGCAGTGTATTGACGATCTGGAAAAGAAGAACTTCTCCATTCTGGTTGAGTGTCAGAGACTTTTGGAGGCTTCCAAAATGTCCGACAGAATGATATCTAAATTGGAGACTGAAAATGTTCAAAAGCAGGTTGATGTGAATTCTCTGTCTGAGAAAATTAAAATACTAAGGATTGGGTTGATTCAGGTGTTAAAGACTATTGAAAATAACAGTGAGCATTTCTGTGAAGATATGCTTGAAGAAGACCAAATGCTTCTGAACCATATATATGAAAAACTTCAGCAGAGGCAAAAATCTTTTGACACAATTTTCAATGAAGGCCAAAAAATGGCCATTGAGAATTCAGTTCTGGTTACATTCCTTGAGCAGTTGAAACTAAAGGTAGAAAATATTGTGATGCAAAGAGATGCCCTTGATGAGCAGTTCAGTATCCAGTCTCAGCAGTTCTTAGCATTGCAAATAGAGGTCCAAAAGATACTGGAGAAGAACCAAGAGTTGAAGTCGACAATAAGCAAAGGAGAAGAGAGAATGGAAGTAATGACAACTGAAATAGGCAACCTACAGAAGAAGCTGTCAGACATGGAAAAGAATCACAACAATTTACAGGAGGATAATTGCAAAGTATTGGAAGAGAAGAAGTCCTTGATGAGAAGTTTTCTGGATCTGAGTGAAGTGAAAAATAAATTGGAAGAAGAAATATGTTTCATGATCCATGAGACAATAACTCAGTCTAATACTTCCCTGATTTACGAGAATGTTATCTTTGAAAAACTCCTGGAACTTAAAGAGCTAGGTGAGGATCTTGATAAACATTGTTCAGCAAACAATGACCTCGAGGAGAGATTAAAATTTGTGGTGGGAAAGTTAGAGAATGCAGAAATGGAAAATTCACATCTTAAAGAGTCATTTGTAAAGTCAAATGTTGAACTGCACGTAGTTGAATCACTCAATGATGAATTGAGTTGTCAGATTAGGGATGAAAGGGAAATGTTAAATCAAAAGGAAAATAAGCTTTTGGAAGCAGCTGAGATGTTTAATGTTTTACATACTGAGAAAACAGAATTGCAAAGAATGGTGGAAGATCTGAAGACTAAGTATGATGAAGCAAGGGTGATACTCGAAGAACAGGCTAATAAAATTTTGAAATTGTCCTCAGACAAGGACCGTCAAAATGAAGAGTTAATAGGCCTGTGTGAAGTGAACAAGAAGTTGGAATCTGAAATGGGGTACCTACGTCAAGAGCTTGGAGAAACTATACTGAGGGAAAAGAAGCTAAGTGATGAAGTACTTAAGGGAACAAATGAGATTGAACATTGGGAAACTCAGGCTTCAACACTCTTTGCTGAGCTGCAAATTTCTGCTGTCAATGGAACATTATTGGAAGGAAAGGTCTCTGAGCTAGCTGATGCTTGTGAGAATCTTGAACTCAGAAACTACTCCAAAGACATGGAGAGCGAGCATCTGAAAGAAAGAGTTAGCAAGCTGGAAATTGAAAATGGAAGACTATCTGGTCAATTAGCAGCATATGTCCCTGCTGTCAGTGCTTTGAATGATTCTATAACAACTCTGGAGATGCAGACTCTTGCACGTGCAAAACCTGGTGACCGTGAAGAAACAAAGGTATTAATATATAATTTTTAGTATTTGGTCGCAACATTATTATAACTTGTCTGGGTAATTCGCTTGGGCCATAATTTGACAGTTTTGGGGTGGGTTAGATGCTCATTCTTGTTTCACTCACACGATCTTTGAGGCACTGTAGTGGACTGTTAAGCTAAATTCCAATGTTCAACCCAACTATTAAGTGTCATTTTCTTTACTTTGGATGCACAAATATGACTTCTTAAAAACCTTTTTCTCATGAAATTGGGGTGGAATGGCGTCTGGTTTTGCAACTACTTTTGAAATCTATTAATTAAAATAAACTAGTCTTTTTTTTTCCATAAATTAGTTACCAATAATTTGTTTTATAGTGTTCAATGCTAGAGAACTTTGTAGAAAGATAAGCAGCTTTTCTTGTGTCAGTGTCAGGTCATTGCTTTTGCTTGGTGATCTCGTAATCATGTGAACTGAATTTCTTCTCAACTTGTAACCAACTATTATTACATTTCTTTTATTCATACAACTTGATTATAATCACCATTTTCAGGTTAAAATATTGGTCAGTGATGAATTCACTGAAAAGGGTCCACAAGCAGATGAAGACAAAACTGTTATGGCACCAAATGCACTCCCTGCCTTCCAAGACATGCAGAGAAGGATCAATGCTGTTGCAATGGTAGTAAAGCAGTTAAATGAAAGTTTCAAACTCAAGAATGAAACGAGAGAGATTCAAGAGTTAAAATCTGGAATTACCCGGCATGAAGAGAATATTCAAGACCAAGGAAAGTCAAATATCCCGGTTACCGAGATTGAAGTTTTACCAAAAGACATCATGTTAGATCAAATATCTGAATGTTCATCGTATGGGATAAGTAGGAGGAGAGAAATTCTGGCTGATGATCAGATGCTTCAGTTGTGGGAAACAGAAGATAAGGATGGAACTACCGGAAAGCAAGTTGAAAAGACACAAAGGATGGCTTCTGAAGCTGCCGGCAATCATCAAAGAGGAGCAACCAAAGAACCCAAAAACAAATATCCTTCAAAAGATTCCTTGGTGGAAAAAGAGTTGAGTGTGGACAAGTTAGAGATCTCAAAACGATGGACACTGCCACGGGAAGAAGGGAACCAAACGAAGATTTTAGAGAGACTTGATTCTGATGCACAGAAGTTGACAAACCTTCAAATCACCATACAAGATTTGATGAAGAAGGTAGAGGTTAATGAGAAGAACACAAAGGGAAAAGGCTTTGAGTTTGATGAGGTGAAAGGGCAGCTTGAAGCATCCCAGGAGACCATCACAAAGTTGTTTGACGCTAACCGGAAGTTGATGAAGAATGTGGAAGAGGGTACCTTATCTTCTGTCGGGAAGAGTGCAGAGTTAGATGAAAGTGGAAGTGTGAGCAGAAGGAGAGTCTCAGACCAGGCACGAAGAGAATCAGAAAAGATAGGACAACTGCATTTGGAGGTGCAAAGACTGCAGTTTCTACTGCTGAAACTTGGTGACGGAAAAGAAAGCAAAGAGAAGACAAAAACGATTGATCGAAGTCCAAGAGTGCTTTTGCGAGATTATCTCTATGGTGGGACGAGAACCAACAACCAAAAGAAGAAAAAGCTACCTTTTTGTTCATGTGTGCGACCTCCCACCAAGGGAGAATGACTGTTACCATATAGTTTTAAGTGAGACATTAGCTTTCTTGTTTGTAAAATTTTCTCTCTAAGGATGCATTAAGACCCTCCTACATACTTTGATCGTTGTACATGTTGTGCCTCATTTACTCATAAGAAGAGGCCAAGGATAGGACGGAATTTTCACAATTTTTCACTGTAATATGAATTCTGAATAATCACCTCCGTTTTTCTACCTGGTTTAGATGAGAAATGAGTGTTTATTGTTTTAGCCATTTCCGTGTTTAACATTGTGTTGCAAGAGACTATTCCTCAATACAACCAGGCTCACCAATTTGCTTTTCATTGATTTCCTCCATAGTCTTATAGTTTAGGTGTTATAAGCATCACATATTCTTCAAGTCATAAATGTCAAACTTTTTAATAAATATTTTTGTTCCTATCTCAAGTCCGTGTAGATAACTTCTCAAGTTGTCACATCTAAGATATTGTCCGCTTTAGAGAAGGGTTATGAAAAAAGGTGTATTTAAATTAACATTAGCATCAACTCCCAAGAGAGGTTGTTAAAGGAATGAGGTCCCTACGGACAATGTCAATGTTCTGATTTCAAGTCCGTTAAGATAACATTGTTAAGATAACATTGTTAAGATCGGTCGTCACATCCGAGGTATTGTTCGCCTTAAATTTTAGAACTTAAGTTTAAAAATTCATCATGATTTTGTCCTTCTATTTAAATTGACTTTGGAATAGAAAAATAAAGATAAAAAGTAAAATATTTTATATATGTTAAAAATGAAATTTTAAATTTTTTATTCAAAGTAAGTTAATTAATTTTCTTACTTTTCCTTCTAGAAATGGTTATGAAAAAGTTTTCGTGAATTGCACTGTATAGTCAAATTTGCATGTTATCAGTAAAACTTGTTTCCGTTTGTAATGATTTAAGGTAAAGAACTCATGATGATCAGGAATCCAATTGATTGGTTGTTCTAGTTGTAAGACGTTTCAAAAGGATTTTTCAATTCTCATGACAATTACTTTACATTTGAATAGATTATAAACCATGATACATATGATTATTAAACAGTCTACGTAGGAGATTTTCTTCTAACTAAGGATAAGACTCTTGCATCTTTCATTTTCCTATGCTTCTAAAACTTTCGCGGCATGATTTGGAAATTCTCATGCCACATATTGGTGTGGTAACATAACTGAGACGAAAATTAATGAGCTCGAGACTATTCTTTGGCTTATGCTCACAGTTACACATTGTTCCAACCCTCTGATTCATCTTTCTTGAGATCTGTTCTTGCACGGAGATTGAAGTTACACGCTCCAACGGCCTCTTCAACAGTTAGATAGATCCATCTCTGCCCTAAATGATTTTGGAACTTCGATTTGTTCAGTTTCTTCATCACCTCGCTTCCAGGATTGACCAAAACAAGCTGAATGCACAGGAATGGAACATTAGAAAAAAATATATATATCATATCAAGCATGCTACAATTGAACATGTATAAGAAAATCTTGGTTCCTGAAGAGTGTGCTTCTCAAATTCTTCATGTTGAGTTAAAAAAAAAAAAAAACTATTAGCTTCTTTTGGGGTTAGAGGAATGCATAATGCAGGGGTTCTGCATACTGCATTAGAGGGTTAATGCAAGCCAATTATGCAGAGCTGTTAAACTTAGTTTACTGCGTTGGAACCACGTTTGTGTAAAAGGATGGTACCCCTTGTACCATTTATAAGCATATATAATTTCTTTGCTTATAAAAAAAATAATTGGTAGATAACACAAAAGAGAGAGTTACCTGAAGTTCTCTTCTCTCAGTAATCTTCTTGACCTCTTCAAGCATACTTATTCCACTTGTATCAATGTTTCCAACACCTGCCAATAAAATTACACTGCAAGTTAGGCAGAAAATTCTAAAACAAAAAGTGTTGAACACGTTTTTTATCAGTATTACGATTAAATTCACAACATCACAAATGTGACTCATTTAATACGAAGCGAGACCTTAAATTTTGTAATTTCTAACAAGTTTTACCTATAATAGATATTGAAATCAAAACATCATGTTAGAGATTTTATGTGGTCAACGTTTTTCTTCTACTAATAATTAAGCAAATGTGAGCTACCATATTTGTTAGGTCCATCACTCACCACTCATATCCATTATAACATACTGCAAACTTGTCTCCCCAGTATCTTTGATTCTGTTTTCCTCTTCATCAATCCACCTTATGATCCTATGCACAACAACAAAGTTTTGTGGTAAGTGTTTACTTCTATTCCGTAGGCATATTTTTTTCTGCATGCGAGAGAAACACTCAAATTTGCAGGTAGATTACCTTTCTCTTAAATAGCTTGAATTGGCAAAGTAAATTGGTGCATCAATGTCTAGGATTAGGATTCCAGGAACATGTTTTGCATTTGGATATTGCTCGACATTTCTGTATATCCCAGAATTTGGGATGTTTCCCAAAACGAATGTCCTTGGCCTTGCAACGAATAGAAGTACTCGAAGTACAGATATTGCGACCTGAAAATATATACATCCACATGAAACCGCATGTTAAGTTCATAAATCTTTATATTGATCACAGAATGTGTAACACAAAATTCACCACAGTGTGGAGGGAGTTCACTGAAACATACAGCTATGATTAAGCCGATTTCAACACTGCCAAAGACCACGCCAAGGTATGCACTCATGCACACAACAAAGTCAAATTTGTCAACCTTCCACAGATGGATGGCTGCTTCATAATCTATGAGGCCAAGCATTGCAGACACAATAATGGCTGATAGAACCACCAGGGGAGTGTAATGGAACAAGGGTGTTAGGAATAGCAATGTCAACATCACTGCAATTGACATAATAATGTTGGATGCTGCTGTCTTGCATCCAGCATTATAGTTCACGGCTGAGCGTGAAAATGGCCCTGAAAAATTTTCATTTTTTTAACCACATAAGTCAGCAATTGATGCAGAAAAGCAAGCATTCATTGAAGAGAAAAGAAGCCTGAGAGTTCATGAAACAAGACTAAACAAGAATAGAGTAAATATTTCCACACTTTAAGCAGTTAAAATATTTACCTGTTGTGAGGTAGCAAGAGGTGAAAGAACCAACTATGTTCATGGTCCCAATAGCTATCATCTCTTTGTTGCCATCAATATTGTAATTTTTATACATTGCAAAGCTCCTTCCCACTGCTATTCCTTCCTAAACAATATATCATCAAACTCAATGTCAAGATCTTGCTCAAGTTTATTCATTTATAGGAATTCGATATATAGATTAATGTCTAAATTAGAAGTGTTTTTCCATAAAGACTTCTAACACAAAAAAATTACTTTTCTTAATAAATTAAAATTGAAGCTATGAGAAAATTCCATGTGTTAATTTATTCGTAATTTAAAGATAAAAAAAATTAAATGAAAGAGTTTTTATAAATTAATTTATACCTAAACTAATTTTAACTTAATTAATTATTTTTTTTATCTTTCTCCTTTAGAAATTCTTATGAAAAATTCTTCCAAAAGTCTCAAATGATTAAAATGTAAGGTGAATGTAAATAATAATAGTTGGAATAAGCTACAACCTTATCTCTTATTACTTTATCTTTCAACAAGAGTACTTTTTTTTTTTTTGCCTTATATCAAACTCTAGAGGGGAGTTTTAGATCTAACTGGGTTTGGGAGGAATTTATGGTAAAAAAAAAGTCCAGATCAATATAAAAAAAAAAATTAATCAATTTGGATTCTGTAATTTTTAGGCACTTCATCACATCTAGATATTATGTTTCTAAAGTTCTATTCTTGAAAAAGACACATAAAATTATTTCTCACATTTTAAAACTGTGCTATTTGTAGAAATAAAATAAATGAATATCTCACTTGCATGTTGCATTGCTCTAGTATATGAGTAGTTACAAGACATGTTATCTAATATGAACTACCGTGATTTTTTCCTATCCAAGGTTCTTTCTTCATTTTGACCAAGACATAATCAAATTTGAGTATCCAATTCACAGTCAAATTAAGGAGGTCCATATCAGGAGCTAAAAACAGAAATGTCACTAGTGATAATGCTATTGCTTTGTGGAGTTTCTTTTTCTCTTTATCTGGAAAAGTGTGACCTTTTAGAGTTGTGTTTTGTCTTTTTTATGTTCATTGAACTATTTTGTATTGCCGTGTATGAAAGGCATATTAGGAATGCATTCCGACAAAGTAATAGAGTTTGAGAGGTACTCACTGCTAGTGATATGATACCAACCACAATGCCAGTTTTCACAGCTGTGGTCAAATAAGGTGACACAAATACCAGCTTTGTGACTGATGGTGGATTTAAACCCTTCTTCAATTCTCCTATCTGAATACATGTCACAGTTCACAAACAACATTACTACATCAGATTTTTATCCTTCTCTAAAGAGCAAGATCACAAAAAATCAATTGTTTCATCAATAATACTAACAGTAACACTAGTAACTTTCTGAAAGATATTAGGTAAAAACAATAAGATTTTATAATTGTGTTATCTGCAAACATAAACAGTGTTAACTTTGTACTCTTGCTTATAAATGATTCCTCCCTCTGGTCCCAACAGGGAGAGAAAGTTCATGATTATGAATGGTATAGGTAGGACCCAGGGCCACTCAACAGTGTTTGGTTGTTAAAAAAAAATCTGCAGATTTTGTTTTATCCACCAAAAATATTTTTGATCTGATCATGATAAGATTGTGCTAGAAGATGTTCGTTTTTTATCCTAAATAAAATCTGAATAATAATAAAAAAATTTAATCAATCAAACTATTACCTGTGATGCTAGACTCCATTTGTAAGTAGTTTTGAAAAAATAATATTTTATTATTCTAACAGCAAAAAATTAGGTTACAAGGCTTATTTTTTACATGAAATAGATAAGATGAAAATAATACTTACCACTTCAACTCCATGCTTCTCCGCATGAGTGAAATAAACCAACAGACTTCCCAAAATAACCGATGTTAATGGCGCCATTGCTGACACCCAAAAAAGCCTTGGTTGTTTTTTGCTCTGCATGAAATCACAAATTGTAATTACTATACACTTTTTTATTAACTGATAAAATCTAACCACACCTTTTCTGCTATTCATTATCAATTACTTTTAAAATTTAAGTGAATGAAAATCTAAACAGTAATTTATATTTTTACTATATGGTGTCAATACTTTTGTTGTTGAGAAAATTTGCTAGCTTTTATTTTGAGTCAAGGTAGCTGGGTTAGGATTCAAGATAGGTCTCGGTCAAAAGATTAATTAAGCTGATTTTGAAATAACTGACATAAATAAATAAAATATATATATATATAGAAATGGACATATGAACATATCATCTGATTGTGCTTCTTTTTTCTTTGTTCAGGTATTACAACCTTTGCTTGGGAAAGAGAATAAAAGATAAGGAACATGAGTCACATAAATTGTTTATCAAGTTATTAAACAACTTTATATTATTGAATAATATATTAGATATTTTGTGCAAAAGAATAAGGATTAGGTATACTTACGAAGTATCTAGTGATCAGAAGGAAGAAAATGAAGACAAATCCTAACACAGAACTTTCCCATCTCCACTGTAATTAATAAAAAAAGGAAACAAACATACATTTAATTTGAGTTGGGTCAAAAAATAATTGCGTGAACGAAACATAAATGAACTTTTGACATGCATTAGGTAAGGTAGTCTTTGAGTGTGTTTCAGCATCAAAATTGTTTACCTCGTGAGTTTGGGTGAAAACAGAGCGCATCACTGATATGATATCAGCTCCATGGGTGAAATGCACAAGGCCAAGAATCGATTTTAGTTGCTGCAGACAAACCACTGTAGCTGCTCCTGCCATGAACCCTACTATGGTTGCATGTGACAAAAAATCAACTATCAACCCCAACCTGCAATCATCATGCATGTGTTACGTTTATTAATTATAACATCAATATTTGAGAAAGACAATATATTGAGGAATATTATTATAGTAAATTATTGATAAATTTAGTTTTGTTGCTATGTACTCAGTAATAAGTAATAAGTCTATATGTTTTAATTTGATATAAAAGTAGATAACATGAGTTAATCTCATTGATAAGATATTTATATTATAGATAATATATAATTATTTCCATTTATATTTTTTTTGTTTAATAGTTATTATTGATAATAAAACTATGTCTGGGATTACTTCCAATGCAGTAAGAAAGAAGGTGTCTTGTATGTTCTTGGTCTTTATGATGGATACATAAAGATATACTCCAATATTGTGTATTGAGAATAAAAATGGTGTGGAAAGAGATCTGAGAAGAAAAAGAAGATGTGTGTAGAATATACTTATTGTTTATTGTTTCTATTATATAATATTATTGTATTGTACTTTTATTTATATTTTGTATTAATGAGAACAGAAGCATGGGTAAAGGGCAGGTGATACACTTTAAATGTCTTTATTTATTAGAATTAAACAAATATTTAATATAAAAAATATTTGTTATTTAATATTTAAAAGGTGATTAGCATTAAATATGAGTTTGAAAGAATATCATCAATGTGTTTTGATTAATTAAAATTGTACCTAAACAAACCCAAAGCAGCCTGAAAGATTCCAGCAAATAATGTAGCAGTGAAGGCAAGGTGGAGATAAAGCCTTGGATCTTCGTTGGGATTAACCTCATCACTCAACATAGAACCCATCAGAAGAGAACCAACCGCCACAGTCCCCACCGCCAAATCCCTTGAGCTTCCCATCATAGCATAAATCAAAGGTGGTATAAAGCTTGAATCTGCACACACACACAAAACTATGCTCTATTTAGTTTTGTTCTAAAACTATAATTATTGTATAAATACTATAAGCAGTATTGAAATATTATATTGATTAAATATGAGTATTTTAGTTTATAATAAGTATATGTGAAGTTATTAGAACTTTGGAAATGTAAGTTGGAGAAAATTGTACAGATATGAGATGATGTAATAATTTGGTGTAATGAAGAGAATGGAGTACAGACATAGTCCGAGGATAGGAGGGAGGTTGGCGAGCTTGGCATAGCTGATGCCTTGGGGAATGGCCAAGCTAGCTATGGTGATACCAGCTATGAGGTCAGCTTTTAAGAAGTTGAAGGTGTATTTGGGTGCCCATTGGAAGATGGGGAAGAAATACTGAATACCAAGCATGAACTTTTTTGAGGGTGGTTTGTTTTTGAACTGCCTCAAAGGGTCATCTGGGAAGAAAGTCTCCTTCAAGGACAACTTTAGAGACTTGAAAAATGGTTGAGGTGGAGGAACCTCTACTTGCTGTTGTTGCCCCAAAGGGTACTCATGATCTACACTACCCATGATGTTGTAGGAAATTTATGTTTTGGTCGTGTGTCAAGGAGGGGGAAAGGGGTGTGAGAGAGTGGTTAATGAGGTGAGTTTATATAATGGGGTGTGTGAAGGATTGGGCATGATGTATGAGGTGAATTTGTCTATGTGTGGTGTGGAGAAGGACTGTAGTGATATATGGACCACAAATGAAGACAAAAGAAAAGGTTGTAGGGGGAGGAAGCCAAACGTGGTCTTATGTTCTGAAAATGGAAGTGAAAAGTCTGGACCTGCCCACCTTGTACCAATTTAATTTTGCTGGTTACGAAAATTATTGGTATATTGGTATAATATGTGTATGGTGCCAAACAGGGTGTAAGCAAAATGAAGGAAGGTTACGCAACTCTTAAGTTTGTTTTTAAATTTAAATTATTTGGTGTTTCACCCTTTAGCTTATGACCATTGCAATCATTGGACCCTTCAACCGATCCAGTGACGTGTCCTCCCCTGAGATCAGATGGGTGGATACTTTTGTTTTTCCTTCATATCAATTATATATGTATATATAAAAAGTTAACCACTTAATTATGTTAAGGGATGAAAACACATTGTATGGGCATTTGTGTTCACTTTTTATGATAATAAAAAATAAAAATATAATTATAATAAATTTGATAAAAATAATATTAAATTATAAAATTCATATTAAACAATTATAAAAGTGTTTTTTTTTTTTTACTAATTTTCTAACAAATTATAATTCATGAACTTGTTTCATCTAAAGATGACCAATCCACTGATAAGTTATATATTTTAATAAAAAATTATATAGTATTGACATAAATGGAAGCCAAAAAAAATCTGAATCCTACCTACCGATCTTCAAGATTTTTAGTGAGAGGAATAAAAGTTTAAGTGTTTCAAGAAACAGATGCATTGTACATGGTGTGTTCTTGCATGCATGGGATGAATTTATTTAAGATTACACACTGAGAATAGATTAATCCTAATCAGATTGAAACACACAGTTCCTTCTTCTTCTTCTTTTGTTGAAAGGTCAGCATAAATAATGTCACATGCATCTATTATTATTAGTGGTTGTGTTAAATTAAAAACACATGGGAAGAATTAAGTTAATTTTAACCTCAAAATGACATAACACACAAGAGCTCACAAACATCTTTCTTTAATGTCAAGCACAACAAGAACTCAAATCTGTTCAACTGAAGGAAAATCAAAATGGAATGAAAGGATAAAAAATAATATTCCAAATTTAAGAAAAAAAATACAATTTGTGAAATGTAAGGATATAATTTACAAAACTATGAAACCACCACAAATTTAACAATAATACATGTGAACAGAGGGAACTATTGGGAGGGTGAAAAAGAAAAAGGACAGAGTAAAACAATTAATATATTCAGTAAAGTAACTTAAGAAAGCTGAGAGACAAAAAGTACAATTTGTAAATAAAAAAACAAAAAGTTAATTTAAAGATCATTTGATTTACTGTGTCAATTTGTAAAAGCTAAGAATATGTTTACTTATCCATTTTCATTTACAAATTGAACTGAAACAAAAAAAAAATGAACAGATTGATAATTTGTAACTTTAATTATTATTTTCTTATCTTGTTATTTTATTTATTTCAAGAATTAATTTAGTTACCATTACAATTGCATAAAAAAATAAATTGATAATAATACATAAGTTTAGCAACTATTTTACTAATTTGTTAATTTCAGAAACCAAATTGACCATCTTCTTTCTCCCTTCCTAAATATAATCTTTCTTTTAATTTTAACCTTTTATAAGACTATTTTCTAATTGTTTGTTATATTAATTATTTATACTAATATCCTTAAATCTTTTAGTCAAACAAATTAGGTATAATTTAAACCATTTTCACCCGTCTCTTTCTAACAAATTAGCTAGGTAAGAGTAAACATAATTCATTTTAAAAATATATTTATTTTTATTTTAAAGTCAGAGGATTGTTTGACCCATTAGCACAAAGTTATCAATTAAAACCAAAGTCAAATATACTATATTAATCTCTTAGATTTTTTCTTATAAACTAAATTATATTAATCTAAAACTTAAATTGAGCATAAATATTGCTATGTTCAAGCTCGTGAAAGATATTCTTTTAAGTTTTGTAAAAAAAATAAAAAAATACTTCTACTCTAACCAATTTATTCATCTAAAGAATAATATACATGTTATATATTATACTATTTTTTGTGAGTTATCTTAGAAAAACATTATATTATGTACTCATCTAAGAGAAAGTAAAAAATTGTCTGCAATTTCAATATATTATAATGATATTAATATACATAATTCTTTATTCAATCATGTATAAATAATAATTTAAACTTAATAGATAGAAGAAATCATGTGGTTTATTATAAACCAACTTCATTGTAATTCTATTTAATATAATTATATTTAAAACAAAAAAAATATTAATTGAAATAAATATTGTAATTATTAAAATTAATGTAATCAAATTAAAATAATGTTTATGCTATATGTAAGCTTGAATGAATTGTTTCTAAAAAATAGAAAGAAAATTATATGAATAAAATTAATTATAATTTTATTTTCTGTATTTAAATAACTTTAAGTTTCTCAAACACTAAAACCTATACAAAAATAAAATTTACCTTCTTTAGATAACATTGTTAACTTGGTCGATAATATGATGTACGATTTTTTAACATAATACAAATCTTAATATTTTTTTAAGATTATATTTATATTTAAATTTAATTTAATTTGACAATGAGTTACATTAATACAAAAATTTATTTAATTTTTTTATTTTTCTTTCAATAGTTTAATTTAATTAAAAACCCTAAAATCCTTAAAAATTGTTTTAGTATTATTATTGTTTGAAGAGTAAACACCTCCCAGTATGTATGTTTTATATTTTTATAAAATAAATATAATTTTAAAATATAAAAATATATTTATAAAAATAATTAAATTATTATTTTGAAATAAAAATATTAGGTTAAATAGAGATAGTAGAGTTATATATTTTATTATATAATAAATTATTTTAATTTAGTAAAAGGATAAAATATTATTATTATAAAATGAGATAAAAAAAATTAATATATATATATATATATATATTATAATAGAAGCAAAATTTTTAGAAATATGTATAAGCAGTCTTTGTTATCAAAATCCAATATCCAATATCTATCATTTTCGTAAGTTTAACTCAATCTCTATACCTACGTATCTTTGTTATCTAATCAGTCGAAATGTCAAATTTAATCACTCAGACAAATCAAAGTCTTTATCCCGCAAAAACTAAACTCCCTCAGTCAATATCCTCTCACAACACGAATATTAATGAAATTTCTTTTACTAAATATCTTTATATTTATTTCTATTAATAATTAAATAAAATAAAAACTTTATACATGATGGAGAGTTCACAGTCCTTTTTGACCAAAACTTCAGAGAATCACACGCTTGCGTGTTTTTCTTTTTTTTTTTATTCAGTATACACTTCTAGAAACACAACAAAACAAAAACAGTAAAGAAATAAGAGAATGAGAGTTTTGTGATTGGAGTGGGAAGGTTGGAACTGGTGATGCATGCATGCTACCTGAAAACGCCCACAACCATGGCTGCCTAAGTGCATGATTTCGAGGACTTAATATTTCAGACTTTTTGCATGTTTCATTGTTTCTGCCACCATTGGAATGAACACATTTATTGACACTCACAGAGATAGATTGTATAAGAAGGGATACATTAAAACAAGAACTCCTGCCAACTTAAATTATTCACCATTAAAAAAAAATAGTAATATCATAGGGATAGTGTTATAGGAAAAACATATTATTAATTTTATATTTTAATATTAAAAAATTTCTTAAAATTATAGAATAAAAGTATAATTATTCTAAATTGAAAATTGTGCAGATAGAATTGCTAATAGAATATCATCTTAAGAAAAACTAGAATAAAAAAAAACTTAAAGAGATGAAGGAAGAGAAATACATAACTTATGTACATAGTTGGATGAAAGAACATGACCCAAATAAATCTTACACTTTAAATTTCTATATAAGACTAAATTAATAATTTTGTTAGCTTGTCACACACTTATTCAATTTAGTGACACTAAAAAAATGTGAGAGATATCAAGTCAATTAAAATTAACAAGATTAGGCAAAAGATAATAAAATGACTAAATTGGTCATAAGAGAGGTCTTCTAATAATCAAAGTAAAATTTTAAATTTATAAAAACAAATTAAATATAAAATATAGATAATTGACCAAAATTATATTTATTATTAGACAATTCGTAATATAGATCAAGAGTTAATCACAACGAAAATTGAAAATAATATGTTTGAGGTTTTTTTCACTTGTGCATTGTTCAATTACCTATATTTTATAAGATGCACTTACTTAAAACTGCAACATTTATAAAGTGTTGAAATCAAGATTTTATTTTTCTTTTTTAAAATTTAGCATTTTTTCCTTAAAAAAAATGGTTATTGAAATCATATCCTATTTAGATGCATTATAAGCAAATAGACTTTTTAATTAGTACTTAAATTGTATCATACAATAGACTCTTGATAAAGTCTACATTATGTATCTATATTATTATATCATGTTTTAAGTACTACGTACTATTGATCTTATTTTTCATAGCTTACTGTTTCACAAATTTTTCTATTGATCAAACAGTTAATTTTTAATGGATTTTTTTAAATAGACAAGACCTATTAAGTTTATCCTTATTCAGTCCAATACAGTTTGAACTTTAATGATCATACTTTTACTTGTTTCTACATCATTTTAATTGTGCATTATGTTAGTTCAAGTTTATCAAATGGTCATGCATACCTACATTATTAATCTACTCAAATTAAAAGAAAATAGGATAAAATTTCAATTTAACTTACAATATATATAATGAATCATTATTTAAATAGAATTCAAATTTATCATTAATAGTTATCCTAAAAAAATAATAAATAGCATTGATATCAATATATATAATATAATGATAATTGGATAACATAATATAATTAAAATTGAAATTATGAATAAGATGTGAGGAGTTTACAAAATCGTAAATCTTACTTTTTTATATATTCTTTTATCAATAAAGAAATTAAGTAAAAAAAATTATTTAAGAAATATTATAAAAAAAATGATAAATATTTTATTTTGATTTCAATTTCAATCAAAACTATAAATAGTGTAACATAAAACATTATTAATTCTTAATTGATAACATATATATCAATGTAAGATTTTTATGATTTTGTTTAAAATCTAAGTTTTAACTACTTTTAAAAAAATATAATTTATGACTTATATATATATATTAGCTGTTTTAGTTTTATAATTCAAGTATCTACTGTATAGAAGGATGCTTTAAAAAAAGAAAAAGTATCCAAATATCTTTGTAAGTAGTTTTGGTATAATTTATATGTCCCTATAAATAAATGTAAAAATTTATTCAAAATCACACGCTTAAATTATTCAAGTTTGTCAACAAGGCTGACCAAGAACACCCTCTCTGACTATTGTGACCTAAAGAAATTTTAAATAGACCTGCTTCAAGTTCTATGATATGTTATAAAGCTGAGAAGGAACATGAAGAAGAAAATATGACCACATGAATGTTATTAAATTAGTGTAATGTGATTACAGGGGACAAATTGATTACAAATCTACAATGACACTCATTTTACAATTATAACCTGTCTATTATGATGATTATCCACTGCCACAACAACAATTCTAAATACTTAAAAGTCCAAAGAAATTATTTTTATGCATAGATTCATTGGGGAGGTTTGGCTTGTTAGTTGATCAAATATATTGGTAAAACAGAAAATAGATTAAAAGAAACAAAACTTAAACTGTGAGCAGCTATATAGTTTCTATGATTATTAAAGTCCCCCCTATAATATACACTAGATTTTTTTTTTTCACTGTATCCTGTTTAATTAATGTTAGCCTTTATAACACTTTTTACTCTACCCATCAAATAAGGTATTTAAATATAGAAATTTGCTAGGTATCTAATCTCTTAATCCTTTTTGCATAATTTACTAATTGAAAGGTTTTCTTATTTAATAAATATATCTTAATTATTTATTTCCAATGTTGAGTCATTCTCAGCTTAAATAACATACTAATTACTAATATTTTTATAATTTTTTATTAAAAAATTAATATATTATTAACTAATATTTATCAATAACATGCAATATATTATTCTTTACGAGTTTTAGTTAATACTCTCCTCCTGTCCATTGAATTATTCTTTTAGAAAAATTACAAAATATCAAAAACCCATCAATTTATTTTGAAAGAATCGAATATCAGATGGAAGTAATTAATTGGAGTCTAATAAGTCATATAAACTATGAATGTAATGATTAGGAATCCAAATGGTTGTGAAATTGAAGTATGATAGAGAACTAAAAGACAAAATGAAAATAAATATTGTATAAGAAGAAGTGTGAGTGGTGATGTACGAGATGGTCCTGGTTTGTAAGCAGCGTGTGAGTTTATAATAATTGAAAAGGATATGGTCGGTGATTTCATCGTTGGTGGCCCACCTCCCACTGTTGGTGGTGCAGCTTCTACCGGAAACTTCACCCTCCACCTCCTAATTCTTTTAATTCAACCCTTTTTTTTCTTCTTTTTTTTCCCTAATTTTTTACACAATTTATTTCTTCTCATGTTTTAAATAATTACTCGCACAGAAATTATTCTTTTTCTATAAATAAAAATACATAAAACTCCTCTTCTCGCCAATGTTTCGTTGTTTCTAGTTTCTTTTTCTAGATAGTTACATCAATAGTCATCGTTTCGTTGTGTTTTGCGAAGCATTTGTAAGTTTTTTTTTTTTTTTTCATGTAGGCTGTACACATGGGTAAAATACCTACAAGCTTAAAATTTGGACTGTTGATTTAATATATTTTTTAAATTTGTAGATTTAAAGGGTTTTTTCATGTTAACAACCAAACAAAGACAATAAAAGTATTTAAAAACATATATAAAATGAAAACAATGTGTAAGAATCAATTATTGATTGGTTATGGATTTAAAATTCTGCCTTGTGTGCAGAGTGTGAAAATGGGATACTGTGCTTTTGAACATTGTTTGTCCCACGGGATTAAAAAAAAAAAAAAAAGTTATCATATCACTATCAATTATTATCCTAGTGAAATCACATGCCTAAATATGTGAGAAATGTAGGGTTTAGTATCGATATAGAACATTAGCAAACAAAAATAAACATGAGGAATTTCAGAGGCTGGTATTTGTTATATCTTATAATTTTATACTTCCTATTACGGGGTTAATATTAGAAATATTCATCATTTATTTTATGTTTTATTTTATTATTTTTTTTTGTTATCATTATCATTGTTAGGATGGTATCTATAAATAGAATTGTGATTAAGAATTGGTGTAGTATAGTGTAGTTTTGGTTGGATTTTAGATTTTTCTTGTAATTCGACTTTTCCTAAACCTTAAACAATTTTAGAAGTTTCTTTTTACTAAGTTACATGCTATATCTATCTTATTCTTAAAAAGTTTGTCTTTCTCTAATTAGTAAAATAGGTCTCTTTTTCTATGGATGATTAATTCTAGTATCTCACGTCACATGTTATATGATCCTCGGCTTTTTGTGTTATTAAATTTATTCTTCCATGTATGTCTTATGAATGTTGATGGTTTATGATTGGAAGGAATTGTAGATATAAATTTTTTATGACTTTTGATATTCCCTTTTAACTATTTTTTAGGAAAGAAAGTTTAATTTTAAAAAAAAATCATGTAGATTTTCAGGGTTTTGCCTTTTTTTTTTTTTATCTGGTTCCATTTCTTGCGTGTGGTTATTTTTCTTCATAGTTTTTAGTTTTTCTCTCTAGCTTATTAGGGGAAAGAAAGTTTAAAATACTTTTTTTACAAAATTGTGTAGATCTTCAAAATTCTCTTACAAACACTCATCTTCAATGATAGAGATTTTTGTGTGTGCTAGATCTTATAAGAAAAGACACAAACAGATGTTGTATTTAAAATCTGAGTTCAAGCACTAATTAAGATGATCTAACTCCAAACCACAAGATAAAACTTTTTTGATGTATGCATATTCGACCTACTATATATGGAGATATACACAGCATGGCATGCAAATAATTTTAATAATAAAATGGAATTGACCCATTAAGTTATCTAGAACCCTTGAGGCAACAGTTACCACCTAGCTCTGACCACTATGGATAGAACTAGCTAGTGAAGGAATCAACCACATTGGAAAGTGTTTATCATTACAAAGATTCAATTTATTATTTTTAGAAAACAACCAAGAGAGAAAATATATTGAGTGTGTTGGAGTAAAAGCAATATTTGTACATATAAATTGTGGTTACTATCATTAATGATGATAGCTGGCGAAATGTTGATCCAGCATACATCTTTATAGCAATTATTGTAATATTATTTCTTGATCTGGATTATTTTTGGCCAAGTCTTTCTTTCTTCAGTCAGTTCTTTTCATCCAAAGTGCTCGGTATGATTAGTTTCTTTTGTTTTAAATTGAACAATTGGGCATAATATTTTTATTATTAAATAAATTTTTTTCAACGTTTTCTGAGATTGGTAAGATCACCACAAATTGATATTTTTTTATTAACATTAATTAATTTGAAACTAATTAACCAATTTTTCATCATAAAAGTACCAATAATAAACTAGTTATTAACTTATTTTAATAAATATAAAATCATTTAGTGAGTATTTTAAAATAATTTATTTTATGAGTTTATAACTTATTAGTTAGAAGTTACTTCAGCTAATTTGTTATTTATTTAACCTTTTTATTACTATTTTAATATTTTTTTTGTTATTTTAAATTTGTTCATTATGATTTATTTCAATTTTATAGAGATAATTAATTATTTACAATATTTAATATTTTGTAATTCATTTTTTAATTTTTACATAGTTCAAATTAAAAAAATTAACATTATAAATGTAACTAATATTTCAATTACATGATATTATATAAAATTGCATATAGTAAAAATTGTAAAAAAAAAACATTATAACAATAGTTTAAATTGAGAAATTGAGAAATTTAAATTTTAAAAAAAAAATCAATACATCAACTCATTTAAATAAAATGACTTATTTAAATAAGAAATCTATAAAACTTCAAAAAAAAATAGAACTACCGAAAATTTTAACAAGAATTTAATTATTTAAAAGTATAAAATTATAATTACATAATTAATAATATATTTCATATAAAATACAAATTTCATTTAAACAATAAAACTAATATAATTATATTTTTTGTCATTTTATAATTACCAACTAGTTTATCAATTAATATATTAATTTTAATAATAAAATAAAGTAACTTGTGAGGTTAGAACTTATAAATTAAAAATTTATTATCTAAAAGTTAATTTATCAACTAGTTTATCAAATAGTTTTGTCAAATAAGCACAAAAATTATTTTAAAAAATCACTTTTTAACCTTCATTAGATCATATTAGTTACAAAAACTCATATAATGTTATAATATATCATTATATCATAAAATCATGCGTATAAAGTAAGCAATTCAAACTTTTTCTATGACATGCCCTATTCTTCATTCTCTATATTACATTAATTACTTAATTATATATATATTTTTACTCTCCTCACTCAAAACATTAATCACATTATTGGTACATATTATTATTAACTCAAGGATGTGAATTGGGTGTGATTTGATTACTATAAATCTTTAGTTGAAAGTACTTAATGCATTTCTTGAACTAACTAAATTTAGAATGCTATTATTACTGTAAACCACCAGTAGTTGGCATGTGTGTGTTAATTAATGTCCTAATTTATCAACAAGTGACAGAAAAGGACTGAATGTTCTTCAGATCATAATCTGAATTGATAACGACGCATGCACTCTAGAACAATATATATATATATTTGCAAAAGGGAAATCGTGAAAAGGGTAAAAGAAAAATCTGGCTTAGCAAATAGTTACTTCATATGGGTGCTTAGTTTTATCATATAATAACTCAATTTCTTAGAAAGGAACAGGAGACATATGACATACTTTACAACTATGGCAACAAGCTTTTTTTCAATTTCTTTACTAATTCTTAGAACCTTTGGTTTGAATTGCATGTTCCTAGTTTATTGTCACTTGTCACATTGTACTGAACTATAATCCACACCACACACCTGTGGCTGGAAAACATGGAAAGGGATAGGATCGAGATCACCACAAATCCACTCACCACCAACACAAAATGCAATTTGAGTTGAACAGTGGACCTAATAACACTACTTGGACCTAAAATAGTACTATTAGTAGTAGTATTAGTATATATAATTTGGAGCTAATTAAAACATATATTTCCCATCATCTTTTCTCTCCATTTTAAAAAAATATTCTTAATTATAGTTAGCAGTTTTGAGGCTTTTGATTTATGATATTAATTATTATTTATTATTTAATAAATATTTTTAAAATAATGTAAATATGTTGATTTCACTAAAAAACTAAAAATATCTATGAGACAAATTTATCTGAAATATTTAAAATCTGTCAATAAATTAATTGTATGTAAATTTATTAACAGTCTAAATCCGTCAGTAATTACCGAAAAACTCAGAAATCTGTCGATAATGATATTTTACCAATAAATAAAATTTTATCGATAAAATTTTATTGATAATTTAATTTTTTTTTAGTGTTTAATAAATTATTATTATATTTGTGTGGATGCAAATAATTTAATTTCCAACTAAATATATAAATATAAAACACACTTTTATCAACTTTTTTAACGAGATGAAAAACTTTCCACTTTACCTAATAAGCAAAAACAAATTTTTATAGTAAATACTTTGCCTGATAATTGATAAAAAGAAAAGTAGTAATGTAGATAAAATATTGAGGAAAAAAGTGAAAGGAAACCAATGTGTATCAAGTTCTTTTAATTAAACAAAATGTTTTTGTAACCACTTTTTTTGACTCCCTTTGTCCAATAAATGTTTCATTGATTTTCTTTTAAATTTCTCTCGAGTTAGGACTTTTTTCGGGAGATCAATCTCTCGCAAATTAGGTTCGAGTTTAACTTCTTGAATTCACTTATCCTGAATATTGGTTTTGCATATATCTCATCGATCTCAACGTTACAAGAAAATTATTTATTTCAAAAGTCTACACAAAAAAAAAAAAAAAAAA
>Ga0209700_101047_pt1 | contig 55858 bp, 20 predicted proteins | sample SiratroredBW_FD_187528 | JGI IMG/M metagenome (GOLD analysis project Ga0209700, IMG submission 187528) | Root nodule microbial communities of legume samples collected from California, USA - Siratro red BW (SPAdes) (version 2) | ecosystem: Host-associated > Plants > Roots > Nodule | place: USA...
TATAAATATATATATATATATATATATATATATATATATATATATATAATATTAATGAGGTGGCTGCAAAAAACATAAATATTCCAAATTTTGAAAGAAACATAGGAAGAAGAATTTGAAAATTCTCTTCTTGTCCATGGAGATGATGTTATCCCTTTTAATAGAGTTCTCTATAAATCTCAGTTATACAACCTGGTGGATGTTTGAAAAACTCATCTAAATGCTGCAAACCCTATTATGAAATGTTAAATTTCTAGTTAAATAATTTTCTTTATTTAGAACCATAAGTTTTTCACATAGAATGAAGATATATACTGGTACTTTAAAAAGTTAAAACAACGTTTTTTCAACTGAAAATTAAAATACTGATATTCACTTTGTTAGTTTTTATACATAAAGAGTTATATATACTATGATTACATCTCTAATATTTTCAAAATTTTGAAAGCATATTCTGGTAAAGGAATTGCGCAAGAAAAAGCTATCTCTGTTTATATTCATTCGGTAAAATCTATTTTTTTATTACAGTAATATAATAAAATGTTATTATAATTTTTTTACTATAAATTATAATTATTATGTAATAAAATATTATTATTACCATAGGAAAGCAAATTATCAAGTAATAAGTATGAAAGTATGTTCCATCTAATTCTTCTAACATATTATTATTTACAATTTCACATTAACATCCAATAATTAGTCAAATACAACATTCAAGGCATGTTTAACAAAATGTTACATTTAATATTTATAAAGATTATAAAATAAAACATCTTAGACAAATATCACAAATTTCTTCTTAATTATGTATTATTTTTGTTGGTTTAAATTTGAAAAAAGTTTCGCCTACCCTGTTGCTTTCTCTTCCCTCACTCCCTCTCTTCAACAAACAAGTCTCTGCTATACTTTCCCTGCTCAATGGTGGCGGCGGCGTTGGTGGTGGTGCTACTACTGCTTCTTCTTCTTCTTCTTCCCTCCGACCAATCATCACCATTCACCTCTTCACTTAACCTTCTCTCTTGTTCCTTCTTCCACAACCATCACACACACCCAACAACTACCACATCAATTTAACCTCTAACATTACCAACTCATGCTACTCAAATGTTCCCTCTCCTCCGCAAACCCATTACCCTTTTTTTTCCCTTTTTTTTTCCCTCACGTAGAAAGTTACATCTTTCTACTCTCCTTCTCCGGAACCTTCCTCAACATTCCAATTCCAATTCCAAACCTCCCTCCCCTGACCTCCTTGACCACATCTCCCGCCTCCTCCTCCTCCGCCGCCCCGCCTCCCTCAAACGCCTCCGCTTCCCCCTCTCCGACCCCCTCACCGATGCCCTCCTACGCCGCCTCCGCCTCCACCCTGCTGCCGCCCTCGCCTTCTTCCACCTCGTCGCCCAACACCCCCACTACCGCCCCCACGCAACCTCCTTCTGCCTCCTCCTCCACATCCTCGCCCGCGCCAAACTCTTCCCCGAAGCACGCTCCCTCCTCCGCCAACTCATCTCCCTCCACTGCACCAACAACTTCCGCGCCTTCGCCGTCTGCCACGACGTCGTTTCCATCTACAAGGAATTTGGCTTTTCCCCCACCGTCCTCGACATGCTCCTCAAGGCCTTCGCTGAATGCGGCATGACGGGCCACGCACTCCATGTGTTCGATGAAATGGGCAGGCTCGGCCGGACCCCCAGCCTCAGGTCCTGCAATTGCCTGCTCGCTAGGATGGTTCGTGCTGGTGAAGGAGGCCCCGCGCTGACTGTTTTTGAGCAGGTTTTGAAGATGGGGATTGTGCCTGACGTTTTCATGATTAGTATTGTTGTGAACGCGCATTGTCGGGAAGGCAGGGTGGATTGTGCTGAGAGGTTTGTGGAGAAGATGGAGGGGATGGGGTTTGAGGTTAATGTTGTGGTGTACAATGCTTTGGTTGGAGGGTATGCTTGTAAGGGTGATGTGGGAGAAGCTGAGAGGGTGCTGGGTTTAATGTCTAAGAAAGGGGTTGAGAGGAATGTGGTCACTTGGACTTTGTTGATGAAAAGTTACTGCAGGCAGGGAAGGTTGGATGAGGCCGAGAGGTTGCTTCGGAGAATGGAGGAGGATGAGGTGATTTTTGTGGATGATCGCGTTTATGGCATGCTGGTGGATGGGTATTGTCAGGTGGGCAAGATGGATGATGCGGTTAGGGTTAGAGATGAGATGTTATGTGTGGGGTTGAAGGTGAATGTGTTTGTTTGTAATGCCTTGGTTAATGGGTATTGTAAGCACGGTCGGATTGGGAAGGCGGAAGAGGTGTTTAGGGGGATGTTGGATTGGAATGTGAGACCGGATTGTTATACCTATAATACGCTGTTGGATGGGTACTGCAGGGAAGGGAGAATGAGTGAGGCTTTGATGCTTTGTGAGGAGATGTTAAGGGAGGGAATTGATCCTTCGGTTGTGACCTATAATACGGTTCTCAAAGGGTTGGTTGATTTGGGTTCTTACGGCGATGCTTTGAGCCTTTGGCGTTCGATGTTGGAACGAGATGTGGTGCCGAATGAAGTCAGCTTCTGTACTCTGCTTGATTGTTTTTTCAAGATGGGGGATTCTGACGGGGCTATAAAGCTTTGGAAAGAGATTTTAGGTCGGGGTTTTACTAATAGCACTGTTGCTTTCAATACAATGATCGGTGGGCTGTGTAAGATGGGGAAAGTGGTGGAGGCAAAGGTAGTTTTTGATAGGATGAAGGAACTTGGATGCTCGCCAGATGAAATAACATATAGGACTTTGAGTGATGGATATTGTAAAACTGGGAGTGTTGTCGAAGCTTTTAGAATTAAAGATATGATGGAAAGACAAACAATTTCTCCTTCCATTGAAATGTACAATTCCCTTATTTATGGACTTTTTAAGTCGAGGAAGTCAAGTGATGTTGCTGATCTTCTTGTTGAGTTGCAGACGAGAGGACTATCACCAAATACTGTTACCTATGGTACCCTTATTCACGGTTGGTGCAACGAAGGGAAGTTGGATAAAGCTTTTAATTTATATTTTGAGATGATCGAAAGAGGGTTCTCTCCTAGTCTTGTCATCTGTAGCAAAATAGTCAGCAGTCTTTATAAGAATGATAAAATCAGTGAAGCAACTGTGATCCTAGACAAGATGGTGGATTTTGATCTTCTTACAGTTCATAAATGTTCTGATAAGTCTGTTAAAAATGATTTCATAAGTCTAGAAGCCCAGAGAATTGCTGATTCTCTTGATAAAATTGCTATATGTAATTCTCTTCCCAACAATATTGTGTACAACATAGCTATCTATGGTCTTGGCAAGTCTGGGAAGATTGATGAAGCAAGAAGTGTTCTGTCAATTTTGTTATCTAGAGGTTTTCTTCCAGATAATTTCACATATGGTGCCTTAATTCATGCCTGTTCAGCTGCTGGTGATGTGGATGGTGCTTTCAACTTAAGGAATGAGATGTTGGAGAGAGGCCTTATTCCAAATATTACTACATATAATGCTTTAATAAATGGGTTATCCAAATTGGGAAATATGGAACGAGCACAGAGACTTTTCCGTAAACTTCCTCAAAAGGGCTTAGCTCCAAATGTTGTTACGTATAATATACTAATCAGTGGTTACTGTAGGATTGGGGACCTTAATGAAGCTTCTAACTTGAGACAGAAGATGATAGAAGAAGGGATTTCTTGAACCCATACTCCGCCTTGATCACTGGTCTTTTTTGGAAGACTCTTTAAAGTGTTCTGATCAAATTATGAGGCCATATTGCTTGATACTTGCTCATAAATTTTGCTAAATGCAAAGTTGAGCTGCTAGCTCGAGACTCAAGTACTACTCACCTGCAACCATGTTCCTTATGCATCAATTTCCAACCAACACAGCTATTTCGTACTAATGATTTATTGGTTGGCAATAATCATTTTCCCAACCTATGCATCCACAAGCATCATATTTCAATTATGGAGTTTCATTCTCTTTGTTGTGGAGGCAAGATGTGCTGTGATTAAGTTTTTAGTCCAACAATCAAGGAAAGTGACAAATGTTTTTCTTCATACAATAATGAAATCCCACAGCTTATCTAGAGGATTTGGAAGATTTGATTGACTTTGATGCTTGTATGGATTGGTTCACGTAGTCTACATTGTTTGATGTTACTTAAAACCACGGAGGTTTTGAGCAGGTTAGAAGGTACTAACTTTCTTTCTCACAAGAGAACTACATGAATACGTTGCCTTTTATTAGAGTGATTTTATCAATAAGCTGAGCTGTGTATGTTGTGCAACTCAGGTCAGATATTGAAGAACCTAGATGGCATATGTCAAGCTGTGGCTTGTAATGTGGCTGGAAGCCTAGATCTCATGAACTCTGCAGCAGCATCTCATCCAGTTGAAAGGGAAAACAGCTCATTTATCGGAGTGTTTAGACATTCCCCTCTATGTTGGGAGATTAAATGGCTAGGTCAATGACCAGTCCAAAGTTGGGGTAAAAGGCCAGGTCAAGCACCTTCAGGACTTCTCAATATCTGGATGACACAGCTTTCTGCATTGAAGATTCTAATAACATAAATTAGTTCAAAGAGTGAAAGCTAGATTATGGGTGGTTTTTGGATTAGATAAAGCTTGCCATTGACTTTCTGCTCTGATAGTGACAACTGAGACTTGAGATTGAATCCAGAAACACCCATTGGTTGGTAACTTGTAATCCCATTGTAAATACAATCAGAGTTAGAAGAGCCTGCTTTTCCTTTAACTTTTTCTTGTAACCTAAAACATTTGTTGTCATTCTTATGGTTTGGCCTGCCATCATTATAATTAGGCTAAACAACATAGAAACTGCTTTACAAATGAGAATTTTTTTTCCATAATGGCACTGTTCCTTCTTTTGATTCTCCACAACAGCAAAATGTGCCAAATATTTGTAGAGGTAGTACGGTTTATTAGCAATGAATTTTGCATTTTTGACCCGAATACTAGTCGGAGAACTGAATTCTGGACGGATTTATTTCTTTGTAACTTCGGAAAAAAAGGAGAAGCAAAAATTTTATTAAAAATTTAAAATATATAATAGAAAGTGTTTAATATAATTAAAATAGATTTGTGAATAGTAAAATAAATAATAGAATAAAGTGGTTTAAATTAAATAAATATTAATTTGGATTGTGTAAGTAAATGTAGAAAATAAATTGTTATTATTATAACTAATTATTTTATTAATTATGTGTATGATGATAATTTTTTAAATGGTGAAAAAGTTATTAAAAAGTATATGGTGATAATTAATTTGAAATGATTAGTTAAAAATAATTTTATGTTATAAATTTGGTGGTAAAAGTAAAAAAAAATATTAATAATTAATATAGTGAGAAAAATAAGTTTTAAAGTGTACAACAAAAAAATAAATAAATTGACTAGATGATCTAATTACACAAGTAGACTAGATAATCTATTATACAACAAAAAAACTGTTTTTATACACAAACAAATTAAACAGTCTAATGTAAATACAATCTAGACCACGTAATGAATATATAACCTGAACTGTGTAATGTTCGGATAAAAAAAAGATTGTCTAATGTATGGCTTTAGTGTAAAGGTATCATAACTTCAATTTAATTTAAAAAGAAAAATACAAAGTTATACTAACATAAGATGCTTTTAATTCAAATCACATTAATGTCATTTGAACTAAAGTTGTGCTACTTTATCATTGTATTTTAAAAAGTTCATATTAAACTTAATCAAAGCCATCTCAATCTCATATAAATATACATTATATTTATATTAAAGTTATATCATGATGACACAATTTCACTTTAAGCAAACCAAACATATCCAGAATAAAATAGTGTGTGCATTTCAATAAAAACGTTGCAAGATTTGATTGCTTTGGAGAAAAATACCTCTAATTATTACATTGTTAGTCAAGTCCCTGAGTGTCTCAAATATATCATCTTATCATGATATTATATATATATATATATATATATATATATATATATATATATATATATATATATATATATATATATATATTTATATATATATATTAAACTAATTTAACTGTAACTTTTACTAGTAAAAACATAGATAATATCGTTCTTATACCTAAAAAACAATTACGAAAATAAAAAGAATAATGAATACAGTAATTCTCATAAGAAACAAATATCAAAATGTCGTTAGTAAACATAACATTGTACTTGACAACCATTTACGGAAATCCATACCTTTATATAATGAAAAAGGTAATATTATTTAAAAAATACTTTTTTAATTATATTCTAATAGTGGTAGAGAAAAAGAACACTTGAAAAAAAAATTAATTAATTCTTTACAAAAAATTATGATGAGCTATAGCTTTCTTTCTATTACAAAAACTCTTCCAAATACGGATCCTCCTATTGAAAGCTACGACCTTTTTGTATTTTTATTATACCATAATAATATAATTCTAAAATATAAGACAAATTATTTAATGCGGTTCTTTTTCAGTTAAGGAGTTATGGGTTATTTTTGAGTACTAAGATTTTACGATTATGTTATTTTAACAAATAATAAAATTATTTTAATGTGATAAAGTATACAATTATCTAATTAAAAATAACAAAATAAAATTATAAAACACTGTTTAATATAATGGTATATAGGTGATAATATAATAGTAAAACTTAGTACGGACCCTGTATTCATTAGAAGAAGAAAAAAGTATTTGAAATTGGTTGTAACTGAAGATGAGACCAAATAGGCACAGTAAAAGAAGGAAAATTGCATTTATGAAGCACAATCAATTACATGGATCTCATCGAAAAGAAAGAAAATTGATGACATGATGAATAGGTCAAATGCTACCCCACACCATCAAATTGATGCAATCAACCCATTTCATATCACAACAACCCTTCAAAATTAGGAATCAAAACTCTCACTATCAAACCTTCCAACTTTCTCAAAATCATACATTTTGTCAAGAAATGTATTCACTACTTTTGCCCTTGTTCAATTGTCTTCAAATTATAGGTATGTTTGAATATGTTTATCCTAAAAGATTAAAAGGTATTCTTGCTTGGAAGAAACTCCTTTAAATTAAGTTTATCATAATTGTAAAATCAAAATCAATTCACAAAGGAGTAAAATATAAGTTGTTACAAATTAGAGGCACTTCATTTCTCCAACCACAGAATGAAAAGGTTAGTTGGAGTTGATAATTATTGAATCCAAGAAGTATAATTTTGCTTGTATTATAGGTTTTTCACAAATTTCTTTTTCCTCTGGTGAATGCTTCTGAATCATGGAAAGAGTAGTTCTATATAATATTGTAATATTTCCCCCCTTATCATCATAATATTCTGCACCACTCCTTATCAAATCAAATAATTTGTTATATGTTAAATCATACTCTCCTACTATAAATTTGGCTGCTAAATTATACTCTCCTACCACTCCACAAATATCAAATAAATAAATACTTCATTTTCCAATTACAAACTATTTAAACAGATAATACACATTTTATAGAGATTAAAATCTATGGTCTTAAAAACATGTAATGAAAGAAACAGAGAATAAAAGATAAGAAACAGAGAATAATAGTTTGGGATAGGAAAGACATTGATAAACTTTACATCTCATTTTTATTTGATAATTTAATAAAATTTAGAATAATGATTCATAAAATAAATTATCAAACAAAATAATATTTTTAAATTAGGATATAATCAATGTGAAACGACATGTTTATTGTATATAGATCTTTGATAGTCTCTCCTCAATCTCATGGTTCTAATTTCCAATAACACATTGTTAAATCATTTATTAGATTCACTAAATGGAGATTTGTCTTTTTACTCCAAATAAATTTAATGGAGGATTGATTTATAAATAAAAGAAGAATCGTACAAAATACTACTTCTTGAAAAGGAAAGTTCAGTGTGTGCACATTGGTGGATGATGCTGCTTGTCACCATGGCATTTTCAACTTTAACACATCATCATAAGGAACAAACCTGCCTTTATCACCATACTCTATTATGTATTTGGGTGCATGTTTTGTCTACCAAAATAGGTTTAGAGTTGGTATCATTTTTGTAAAAGTTTTAAATTCATTTTTTTAATAAAATTTAATAATAAATTTATTTTTTTTAAAAGTGAATAATTTTAGTATATTATTAATATATCATTCAAATCGTTTAACAAAAAAAAAATATTAATATGTATTTACATTTGAGGTTATTTATAATTTGAAATTATTTAAATACTTACATTTTATTTTTATAAGTCTTAAATGTCTTAATTATACATAAGTAACTAATTTTAATATTATATATATATATATATATATATATATTAAAACTATCTATTTATTATAAACATGTTTTAAAGGTATTTATTTATTTTTAAAACAAATACATGTTTTATAATTATTATTTTTATTTAAAGTTTTACATTTTAATGCATATCTTCTAATAATACACATATATAATTATAAATTCTGTGAAAAGTAAATACTCATTGATATGATTGAGAGGGCTATAGTTTTACTTTTAGTGTTTGTGTAGATGTTACCATCTTATATTATGTCTTCATTATTAACTTTCTATTTTTGTATGACTTTTTCTTATATGTTGTTCGTTTGTTATAGTTATCACTAAAGAAATTCTAAGAATGATGACAAAAAATATGAAAAATCATTTTTAAAAATGTGTCATTAAGAATGACAATTAATGAGGTTGACCCTTTTTCTCATACGTTATTTGTATGTCATAGTTTTCACTAAAGAAATTCTAAGAATGATGACAAAAAATGTGAAAAATCATTTCTAAAAATGTGTAAATGAGGTTGGATGATTTTGTAAAGAAGTTTGCACATACATTGATCTTACCGAGAATGCTTGAACTGTCACTTTATAAAATTTGAATCTTAGTAATAAGAAAACATAAATGTATTTGGAGAAAAAAAATTATAATAATTTTGTTGATGGTTAAATAATCAAAATTATAAATGTTAGACTCATGTTATATTATATGATTAACAGTTAAAAAGAAATAAATTAATTTTAAAAGAAAATTGAATAGAACTTCCTCCACATAAAGTTTAACTACTTAATTGTGACTTCCTCCACATAAGTGTGAAAAACAGTATACTAAAGTTTAACCACTTGATTGCACCGAAAATTCAATCATAAATGTGTCCACATGAATGTGAGAAATACAATCATATAAAAAATTATACCTTAGATTTAATTGCTAGTTTTGACTTTAACATAGGATGGTATGAACAGTACTCATGCAAAAAAGTGTTTAATATTAAATGCTTCTTCATAAAATATTCAGAAGAAATGAAAGTTTGTTTTATTCATCTGGCCAAAAAATATTTTAACAAAACTCTAGAATGGATAATAAACATTTTTATTGGAATATAGACACTAGATGAGTTTTCGAAGAGTGGAAAACATTATATACCATAAAAAAATGAACTCTGAAAAAGATCTTCCTAATAATATTGATAATATAAAGAACTAAGTATGAGTTAGACATATAAATGTCACTTTTATGATAGTGGCATTCTTGTATAAAGTTTTAACTTCCAAATAATCAAATAAAAAATGACAAAATATCAATAGTGATATTTTAAAAAATTAATAAGTTTATTGTTGTATTATATATAATAATTTATTCATAAGATATTAAAATATATTCGGAGATAAACAATCGATGAATAGATTTGGTTATTTAGGATTTAGGGTTTATTAACTGTACATATCTTCCTGATTTTTTTTTATCTATAAAATCAAAACTATCCTTATTTAGAGAGTTGAGATAAAAATATTTAAATCATATTATCCAATAATGAACTTGTATAGGTTTAACAATAATTAATTTTCTAAAATAACTTTTTCTCTCCATTGATAACAAAAATAGGGTTATTTGTTTACCACACTTTAACAATTTTAAGGTTACCTAGTTTACACGGAAAATTTGTTAGATTGTTCTTTAATTATAAGTTAAAAAAATATTAAACGAATGAAGAGAGATAAATAAAAGAAACAGATTTTTTCATCATTATTTAAACGAGTGAAAAATATAAATGAAATGAATATATATTTATAAAAAATTATAACACTTGAAACTTATATTTAACCTAAAGAAATAAACTATTTTTTTGTATTACTTTTAATATATTTTATTTATTTTAAAAATTTAAAAGAAAGACGTTGACCACACGATCAAACACATTAGTCAATTGTTTGTGTGAATTGGATAACAAGTGTGCAGCTAATAACCTTACATTTTGTATCTTGTGTTAAACCCTAAACACACTTTTAACAACTGTTTAATATAAGTTCATAACCACTTTTCAAGACTTCATGTTTTAATATTTTTTGTATTAACTTTCTCTGCATTGTATTCACTCCCACTTTACCAACACTGGCATGTAATTGATTATACAGTAAGACATAATCGATTATGTCTAATTAAATGCATAATTAATTACAAGATCTTCATCGTCCTGATTTCCTCAAAAGGGTCCTAAATATAGAGTTCTTCCACAATGTAAATTATAACTACGTTAATTTAAACTTTTATTATTTATCCCTTTCCATTTTGTTTTCTTTCTATTTCTCTCTTTCCTAGTCATATTTTATCTTTTTATACAAAAAATATCTCAAGTCTCTCACTGTCTTACTCTGTTCTTCTTATCCTCTCATCAAAATAAACACACGTACCTCTTAAAGAGTATAAACTATATACCGTTATTTTTCTCATGATTTCATATTAAAAGTTACAAATAGTTCTGATTTTATTGTTTTCCTCTTTTATGTTCCATGGATTTTTCCTCGTATCTATAACTTAGTTTCACGTACATGAAACTAAGGATAAGTCTTGAAAAGTGTTGGTGAAGTAGACCTAGTAAACGTAACCTTGCATTTTCTTAGTACTTTTAATTTCTACTTTATATATTCTTTTGAGGGGATTCAAAAAGTACTTTTTCAATGCAGTAACAAAATTCTTTAACTATGAAATTTCTCCCCATATACAAGAACAAAAAAATGTAGTACAGTAATATATTGACACCCAAAACTATTTTACAGCTGTAATTTTTTAATTTGAAAGAATTTATTATGATACTTTATCATGCATTTATATTATCAAAAAAAATTATCTTTTACTTATCCCCTGCCCAGTTTTCAAGATGTAATGTTTGAAAGACCTATACATATTCATAACATTTTACATGTGCATTGAGTAATTGTTGGAGATGCAAGGTGTGTTTTGTGAAAAGACTATTTATACAAAACATGAATGTCTTTGTTTTTATTCATTGTGGCATTTCTTCCTTGTCTTCATAGAATCAGACATTGGCCTTCTATCAATATATCTCCATGCTCTCTTTTACATGTTTAGAATAAGCTAGGAATATAACATAGCTAGTACCCACACAAACAGAAGAAATAAATACAACATACAAAAAATCTAACTCTAATATTGAAACTCTTTTAAACTCATTTGCTAGTCTTTTTCAAATTCTAAAAATAAACTAGATATGCATTATAAATTCTGTTGGACTACAATGGTCTTTTGGTATTGACTAGAAATATTTTCTATAGGTTTAAGTCCAATAAGATAACTATTAAACAACAAAACTGTCTATAGAATTATTCAATGAGTTGTATATTTAAGACTCAAACTCAATGGTTAGGTCAAACTCAGTTAAGCCAGATGTTCGGTGTAGGTGCTTGCCTAAATAGAGTTTCTTTGAGCGATTTTGAGAGAACAGTTTAGTGCCCTGAGATTGAAATTGAGCATGCAGAATTTCCTGGGAAAAGTGAAACAGAATGAAGATAGAACAAGTAGGATGATTACAAAATGAAGAGAAACAACTTCTTCCAAATCTGAATAGAATGAGGAAGGGAACAAACATGAATTAGTGTTTCTCGAATTGACAGTTGCACCACATTGGTTATTCTGTGTTATATCACCTTTAACATTATTATACTTGCACGGGGTCACCTTAATTTGTAATCAATCTAATTGTAAGTATTGAAAAAGTGGTGTAATAAAGTGATCTAAAAAATTGACGTGCAAAATACACATATATTATTATTATTATTATTATTATTGTTATGAACTTATGTGTTGTTGTATAGGCTGGAAAAACAGACCTGATAGCTTCTTATGAATGGCATGCACTTCAGGACAGATTGACAAAAGAACTCTATCAGTGAACAGCAATATCTAATGGACCCAGGGCTATTTGTATTGATCCATGATTATCCAAAATCATGAGTTTTTAATTAGACTTGTTCCCCTTTACCTACCACACTAAACAGTAGACTTAACTCACTTCACCTCTGAATTATGTGTTTGGACGACCACATAATATGGGAGGCAAACCATGTTTTGTGGTCCAAATTAAAACAATTAACAAATTGGTCTTATTGCTAAGGACACACTTTATCAGTACTTAACAGTGAAGATTGGGGATCCTTGTTGTTTATTCTTAGCACCACAATTCTCTGTGACTGTGTTCTTCCTTGTGGTTATGTCAGCCAAATAAATTAAAATACAGAAACAAATTGCATATTATATAGAAATGAAAAACCTAAGAATGATTAGGCCTCTCTGTTGGCATATGATAGTCTCACCTGAATTGCATTGATTATGATCTCTAAATGGAAGTTTAAAGTAAGAGTAAGGAACAAAAGGGTGTGATCAGAAATCAATTTAGGGCATGCATTGTACCCTGGTGAGGTACCAATCATCCTTTCCCTCACCTGCCCCGTTGGCAACTTTATCTTGAGCCATACACGTAATTCCATGGTTCTGACACTTTCATCTAATTCCCTTCAATGAAAGCAAAGTATTAGAGAGTGACAGTATCCCAAGATGTACACAGATACACACAGTACATTCCATAAATGAATTTTATCCTCTTATTCTTTTCATGAATCTTGAAATATGGCTCTACAAACCCACATTGCATGAGGACAACCAAAAGGGTGGACACTGGCATAGAACAAAACCACTTGCCCCCACCCCAAAAGAAAATTAAAAGCATAATGAAAAGGAGAAGGGAAAATCAAACATAGCCAGCAGCAGCATGATGATGTCTGTGGGGACTTCCAATTCCAGCCTATGCATCTTTCCAGGTAATCAAAGCAACTCTAGCCCTATTGCACATTATTCCACTATGCATTTCCCATCACTTATCACTAATCATTCACACAAACCAAAAATTGATCATTCAACAAACAACACCACAATAATGGCACATATTAAACAACCATCCTTTCTTAACCATTACTTAACCCACTAAGGACAAATATTTTTATCTTCATTACTCCCAACCCACTTAATTACTCCAAGGATATTTTTCCATCACATCTTCCAAGTGTATCAGTAACTCATTTCAGTAATTTGCAAACAATGGTTTATGTAGTTTCAATACACTAACTAAACAAAAATAATTATTTCTAAGTTAGATTTAGGGTGAAGGTTCATCTTTAGAAGTGGAAGTTGAAACAATCTTGTAAGATTACATTAACGCAATCAATGGCAGTAACTGTAGATGATGAGCTTGTTGATTATTAGAAAATAAGTAAAGCTGAAAGAAAAAGGGTAAAAGTCAATCAATGGCTTTTTTCACAGAACTGTTTTTCTTTTCATTTTTTCATTATCTTTTGTTTTATGTTCCTCAGCTCTATATATAAGCGCAACCCACACTTTGTTTCTTCTAGTCAATACTCCGGTAAAACAACCTCGCCGGAAAATGGACGAGTCGTGGAGAATGCGAATGGGACTCACCACGGGGCTCCCTCGCCGCCGATCCATGGAGGACCGCTCCGCCTCCCGCACGCGCCGCTCCATCTTCTTCGCCGCCACCGTCGAGGCGGAAACCCTCGACCCTGACGACTTCGCCGACGTCTTCGGAGGCCCGCCGAGGAGCCTCCTCGCTCACAAGTTCTCCAGGTCCAATTCCTTCTACGAGGAGATTTTCCGACCGCCAGAATTCTCGTCTCCGACGAAGGCGAAGGGCGGCCGGAGCTTGCCGGTGTTCCGGATTCCAGCGAAGAACGAGGCGTTTTACAGCGACATATTCGGGTCGGACGATGACCGGCGGTCGCGGGAGCGGTCGGGGCCGCAGTCGAAGGCGAAATCGAAGTCGAATTCGTCGTCGGCGCTGAGTTCCGAGGAGCTGAGCCCTCTCCGACCGGCTATCGGTGATGACGTGGCATTATCATCCTTTGCTTCTAAGCTCAGGTACTGAAATGAAATCCCAACCAACTAACTGTTTCGGGAGTCGGTCAGTTACGTTCTGAATTGACCATTTTGCCCTCTTTGATTAGCTCTATTTGCAGTTGTACTCTTTCAGTGCTCTGGAGTTGGAATTTGATTTTGGTTTTTCAGAAGAAAAAAGTGTTCGATACCAAATGAAATTAATAGTGGTTTAGGAATCATCTTGGGTCATTAATTTATTATTATAAATTGTATAATTGGAATTATTAAGATTGATCTTCTAAACACAATTGCAGTCACAAACCATTTTAGAAACATTGATTTAATGCCTCGTGAAACTATATGGGAACTCAGGTTTGTCAGTGATTGTTTCAGGCCAATCAATGTCCCATGCAGATGGAACTCAACCACTATGATGCCTGGGGAACACCCAATTAAACATGGGGGGCCACTTTTTCCATTCAATAATCAGTCATTTGAAATTCATTGTCAGGATAATGAGTACAAGGAGAGCTTCAAGAGTCCTCATTTGGGATTCTCACGAAGAGTCTCCTCACCAGAGACTATTAGTCTCGAATCCAATTCATACCAAAGCATGAAGGTATCCGCTGATGACTGGGAACTCAGTTCCCCGTTTTCTGCTGTCTCTGGGCTTTGTCAAGAACCTGAGGCAAAATCTTCGGTTTATGATTATATTCTTCCAGAACTGGTTATAGAACAGGACGATGATGAAGTTATGAGCTCCTATGTCATAGAGGTCAACTCCAACCTCAGAGAGGAAAGTTGTGGAACAGCAGACATTGATGAAGCAATAGCATGGGCCAAGGAGAGGTTTCAATCACGAAATTCTGATGAAGAAAATGAAAGCAATGAACAAACCACAGCGGTGGAAGGTGATTGTCTTATCCAGACAAATAAAATTTTGTGCTTGCTTTCTTCAGCTTATCTTTAAAAGAATAATTTCATTATTTTTAGAGAAATTATCTCAAGATAAACTAATTCAAATATGCTCGATATAATGCAGGAAGGTCTGATGCAGGTGAATGCCACAGTGATGAAACGGGAAACAGTAAATCTTCCAAGGTAGTATGTTATATTGGATAAGCATTATATTCCTGATACAAAGTTTGTAACGACACTACCTCAATTTTTAGATTTGTCCGTATTGCCTATAGTCTAAGATATAATTTTAAATTAAAAAAATATAAAAACTACGTGAAATATCGATGAAATCAATTCCAGAAATTGATAAAAATACACGGTCATAGAAAGAGATGATAAATATTCGATCAAGTTGTATAAATATATTTACAGGTTGTGATCAAAACAGTCCATGATAAAATAAATGTAAGGAAAAACAGTGATTAGAAATGAGTAAGAGTTTAATCAGGCTGCAATTCCCTTCCTGTCAAAATTAACATGTCTTCTTATGTTCTCAAGCAGCTGAAACTTCCAGCTTTGTAAAATACGTGACTCTGACTCAGTAGGATTTTCCCCTACTTCCATTTCATTTATCTTACAACATATTTATATGGATTGTTCTGTTGTTTCTATGGAAGGGACAGACAGAAACAGAGAAGTTGGATAGAGATATAAGATTGTGGTCATCTGGCAAGGAAACTGACATTCGGCTACTCCTGTCAACGCTACATCATGTAACGTTTTCTTTGTTGCTGATATTTTAGTATTGACAATTAATTGAATCTTTGTTGCTGATACCCCTTTCTAAGCATGAAGACAACTGGACAACTGACATTATTTTATGTTTTCAATAAAAGATTTTATGGCCTGAGAGTGGCTGGTATGCTGTTCCTCTTCCGAACCTAATAGAAAGTTCACAAGTGAAGAAGGCCTATCAGAAAGCAAGATTGTGCCTCCACCCTGACAAACTGCAGCAAAGAGGAGCAACACCCCTACAAAAGTATATAGCAGAGAAGGCTTTCTCCATTCTTCAGGTACATGAAATATGTGTCATATATGCATAAAACTTATTATTTGTTTCATAGACAATCAACACGGAAATTAATTTCATATCTACTTTGGAACAGGATGCATGGACTGCATTCATTTCTGAAGACGTTTCCTTCTAAACAGAGGTGACTACAATTCCTGATAACTCAATTTTGGTTTAAAGCTCGTGGGCAAACATCGAGATAAACATTTTGAATGACTGAAGTAATGATGTCCATGCAGCAAAAACACGAGATGTACATGAACTTTGAAAGCAGCATGTCCGTTTGTACAAATTGTTGGCTGATGGATTATGGATCTACTGTTTTGTGTTTGTATCATAAGTTGTTTGACGCTTTTGTAGGTATTATTTTGGAAGTAGTTAACAGGAAGTTAAATGGTTGGTTTCAGTACCTGATTTGTATATGATGACGTGAAACCAAGAAATTAGCTTTTTGTTATTCTTTTGGAACCTTATCCATTCAGATCTCATCAATAGCAGCCCATCTACATTTTCATCTTTTTCTGCTGGATAAGCTTATCAGTTATCATCACATGCTCTTAGATTCATTTAGCCCCTTTTCCTACGGCAGAGATTTCTTGGTGAGTCTACACATGGTCAAATTGTAAAACTGAAATATTTCCGGAATTTCCATTTTACAAATATTGGCAACTCAGGAAAATATGAAACCTCTTGCACATACATCATGTACATGTAATATTCTGTATGTTGTTTGTCTCTTGCTTAAGTTCTACTCTTGCGGAGATTTCTTTTCTGACCTTTGACCTAGGTGATAAATCTTCCACCATATCTGTTTTTAGTTTGGAGTGTTCCAATTCAAATTTAGTTTCACAGCATGATTGATTATCTTTAAAATATATTTATACATTAAAATTTTGCCTGAACATAACTTTTACAATTAAAAGTTAGAGTTGATTTTGCAAACTCAGTTACAAATGTAACTCAAATTTGCAAATTAATCCAAACATGTCATTCCAAGTTCCATTGATAAATATGAAATTACTTAACCTTCTCACCTTTTGTGCCCGGCATCATGAAATCAAGGAATAAGCTCTATTTAATTCTCTTGGAATCTTATTCCATTCAGATCTCATCAACTGCAGCCCATTTACGTTTGAACTTGATCACCACGGTCGTGTATGGTTTAAAATAAAACTAAGTCCCCTTTATAAGTATAATATAAAAGTAGATCTAGTTCAAAGATAATATTAAATATATGTATAATCATATTAGTTATTTTTTCTTACTTATAGATATAAGTATATTTATATATGTGTTGATCTCCTTTAAGATAAGTCAAAACTAATTGAGTTTGAATTACACCCTAATTTCTCTAGTTGTTAGTTTGATGGGAATCGCTTGATGATAAAGTTAAAACTAAAAAATAAAGGTTACAAGAGTTGGTTCTCAATATATCAAAATTAAAATTATGTGGTCTTTTATCCTATCAAAATAGCCACTCTCAAGTCTTGCCAAAGGAATAAGGAAAATTTGGATTGAGGAAGATCATAATCATATTAAATAATCAATTATTATCCATGGATACAGCTATGTAACTATTGTATTTGATTATGACTCTGTAACTCTTCTATTTGATTCTAACTCTCAATAATTTAACATAAACGTGGCTGGCTCTGATACCAATTGTTGGATTCAGCGCTTACCACTAGGTCAAAAGTTATACCATTAGTTAGGACGCAACCCTCTCTAAGTCAGGACGCAACTCTCTCTACTTCAGAGAATATCAGTCAAGGTCACGAGTTTGATTCGCATAGTGATAAGCGCTTATCCAAAAATTGGTATCACAGTCAGGTTATCCTAAATTATTGAATAATAATCCAATAGAAGAGTCACCTACTTGTAACCATAGATAACAATTGATTATTTGATATGGTTATGATCTTCTTCCATCAAAATCTCTTTTTATTTATCAAAGCGAATTTGAAAATGACTCTTTTGATAAGACACAAAGTTTCGATCTTAATATAAGAATCTTGATATATTAAGAACCAATCCTGGTGACCTCCTTTTTTTTATTTTTAAACTTCAAGCGTGATTTCCATTAAACTAACTTATCTTAATTTTCAAACGTAAAAGAAATCAACACATATATAAATATATGTATATCTATAAGTAAAAAGAAATATCTAATATGATTATATTTATATAAGCCATAGAGTAAGGAAATATAATTTTCTAACAACAACGTCTACTCTGATCTGAAACAAAATAATGAAAACTGGAAATCTATCAAAAACTGAAAAACCTAACAATGACTTAACCAAAAACCTAATTAACTACCAATTCTGTAAAACTGTGATTAATACTGCAATTTTGAAATAGAAATTAGAAGATTCAGATGAATGTGTATATGAAAAGAAACATAAAGCAGTACATAGATTTAAAACTCAGAAATCCAACTGAAACAGTAAACTTAATCGTGCATCATTGGGAATTGAAATTGAAATGACATTGAACATGTATGAAAACTGAATTGGAACAAATGTATTAACCAGAAAACCCAATTAAAAAGAAAAATGGGTAAAAACAATAAAGAGAAGAAAATACTATTCTAGAAGTATTAGAATATCAATCAATAAGCACAGTCAGTCTTTCTTCACCCTTGAATCCAAAGAAATCAAATCTGAATTATTTGTTTTATGAAGAAAATACACGACCAATCGGTTTGAATGCTCAAAGCAAACAATTCTCAATCAAGACTTGAGTACTAAAAGATTACAAGAGTAGAAGCAATCTTCAACAAGGCCATAATTGACATTCTTCACTTCTAGAGATTGATTCTCTTCATTAAAGTTAATCTCTTCATTAAAGTTGTATGCGTAGAACATCATTGTAAAAAGCAAGAATCAGAAAGAATTCCGAAAGACAGAATTGAAAGAAGCACAAAACAGAATTCAACTAACAAAACTGTATTAAACTGAAATTCTATTTGCTATCTCATGTATTTTCCACTCCACATAATACCTATTTATAATGTCTGAAACAAGCAAAATCATGGACCTAAACAGCTGGACAAAAGTGGGCCCACTAAACTGCAGCATGTGAAATTACAATTTTACCCCTACATACAATTCTACCAAAATTTTAATCTGCTGCAGTTTTTTATTTTTTATTTTTCTTTCACTGGATTCTAAACTTCATGCTTTAATGGTTTTCATTGCAGCTCCAAATTTCAGAAATCTGTTCCATTCAATATCAACTGCAAATGTTCTTTCCAAGGAAAAACAAAAATCAATGAATACTATGCAAAGTAGAAGAATGTAGAAATTTATTTGAAAAAGAACAGAATTAATACAGTTCATACTAAGACATCTATTAGCATGAAAAATACAAAATCTCTACTAAAAACAAAGAATTAGAACAAAAGCAACACTTAGGAGATACAATTAGACATGAAAATAGGAACAAATCAAGGGTTATCAGAACTACTTGGTTTCGATAATCTTATCCTTAGTACTCAGATTCCTTAGCCTTTTTTCCTACTTCATAGATTTGCTATGAACAAGGCCTCGTACAGCAACCTGCATTTAAATTTCCACTCTTACACTTACTGGCTACTGGTAGGAAAATATGAAACTTATAACTCCTACATCATGTAATATTTTCTTTGTTGATGATCTTCAATCTTTTGACACTATTAAAATTCCATTATTGCAGAAACCGCTTTTCTAACTGCTAACCTAGATGATAAAGCTTCGAAGTTCAATTGCTAAAATATGAAATTACTTTTCTTCAAACTTAATTCACCTTGGCTTCTCAGTATCATCAATATACTCGATAATATAAAAACGCAGCCAGAGATTTGAGACGCCAACTTAACTAGTATATATATCAGCAACTTCGCACGAGGAATCTGTACTACGAAAGTCGAAAGTCGAAAATACAAGGCATATAGACAATTTATCAAACAGTTCAACTTCACCGGAAAACTTTGCATTCACAGAAATAAATACATATAATGGAATGCTCCCACTATAGTCAACCACCCCCCTGCTTTACCAACTCCCTAAATTCATCATCAGTGCTTTTAAGCATCACTGACAAAGGCAAAGTAATCCCACTCTGCACAACCTCCATGTGTCTAGGTTTTATCCTGTTCTCCAAACTAAAAGCAAAGTACTGAGGAAACTCTTTCAGCTCCTCCAATTTTCTCCCCATTTCCCCAGCAAAATAATCATACTTTGGCTGAAAATTATTCTCTATACTGAAAGTAAGCAGTGCTGGAGATCTCAACACCATACTCCTAATCTCATCCCTAGAAAGTCCCAAAGTTTCAAGAAATTTCAATTTAGGGATGAGGGTGTGTTCCACATTAGACACCAAGAGAACAGAATCTTGATAAGCCAAAGCCCCCAAATCCTTGAATCCAAGTCTCCTTAGGTAAACCAAAGCTGGCCTAAGCTGGTCTTTCACACTGGAAGCAAGCAATCTAGGGCACTTATTCACCACCCTTCTGAAGCTATGTTCGGGAACTTTGAGTTCATTCAAGATGAAATCGAAAACTGGGGTGAGATCGGTTTTGATGTCGGCGGTGAGAATCTTGGGGCACATGCCGAAGATTCTGGGCAGGTCCTTTTCGAGAATGCCGTTGGAGAAAAGGAAGGTGATGATGGCTTGGATGGATTCCATGGTGGCTGTGCGGAGATCAGGGTTTTGGGAGAGGGCTTTGCCTGCATCGACACCCATTACCTCAAGACATAGAATTTTCTCTTTGAATTCAAGGGAGAGTTTGGCGTGGGTGGGAGGGTAAAGAGGGTGGTTTTGGAGGAGGCTTTTGGGTTTAGGGGCCACATGAAGAAGGGTTGATTTGAGAGGAGAGTATGGTTTCTCAGAAGGGGTGGAGCAAAGGGAAGAGTGTAACGCGACGGCTCCGGCGGCGGGGGGCATGGCGGAGAGTGAAGAGAGAGAAAGAGAGAGTGAGGCATAGAGAGAGAGAGAGAAGAAGAAGAGATAGGGTATTATGGAGATGTCAGAGCATTGCGGCATGACACGTATGGATATGTTGGAGATTTGATTGGCTGAAAATGGATGTCACTCTGCATAAGAGATTGCCATAGCAATCCTTCTTCCATGTCAACACTTGTAACAGCAAAAGAGACAACCATTGTTCATTTACTTCTTATAATTTTATTCTATCATATTATTTTCATAAAATCTTATTGTAACTTGATTTAATGCAAGAAATAAGGCTTATATTTTAATATTTTTTATTTACAGTTTTTCTGAACTTGTTAGTAGAAGAACTATGCTTAAAAAAAATTCTTGTAATTGAAAATCCTAAATTTTGTGATATTACCATGTTAAAATTATAAAATTCAAATCTTAAAACTTATGATAACTGTACATGTGACCTTACGACAACATAAATATTTTTCTCTTAAAATCTATAAGATCTGTATACACAAAACTCATAAAAATATTAACTCTCGTAATTTTTAATATTTTTTTAGTTTCTTTTCAATAATACTTTTATTATTTATATATTTTATACATAAAAAATCACTCAAAATAACATTTTTTTTCTTACAGTAAAATTTCATTTTCTCTCTTTTCTGCACATAATAATTGATATTCTCTTTGTGGTATATTTCATTTTGGTTGAACATGGTTTATGTCATGTCAAAAGTAATAAACTAATTGTTGAACGCAATGGTTATGATTAGTGTAGAAAAAAAAGAGTTTGACTGTTGAAATAAGTGGTGTTCTAGCTGTTCTTAAGAACTGACTTTTATTGTTACTGGAGTTTTAGCTTAAGCATTGGTTAAGGCTTGAGTGCTAGTTAGAGCTTTAACGCTAGCTAAAGTTCGCGGGTTTCTACCTTAGGTTGTATCCACCTTGCTTAAAGACAAGTATTGTTGATATGTGATAGAAGTCACTTATACATACATCATCAAAAATATTCATTATGTCCAAGTATTTTTGTTTTATCCTTTGTGTTAGTCCTTTATCAAAGATATTGATTTTATTTTAAAACTTTTACTATAACACTTTTTATGTTAAAGAAAATGACATTCTTTATATGAGCATATATTTTTATTCTACTAATCCACTAAAATGAACATTTTATGCTCAAAAGTAGGTTTTATGTGTGCGAAGATCTATTTTGAAAATTTTTAGACTTTATTTTTACATAGACATTCTTTAATGTGTCTTAAGATATATGTTTTTCTGTTAATTACAGTTTGTATAGTCTTGATATCTTCATGTTTGTAACTTCCTTGTGGTTGGTCTATGATTTTAGTTTTCTAACACTTTAAGCATATGTTTTGTTGTTTTAAGCTTCTATGCAATTAGCCTCTTATAAAACTGCATCAATAATTATTGATCATGTAAGCTTGAAAACTTTAATTGATTCACAATTAAAAAAACTTGTTAGATTAATGATTTTCAATGTTGTTTTGAAATGGAAGTATCAAAGTTTTTAGATCAAGTTTTAAAAAAAAAATTACAATATACAGTACAATGAATTAACAAATGACACGTGTGTATTGTGTTCAATCTTAAATATTCCTTCTTTACAAACTAAATTTGGAGGTTTAGGGATTGAAAGCCAACACAAAAGTAAAACACAAAAGAGAAAACACAATAAATTAGAGAACCAAAAGAATTGGAAAATGAAAAGTCAATTTATATATATTTATCCAATTCCTCTTATTATAATTCTTCAAAAATTCAAATCAAGTTTGAACAATTTTGGATTGGATTAATTAATTCAACTGAACAAATATCATTGAATTAAAAATATAAATCAAATTCTTAATTTGATTTCTAAAATTAGAAGTACAAATTACAATCATAAAGTGAAAATCCAAAATTAGATATAAGATCAGAATAGGAGCATTAAATATTTGGTGTAAAACTCAATTCAACTGTATGATCTTAATGTTGTGCATGTTACCTCAAGAATAAGTTTTTTATTGATGAAGAACAAATAACACAGTATAAGAGAAGATGAAGAGACAATTCAAAATTTGAGATAAAAGGAAAAAAAGAGAATTTATAAAATTGAAGAATTAAATAAATTGTTTCTGTATTTGATTATAGCACATTTAGACCATATATATGATCTCTAATCAACTACAATATGGGTCTAAATATAGATTCTAATTAGATTCATAAGTCCAATTATAAATATTTAAGTTAATGAAAAAAAATGGTGTGAATATGAACTCCTTTTAAAAAAAAAAATTAGCATATATGCTTCAACTTCAAAAAAAAGTGTAAGAAATAACATGACTCTAAATCCAATAAATCATTTGTCCATTTTGAAGTTTAGAATGGAACTAGAGTAACAAAAAATAGTGTTTAAAAGAAGTTGTGACCAAAATAATAAATAAATGTCATTTAATTAAATCCAATTTATTATTACTAAAATAAAATATTTTAAAAACTAAAAAAAAAAGTGAAACCATTTTATAGGTACAATAAAATTATAAATATATGTATAAAATATGTGTCATTAATTAACTAAAATTAAATATTATTTATCACTAAAATTGATTGACATTTAAAATAAATATTCATATTATATATATACTTGTGTATAATCTTGAATATATCATCTATACCTTAACAAACATAACTGATTCCATAAAATTAATTTTGGATAACTAATTCTGGATATAACGAATGAAACAATTAGTTATATAAGAAATAGCTTCATATATTTGTTGTGAAGTTTTTTCAGAAGATTTCTCTTCTTCACGAACTAAGTAACTTATACAAAATAAGTTCAATATAATCATTCCAACTTTAAAAGGATTTGAAGAGGTACAGAGTGTAAAACCAGAAGAAACTTATTTTTTACAAAAAAAACCAAATATGTCAATAATAGAATTATGTTAAGAATCTACTAATTCAAGTTTGATTCAAGTTAGATGCTTCTCTAAGTTTTGTTTTTATTGTGATCTACTAATATAATTATATAATGAGTTTAGGTTTAATTCTTTGTTTTTATTGTGATCTACTAATATAATTATATAATGAGTTTAGGTTTAATTCTTGGAAGGTACAACTAAGAAAGTTATATTTGTAAGTAAGATATTTTAAAGAGATGAAGTGTCTAAGTGGACTTTTACAACTAGAAATGTTTAACTAGAATGTTAGAAAATCTTACATACACATCTTTCAAAAACTCGAGGAATATTATAGAATATGTCTTTCTTCTTATTTATGCGTGTAAGAATTCTCTTATGTAGCTATCTCTTCTCAAAACTTTTTTTTCGGATGTGTAATTCTTCTTGAGAACTAAAATACAATAACTAATAACTAATATGGTTACGTGTGGTAGAACATTCACAAGACAACTATTGTATTAATTTTTTTGACATTTAATTTAACTTTATTGGTAATTCGGCTATGTTTTGATTTTTGTACCTTATTTCGGCCTTGTTGCCACAAGTGCTATCTTAAGTTTTTTTCATCTATTTTTTTTTTACTGATTATTCGAGTTTTGCTTGGAATGAGCTTAGCATTGGCCTGGATTTTCTATTTTGGGCGTTAATTGTATTTTTTTGGATCTCTATTGTATTTTATTAGATTTTAATTCTTTGTTTCTTTTTCTACTTGTTTCAAGTTAGTAATTAATTAGAAAAAAGTTTTTTTTTTTAACTTTTTTCATAAACACACGATATTGGGACGAAAAGTTGCGAAATTTGAATCACCACCAATTTAACCCTCGTTGTTGATGAACGTATATTCTTCTAATTATAGCAAATTATATCAATAATTTATTACTGAAATGATTTAATTGATGCAATTCTAAGCTCAACACTTGTATAAAGAGGCTATTTTACGATTAAACACTGATAATATAAGAGACTTCTCTCTAAAGCCCTGTAGAAACTCCCTAAGTCGTTCACACGAGCAATTAGTCATGCAAACAAATGCCAGTAATCTTTAGTTGGCCTACATTTCGCTTTTGCATTTGTGAAGTTCGTGACAGTCCGAAAATGAAAAAGTCATCTATATACGGTTCAAATAAAAGCTAATTTCCATAACCAAATGGTCATAAAAACAAACATAGAAATCTTTAGCTAGCCTAGTTTTCCCTTTTGCATTTGTAAAGTTTGTAACTGCACAAAAATCAAAGTTACTGATATACAATTCAAATAAAGGGAATTTTACTTATGAGGAAAAGTGTCCATGACAGAATCCTCCAATGAGCACCCTTAGCTAATAACACAACTAGTGATTATACTTTGTACGGAGATGACGTTTCTGTTGACAATTATTTTGATGGATTGGCACCTGGTCAAAGAAATTGAAAATGATATTACATATTAAGTTCAAATTAATGGGGGAAAACCATGGCAGAAAACAAGTACTATGAAACTTATTTGTATAACTCCAAATCAGGAATCGACTTCACCATAAGGCTGAATCTACAAGTCAATGATTCGACCATCGGTTAAGTGGCTAAACCAGAAAACTCACAAATATTTTTTAGTATATTTTGAAACCCTTTCATCTATTTTTATCAGCCAAAACATTATTTCCCAAAACACAATTATACTTGTTTCCAAACTTTCCAAAACCATCTTGGAACCTTCCTTTGGACACATGCATGGGTCCAAGCCAATATTTGTTGTATCCTGACCGATTTGAAATAGGGAGATCCAACCACAATAAACATGCAGGAATCTCATCACAGCAGCTCCAACCTCCGTAAGCATTTTTTAAATTAACTTGTTTTTGAAATAGCCACTATCCATTATCTATTAATTCTTTAAGGTATCTTTGTTCCTTAATACTAGCCTTTTCGCAACTCGAACAAATTAGTAGCAGACAAAAAGAATCACTGATCAGCAACATTAACCTTCCCCCACCATTTGAAACATACTAATAATACTATTTACGAAGCCACAAATAATGAAATATTACCAAAAAATCGAACGAGGATACAAAAACGTTCAAATCAACATGTCACTCCATTAATAATAATTATTAGTAAAATTGCTAAAATCCTAATTTTGTCAACTCAAATATCATGATTGATAGAAAACTAACCAGCTTTTCCTTCATCGATAGGCTCTGCTTTCCAAACGATATCTTTCAGCCCAGTAGCAAGATTATTGTAGAACTACAAAGAAAGACAACTTAGTCCAAGCAAGCTAATGAAAATGAAAATTTGTTTTAATGAACACGTGAGCAAGAGAGGCGCTTTGCTTTACCCGGTGTCATCACAAGTATTGATAATGTAAAGGTGTTAATTTCACTCCTATAAACAAATACAAACATATTTCGTGCATTAAACTTACCTTGTGAAATTCCAGAGTATCTCCTTCAGACTTACGAAGCTCAACCATGTATAGCGAAGGAGCTACCTCTAAGATCTGAGAAGCGGCACTTAAAGCATTAGAAATTGTCACGAGTCCTGAATACAAACAAATTAATATGAAGGCCACCCATATCATGAAAGAATACTTTGAAAGCATATACCTCAGTGGCTACAGATAGATGACCTTTCCGTCCAGTCTTTTCCCCTTGAATCTTTAACTGAGGTGCAGAATAAGATAAACAATCAGAATTGGAAACTTATTGCCAAGTCATTAGTGCTAGAAAGTAAAAATTAGCTTCCATATGTATATCAAGTAATTTACTAAATAGACAAGTCATACAGTATTATATTTTTTTACCTTACAGTTGTTCTTCTTAACATCAAAACCCAGGGGTCCTGCAGCTTGCTCAATTTTTGAAATTATTTCATCTGCTGAACATTTGGACGTGAATCGTGTTTCTCTTTTAACAAGTCCCTGGTTGTCAAACATTAAAACTAGTCTTAACCATCATATTTAAGAACTTGCATGCTGCATTCACGCAACTTATAATAAACAAATAGCATAACATGATGGTATGTGAAACGGAAAATAAAAGTAAAAGAAAATAGTACTTGTGATCGCATGCCCTCATAAGACAATTCTTTTCATTTTTATTTTTTTATTTTTTTCATATTTCAAGTCAGGTTCCGTGACCCCAAGTTGCAATAAGAGAACAGTATAGAAATCATTTACTTATCAAGATACACATACCATTTGCTTCTCAAATAGACTACTAAGGTTGAGACCTTGAGATTTAGATATAAGCTCAAAGGCATTTAATGTCACTGGTGCCGCATGCCCCTCTTCACGCCTCTCAACTACAAGATTTTGCGAATCCTGTGTACCGCAGCCATTGAGATAGAGGTTAGAATCCAAGCTTTGGTGAACAAAATTTAATCATGCTTCACAGAAAAACCAAAGACTTACCAAAGATTCGCTGAAAATAGAATTTACGTCATCAAGACTAACACTAGGCTGTTCAAATACGGGAGGCTTATATCCCTTCTTGAACCAATCATTCTCAATGACCTCAGCAATTGTAATCCTCTGTTACGTATCATTAAAATAAAAACAGATAAAGGTTGTTTCACATATTTGCTAAGATGGAGAGAAAAATAAGACTATTTGTTAGACACAAGCTTAGAAGCAGATCATAAGTAAATAAGTAAATAAAACAAGGGCTTACAGTGGCAGGATTTGGATCAAGTATTCTGTTGATTAGTTTCTTTGCACTTGAAGAGAACCATGGAGGACACGTGAACTCGGCCTTGTAAATCTGTCGCGGGAAATAGGAAAAACAAAATAAACGAAAAAGAAACACACGAGGACTGTCGTGAAACAGAAAACATGCATCAACAGCACAATTTACTTTACAGTTTTTCAGATCAGGCTTCAACTTAGTCATTTCCAGAGTAATCCGCAGGGAAACACAGTAGGACTAGTAGTTGGTGTTAACAAAAAATGCATTCGGAGAAAGAAACAAAAAATGCTAAGGTCATTTTAATTCACAAAAGTCAATATGGTGAGTTTCTAGACAGCTTCACGACATTAAATAAATCATGCTAATTATCTAATTCTTAAAAGGTACCTCATTTAACAAAGAAAAAAAAAGAATAATGAGCATACATGCATTCGTAAGAATTCCTTTAGTAATTAGTTCATAAACTGCTTCAATTCTTATTGATTCTAATCACAAAGATTAAAACAATAATAAATGTTTGAGAAAAATCAGGTTGTTATGCTCTCAAACAGAAACATCAGAATAATGTGAATCGAGTTCAGTCAGGTGAACAGAAAGAAATGGACATGGAGTCATCAAAATCACCTTTTTGTATAAAGCCGTTAGATTGGTTTCTTCAAAGGGCAAATAGCCTGCCATTAAAACAAAGAGAATAACACCACATGACCATAGATCTGCCTTTGCACCATCATAACCTTTGTTGTGAATCACCTAGATGATAAGGAAGTAGTGATAAAGAAAAAAAAAAATAAAAGTTTATGAGACAAAATGTAATGGTAACAAGCAGCAAAAGCCAATCTACCTCTGGAGCAACATAATTTGGCGTACCGCATGTTGTGTGAAGTAGCCCATCTTCCTATTATCAATAAGATAATCAGTTTCCAATTAGACGTAATTATATTATCACATTTTTCAAAAATTAGTCAATGTACTCACCCGAACTTGTTGAGGCAATGCACTCAATCCAAAATCTGATACTTTAAGCACTCCATTAGCATCCAGCAACAAATTCTCAGGCTTTTGCAGATAAAACAAAGGAACACGTTAATTTTTTATTCTTATTCCCTCCTTCCCTCTCTCACTCTCCTCACAACACACACTCACACTCCTGCGGTTGAGTAAATACATCCCTTCTTTTAAATATAAATTCTTTCACTAATATCTGGATTCAGAAATCCATATTTTTGAGCCCTGCACCAGCACTCCCTCTTTGAAAAGGGAATCAAAGGGAAAATGTGAAGGGTGCAAGAGTTACATACCTTTAGGTCTCTATGAAAAACACCTCTACTATGGCAGTAATCCACAGCACATATAAGCTGTTGAAAATATTTTCTTGCTTCATCTTCTTTCAACCTCCCGCTGCGTGCCTGGCTCAATTTAATAGCAATAAAAACACAATAGTAGAGTTAAATAAAGACCGAGATAATACGCACGACTCAGACCTTCAGAAGCTCACTGTAAAGATAAAAACTGTCTTACAATTTTGTCAAACAACTCTCCACCAGTCACGAATTCCAATACAATGTATATCTTTGTTTTGCTAGCCATTACCTGCGCAAGGATTAGTCATCTATAATGAAGTTCGGGAAAGACTGAAAGATAGGGAAAATATGAAAACAGAAATAAATGATACAAAATGTCAAGTAATTGGATGCAATCATTTACTGCCTTCTAACCTCATACATACGTATGACATTTGGGTGCCTAATAAGTTTCATTGTTGATATTTCTCGTTTTATCTGCATATCAGTGAACAGTGGAAAATGTCAGGAAATACTCAGTAAATATACTAAAAGAAAACACTAAAAACTGTAGCAGAAAGAAGTTGTTCACACCAGAACCTATTATGGTCGAGCTACCTATTTTGGCTTTAAAATACCTCTACAAAGCCATCTTTTGGGATTGAGGTTACGACTCTGTAATCTCAGAGTTTGGCTACTGAGCAAACTATTTACGTCAGAAACTGAATTCTAAGAGTAGAATTTCCTAGCCTAAGTGTGGAGAGACTCACCAGTGATGTTAAGAGTTAAAATTTTACTCCAAAACTTGTTTTCTAATATTACACAAAACTGAGTATAAAACTTAAAACATGACCAGTATAATTTTTACCAGAACACTTGAATTTTAATTATTAGGGCTGTTCTTGTTAGACCATAAATTCGTAAGCAAACAACAGTTTTAATTGAGTTTGAATTCGGAACGAAAAACGTTTTCAGAGTTTTGCTTCCATTCTCTTAAACTAGTTCTGCAGTGACCAAAGAATCTCATTCGAGTTTAGCTTACACTTAATCTTCAAAGAGCGAGTATGATTTGCAATATCCATAAACTAGTTAATAACTTAATTTCAATAACTTCTTTTGTAAAATATCCCAAAATAGTTTAAGGGAAGAGTTTCTAATTTAAAACCCAATATTTTCTTACATAATAATGTTTTATTACATTAACATATCAGTAACATTACAAATTAGAAAATATGTAACATAACAAATAGAAGCAACCAATTTTTCTTACATAATAATGTTTTATTACATAATGTTATGTAAAGATTATCCAATGAAAATTGGAAAAGAAAATTCAATGTAACAATAATTTAAATTGAGAAATCAGAATTTAAACTTATGAAAATAAATAAAAATTAAACTAAATTACTACTTATTAGATCAACTAATTTAAATAAGATATGTTGTCTAAATAAAAAAAATACATATATACAACTTTTAAAAAATAAATAGAAGCATTAAAAAGTTTAATAAGAATTTAATAATTTCAAAACAAATCTAAATTTATAATTATATTATAATATATTTTTGTTTGAAAATTTATGCAGTTATATCATTTTATATTTATCAATTAATTTATGAGTTAATTCTATCAAACACTTTTAGATTAATAAATTAAATTATTATTTCAAAATTCATAAATTACTAATTTATTGACTAAGAGTTAACTTATCAGCTAGAAACTAAGGTAAGGTATTGGTTAAAGTGAAATTAGAAAGTCAATAATTTCATACCTTTTATTATTATTTTTTATTTGGCTTGTCTTATTATATTATATAACTAATCATGTCAATTATGTATTATTGGTAAATTATTTATATATATATTGTGGATTTTTTTAAGAAAAGAAAAATAAAATAATTCAAAAATTAATTTTAAAAATATAAATTCAAATAAAAAATTAATAGTAAAGTATAATTTTAAATAAAATTACATAATAAAATATTAGTATAAATAAGAGTAACCTTTTTAAAAGAAACTAAATTTGCAGTATATAAAATATATAAGTTCAAATAAAATTAAATTGTTTAAAAATAATTTTAGTTTTATACATCTAAACAAAAAACAATAATCTATAAAATTAAATTACAGAAAAATACTTAATTTATTAATATTTTTTAGAAATAACTTCATTTTATTCATTTATTTGAAATAAATATTTAAACAAAAATTACTAGAACAAACAACAATAATCCACCATTTGGATAGTATATATTTATACCCGTCCCATTAGTGATTAGACAATTAAAATATCCAGTTTCGTTAGTAGCATTAAAAAAAATACTTATCACGGATTTTATCTACAGATATTTAGACTTATAAATCCTTTTGTTATTCCTATGGATAACCAAGTGGAAGACAAACCATCTAACACTCGTCACCAAAGCCTACATACTAAACAGGTCAGATAAGTCTGGATAAATGGGTCAGATAAGTCTAGATAAATGAATTTTTTTTTTTTTTTTCTGATCTGTATCTGACTTGCGAAAGTTGGCGGATTGCAGAGTTCATCTGAGTCCACCAAATGATCTTTGTTTTTTTTTTAGATCTAGTCTAGCTTACAGAAGTCAGCAGAAAGATAAATCATCAGGTTCAATTTATCAATTTGAAATAAATTTATCTATTTTCCTTTCAATGTTTTAAATAATCTATTACACTCAACAATATCAAATTAAATAAAATTCACTTTTATAGTTGGGTGCTTCTATAATTTATTTTCTCAAATGTAGTTTGAATTTTGTAGGTTTCTATTATTTCTTATTTGTTTCTTCTCTATCAAATATTCAATTTATCTTTGTTTTTCAATTTGTTTCTTCAATCAAACAATGAAATGCAGCGTCACTATCCAGTGTAAACAGAGGGATCACATATAAAAACAAATCCTAATACCAATAATAATGATAAATGAGAAAGAGTAATTAGGAAAATAAATTGTACCTGGTCAATCATTTTGTGCTTGAGAACTTTCTCCTTGTCGAGAATCTTGATGGCGACGTTCTCTCTGCTTTCCACGTGCCTCGCGAACTTTACCTTGGCGAAATTGCCCTCGCCCAGGGTCCGACCCAACTCGTACTTCCCTACACGGGTCCTGCTGCTCCCGCTGCTGCTGCCCTGACCCGAACGTGACGTCATCTCCCTGTTCCTCCTCTAGCTTTCTCTCTCTGCAACAATCCTTCTTCTCTCTCCTCTCCTTCTCTTTCTATAATATAATATCAACTCCTCTTCTTCTTCAGTGGCTGCCACACGCGAGACTTCGCCACCTTCATCTTCCTCTACTCTTTCTCGTCGCAATCAACCGGCGGAACCGTTGGATCTGTGCAATTCAATCGCAGCCGTTCAAGAGGAAAGAGGTCGGCGAGTCGTTGACCGTTGGATCGAAGGAGGACTCCATCGTTTGCGGAGAATCTGAGGAACGGACAATTTCGGAGAGAAAGAGGAAAAAGGAAAATGAAATGAAGCTTCGAGAGAAACAGAGGCCTTTAGGTTAAATATTTTCCTCTGTGACTGATAAGGGAACAAATCGAAAATTTGGATTTGGAATTTTGTTGGTTTGGTTTGGGTGGTTTGAATCTGAAGAAGAAAGGAAGGAATGTATGAGAAGCGGTGAAAGAATGCGCCAACCAGGGACGGTTCTTTCTGAATATGATTTTATGAACGATTACGTTGGTGCTCATGTGAGCCTGGTTATTTATAATTTTCTATAAAATCAAATGACGACCAAAACTAATAGTCAATTGTTTTGTCTTTTACAAAACATGAACTCGTGAATTGCTGAGTTGGAACCATTATATTTAATTATTAATTTATTAAAGTAACATTAGATTTTATTAAAAATATTTATTATTGGAAATCATGTCAATCATAATGTAATTAAATATTTAAAGGATAGCAGTTATATTCGGTTTAATCGACTAAGAATCAACGGTAATATACGAAAATATTTCTCTTAATTTCTTTTTATAATTTAGTTAAACTGAATATATATTTAAATCTAACAATTTTTTTATTTTTTTAGAATTATTTGACAACAATATTTTAATATTTATCATAATTGTTTAGTTTAAAAAAAAAATCAAAACCAATGAAATAAATGCATATTTATATTTTAAGAAGTTGTTTTAATTTCTATAAAAAATAAATAACATGAATTTCAAATAGAATTTTAATTGAAAAATATCATATAAAAAACATAACTTATCTAATATATAACAAAAAAATAATATGAAAAAAATTAAATTAGTTTTATTTTTCAAAATTGAATTAGGTTTTATGGATATATTTTGTTGTGTTTAGTTTTAAAATTTTCACTTATTAATTTTATCATATTTTTATTTTTATTAGATTTATATAAGTTACATATACTATATCCATAAATATCGAATATAAAAGTGTTTACTATTATATTAAAAAATACAAATAATCTGTATATATTCATTACATGTTTGTTTTTAGTTAAGAGTATATCAACTTAAATATCTAATTGATCCAACACGTAATAATATTTCTTTATTATTATTATTGTATTAGATGTTGAACTTATAGCATTATGATAAGATATTAATTTTAGTCTAATTATCATGTAAAAAAGACTTATAGCTAATAACAAATAATAACATATTTAATGTTTCTAATAATGTTGGATGAAATAAGTATTAGATAAAATCAAACTTAGCTTAAGATGTTTGGTTGTAAAAACTTAAGGTAAGGTTAGACAAAATTACTAGTCTATTATTAGACAAAATCTTAAAGCAAGACACGTACAAAAATTTAAACAATATATCTTGAAGTGTTAAAAGAAGGCACAAGACCAACATCTTAGACGCAAACCATCAATATTGAACACGAGACAACTATAAACGATTAAGAAAGGTCTAAAAGAAACAACTTGACTAATAACACATCATAAGAATAATTTTAACACAATGCACCGACAAAGTTTGCATGCTCATAATAATGTTGTCAGAAGCAAAAATAAATTATAAAGAAAAATATTGTCCTTTTTATAAGACTTTTAGTGTAACAACTAAAGGAGTCAAAAGTAATTTTAAAAATGTGTTAGACTCAAAAATAAGTCATAAAACACAAACTTTAATACTTTTAATATTAGTAGTATTATTAATATTATTATTAACTTTATTATTAATATTATTAATAATGTTATCATAATAATATTATGATAATGTTATTACTATTATTAATAATAATATTAATCATAATAAGAATAATAATAAATACAACATTTATGGTATAATAGTTATTTGTTCTATATTTATTTATAGAACATAGATTAAATTTCTTGTAGTAATTTTGAAAAAAAGAAAAAACATGGTCTTAGAACAAAGCCTGTAATGACATATTACTATTTTTATTATTATTTGAAGGATACACATATACAATAATATCATAACTTAAATAATTAATAGTTATAAATTAACTTATAATTGTTAACTAGAATAAGGTAACTTAATAATCATCTTAATTTATCTAATTAAAGTTGATAATTGAAAACTTAGAAAATATTTACAACATTAAATGTAGTTTTTAATATATATAATAAATTTATCAAAAATTGACAAATGAGCCTAATTTGCCCTTCCTAAGGCAGGTCTGGGCTCTTTGTTTACTTGATCATAACGAATGATATCCCACCCTAACCGTTCTATCACTCCCTAATTGAGTGTACATTTATATTTCATGTAAAATAATGTTACATGCAAAATATTCTTCAAGTTTTTAAGTATTTTAGTTTTAAGTATGTCTTATAAACTTGTAGAGTGAATTTTATTTGTAATTTGCTAAACTATAGAGAAATAAGTGATTTTTTTTGTGTATCCTACAATAAATAACTTTTTTTTTAATTTTTAAACAACTTTTGTCGTACAAAATATTATTGTACTTAAGCTTAGGAAAAGATTAATATATAATTATAAAAAATTAATATATAATTATAAATGACTTTACTTACTTATTTTAAATTAAAAATAACAGTGATAAGTTTGATTAGTAATGTAACAACCTAGAAAATCTAGCATCTAAGTAGAAGTGGTAAAAGTGGAATGAATATTTGATTATTATATTATTAAACTGAAAACACGTATTTATAGGAAAAGTTAGTAATCAAGTCTCATTCCCACTTGAGCCACCATCTCTCTAAAACCTCTGACCTCCCTCTTCTCTGACTTCTCTCTAAGACTTCGCATCTGTCTTTCATCAGTTTCTCGAGCGGAGCCCACCATTGGACTTGTGGCGGAGAACAGAGCAAGTCTATCCGATCAGAATCTCCAATAGAGTAAGTTCGTTTTCTGCCCCTTCTCTTAGAGTCAGTTTTAAGTTTTCGTTTTCCTCTGTTTACTGAGCTTGCATGTGGCCTCTGAGCCATCAGACGGTGGCTCTGTGAACTCAGCTTCATAGTCTGTTAGTCTGATCGTTGATTAGAGGTCCTTTAATGTAGATTCGAGTTCCTGAGGACCATAGGCTATTGGGATTGTTATAGAGAATTTCAACTGCGATTCAGGTAAGGGAGGCTAACCTTAGTGCTTGTTTGATTTACAAATTTAAGTCTTGAATAGAGAAGTTAATGATGGTAGTAACTGTACAATTTGTATCTGGTAAAGTTTACTGTAGGTCTGAAATGTTGAATTGAATGTTGCATGTATGAGATAGTTGTGTGAAAATTGATGATATGTTGATCTATTGAATAGATAATTTGTGCTAGGGTAAATCATTCATCATGTATGTGGCTTGATTTTCACCCAATTTAGTCATCTGAGGCATGCATGGTAACTCTGGTATAGTGAATTCTGTTGAATTTTCTGCATAATTCGCCCAGGCGACATCATCTCGCTCAGGCGAGAATGGTTTCGAATAGCAAGTATACTCTCTGGACTGTTTTCGCCCAGGCGGAAAATTACTCACCCAGGCGAGAAAGTAGTTCGCTCAAGCGAGGGTACAGTCGCCCAGGCGAGGAAGCCCCTGGAGCAAGTGTGCTATCTGAAGTGCTTTCGCCTAGGCGAGAAATCTTTTGCCCAAGCGGTGAGGTATTTTCGCCCAGGCGAGAGTATTTTCGCTCAGGCGAAAATAGACCTTGCTCTCTGGACTACTTTCGCCTAAGCGATAATTTTTTTCGCTCAGGCGAGGGGTATTTTCACCCGGGCGAAATTGGTCTCACCCAAGCTAAAAAAAAAAAAATTTTTTTTTTTGCTTTTTGTTTCTGAATGTTTAGCTCTTTGGAATGCAATGTATGCATTTAATAAAACCAATTAATTGATAATTTAAGTTCAATTATATTGATAATTTAGTGATTTCTTTAAATGTTGAGATTGAAGTGGAGATTGAGATTTAAAAGTGAATGAATGCATGAGTAGAGATCTATATTGTAATGTGATATTGGTAAGAGTGTTGATAAAGTTTGTCAAAGCCTAGGCATAGTGTTTTCAAGAAAGAAAACACCTATGTTTGGGTTAGTTAGGAAGTGCATTGTCTAAGGATCGGGTGAACGATTGATATCCTGACTCTACTAGTAGTATGGATCAAATAGACGATTATTACTAGGTGGTGAGAGTCGAAGGAGGTCTGAACTGGGTGACTGCAGCTTGAAATATAGCTGGTCAGGAAAGTCTCAGAGGGACTAATCCTGTCATACATAATTGATGATTCATTTGTGTGGAGGCTGTGTGGGTTCATAGTGTATTACAGATGCATATCTCGAGGTCTATTCAATGCACGAGTCTTCCAGAAGTAGAGTCAAGTTTATAGTGTGTCAGTGTCTTATATTGTGATGGTGCATGTAACTGAATGAAAGACTTGAGTGGTGTTAATATTTGTGTTTGAATTGAAATACTCAAGTATTATTAAAATTTTGGTTAGCTTACCCTTTTGTTTTGTTATACTTGTGTTTTGATATCTGTTTGCAATGATCGTGTTTTTGGCACGGGAGCAGATGATGTTGCAGATGGGTCTGTAGAGGATCATTTGGAATGACTGGTGCTTTTAAACATTGGCTAAATTTGAAAAATAATTTGGAGATAATTTGTAATTATGTTTTAGTAAAATTCTGAAGGTAAAATTTTTAAATACTTTAGTTTAAAGGATTATTGTATGTTGATGAATTTTAATGATGATTAGTAGAATGTTTAGTTTTATGCATGTTATTTTTGGGGTGTTACAAGGTAACTGCAAAACACACTTCGATGTTAAAGTCATTAGTTATCGAGATTATGAGTTGAAGGATAAAATAAATGTACATCTTTATAATGATTTTGAAGATGAGATTGAATTGATATGATAAATAATGATTCCATCATATATGTGACTTAAGATCCAGAAAGAGTAATACTAACATTCCATCGATTAAGAAAGAGTAATACTAACATTCCATCGATTAAGAAAGAGTAATACTAACATTCCATCGATTAAGAAAGAGTAATACTAATATTCGATTGATTAAGAACTTAATCTCTAATATATAACATCTCGACTCGATATATGTTTTAACTGAACTCATTCTCAACCATCTTAACTGTATAGTATATTTAACAAATTTTTAATATTTTCTAAATATATTGTACTATAAGTTTAAAATATAATAATATAAAAATTATGATATAATTCTAGTTAAATTATCTTATTTTTATCAATTTTGTTTTGTTTCAGTTACATCAAAAGAGAAAAAAACCCAACCTGAGAGACGAAAACTACCACATTCAATAATAAAATGTGATCAAAGAAGTCCATCATAATCATCTTTACTTATAATAATTAACCTCTTTCTTTATCTGTACTTACGTCCTTAGTTTATGAAGTTAAAAATTCATTTAAGGACGTAGTTAGCCTAAAATGTATTTTCATGAATTTTATCATCATCACCTCTTTTTTTTTTTACACATAAACGACGTCTTTTAATTTATTTGAAATTATCCACTAGAAACACGCATTAATAATCTAAATCTCCAATAAAAGCAGTGCATGATCGCATTTGTCGGGCACGCACTTGAGGGGAGAGTGGTTTTGGTGACGTAGCGATGAGTACTGAGTAGCACGTTGGCAGCTGCCGGCGGTTATGATGATGGAAGAGAAAGGCGCCACGTCCAAACCATTTTCCCACTACGCTTCCACGCCGTGGGTCCCGCTTTAGATGCTCTACGTGCCCTCTTCCTATGCTTCCGAACCTCACTGCTCTGGTACCAAACCACCATTTTGAATATTTTGAACGTTACGGTTCTCCTCTACGTGATTTCACAATTATACCCACCCATCTCTTTCTTTTATTTGCGCCAATTTTTTTATTTTTTATTTCTATCTACTTCTAAACAAGAGATCAACAAATCTATTTTCTAGACTATTTTAAAAAAATAAATTATAATGAATTCACCGAGTAAAATTATTTATTATACATTAACATGTATGGCAAGGTTATTAATTTTAATTTTTTTATTTTAAAAGCTATATCTTTTGAGTTAAATAACACTGTAAACAAATCATTTAAATACACTTAACTCCGTAAAGGTCTTCTATACGGTCATTTAATCATATATTATGTTTATAGTAATTTTTTTATTGGTTGATAGTATAAATTATTTAGTGTAAAAATCTTTAAAATGACAATGTGAAAGAAATTATACTCGTGAAATTATGATTTATGAAAAATGACCTTCTAAGATTAAGTACGAATATAAATAAACTATTGCATTTACTTAGTTCCGACAAAATATAACACGAAGAAGCTAAACTTTAGAGTAGGTTGGAGGATTTTACATAATTTATATGATATTATATGGAAAAAATCATTTATATACCGACTGTATGAAAAAATGTTAAATGTTATTTAATCATAAATTTGTTGGTGTTTTTACAACTATTTCAAACATTATGTTAATGGTAATTTTTAATATTTGATTAAGCGTTAAATGTTTTGTTAAAATAATATATGAAATGTGCAATTAATAGATTTGTCAATTGACATAAGAATGAGTTTTGCATATAACAAAAGGAATTCAAAATTTATTTTACTTGTCTTTTATAGGTGAGGCAAATGAAACTTTTTATAAATATTGAGTCAAGAAGCTTCCCCTGACTTAGATTTGGAGTTAATATCATCATCTCTTCCTAATGTTTTATAACCAACAAAACAAACATGAAATATAAATTGTATAGTTATTTAATTATTATATCTAATTAAAAAGTTATATATACTATTTAAATTACGTATAAATTGTTAACAATTATTCTTAAACCACTTTAACAATTTTCTCATAAAATTACTATTGCGATCAACTTTGCAAGAGCGTGAGTCATGCTTCCAAAATGGATATGTTATGAATTTTCAGGAAATCAAAAACAACTAAAGACTTAACGTGGTGTCACAATGTTAAAAAATTATTTCATAAATGCAATAAACATGTGTTCATTGTTGTCTCCAAAACACAAATTAATAAAATATAATTTTGTATTTTAAAACACAAAATTAGTGAAATATAATATATTTTGGTAGTATACATGGATTAATATATAGTATAAGCAAATAATGTTATTAGGAACATGAGGTAGTAAAAATAATTATTAATATGTAGTCGAATTGTAATAATTAGGTTGGATTTGATTTTCAAAATTCTATCATACTTTTATGATCAAAGTACTAAACAAAATGATAATTATTATCCTCTTTGAATTATGAGAAAATAATATTGAGTATTTTTTATATTCTAAATCTAATTGATTGATTAGTTCTTTATTTTTAATAAAATTAGACTCCAAACGGTTGAATATATTGGAGAGATTACTTTTTATATATGTTTATCTTCTTTAAATATTCTTTTAAATTTTTTTAAGATATGAATGTATTTAAATTTTTTATATATTTTTACATATTGTAAATTAAGTTCTAATATGGGAGTTGACTTAATTATTCATAAATTTTAATTACAAGTACAAGAAACATAACATCTGACTCAAAGGTTTCAAGTCGATTAGTTCTATCGAGGTTAGTTTTTGAAATGGTTTACGATAACTTCCTGATATATATTTTTTGTTTTACATATGTTTTAATTTAAAGCTTAGTTCTTCTTTGAACAATGGTATATGTGAAAACTTGTAGAAGCATAAATTTAGATTATGTCAATTAAGGGTTATAACTCAAAATTTGCACAATGTCAACTAATTAAAAAAAATTATTAGTGTAAATAAATGAAAGGTTATCAAATGCCTTCTAAATACTTATATGAGTTGAAGATTTATTAGTAACATAATTTCTTAAATTGAGAAAAAAGTGTACCACGTAATCATATTTTAAATGTCCTAAATGAGAACGTAAGAATTCAAACAAAGAACAACAAAAAATACACAAAATCATAAAACTAAGTGGAGGGCTAATTAACTTGTCTTGGTGAGAACTCTTTCAATATTACTAACTTGTTCTATTATGTTCGAGGAAAGATAATTGAGAAGAGTTCCTTATTTACATCAAGGTTATTCACAACATATTCAAGAAATGTATTTTGATAAACTATGATAATTTTTCCATACACTCAATAGTTCCACATCTCATAAGAGTTAAGGTCAAAAATAATTTAAATACATTTTTCTTCTTTAATCTTTTGATGCATCTTTTAAGGACAAACTATGATAGAGTTTCCAACATCAAAGCGAACAATATCTCAAATGTAGTTATTGATTCTAATGATGTTATCTTAACAAACTTGAGATCAAAACATTGATTTTGTTTGTGGGATGAAAATTTAGTTTCAAAGATGAACTCTTATTTTCGTAACCTTGATTGGGGAGAATGAAAAAGTGATTTAAAAAATGAGTCCTCATTCTCCTTAAACCTCATTTGGGGATTGTTATGATATATTCAATAATCTCATATCACTTAAGAGTTTAAATATTGAGATCTTAACCATTGTAACACCCTACAAAAAAAATATATTTTTACTAATACAGTTAAGATTTCATAAACATGCATATCTTCTAGTAATTCATACTTAATATGTTTCAAAATATACAATCATACTAAACTGAAAATTTAAAACATGTTCACAAAAATCACATATGAGTTTCTCAAAATAAATCTCTTTTTGACACAAATTGCTTAATGCAAAAGATCGCCCACAGGCTTCTCTATAATGTCATCTACTCCCCATGTAACACAATCATCAAAGATAGGTAACAAAACACAAATACAGACAAGAAAGGGTAAGCTAACATGTATGACAAGGTTAGTCTCCTTGAATATTTTCTGACCAGCTATGTTTCAAGCTGCAATCACCCAGTTCAGACCTCCTTCGACACTCACTACCTAGTAATGATCATCTATCCTAGACACAGGTATTTTCTTTCCTGAAAATACTATGTCTAGATCTTGACCACCTCAATCAACACTAACAATATCATATCATAAGAATATATCTCTACTCATGTATTCATTCACTTTTCAATGTCAATCTCAAAATTATAAGGAATTACTAAATCATCAATAATATTCAATTTAAATTATAAATCAATCTATTATATTCAATTCATAAATTGCATTACAAAAGAATTAAACAATCAAAACAGAAAATAAAAAAAATATTTAGCTTGAGCGAGAATCAGGGCTTGAGCGAATATTCTATCACTTGAGAGAAAATGGTCTAGAGAGCATTTCAGTTTCAGTACTATTTTCGCTTGAGTGAGATAACATCTCTTGAGAGAAAATCTTTCCGAGCGAAAATATTATCGCTTGAGCGAAGATTGACCCAAGAGCAAGTCTAAATTTACACTAAGCCCACTTGAGCGGAAATCTCTCGCGTAGGCGAGATATGCAGAAAAACCAACTAAATTTCTAGTTTTCAAACTGATTTCAAATTTAATTACAATTTTAAACTTATCAATTAGTCATGCATTCTTCATCCAGAGTAAATTTTCTCCAAACAAACATGAAATGAAATTTTCCAAGCTAACTTGTTCACATGCTTTTAAATTAATTGTACATCAAAACCACTCAAATGTAACTCTCAACACAATGGAACATAAATGTCAAGACTCTATTAGAGAGTCTCACAAAACCAAGCATGTACAACACCTACTAAAAATATCACACTTAGTTATCGCACTGATTTTCAACATGTTTATGAATTTAAAGCTACGTTATCATTCAAATTAATTCAATGTCTATTTCTAAACCAAATTCAAAGAAACAAGTTTAAATTAAGAAAATCCTTCAGGTTACAAAGTCACATAATCAAACCTTCCTACTAAAGGAAAATAACAACTATAGTACCCTTACCAGCTCATCTTGATAATCAGTTAAGCACAATTTCATCATCCTTCAACATTAATAATTTTGAAAAACTAAATAAAGTCTTCATACCAAAAATCATCACATAAGCAGATTCTACCAATGTTTCAATATAAATTAAATCTGCTTCACCAATAATTTCAATCTTCTAATCTAGAATCCTAACAGAAAAGATCTAAGTCAGGTTCCCTTCTAAAAGATTTCAAAACCCCGAAAGTAAGAGCACTATAACCTACAACATAAAGTATCTGGTCAAGGATCAGACTAAACTACAAGATGTGGAACTAACAGAGACTCCTCTCAAAATCTCAGAAGGCACATGCAACAACTATAGAAACCTGTTGAACATATTTGAAACTGACTCTAGAAAAAGGATAAAATTAAACTTACTCAAATGAGTTTTCTGATTGGGCAGTGTCGCTCAGATTGTTGCCACGAAAGTTGACGACAGATCGTTGAACTGATAAAGAATGGAAACAAACAGGATTTAGAGAGAAAGCAAAGAGAAATAAAGGTTTAAAGAGACGGTGATTTTGTGAAAATTACACTTAACTATTAATTTTTTCTATAAATATGTGTTTTTCAGTTTATTAATAAAATATTCCAACCATTTTTATCACTTCTCTGTTGACAAATTTTTTAGTTCTTTATAACCATTCTGATCAAACACCAATATATTCATGTTTTACCTGTTGTTCAAAGAGTTACTTTAAAAACTTACAAAAAAATTAAGAAATCCTAACTAATTGTTGGATTAGGAAGATTATTATACATTATTTTAAAAAACAAAAAGTATTTTTTTATTTTCCTTCACGTGATCACATGACTCGTGCAAATGTACTAACTGGAAAAATATCAAATTGATTGCGGAAAAATAGAAAATAAAAAAATACTAAAGAAGGAATTAAAATATTAAAAATTATTAGAACATTCTTATTAAGATTCTATAATACTCACTTTGAGAATACATTTTAATACAAAAATTATCAACTAATTCCTTAATAAGTATCTTAAAAACATTAACTAATGATTAATAAGACTGTTTTTAATTGATAAGAATTGCTGACTTATGCTTGTTACCATTGGAGTTGCAAAGGCATCTGTATTCCAACAACCACTTCACTAACCGACAAAGACGTTCTGTCTACTAAAATAAAGTTGCTACTTAGACCAATTTTATCATTTATGGTAAAAGATTGAGAAAATTAATTTCAAAGTTTGCAACCCTTTTAACCAGCTCACGCCAACATTCTGTGGCAATTCTGGCTATCCATAATCCACTTTCGTAATTTCGAAACTTGATCACATTCCATCTTAATGCATCAAAACGTTGAATTGTGTATGATTTTGTGATAACTTGATGAAAAAAAAAAAAAAAAAACCACAGATGCTTAACATACATGACACTCACGAATTGATACAAAATTCCAATTCATCAACACAAGTTGGTTCAGTTAAATTATATATTCCTCAGATTAATTAGTCTAATCAATGATAATAATAAGGCATTTTGTCACTGGAGTCACAGTCATAAAGCCAAGTAGGAGCATCTTAAAGACAGAAGAAGCTCTTGCATCCCGTGGTCATCATCATCATTATTAATATGATCATATTAGAATTATAAAACTATGATTAATTTAAAAATTCCAACAGTATGAGAGGGACCTACTGAATTCTTACGTTTTGAAATCAAAGAGCAAAATAATTGTTTGGAACAAAGTTGATTGACTTAAGGTGGTGTTGTGGATGAGCATTAAGGAAGTAGACAAACCCAACAACCTCCAACTTCTCAATGAGAATTTTGAGTGTTTGAATATTTTTTTGAATTCCAAAGGAGTGATTTTATTCTAAGTTAAGTTAGGCAGAAAATAGTACAACTTTTCTTTTCATGGATTATATTTTTTTCCCTCTTATTTCAGAATGGGATTGAAATTGCAAAGAATAATGTAGAGGGTGTGTCAATGGTGGTGGCATTAAGTGACTCTCATCATATCATGCTTGTTAAACTATACACTTAAATTTGTTTAAGAAAAAATATAGAGAAAAAGAGATAATGACAACAACCTACATAACATACTAGCATTAGGATCAGGGACCCTATAAGCACATTGGTTGTGCATTGCAACAGTATTCATATTTTTGCATTTTAAACAATAATTCCTTAAACTAGAGACTGCAGAAAAATGAAGATAATTCTAAGGGAACAAAACAATGGGAAGCCTTTTTTTTCATGTGCATGAGTTGGAGCTGTATCCTTTAAAAAATAAAGTTGGACCTAAAAATGGTGGTCCCAGAAAGCACCTGATAAAAACAAAGGCTTAAACAGTGTTCATAGTTAGCAGCGTTGCAAATCATCAATCTATACGGAAGTGGCTTGTAAAAATACATTAATTTCATATATTTTCTAAACCATGATAGGGGTAAAGATTATTAGGTGATTCATAACAATTTGTCTCCATTTTTTTATTAGTATCAATATAGGATAATATGTGTTTCTTGTAACTCTAAAATAGTTAAACTTCAGATATAGTTTTCCGGTATTTTTTTTATCCGTTGAGTATTTTAAATTTTTGAAATACATCATCTTTTTTGTTCTTCGAGATTTATTTAAACAAATTTTATTCTTCTTGGAGACAATGTCTGAACAATGACAGACAATGGTACATATTAAAATTAAATAGACTAAAATTATATTTTAGAAAAATTAAGCTCGAACTTGAAAAACAATGCAAAAGGATAAAAAAAAAATTGTTTTTATTATTTTTCACTTAAAGCTCTTTTTTTATCTATAATTATATATAAATGAGATACTTTATTTTTTTAGTGTATATTAGTGTCTTGGTTATTTATTTTTAACAATTTTATTTACACTCTCTAAATTATTCACATCGTCAAATAAATATCACAAATCATTCACTTATTTTAATCACAACTATAACTCTTTTTATTTATGTTTTTGTAAAAAAAATATATAATACAGACAAATAATGTTTTTTTTTTACCAAAGATCGGTAGATGAATAGAAAAACACTGGATTAAATAATAAAATGGTAAAACTAACGTGTAACAAGTAAAAAAACATAAAAAAATAGGTGTAGATCAATTCACAACACAAATTGTAAGAAAATCTATATTTGATTCTTACATAATATATTTTTTGGAAAGTTACAAAAAACTATTTCTGGTGTAACCAAATTCTAAACCGAAAAATTAATTTCATAACCAATCCAAATTTAGGATAAATTTGTGGTTTTATTGAAGGCATTTTTAATAGAAATTAGTTATAAATAAAGTATTATTTTAATATAACTTCTATATAAGCGGTTTAAAATTGAAGAAAGGTTCTATCTTATTTTAGCCGTAAGCATAACTTATATAGAAAGCATTCTCTTTAATATAAAACCATTTTATGTATGTAAGATTTATATTAAAATAATATAAATGATTTCTATTAAATCATAAATAAGTTTTATAAGTGATTAACCATAATCCTAATAGTTAAAAAATTATAAATTTTAAAAAGGGAAACAATCATTTATTGTAGATCAATGCTTTATTTGTTATCATGTATCGGGATGGATGATAATGAATGGAGATAATTAGTCACTTTGTTTGGATAAATGAATTGAGGGAAAGAAGAGGAGTTTTTGTGTTGGAGTTCATGTACAATTTATAAATATTTTGTTTATAAAGTTTTTTTTTTCTATTTATCTCACATTTTTTATTTAAAATTATTTATATAATGTTATACTATTACTTGTTTTTTTCTTCTTTCGCTCAAATAATTACAAGATAAATATTCTATTATTTACTTGTACTTTTCGTTATCTTTGTCCATCATTAAGTTCTTTTAAAGAACGTGGTTGATTTCGTGGGTTTTGGTTTCTTTCTTATTTAACCAAAAATCGTGAGCAGGATCTGAAAGGATTTTCGAAATATCCAACAAAAAATTTCCATTCACGTTGAAAAATATGAAAAAGAAAACGAGCTTTAAAAAATAAAGTGTCCCAAAAAATTGCAGTTTTCTAGGTTGAAGTGCACGCGCCTTGGGATGAAGTGAAAGAAAAGATGATGGAAATGAGAACGGAGTTAGGAAACAAAACAAAAGATTAATACGTGTTTATTAAAGTTTAAAACATAGGAACGTGGAGGTTCGGAAGAGAGAGAGGTTCGGAGTTGAGGAGGCATGGGAAGGTGAGAAGCAACAGAGTGGTGGAGTATAAAGTGGATACAGAGAGAAAGAAAGAAAGAAAGTGAGAGGAAGAAGCATTTGAGTTGTTTGAGTACCACTTTGTATCTGTACAGAGAAAGAGAAAAGCAAAAGGTAAACGATGAGAATCTTTGTGTGTTTGAATTGGTAACAAAGAAACCTCAGCAACCCTCATCATCATCATCAAGTGTTAATATCAGAGAGACATAAAGAGAGTGAGTAAGAGAGAGAGAAGATAATAAACTTTTGATATATCTTTCCATTGCTTCTCTGTAGTTACTCATCAATATTATTTCTTTTTTCTTTTGGGGTGCTGTGGAATCCAGCTTCTGGTGAGGACAATGTTGATGAGTTGAATTGCCGAACATAGTCTCTGGTGGGAGATAAAGAGGTTAACTTAAGGCTCGGTTGGTGTGTGGTGTTGTTTGTTATGGCGGCATTGTCGTTTTCAGTGGCATCCGTGGTGGAGGATGTGCTTCAACAGCACGGTACTCGTCTCAAAGATCTTGACTTGGAATCTAGAAAAGCAGAAGAAGCTGGTAATTTCCCGTTATTTTTCTGGGATTTTGTCAAAATTCAGTTTTTGAATTTTGGGTTCGTTGCATTTCGTTGTAATGTTTAATTGTTCCAGGTCTAATTGTCATGTTTCATGTTTCATGTTTCATGTTTCTCCATGAACGTGTTCAATTATAGTCCTTTTTTGCTATGCTAGTTTTGCCATTTTCTTGTAAAATAGTTATCCTGAGATTGAAAGTATATAAAATGCAGCATTCAGAAGGTATGAAGCAGCAGGGTGGCTGAGGAAAATGGTTGGAGTTGTTGCAGCTAAAGATTTGCCAGCAGAGCCCTCTGAGGATGAGTTTAGGCTTGGTTTGAGAAGTGGGATCATCCTCTGTAATGTTCTTAATAAGGTTCAACCTGGTGCTGTACCGAAGGTGAGCATGGTTTTAATTTTTTTATACTCGGTTTTAATGTCGTTGCTTATTTGCTAATGTAACCTCTGTATTACTCTTAAAGGTTGTGGAGAGTCCTCTTAATTCTTCTCTAATCCCTGATGGAGCACCATTATCGGCATTTCAGTATTTTGAAAACGTGAGGAACTTTCTGGTGGCTGTGCATGAAATTGGAATTCCTACCTTTGAGGCATCTGATCTTGATCAAGTATGTAAAGGACCATATACATATTACAGTTTCAAAATTTTGTGTAACAAATATGTCATGGTGTGAACTGAATTGTTAACGACACATAACAACAGATAATTCCTCGGCACTTAGCAACGTTGTGTACATTGGAATTTGGAAGTTTGATAATGTTTTGTGTTGGTTTTCTGCTAAATTATTGATTTGTATTTTAGGGAGGAAAATCAGCGAGGATTGTGAACAGCGTCTTAGCCCTTAAGTCCTATAGTGAATGGAAACAGACTGGGAGTAATGGTGTGTGGAAATTTGGTGGAACTGTCAAACCCACAATCTCCGCAAAATCTTTTGTGCGGAAAAACTCTGAGCCATTTACTAATTCTTTGTCGCGGAACTCATCCATGAGTGAAAAATCCATGACTGCTCTTACATCTGATATTGAGCCTAATAAAATGGTTGGTAAGCTTTATTTTTGGCCTTGGCCTGTTCTGTGAATTTGTCTAGTTGAACAGAAATAATAACTGAACGAATTTTTCTTTTCATTTTGACACTGCAGTCCGGATCTCATTCTTTGAGTATGCTTGTTCGTGCAGTACTATTAGATAAGAAGCCCGAAGAAGTTCCACTGGTAAGGGGGCTACGTTTTTTCTGTATTTCACAAGATAATTTTGTTTGTTAAGTTAGACAAATGGAGTATTAGTCTGTTACATTTTGGTATTGAATTCCAACAGTATGTTGTAACCGTGGAACATCTACTACCTTACGGATATTTATCAACTAGTCTTGCATTCACGAATTTCAATCTTGTCATTTGTAATGCAAGAGGGCTTTTGAGATTACTTGCTTTAAGTTACATTGTCTTCTCTGTGGAACAGTTAGTTGAATCAGTCTTGAACAAGGTAGTAGAGGAGTTTGAGCATCGCATTGCAAGCCAGGGAGAACAGGTACAATACCACTTCACCTTATTAATGTATAATGTCATTGTTTTTAGGTGATGGTGCATAAATTTTTATACTGTACATGGCTCCATTAGTAGGAAAGAAAAACTTGTTACTTGATCATTTTGGCAAGCTGTGTTCTTGATTATTTATTAATCATTTAATTTACAGACAAAAATTTTAAGAGGTGCTGGGTCCCAAGGCAATGGATCTGTATCAAAGTTTGCTATGGCAGATAAAAAGGTAATAGTACTGCCCCCAAGCTTAACATATCAGAGGACCTTCGTGAAACTTGAAAATGCTCGTGCTTATCCAGTTTTTATTTGACTAGACGGATAACAAGATTCCTACAGTAAAAAAGAAAGAAGGATTCCTTCATAAAACCCTTGTTGATGATGAGGAATCAAAAAGGCAACGTTTGAAGCAGCAAGTGCTCTTTGATCAACAGCAAAGAGATATTCAAGTAGGGAGCAGCCTAGATAATATTAATCTTTTGAACTTCAAAATTTGTTTATTTATTAGTAAAATATTACCTTCTGTGTATATTTAAGGAACTGAAGCAAACAATTCACACCACCAAAGCTGGTATGCAGTTCCTGCAAATCAAGTTTCATGAGGAGTTCTCCAATCTAGGTAATATATTGCTTGTGATTATTTTATTTATTGTTTCATTCCTATATAATCTGCATTATCATTTGTGAATGCTGTGCTGCATCTTATTTGATTTTCCATTTCTCTTTATAGGCAAGCACGTTCATGGCTTAGCTCATGCTGCTTCTGGATATCATAGAGTACTTGAAGAAAATCGCAAACTATACAATCAAGTCCAGGATCTTAAGGGTAAATTGCTGATTGACTAGCTGCTTTAAGCTTATATGAGTTATATCCTATGTCCCATTCACACCTTTGAAAGGATTTTGTCTTGATAAAAGCAAGATGGTTAATTTTGTTTGATCAGGAAGTATTAGGGTGTACTGTCGAGTAAGACCCTTCTTATCTGCACAACCAGTTTATTCGAGCACAGTGGATAATATAGAAGATGGAACTATCACAATTAGTATTCCTTCAAAGAATGGGAAAGCGCGCAGACCCTTCAACTTCAACAAAGTCTTTGGACCGGCTGCATCCCAAGGTTGGTTTGGTTTGGTTTTCAATTTCAGTTATCTCAGGATCACTATATCTTAGTAAATATTGATAAAAAAATTGTCTTGCTTTCAGCGGAGGTCTTCTCCGATATGCAGCCACTCATTAGGTCTGTTCTTGATGGTTACAATGTTTGTATATTTGCTTATGGTCAAACAGGATCGGGAAAAACTTACACAATGGTAAGTTGCATTTAGTTGTCAGTTGTAGCCTAAAAATACTTGAAATTTTAATGACACTTTTCTTATTTATGTTTTTTTCTTGTAGACTGGACCGAAAGAGATCACAGAGAAAAGCCAAGGTGTAAATTACAGGGCCCTAAGTGATTTATTTCTTACAGCAGATCAAAGAAGAGACACTTTTTGCTATGATGTGTCTGTCCAAATGATCGAGATTTATAATGAGCAAGTCAGAGATTTATTGGTTACTGATGGATCAAACAAAAGATATCCTTTTAGCTGTTACCTTAAAAAATAATTTAGAATACATATATAATTGACTTAAGCATAGGATGAAAACAACCATTACTGATGATGCATTTTTCCCTTAACCATTTCTTACATTGGAAATTCGTAGTAATTCTCATCGAGGGCTCAGTGTACCAGATGCATGCCTAGTCCCAGTATCATCAACAAGAGATGTTATAGAACTAATGAACCTGGGCCAAAGGAATCGTGCAGTTGGGGCTACAGCCCTTAATGACCGTAGTAGCAGATCACACAGGTATTACCTATTCATTGTCCTGTCGTCCACTCTTGTTTATGCTGTGTTTTCCTTAAATGAAACAATTAACCATTGGCTTCTTAAATTGTCAAATTGGCAGTTGCCTGACTGTTCATGTGCAAGGAAGAGATTTAACGTCTGGAACTATTCTACGTGGATGCATGCATCTGGTTGACTTGGCAGGAAGTGAGAGAGTTGACAAATCTGAGGCCACGGGAGACAGATTGAAAGAGGCTCAGCATATTAACAAATCTCTTTCAGCTCTGGGTGATGTCATTGCTTCCCTTGCTCAGAGGAACCAACACGTTCCTTATAGAAATAGCAAACTCACACAGCTACTCCAAGACTCACTTGGTAAGGTTCAAGAAGCTAGTTTGCTTCAAGCCTTTCTGTACTCTTTTCTATTCTTGGATACACAATTTGATTATCTCATTACGTTGGTTGGCATTTATTTCAGGAGGACAGGCCAAGACACTTATGTTTGTTCACATAAGCCCGGAGGTGGATGCTGTTGGAGAAACAATTAGCACCTTAAAGTTTGCAGAAAGAGTTGCCACTGTTGAACTTGGTGCTGCTAGAGTAAACAAGGATGGGGCAGATGTCAAAGAGCTCAAAGAACAGGTTGATATTCAAATTTGACCGATGTGGCTCTTCATAATAATCTTAGAAAGTCTTAGCACTACGGTTAAGCTAACTTTATGAATAATGTTTCAGATAGCCAGCCTCAAGGCAGCATTGGGACGAAAGGACGGTGAATCTCAGCATTCTTTATCTGGAAGCTCTGAAAAATATAGGACAATGCCTAACGAGCTAACACCTTATCATGCAAGCCAACGGGGAGTAGATATTGGGAGTGATCGCCTAGGATGCCGGCAACCAATGGTTGATGTCGGCAACATAGAGGTGTGTACTTTTAGAGCATAAATTCTGAGATGATTTTGGAGAAGAACATTTTTGTTATACAAAGAGATCCTCAAAATTATGAATCTGAACAATCAATTTACTTATGTTGAACACTGATGGAATTTTAACCATTGATCCTGCAGCTTCACAGTAATACCCCATTGAGACAAAAGACTCAAAGCTATGATTTTGATGAGATGTCTGCGAATTCACCACCCTGGCCACCAGTGAACAATCCTGGACAAAACTTCCGGGAAGATGACAAAGAAACTGGTTCAGGAGAGTGGGTTGATAAAGTCATGGTAAACAAACAAGATGCAAACAAAACTGGCAACATCTTAGGGTGTTGGGAAGCAGACAGTGGGAACTTATCCGAGGAGTTTTATCAGAAATATCTCCGAGATTCTTCCAAAATGTACTCAGATGGATCCTACAATATGTTCATGGGGCATAACCAATTTAACATTGCTGGTTCAGATGACATGGATGATCTTGATGATACAACCACTGATTCCTCGGAGCCTGACTTGCTTTGGCAATTTAATCATTCCAAGCTTACCACCATAGCCAATGGTAATGGATCAAAGGTTAGGAGACCTGTCTCTAAGCCAACAAATAGCCCCATATTGAGGTAATGCTTCTTTATACAAATGACTATTTCCTCTTAGTTGAGTTTATTCTGAAGAAAGAAACATGCATGTTGATAACTTAATTGATGCAATTTTGCAGCAAGAATAACATCAATTCTTCTCTTGGTCCTTCACCTTCACGAAAACAACCAAATGGTGTCTTAAATCGAACAGGAAGACATCCAACTCCAGTTGACATGAAACGTAAAACTGGTGGTAGAAAGTAAGCATGTTATTTATGTGGGACGTTAAAAGGATGATTTTTTTGTTTCTTTTCCATTTTTTAGATGGAGAGTTGCAATAATTTTTTGTTGGGTTTATGTTTGTAAGTTTTGTAAGTTGTATCTACACAGATAGTGGAGGCAATAACGCCCGTTGCTTCTACCATGGATCAAGGATTTTTTTTTTTTTTTTTTTTCATTTTACACTGTAGTTTTTAGGTGATGTAAAAATTCAACACCACTGCAATGGTCAAAATTGCAACAATGATCTGATTTGTAAAGTCTATTTTTTCTTGTTTTGGTTGCCCCTTTTCTCATAAAGGCTAAAGCTGTACTCTCTTTATGTATTCTCCTATTTCTCTCCTCTTCCCGACTCATGTAAGTAACATGATGGAACGTCAATTTAATTTGTGTTAGAAATTTTTGTTTTAAAATGTAAATTTGATAAATACCAAGTAATAATTTGGATTAGTTAATAAAAATAATCATTTTAAATATATAATTAAGATGTTAAATATTAATACAGTTGTGATATTAGTATACTAACATTGCTAAGAAAGAGAAACTCAGATATTGCTATTTTCTATATTCAATGTAATAAATGGATAGGGGAATACATAGAGTTCATCATAGTAAAGAAATCGAAAGATTTTGTTGAAGTTGTTCATTGAAAATTTATCAAAAAGGAAATCACAGGTTCTTTTCTTTCCATAGGAAAGAAGGTTCTTTTCTCTTCATAGGAAAGAAGCAAAGATGAAAGACTTTCACAAAAATTCTTATAGAATCGAGAATGAAATTTTTCATTATGTAAAAAAAAAAATATGGTAAGAAAGAAAGTTTCTCATACAAGCAACCCTTTTAATTTTATTTAATTTTTTAAAGTTGATAACATAGTTTTCTTTTCAATTAATTTTTTGAAGTTGATAACTTGTCAAAATTTTTGGGAATGTGTATAAAGATGATGTGTGAAGCTGTGTGCACCTAAGGTATCATGTATACGATTATAACTTTGGTTAGGAGTTTAATATATGTATTATAAAATTTTCTCTTTAAAGTGTATTAACAGAATATAAAATTTAAAATTTGATATCCTAAATAAAATATGGACCATAAAAATAAAAAAAATAAAAATATTTTTGTCTTAAAAACAACTCCTCACTCGAGAAGTTCAAACAAAAATATTATTATTAAAGTTGGGTTTTACAATACTCATGCATTGGAAAAAAAATATTACAATAAGATTCTTTAAAAATAATGTGATACAATGACATTCACAAAAAAGTAAATTAAGATCTCAAAGACTGAGATGAACTAAAAAAATTAATTAATATTCTCACATGACCATTATTCAAGGAAATTTGATTATTTAATTTTAAATAATATGCTAAATATGATTTTAGATCCATAATTTGCTTCTAGTAAATTTAATTTCCTGTTTTAGTCGCATATTTTTAATATGTTTTTGAAGTGTGAGGCCAGTTTTGATTAAAGATGATGACACTATTCGTTTTTGCAAGTCTTTTCGTTGTAAGAACAAATTAAATTACTAAACAAATGAAATTTATTTATCAATAATGTAATGAATAGTATTAGAGAATAAGATAATTGTTAATGTCTAAAATGGAGGAAAACTCAAGTAAATACTGGGCAATAGAAACCTATAAAAAATATAAGCGGACAACAATTTTTATTTGTAATTCCATTTTTAAAGTTTAGTTAAATCCAAACTCACATTTTAAAAAGATGATATCAGAAATTATTTTAAATTTATATTTAGAGTCACCTATTATATGAATTACGTATCAATATGAAAGTTGGAAGATATATTAGAAAAAGTAATATCTAAATTTTATATCGAATAGAAATTAACTTAAAAGGAATATATAGGATCAACAATTCACACAAACTAACTAGAAATAAAATATCTAACTTTAGTAACTTTCTTTTTATCAAATCCTTAATTTTGAAAATGTAACAATGTGATTTTTTAAGGTTCTGCCAAAGTTAAATCCCTTTTTTTAAAAATGTAACAATGTGATCCATTTATGTATTTAAATTTATATAGTTAATTCTATGAATTGTTATTAAGCACTGGTTATGATATTATATTATGCTTAAATTAAAGTTTTGATATTTATTTATAATGATTTTATTGTTAATTGGGTGAAAAGTAGTCACATTACTGTATTTTTAAAAATTAAGAGACTTAATTCAACTTCTTTTAATGGAACCAGATTAAATAAAATAAATTAATGTTAGAAGTAAAAACGTAGTTAAACCAAATATCTATTAGTTTCCCTTTTGCTTTCATCTGGGAACAAAACTGAAGGCATAATAAAAGCCTAAATTGTTATTGAGGTTCCTTATTTTGTATGTATAATGTTGGTGAACAGAGTGATAAGGAAAAATAAAAGGTTTGCCCTTGTTGTGGTATGGGACCATGTTATTTGGTGTGTCTGTGGCAAATCTAGCACTTAGGATATCTTTGTCGCAAAGACAAGAAGAATAGTTATGAATATAATGAAATAATATTTGCATAATGTTGGAATTTAGAGTGTGCATTCAATTCATAATTATCAATATAGACTTTCAACTTCCAACTAAATTATTTCTTGTTTCGTGTCTTTAATTATTGTAAACTTTGCATCGTTCTTTAAATTGTTCGAAAGAAGGAAGAATAATTATCATATTTGTTGAATTATATGAAACAGGAGATATTTAATGTATACAATGTAGAGCACTACTTTAAAGGTGTTGGAATATATACTTACCATTTACACATGTATATCCATTGTACCCATAAATAGCAAGATTCTCTGCAATATTTTCTTTTCTGTAATCCACTGTTTATTGATATTTTAAGATAGATTAATATTACTATTTTTATATTAGCGAAGCAATTTTGGCGATAATATTCTGTATTTTTCAAATTTTTTAAATTCTATCCAAATTATCATTGAATGGTAATTAAAAAGTTATATAAAATGATTTTTTAATATATTTTATTTTATTTATTTATTTGATATAAGAGATAAGAAAAATAAAAGTAGAATTTTTAAAAATTGCTTATCATATTTTGTTATAAAGGACTATGAAAGAGTCACTAAAATACCAACACAAAGTTGAGTCTGTGCAAATGAAATGAAAATACAGGATTAGATTTCACTAAACACATTCTTTTGCAATGTGATACCCAATCAAACATTTTAACTTTTAACATTAATAGAAATCATTAAAATTATCTCAAAATTGAATTCTTTAGATAAAAAGAACCTAATTTTTTTTAAGCATTAATTCCTTGTCTAACTCAATGGAACCACTTGTTTTAAGTGAAATGATTAGAAAATATCAATAAATAATGATTTATTCCTTGATACACAATTCGAGTGTTTTATATCAGTTTAAGACAATGAGAGTATTTACACAAATTCCTAGAAAAAAGTTACGAGTGATATCCCACAATAGGGTGAAATATAAAAATAAATTTTTTGATGATGAAGAAAAAATTATACAAAAATGAGGAAAGTAGATTGAAAAACCGTGAAAGTATAGCGAAAGCTTTCTGGTTGATCACCCATTACGTGAGAAACTTTTTTTTTTTTTTCTGCAAAACCTA
>Ga0209700_101048_pt1 | contig 55839 bp, 40 predicted proteins | sample SiratroredBW_FD_187528 | JGI IMG/M metagenome (GOLD analysis project Ga0209700, IMG submission 187528) | Root nodule microbial communities of legume samples collected from California, USA - Siratro red BW (SPAdes) (version 2) | ecosystem: Host-associated > Plants > Roots > Nodule | place: USA...
TATTTTTTTTTTTTTTTTTTCATAAAACTCATACTAGCCATCATTATAAATTTTGATATCTCAGCTAGGCTGACTCCTCAAAATCCACCAATCATTTGCCAACACATGAAATATATTATTAAAGAAAAAACCCAAACTAAGACAAGGAGGTATAACAGAGTACAAAAAAAACTCTAACTTATTGTCAACACCCAAATTAGCCAATTTATCAGCACAAATATTGCCTTCTCTAAAAATGTTAGAAACTTTAAATTTCATGCCAACACATATTTGCATACACCTTCCCCACCTCCATCTACGAATCCAAGGAACCTCATCAGCAGAGGAAAGTATTGCCTAGACTCTAGACCATAATATTTTTGTAAAACATAAGTCACCATAAATGAAAATTATTCAATATCAGATACTTACCAACTTTAGATCCATATAAATGGGACTGAAGTAGGACTTCGGGAGCACGATACCTAATCAAATACACATTAAATTAAATGCATATGAAACAGTGCATTATACATTTACAATAACAATAAAGTATTGAGTTGAGAAAACATACCACCGTGTGGAGACATACTCTGTATAGGGTGGTTGTGAACTGATCTCTCGGGCTAGGCCAAAATCAGCAATCTTTATGACATCCTTAGTCACCAGCAAGTTCTCTGCAAAATGATGTATACCTCAAGTCAAAAAAAGTAAAATTTTGTAGCAGAGTAACAGAAATAAGTAAATCTTAATTTGTCATAATATTCAATTCAATTATCCAGCAAGCCGCATTTAAATTTTTAAAATAGACAACAAAATGGAAAAATTAGCAATAAGAGAATTAAATTCTAGCATCATATCCATTCCAAGCTTTATAGTATATACAGAACCCTATTACCCCATCAGACCATATACTAACACAATGGTACAATATGATAATCATGTACCTGGCTTCAGATCACGATGAAAGTATCCACGCTGGTGCATGTAAGCTAAACCTTGGAAAACTTGAAAACACCAATTTCTAACATCATTTTCAGAAAACAGCTTTTCCCTGTTTTTCATAAGTTGGTACAGGTTGTATTCCTACATTACCCAATATTGAGTTGAAACAATTAGTATTAGGCTTTACATCAGCCGCCAATATGCCACAAAATCCAGTCACTCACCATGTACTCAAAAACAAGGCACAGAGTGTCACATTCTCGAATAACTTCCTTCAGCTTCACAATATTTGGATGATTCATTTTTCGCAATGACTGTCATAGGAGAAATTAGAGAATTAATATAGGAAGACTAAAACCAAGGAAAGATCAAAAGGGATGTGATACCTTGACTTCTCTCAAGTTTACACACTCCTCCCAAGAGTAATATTTCTTCTTCATTTTCTTTATTGCAACCTGGAATTTTATGACATATTAGATGAAACAAACACAATGCAAATTCATGTATCATTCTACTCAAAACATACTTACAACTTCACCACTTTGCTTATTAATAGCTCTCCAAACACTCCCAAATGTTCCATCACCAACTTCCTTAATTAACTTGTACCTGTGTTCAGGGAAAGGAGAAAAAGTTGAAGATATTAAAAAGTAAAAAAGAGGGAATAACAACTTCTGGCTTCAGAAACAAATACTCACCTCTCCATTTTCCCACAGAACCCAAAGCAGCTCTTATTCAAAAAGAAATGGCAAACAAGCTAAAGATAGATGGCATTTATCTCTAGCAAATAATATCAATAAAAGGGTAGAAAATGTTGAAAGATATTAGATGGTCCAGCAAATTTCACTGACAATTCGCTGTCACGTCAATGAAATAAAAAATAAACTTTTTATGCAAGGGCAGCATAGCCTTATTGATTAATAGACCCACGACTTTGTAGTGGTAGCAGGATGCATGCAGTAGAATCAAACAAGTTCTGGAGAACATACTATCAACTCCCAGGTCCAACCATAAATGATTGATCAAATCAACATTAATCTTCAGCTAAACTCCTCATCACCCAAGACTTGAGGACTTCAATAATAGCCACTTCATCTAATCTACATAGTTTTAGAATTGTCAGGTAAATAATATTTTGTCACCACCAATATCCATTAGAAACAACAACACAATGATGGTAGATGAGTCCTGTCTACACTTCTTCAACGCAGTTGCTTATCTAATTCTTGAGAAGCAGGCAGCATCCAAAATTCACACATTAATCTATATACTTCAGCCCTGTAAAATAAAGAAAAGGTTTAGTTAAACTTTAGTAGGTGAAAACAGGTGAAGTTGGAGATAAACAACTGTTCCCTGAGAATCTCTTACCCCAGAAGTGGATTTTTCAAATTTTCAGATGTTTCAACAGGATGTTGGGTCAGGAATGCACTGTCAAAGGAACACTAATTAAGAAACAACATTTTTTATAGGTCTAAGCCAAATACAAATCAGTTCTTACTTGTATGTGTTCCCTAAAGATGCAGCACTGGTCTCAGAAACAAGCATTGAGTACACTGTGCTGATCATTAACGTAGAACAAAAAACTAGGTGCAATTGACAAAAGAAACAAGATTAAAATCTCCACGAATGAGGAATTGGTAGTCAAGCACTTCGTGGAATAAAAGCAACCAATACTGGAAGCAACTTGGCAAGAAACAAATTCTTTCCATGTCTCAAAAAATGTATCAGGAACCTCAAGATTCAAATCAATAACACCCTGCAATTAGAGAACATGAGAAAACATCTGACTAGATTAATAATCTACCACATATTATGCAAAATGGCCGAGAAAGATAAATCTCAACAAAAACAGAAATGACAGGGAATGTGATAGACTCCAACGCTATAAGAAAATCAAAATTAAAGAGTGTGTATCATCAAACTCCAATTAAAATACATTTCATTTTTACTTTCTAATTCTAATTTGTTGCTAAAAGTTAAAATTTGAAATCCAACAGAAATTTCAATTTTCCAGTGGTAGAAAACTTACAAGACAATTAAACCAGTATATCAACTAAAAACTAAAACTCTGTTAAAAAAATACAATCAAACTAGTTACAATGTAGAAAGCTAACTCATTTGCAAGTCCCAAATTCAATTATGATTACAGGCAGAATATAAAATACATAATTATTTCACCCAAGAGACAGAACTAAGCTTTCAATTGCGCCTCAAAGACAAACCCACTCCGATCCTTAACCCAAAAAAGTACGCATCACAAGGATGAGGGATCCAATCATAAGAAGCCCTAAACATATCATAAAAACCAATGACATTATTGTCCAATCCTACCAACGCAAGCAGAACACAAAGAAAAAGAACAAGCAGTACCATTCGAATCAAGCCCAAAGCAATAATCCAGAGAATTCAAGACCCGCCAATTCATCTAGAAAACAATGCGCCCATTAAAACCAACAAGAACGAACTTTTACAAGAGAATCCAATCTCGAATCGAAACCCTAATTAACCCATAAAATACATAAAGAAAACCACAGTCGGCCTGCTCTGCAAAATCCCACAAGAATGTTCAATCAATCCCACACCATGAAACAACAACCATTCTGAATGAATAGATGGGGCTTTTATAATAAGTTTTTGCTCTGGTGAAATTTCAAGAATGAAGAAAGTTGCAATGATAACAACGAAAGCAATTAAGCTGAAATGGGATCTGCAAAGCCGAAATGGAGTAGAAGAAGAGAAAAACCTGTAGAGGTCGAAGGAAGAGGACCGTCACGGAGGACGGGAAGAGGTGGAATCCAGAGTTTCCCTCTCTCTCTCTCTCTCTCTCTCTCTGCCACCAACCAAGGCAATGCCACTAAAGTCAATGTTTCCGAAAATTCCTACCCTCTCTTGTTGTTTTTCTTCTTCTCTCCCACCAAACTCTCAATGTATTTTTCTCTGCAGTAAACTACACTCCAATCTTATAAATAAACTAAATGATTATATTTTTCTTTGAAAAACATGAAAAATAAACAAGGAGACTTGAAGCATTACAGAAAACAAAAATTAAAATACAAGTTATTGCATACTAAAATTTTATAACTAATGAATAACTGTAATGTTTCAGTTTATATGTATAAACATCATGTAACAGGTTCTTAAAATATATAGTGTTTTTTTTTTTGAACGGCGAACTTAAAATATATAGTGTAATACTTTGATAAATGGAGGAAAAAATTATTGAAAGCTATTTAAAAGACAATTTTAAGGTTTAGACAAAGTTTGGTAAAATTAGTTTAAAAAGTAGTCAATAGTTGAAAATCGAGGTTAAAGACATTTAGTAAAACAAATAAATAATAAATAGAGACATAATTAATTATTGAATCAGATATTAATATTATATAATGATATACTTTTAATAAGTATAAAAGAATTATTTTAAATTTTTTATATAAATAAAATTTCAAATAATCTTTGTGTAAAAACTTATCCCTCCTTATAATTTAAATTAGTTATCATTTTTAATACAAAACATAAATATTTTATTAAAAATAGATAATTGAATAATTGAAAAAATAATAGATAACATTATACCAATAATATATAAAGTATAATATTAAAACAATAATCCAAAAATTTTAGTTATAAATATGTTTGGACATTGAAAAAAAATTATTATTATCTTAAGGAGTAAGATAGTAAGATATAAATTTTATATATAGGTTATTTTGAAATGATAAAATGAGTAGTGTAAGAAATAAGGTCGATTGTTTTTTAAAAACTACATTGTGAAACATAAATGAAATAATTTTGTCAAATTTTACATTAAGAGAAGAAAAGAGAAAAAAAGATGAAGAAATTTTTTTAAATTATTATGTCTATTATATATATATATATATATATATATATATATATATATATATATATATATATAATTTGATGAAGTAAATATGATTTTGAATACGAGGTCTAATTAGGTCATAAGTTTAATTACAAAAATCTAAAATAAAACAAGAAAAATTAAATCAGAAAGGTTTGTAAAAGAAAATTTAGTAAAAAATATCTCAACTTGAAAAAACATAGAAAATAATGTAAGATTCCAAATCTAAAGGACTATAAGTTTATTTTAAAAAAATGTAAAATCTAATGCCACTCGAATTAAAAAAAAAATGTTTATAAAAATGTTATGGCTAAAATGGTGAGCAAAGATCAAATGAGAGAAAAATATAAAATTAAATATGTAAAATGAACCCAATTTATTAATACTAAAAAGGAAATGAGTTAAAAACTAAAAATAAAACATATAAAATGTGTTTTCAATATACAATAATGTTATAAATGTATGTAGAAAACATGTGTGTCATCAAACAAAATAAATGTATGTAGAAAACATGTGTGTCATCAAACAACAAGCATAACAACTTCGTTATGACATATTAAAAGAAACAAGGAGTTTGGTTAAGTGTAATTCTGACACAAACTCATAGTGTAATCCCTTCTAATATAGTAAATTGCGTTTAGCAATAGGTTTTGTACCAAGATGAAGAACTTGTACAACTTCAACTAGTCTTAATTGTTGATCCAAATTTCATTTAAGATTCGTTGCTCATGATGGTGGTTTAGAAGAAGTAAATATTGTTATGGTTTGCAATAATTATTTATACTGAGTGAGAGTTAAGATAAATGACTTTTTTGGTGTAGAAAACATTTGTTTATTGAAAATCTATTGTTTCATTTTTTTTATTTTTTCATACATGTAATAATATTTTTTGTGGTGGTCGAGGTGTTAGTGGGAGAACTTCACCCAATGCCAAATCTTTCACTTCTTCTATTTATGTCTCGACCTTGAAGTCCGTATTTATTATCCTCTCTAAATGACCTCACTTCATATAGTTCAAGAGGACTTGAATCAACCTTTTGTAGGGGAATTGATTCATGGTGCAGTTTCTATAGAGGTTACCTTGAATCAACCTTCTATAAATCTCTTACTTATGACTATTCACATCCTTCATAGTTTCATAGTATAGTTTATGTAAAATATGTTATGGCCAAGTTCAAAAGGGAGGGTGAATTGAACACTTGAAAATTTTCGCAAACTGTTTTGAGAATGAATAATTTTTATGGAAACTATTCAAGAAGTGATGTAAAACAAACAGCAAAGGATCTACAAACAGTTTCAGCACAATATCAATCAATCAGATGCAGTAAACTATAACTAGAAAATAGTTCTTGAATACACAGTATACTGTAAAATCAGTTCTGGAAAAGTTGAATCAAGAAATCAAAGAATTAGATCAACTTTAAGTTTATAAAGATTGACTGATTAAAAACCTTTTCGTTAGACAATATAAGCTATGTTAAGTGTATGAAAACAGTCTTTAATCAACAACAGTGAAAGATAGAGTTTTCTGGAAAAACGAACTGATACACAGTATGTCCAGTAAATTTGGAAACTGCAGATTTATAGGAAACTGATATACTGGTTATTCACAAATTCAAAGCAGTTTAGATTAGACTGTGTTAAAATGGAATAAATGATTTTAGGTTGTTGCTAAAATTGCTTTCAGAAAAATGATGAAGTTATTCAATTAGCAAGATTCACTTAATTCTGAAAATTCAAGAAAATCAGCAAGAAGTAGCAAGAACAGTAAAGAGAGAGAGCAGGAGAGAATCAGGACACAGTAGATTTTTATACTGGTTCAACCAACAACCGGGCTACGTCCAGTCAGTCCCTTACACACAGTAAGGATTTCACTAAACTGATCAACTTGATCACGTTTACAACACTTGCCTACAACAAGACAACACTGCACTCGCAACAACTACTGCCGAACCTACAACAGACCAAGAAACCACACAGAGTCCACTGTGCCTCTCAAGAACACCCTTGCTGAAACCCACAGCAAGTCACAATTATACAAAGTCCACTGTATAACCCAGAAACGTCTCACTGCAACCTGCAGTAGACCACTGCTGAACCCACAGTAGAACAGGAAACCACACAGAAACCCACTGTGTGTTTCACGAAGACCCTTGCTGAATCCCACAACAAGTTACACCCTGTACAGAGCCCACTGTACATAACAGAATTACCAACCCAGGTAACTCTCAGCAAAATAACCTTCAATACAAAGAAAGATTAACACAGTCGCAACAATACAAGCACTTCTATACAAAGGAATACAAAGGTAATAAGGAAAGGGTATAGAAGGCTTAGTCTGATGATCGAATCAGAAGAAACTGTCTCAGTCAAATGATTGCTCCAGCAGCAGTTCAAGAAAACAGTTCTTGATGAAAAAGTTGATTGATCTTGATCACTAGACTCAATGGCACTTTTGCACTCTTTGAAATCTCAAATGTTTGTGCTTAGAAAATGTGTAAGATGATTTTTTTTTCAAAAATTTCGCGCCAGTTATTTATAGACAACTGACATTTAAAATTCAGTCGATTGATTTTTCAAATAGTTGACTATTTTTCTCCAGTTAGTTAAAACAGTTGTTCAAAACGCAAGTTTTGATTTTAATGATTTTTCAAAACTTTTGTTAATTCAGAAAATACTTGTGGAGCTTATCATTGATTAAGGTTGCATGCATCACTAATTAGACCTCAAACTTACCCCACAACACACACTCCTAAGTTCTAGACCAAGTTCTTCAATCTTCATGAAATCTTCATGCATTCCACATATGATCATAGGGTCTTGAACATCTTCACTTGGTTAGCTTCATCAAATCATCACAGTAGCTCACTGGTGCTAACAGTTGATTAAAAAAAACCTTGGCTTCATGAAAAAAAAATGAAAAGAAAAGAAAGAGACTGGGTAAATTTTAAATTTAATTTAATTATCATTCTTTAATATGTCATTATTTACTTATCATTTTGATCAAATATGTTCACACAAGTTTACACTAGTAAAAATATGCCTTATAATATAATCACATATATCATCAAGAAATTTTTTTAATAAACCAAGTCCAACTTGGAACAAGGTACAACTTAAACTCCAAAATAAATAATTTGGAGAGTTTAAGGTAATTTAAATTGTGGTGTAATTTAAAGTATAGATGGGAAACACGATTTGTAAGTCAATGGGTCTACTTGATACAAAAGGTTACTTATTTTAAAAAAATATAATAAAAAAGGTTAGAACTCTTATGATAAGGAGATCTAGATTCCAAAAAGTATTCAAACAACCTTGGACCAATATTAGGCTTCTGCAGAATTCCAAAACAATAGCTCCATTGGTAAAATCAATCGAGTTATTAATAAAGAAACATTAACCTATTGTGGTGGCTCCATATCTACTACAACTCACTTTGAGAAAATGACTATCTTAGAATATTTTTTAAATAATTGATTAAAATATAATATATTTCATTTAAAGTATTAAATTTCAACTTATGAATAAATTTATGTAAATTAAGAAGCTTGAATGTCAACCAACTTTTTGGAAAGTGGTGGAGAGAAAAAATAAATTAGAGACTGAAGAATGGGTTAATGACAAGATTCATGACCTTATTCCTTTCACTTTACAATTATAATTTAATGTTTGCTATCAGTTTAGTTTGAAAAAAAAAATTATATTTGACTTCATTTTCAGAAAAAGATATAGGAAACATCAAGAAAAGGTTCATATTATGCCATATTTGTAGACGCATGTTGAATGAGTTCCCTTATTGTTTTTATTTATGAGAATAGGATATATTTTAACATTGTTGGAGGTAAAAATGCAAAGAGGATGTGTATGGACTTCATTTATGAAGCAACAAGTTCAACAACTTTACATGGTGTTAATATACTTTAGCCTTGCCTTATACTTAACTATAAGGAAATAGGCATTTAACATAAGCTTTTGATAGATGCTAACAAGTAAAACCATCACTAATTAGCTAATAAGGACAAATTTGTGCTACACGTGTAACAAACTTTAAAATTATAAACATTAATTTAGTAACGACTACTTTAAAAATAAATTATAACTAACGTCGGATTCATTACTAACTCTTGAATTGGTTTTAATTAAAGTAGTTTAACGTCGACCAAGTCGACACTATTACATTTTTATTTTAAAATTTATTTAATTTAGTGTTGACTAAGACAACATTAAATAAAATCTATTTTAAAATTAATTTTTTTGTATCTGTTTGACTAACACTAATGACAATAATTTCAAAAAAGTAGTTTCTCATACCATCTTCAACAAAAAAACATAATTGTAGTGGATGACGGAGATGAACGTGAATGAAGAAAATGAAGATAAAAGTGTCGATGAAGGAGATATGTGTGGAAGAAAGAGATTAATGCGGATGATGGAGATGGTTGTGGATAAAGGAGATAAGTGTGGATGAAGAAGGTGAGTATGAGTGAAGGAAATGAGTGTAGATGAAGGAGATGGGTATGGATGAAGGAGAGAAGTGTGCGTGAAGGAGATAAGTGTAGATGAAAAAGATGAGTGTGGATGAAGGAGATAAGTGTGTGTAAAAGAGATAAGTATGGATGAAGGATATTGGTGTGGTTAAAGGAGATTTATATAGATAGTGAGAGAGAAAATTTGTGAGTGAGGAGATTGAATTAAAAATAATCTTCGTTATTGCAAAAGTGCACAGATTTATAACATATATAAATTAGTATAAGTTTAACCAACGTTAACTTAAATAAATATAAATATTAAAAATAAATAAGATTAATGTCAACCAGCTGAGAATGACTTTATTGGTTTTTAATATTTATTTTAGTTAGTGTTGATTAAGCCGATGATAGTCTCATCCTATCATAAATACTTTTACTTCTTAAAAAAAGTTAAAAATAGTTAGCTTCGTCTTAGAGTTGGTTAAGTCAATTTTATTAGCGTCCAAAATTAAGCAAACTATATTAGTATTGACGCTAATATTTAGAAACTAAATTGATATTTTTTGTAATGGTTATTAAACAAATAAAAGAAATTACAAGATCATTGAAAATTTAAATATTTACCTTACGACAAAGTATGAGAAAGAGGTCAATAAAGTAATTGATACTCAATCATGAGCAATAAAAGGACAAAATGATTTAACAAATTTAACAAATACATAATGTGAAGCAAAGTTTCTCACAACACTTTCATATAAAGTATTTTTGTGAGCCCTAATTTGGTGACTACCACTTATATATAACATTAATGATGATAAATTAAAGGTTCATTCATTTTAATAAGTATTTATGTCATTAATTAGGGGGCTTAATAATTTTTTAGAATTATTTTACTTCCCTTGTTTGTATTATGGTACTTTTGTTGGCTCATGATTTTATATCACACTTTTGTTATTTTTACTACATTTTACTTGATTATTATGCCTTGTGAGATAGGAAAAATGAGGAACAACAAGTTGGGGGGCTAGGAAGAGGAAGTAGAGAGGGAAAGGAAGTACAACTATATGAGAAAGGAAGGTAAGATAATGCAGATAGTTATCAAGATGAATGGGACTAGATGGAGGATGGGTGTGTAGATTTAGGCTCTTAGTTTTTATGAGTAGGAGGCTACATGTAGGCAAAAAGGAGAACTGTGTTGTTATGTTGTTACATTTAACCAAAGAGACTTGGGTTTTTGTGTAGCTGGTTTGTGTTTGTACAAGGTTATTCAGTATTGTATTACGAGCTGGAAGATGCATCAAAGTTGTATTTTACTATGTCATAAGATACTAAAGGCAAGAAAGAACACTGAAGGCTAGAATTTGCTAAAGCAAATTGAGTTGCATGAGATGATAAGAACCAAGAATTGAAGTTTAACCAACCTCAAGCACTTGCACAAATAAATAATCCAAAAGATGCTTTGCATATTTCAAGTAGACCAATCATCAAGTCAAGGGTCCAAAAATTGAAAGAGATATTGATTGGGCTGATTCAAGACATTTTGACTGCGCAAACAAAGTCTAAGATTGAATTGAAGCCTGATCACGTTCTTAATTTTATATGGGCTGATGAAGGAATTTAATGAAAGAAATTTGGGCTAAAAGCAAGTCAATTGAAGATAATAGCCCATAGAAAATGTATCACCAGATTTAATTTAAGTGTAAATGGGCTATTTTAAGCTTAGGTTAAAATCTGACGAGTCACCCATTATTTTGTGGACGAATTTTAATTTTTTTTTATTTTAATTTATTTTGATTAATTTTCCATAGGGCTTAGAGTAGTCATGCTTAGTAAATTGTGTTTTTCATTTTCTCATTTTATGTAATTAATTAGTCATCTATAACTGTGCTAAAAAGTTGTTGTTGCATTAAATTTGGAGGCTTCTAGGCTAATAAAGAGTTAGGTTAACTTTTAGAAGCTAACAAAAGTCTACTTAAGTCAGAAAACACATGTAAAAAACAACTTGAATTTGAAATACAAATTTGAATCTGAAAATTTCAGAAGTGAGAGTTTCTTTCTTGAGTTCTTCATAGGACTTGCAACTTATCAATGGCTGATCATCCTTGTGGCGCTTTTTATACTTTAGGGTCTTTGTTGCATTTCTTTTCTGCAAGACAAAAGTTCTAAGTAGATCATCCTAAATCTGAATACTTAGGGATCTTGGAGCATTCAAATACTCTTTGTTGTGGGTTCTAGGGTTTATTCCTAACCGGGTTCACATCAATATAGTTATAGTATAATTAATAACCTAATCAAGGAATAACTATTACCAAAAAGGCGAAGGAGAGGAGTACATCAAAACACTAAAACAACAGAACCAATAATAAGAAGGACTATCATATCAAAGTGGAGTGATAAACATGAAGAACTTATGTTCTTTATATAGAGTAAAATGATACGTTTAGAAGGACCACTATAAAACTACGACACATAATGTATCCTCATCTTATACAAACCACATTGGATACTAGTTTATGTAATGTGATTTGCATTTTAAAAGTATACAAAGTTTTTATGTAGGTTTTTATGGAAGGTATACAAAGTCCTAGTCATATTTTGTACAAAAAAAAGTATAAAATAAGGAAACATGTATACCATGTGCCACTTCTTGTATAATAGTTAGAATATCTATTAAATGCTTCACTTAATATTCATTAATTCTTTATTAATAAAAAGAAAAAAGAAAATAAATTATAACTTGTTGTTTACTATTATTTATTTATATTTATTAATCAAGTCAAAATATTTCTAATAATTAACAAACAAAATAATTTTGTTATTTTTATCGTATTAGTCATTGTTGATGAAGAAAAAATAACAATATTAACGACCAATTTTTTAACATCTAATTGTGCTGATAACATATTTTTTTCCCAAGTTACTTATGTTTATCAATTGTCTTATATAAAAACCTATTAAATAGAATGATTATTTTTAATTAAGATGTACTTCAATAAGGTATTAATAATGTATGTCAAGAAACGAAAACAGTGTTAAATATTTTCAAATGTTAACACTTCCATGTGTCATGTCAACAAACTCAGTTATTTGGTTTTTTTGGAGGTTATCCAAACTGTTAATCTTTTTTTTGGAATTTTAAATTATTTTAAAAGTTCTGAATGTTTTATTTTAATGTTGAAAATTTTTAAAAATGTATTTTTAAATAAAAAGTTTTATTTTTGAGATAAGAACAGAAGAGCAAATACATCAGAAAATTTGACAGATTGTTTTTCACTCCCGAAAGTGTGCAAAACAGAAAGTTCATTGTATCCTGAAGAAGATTTGTGGACTCCTGCTAAGTAGAGGACAAATATATCTTTAGGAAAGTGGCACTGATACATACTTTGAAGTCATCTAAATCCTCTTGGTATAACAATCTAAAGAAATAATTTGTGTGATGGCTTCAATCAAAGATATGGCTACCAATATTATCAAATTAGATCATTTTGATGGGGAACACTTCCTAAGATGGCAGAAACAAGTTCATTTTCTATGGACTTCTCTTCATTTGGTGTACGTTATTAACACACCAAAACCAGATAAATCTGAAATGAAACCATTGATCATCTAAGGAGGAGACAAAAGTGGGAAACTGATGACTATACATGCAGAGGGCATATTCTGAATGCAGTGGAAAACTCACTGTTTGACCTCTACTACAACGTGAAGTCTGTCAAGGAATTATAGGAAAAATTAGAGACAATGTACATGAAAGAAGATACAACCAGTAAGAAATTTCTTGTCTCAATTTTTCATACTTTTAAAATGGTTGATGAAAGGCCTGTGATGGAACAATTTCGCGAACTGTAAATGATCCTTATCATTTTACTCAACATAATTTACACATGGACGAAACTATTATTGACAAACTGCCACCTTCTTGGAAAGAGTTTAAACGTACTCTAAAACATAAGAAAGAGGATATTTCTCTTGATGATCTTGCTAACCATCTTCGTGTAGAAGAGGAATGTCGCATGCACGGAAATGAAAAGGAGCAATATGCTCAGGAATTTTCAAAGGTGCATGTGGCAGAGGTTGGATAAGCAAAGAATCAGTCACACAAGAGGCTCTTCAATAAGCCTGGCAAGTCCACAAAGCCAAGGTTCAAAAACTAGAGTCATAAGAGGCAAAAGATAACTTACTGGTTCTGTGTAAAAAATGGCCACTTCAAGTCAGATTGTCATTTTTGGAAGAGAAAGAAAGGGAAGCAACCTGTTTCTGATGCAGCCAATAATGCAACAAATGATGACCAACTCATTGTTGTTCTCTCTGAAATTAATATAGTTGAAAATGACAGGGGTGGATTGATTCTGGTGTTACTCGATGTTTGCAATAACAAAATATTCTTCAAAAACCATGAAGGCAGTAGATGAAGACATTGTTTTATACACGAGGAATTCTGCGACTGTTCATGTCAAAGGAATTGGCAATGTAGAATTGAAATTTACTTATGGAAAAATTGTAACTTTAACTAATGTATTTTATGTACCATAAGTGAGGAAGAATCTAGTGTCGACTAGTCTGTTGAACAAGTTTAGCTTTAAACTTGTATTTGAGATTGATAAATTTGTGTTGTCCAAGGGTGTTATGTTTGTGGGAAAAGGTTATGCATGTGAGGGAATGTTCAAACTAAATGTACTTGTAATTTCAAATAAAAATGTTGTTTCTGCTTATATTGTTGAGTCCTCTTCATTTTTATGGCACCATAGATTGGGACATATTAATTTCAAAAAATTATATGATATGGTGAATTGGTATTATTGCCTTTCTTTAATAAAAGTGAAGAAAAATGCAATACATGCATGAAAACAAAAATTACAAGGAATCCCTTTCCTAAAGTTGAAAGAAATTCAAAATTACTTGTATTAATTCATTCTAATATATGTGATATGCATAGTATATCATCAATAGGAGGAAAGAAATATTTTATAACATTTATTGATGATTATAGCAAATTCTGCTATGTGTATCTGTTGCATTGAAAAGATGAAGCATTGGTAAAGTTTCAAGCATACAAGGATGATACCAAGTTGCATTGTGAGACCTTTATTAAATGTTTAAGGTCTGATAAAGGAGGAGAATATTATGATCCTAAGTTGTTTGAAACAATTGGAATAGTCCATGAGACTACAACTCCTTATACGCCACAACAAAATGGCATGGCAGAAAGGAAAAATCGAATTTTAACTGACATAGTTAATTCATTACTATCAAACTCAGGTTTGAGTAGTGGATTTTGGGGTGAAGCATTACTAATTGCATGCCACATTTTAAATCGAGTTCCACAAACAACAAATAAGGTCACTCTATATGAGCTTTGGAATAAGCGAAAACCAAATCTTAATTATTTAAGATTTTGGGGCTGTAGAGCAGTGGTTAAAGTGCCTAAACCTAAAAGGAAGAAACTAGGTGAATATCGAGTGGAGTGCATATTCATTAGATATGCGCAACACAGTAAGGCATATTGGTTTGTGGTGATTGAACCAAATGATTCTGTGTTAGTAAATTCTGTAATTGAATCCAGTGATGCAAATTTTGACGATAATAGATTTAAAAGTTTTCTCATTAAATCTCCTCTAGAAACCCAAATCAGGAATTCGGTCATGGAAAATGAAAATGACCAAGACATAGTAGAAGTATCTGAACTTCGAAGGAGCAAAAGAGCTCAAAAGGTTAAGTCCTTTGGTTATGATTTCATTACCTTATTAGTTAAAAATAGAGAATCAGTGATTAAACAAATTCCATATTGTTTTAATACAGAAGCTGATCCTCAAACATTTGAGGACTCAATGAAAGATCGAGATGCAACTTTCTGAAAAGAGGCATTAAATGATGAGATGGATTCATTAATGTCAAATAATACTTGGGAGTTAGTTGATCTACCTCCTGGATGTAACCTATTAAATGCAAACTTCTTTTTAAAAGGAAAAGAAGAGTTGATGGATTTGTTGAAAGACACAAAGTCAGGTTGGTTGCCAAGGGTTTTACCCAAAAACATGGACTAGACTATTTTGATACCTATGCACCTGTAGCTAGTATTGCTACAATCAGATTGCTCATAGCAATTGCAGCTATATACAAGCTGGTCATCCACCAAATGGATGTAAAAATTATGTTCTTAAATACAGAATTGGATGAGGAAATATATATGGAACAACCTAAAGGGTTTGTTATGCCTGGTCAAGAAAAGAAAGTGTGTAAACTTCAAAAATCTTTATATGGATTGAAGCAAGCTCCGAAGCAATGATACAAAAAATTTGACCAGGTGATACTTGCGTATGGATTCAATATAAATGAATCATACAAGTGTGTATATGCCAAATTTGATGGAAAAGGAAATGGTGTCATTATTTGTCTCTGTGGATGACATGTTAATTTTTGGAATTGACTTATCAAGTTCAGTTGACTAAAAGAATTTTGTCTAGTGAATTTGACATGAAAGGCATGGGGCAAACAAATGTCATTCTTGGAATTCAAATTGTTAGAGATGATGAGAGTATTACTCTTAATCAGTCTCATTATATAGAGAAAGTTCTCAAAAGATTCAATCATACTGATTGTGCCCCAGTATCTACCCCGTTTGATCCAAGTGTAAAGCTAGTCAAGAACACTGGATTTCACAATTGGAGTATTATAAATTAATTGGGTGTTTGATGTATGCAATGACATGTACTAGGCCGGATATTACATCGACAATAGGCAAGTTGAGTAGATTCACAAGTAACCCAAGTGAATTTCATTGGTTTGCAATTCGAAGAGTTTTAAAATATTTAAAGAAAACTATCAACTATGGCTTATGCTATAATGGATATCCTTCGATTTTAGAAGGGTTCTCATATGCAAGTTGGATTGTGAAAGATCAAGATCATGCTTCTACAAGTGGATGAATCTTCACACTTACTGGTGGTGCAATCTCATGGGCTTCAAGGAAGCATACTGTAATTGCCAGTTCCATTATCGAATCAGAGTTTATTGCATTAGCCTTAGTATTAAAAGAAGGTGAATGATTACGTGAAATACTACATCAGATACCACTGTGGCCTAAACCAATAGCTCATATTTCTATTCATTGCGATAATCAGGCAACATTAGCACAAGCTTAATTATAACCATGTTTACAATGGTAAATCCAGACACATTGGATTGAGACACAGTTGTGTTAGAGAATTAATAACCAATGGAGTTATTACAATTGACTATGTGAAATCTAGTCAAAACTTGGAAAAACCTTTCACTAAAGGATTACCAATAGACTTGGTGGATAAAACATCAAGAGGGATGAGACTCAAGCCCATGACTGAAAATCATCAATGATGGAAACTCAACTTAATGCTTAGCATTATGCTAAGTCTTGAGTTCAATGCAGTTAAAGTATGTCATCAGAATGATTGTAAGCACTACAATTAATTAATTTTCATCCCAAGGTTCTTAGTGTTTTGTATCCACTTGTCAAGTGAGGAGATTGAGCTAATCTCTTAATGGTTTTCTAAAGGTACTAAAATTGTGGAGGTGCTAGAATGGAGACCACCTATGTGAATGTGAAGTATGGCCGCTTCATGGAGTTAAAGGGCTTGACTCCAAAACATTTATGAAAGATACAGGACACAAGGGCTATGTTGAATGTGTCAGATATTCAAAGCAAGTTATTGATGTAAGTTGTATGTATAAATTGTTTATGCTACATATCAAATAGAATTTTGGTTCAAAGATTTTCTACCATGTAATTCTAATATGATGTAATGAACATTTTACAATTTAATGATTCAAATCGCAAGATACCATTACTTATGCATACAATGTTTGAGTTGTTCTTGGATAACTAATTTGTACTTAACATATTGAAAACGACGGAAGATTGTTAAATATTTTCAAATATTAGTAGTTCCATGTGCCATGTCAACAAACTCAGTTATTTGGTTTTTTTGGAGATTGTTAATCAATTTTTTTGGAATTTTAAATTATTTTAAAAGTTCTGAATGTTTTATTTTAATGTTGAAAATTTTCAAAAATGGTTCCTTTTATTTTTAAATAAAAAATTTATTTTTGAGAGAACAACAAAACAACAAATATATCAGAAAACTTGACAGATTGTTTTTCATTCCTAAAAGTGTGCAAAACAAGAACTTCATTATATCTTGAAAAAAATTTATGTACTCCTGTTAAGTAGATGACAAATACTTTTTCAGGAAAGTGACACTGATACACGCTTTGAAATCATCTAGATCTTTTTACTATAGCAAACATAAATGTATATATAAAAAAATATGACATTTTATTCATAAATTAATAGTCCACACTACCACAAATCCACTCTAAAATATAGTCCAACTTAGAGCACATATTTGAAAGCAATATAATTTGAAAATAGTTAACCAAGTGATATTGTTGGGGTAGTTGTTTCTGGAAAATACATAGTGATGGAAAGTTGTTCATGATTGAAACAGAACTTTGCCATGTTCAATGTTCATATGGGTGATCTGGATCTCCTGAGGAAGAAGATGGTACTTGACACCATGCATCTCAAAGATCCTCTTCAGTTCCAAGAGAAGCTCAGTAATCCTAACGTTTCTCTCACCATAGTTCTGATGGTTGATAGTATGTTGAACACATAAGGCAAACTTCAGCTTGTCCATATTTTCAATTCCTTTTGCTATCAAACTGTGCTTTGGATTCCAATACTTGGGCTTGCTCTCAATGTACCTAAACTCATAATCACTCATGTCAAATGTCAACAAAATGAAAAGGTAGGAATAAATTAATTTGCAACTTTATGGTGAAGTGTGTGAAAAGAAGTTACATTTGTATTGATTTCTTGAGGGCAAGGATGATCTCCATGGAAGTTGAAACATCGATGGTGAAATCAACTGCATCCCCCATCTCTGGACTCCTGTAGAAGTTGCTTATTGGCTTAGAGAGCAAAACTGCGTTAGGGTAATATATTTTCTCATTGTCATATCGAAGAAACACTGTTGTCAAGATATTCATCTCTTCCACGATCATCTGTGAGTTGAGATGCAAATGAAGTAAATTTGTTTACGTATATATCAGAAAAGAAGTGTTGAGCAGAAAGTGGTGTGAAATTACATGAACTCCATCAATGACGCATCGGTCTCCAATGTCAAAAGGGTGCATGACAAAGACAAAGATTATGGCTTCCAAAACAGTCTTGCAGGTACCTTGGAAGGCAACACCTATCAAAACTGTTTGTGTGATGCAGAATAATATTATCTTGATTGTGGCCACCTCCATCACCAAAAGCATCACAATGATTATTATCACACTAACAATTGCACTTGCTATTTTGTGAAGCTGTTGCACTGCTGTTTTCGTATCATTCAGTGATTGTGCTAGGGCTTTTCGTTCATAATATGCTCGAATCTGCTCAAATAAATCACTTTTTTTTTATACTAATAAAAATATCCACACACATAGTTTTTCTTACAATTTATATGGAAATTAATAATGCACTTTTTGTTTTTGAATAGCTCAATTTAGAATGAAAATCTTTTAATTTTTCATTGACTTGCTAACTTTAGTGTTCCATTGAATTCTCCGTTAAATAATTCTCATACATTTTAGGTTATTAAAACATGCTAATTTTTCTTTACATTATTTGCTTTAAAAAGTTAAATAATTTCTAAAATTTTTAATTCTTATTATATGCAACAAAATAATTATATTACAATGAACGAGAATAAATTTAAATAATATTTTAGCATTTGAAAATATGTTTTTTGTTAAATATAATTTAGATCTCGGAATATTTTAAAATTTTAATTTATGGTTAACCCTTTTTATCTTTAGTATGTTTTTATTAATATCATATTTAATAAATAATTAGCAAATGATATTTAAATTAATTTTTAATGTATAGAACGTATGTGTATTTTGTTATCATCAAAATAAATAAATTAAATTTATTTTACACAACATTTTTTATGTTCATAAGTCATTGTATGAAAAATTAAATCTATTAAAAGAACATTCTTAAATATATTAAAATAGTTTATTTATAAAATAACATTTAGTTTAAAAGGATTTTATAACTAAAAGAAATAAAAATTACCAAGAAATCTTCTATTTTATTTTAAAGTTCTCATCTTAAACTTCTCAAATTTAAAAATATTTTTTTATTAAAAAGGAAAAAAATTAGCCAAACATCTACTAATTTATTTTATAGTAAAAACTTACCACCCAATTTCTGAACGAAGACCTGCTGATCTGTCCTGTCTCAAGAGCACCTTCAAAGAGTGGGAATATGGTATGTATCTCAACCCTCTTCAAAAATCTCATCAGATCTTCCTCTTCAATATACCTTCAACAATTTGCAAATTACCATATTTTAATTCACTGTTAATATGCTATTTTACATGTACTTGGTGCTAATTAAATATTTTCATATGTTAATTGCTTATTCAATGATTGTGCAAGAAAAAAAAAAGTCAACTACCAGCAGAGTGATTTGTGTCAATTAGTTGACTGAAAATACAAGATAATGGAGGTAATTACCAAAATATTTTATTATATCTCACTTTATAGTTTATTCTTCATGTTGTAGACAATGTGGATAATTGCTTTTACACTGCATTTGTATCTGATATATTAGAGATTAAGGAAGAAACACTGTCTCAGTTAAAGTGAGACAAAACACGGAAAAACATAATTGTTAATTACGTTTTTACGTATTTGCCATTCTTTTCTTGTGTATTGCGCACAAGAAATATTTAATTGTTGCTGAAGAAAAAGTCACATAATCATTACCTTGTAGGTATAATTGATTATAAACTTTTTTGTCCACCACAACTTCATAATGATGATGGTGGTCATCGATTATGTGAGCATCATATACCTGATGCATTCCTTGATTGCGTTTGTGTGTGAAGTATTGGGTCCTCTCCATGAATTTTTTTGGTTTCATTACATTATATAATAAAATAATAATTAATAATAATGAAAATAAATTTGTAAAATAATAATAGTAATAATAAAAAAATTATAAATAATAATCAAATATTAAAATAATAATAACAACAAAATTTAAAAAATTAATAATCAAAATAAATTCATAAAGTAATAATACACATATATATAAATAATAAAATGTTAAAATCATAATAAAATAATAACAAAATTAAAAATAACGATAATAATTAAAAAATAAATTCATAAAATAATAATAATATAAATAAGAATAATATTAGGTATATCAATTTATAACTATTTAAATTTATTATATTAATCAAATCTTTTAATTTTTTTTCTTTTTCCCTTCGTTCAAATTAATTTCCTAATCTATTTAACCTCATTTTTTAGTTACTCTTTTTTTTTCCTTTTATTTTGTTTCCCACAATCTTAGTTCTTAATCCAATCGTACCTTCGGATAAGAATGGACCACCCAAGCTATCGAAAACACCTGGTGTTGGTGGGACAATACATCAATAGTGCTTTGCTTGCGCACTAAATTTAGAATATTGCAACAATGGAAGATCCTAACAGAAGCTTCTTGTTGGCTATCTGCAAAATAGTGGTTCTGACACACCACTATTGTGCAGAGAGACTGGGGTAGAGGGAAAATAATAAGTTTTTTTTTTTCAAGTATAGGAAACTTGGTAATTAGTATTCATGGAAGTGAGACCTCAGGCTTTGGACCATCTTAACAAAAGGATCAAATTTAATTAGTAACATTAAAAGTGTTACTTTTACATTACTCTTTACTTAGATACATTATTATTATTTTACTATAATACATTCCACAATGAAAAGCTACGTGTGAAAAGGTAAATGTATGTTGCCAAAATAAACCTTAATTTTTAAGAAAGAATGACAAGAACACCACTAAAATATTTTTTTATTAGAATTAAAATAAATATAAGAAATGAAAATTGTCAAGGTAGAGGCGTAAGAGGGGAAAAAAAATGAAAAAGTTACTGTTTAAACGGAGATAAATAAAACTAGATCTTTTCCTTCAAACAAACAAAATACAAGAAATTTACTATTCCCATCTTAAATTTATTTAACAAAAGACAAGAAATTTACTATCCCCATCTTATATTTATTTCAGCGTTTCCTTCTTCTTATAAAGAAATGTGTGGTAGAGTTAAAATATTTTTAGAAATAATTAATATTTATCCAACAAATTATACAATCAGAAGAGGGAAAAGAATGAGAAATCTGAAACTTAATAAAGTATATAAATTGTTATGTGAATTATATATAAAATATTTTAACTTGGTTTTATTTTAAATATATATTTTTGGATAAACTGGAACTAACTGAATTAAATATAGGTTTGTGATACTTTGATATCATTGTGTATTTTATATATCCATATAACACTTATATATATTATTATTTTATTAATGTATAATAGTTTATTAATGAAAATAGGTGCCAAATGAAAGTATACTAGGAAGAGTAGTGTGAAACTAACTTTTGCCCATAAATATATATATTGAGTTAGGTGGGTGGGATTAGCGTATTTGGAAAAGAAGTAAATTTGAGAAAAAAAAAAATAAAGATTGAGTGAGTGTATTTTTCTGTTGCGGCATGACGAAGCATTGCCACTGAGCACAAATTGCGGAAAGTGGTGGATCAAAGAAGCACTGAATGGACCACTCACACTGAGTACGAAATGAACCACCAAAATGGCTCTGCTCGCAATACCACACACCTTTGTTCTACTATATTTTAAGACCTCATAATATGGACCACACAAACCAACACGGGACCAAACCCACAATATACAGTGTTATGGCACCTGGGTCCGAACGTGCACTCGCAAGGGTTAAGTGATCACACCCTTTTCCACAGACCTAGAAAAGCATAAAACTATAAAAGTACCTTAGTCATTGTCCACTTTTAGTGGCTTCAGAAATTTTGTGTCATCCACACACCTAGGTTTCTTATTTTAGGTCATTTTAAACGTAGGAAACATTGTTAACAAACTTAGTTATGTATGATCTTGTGAATAGTTAGACATGTAAGTGAAAATCTCATTTCAACACTCAATCTTTTCTGTTTCATGTTAATCCTAAAAAAGCACTACCTAAGATTTGTAAAAGAAAAAAAACTGTGTGATAAATAGAATTCAAAACCTAAATTAATAAAATAATCATAATTTCAAGAAGGGAAAGAACACACAAACAAAAAAAAATGCACTTACTTGGCACCAGGTTTGGCAACATTGTTGAAAATCCTCTGAGCACAGTTTCTAGCTTCCCACTCACTACTAATCTCAGACTCAGCGTTGCCAAAATCATCCACAGTCCTGGAAATGGTAGACAAGCCCGAAGATCTGACATAGTTAACAAGTCTCTTCACACTCCAAGCAGACGCAGGGCTCTCCATGCTCAGCTCTCTCAGTTTCTCCATGTCGATCTTCCTCGACCCAAATCTCTTGGACTTGTACAAGTTCTTAGCCTCCTTCATCTTCAACCTCGTAGGCATCGACTTCGACGCCGTCAGGTGGTGCTGCCGCAGTATCTCCTCCGCGTCTTCCAACGGTGGACTCGACAATGTATCCAAAATGTAGTGGTGGAAAACACTCTCCTTCATTCTGTCAAAGTACGTAGTCACATGGAACGAAGATGCCAGCATCTTCACCAGCACGATCTTCACCAGCCAAATGGTTGCGCCCACCAAAACTGCCACCAAGGCCTGAAACATCTTGTTCAGAAACTTGTGGTTCTTCTTCTGGACATCGTCGAATACCAAGCTCCAATACGAGATTAACACCAGGCCTAACCACAAACAGTTTCTTATGCTCTTTCTTAGTCCGTATATGAAGTACAACACCTTATCCCTTAACATGAAGTTTCGTTCCAGGAAGAAAACTATGACACCAACTAGCCACCCTGTTTGGATAAATTTGCATGGTCAAACATAATAACCATCATCAATCAATTTCTACATAATGGAACAAACTTTTTCGAAAACCCTAAAGTCAATATATTTGTAATTACCTGAAACGAGACGACCACTGAATGTAACCATTACCATCACGCACCACCTCCAAATCTCCAATCCGAGCACGTGCATGTTGGTTATGGAAGATATGGTCAAAGAACACACCAAGCATGCCAATATATTGAGAAACAGAAGCCACTCCACCATGAGCCTCCACTTGATTTTGAGCTTCCTCTTTTGGTGCAACTTTGTGTTATGCTCTGAGCCATCCTCTTCCGTGTCTTCCTTGTCCCATTTCCAGTCATCTTCGTCCTCGTCCTCGTCATTGGAAGTGAGCTTATAGGTGGGTTGGATAATGTCACCTTCTTCAGAGGTTGTTATTTTGTTGCGAGGAACATAGTTGTACTCTTGGATTCGGGATTTGGGTTTAGAGAAGCTGAGACGGTTGAGAGTTCTGACCTTTAAGGGTTGTCTGGGTTTCTCTTGATGATTTTCGGCTTCCACGGATGGTGGTTTAGGATTATGTTGGTCGATGAAGAGAACAACTTGGTCTGAAGCCCTTGATTTCTCCATTTAGAAGACTATAGGAGTAAGTAGTGGCCAAAACTCTCTTGTTCAAGTGGATATGGGAGAGAGACTCAAATCCAAACTTATAAACAAGCTTACTCACTCATCTTATCATAGGATAGAATATGTTTTTTTTTTTTATATATAAATGCAATTTTTCAAATTTATTTTAATAAATTCCATCATCAATGTTATGGATAAAATTTCATACTTTCGTTTTTTTTTTTTTTTTTTATATCATGACAGTCGAATACAAGGTCTCTTTCACATTGTGTGAGGAAATAAACACCGTAGGGAAAGAGTCGATGAAAGTTATAAAATGGCATGTGCTCTAATATCATTGTTAGTATTTTAAGAGATATAGATATGGAAGATGCCACATCAATAAGTGATCAACAAGCACCACATAAAATATTAAAATACCTTTAACCTAAAATTTAAAGTGTTTGTAAGTCTTTTTATATTGCTCAATTTCTTTATTTTTATTTCATGTACTACTAAAACTCACACTTACAACCTTAACAAATTTTTTTAGTAATTTAAAAAATATCTAAAAAATAGTTCAAAACGTCTATTCCGTAGAAGATGAGAAGAGAAAAAAAAAATAGAAAGATAAAACACCCATAGAAAAGAAGGAAAGAGATAGGAAAAATATATATTAGATTTATAAGAATTGAATTTGTGAACGCTAGCTTGAAACTTAGTAAGTGACTATGGAGGATTCCCGTTTTCTAGCACGACAACGTGTGCGCACTGCGCATGTAAGCACTTTCTTGAAATGCAACTTGCCTAAATTCTTAGCTATGTTGCCAAAGTCAACTTGCAAACATTTGTGATGATGATTATGTGACAAAAAGAAGGAAAACGTCTATGATGGTTTGGGCACGTGGTTATTTTGGAGTAAATATCTGATGAAATAAATTTTTAGTATTTCTAAAATTCATTTTCTAATGAAATTAATATCTTTAACTTTTTACAATTTTATATATTTGAAATGTAAGTTTTATTGTTCTTGAATTATTTATGATAAGATGTAATTAATTTAGTTAGAGATATTTCTAAATATACTAATATACATATTTAAAATTAGCTAAATCTTTCAGAAATTCGAAGTCAAACATTACAAAATTTCTTTCTAATAATAAAAATTGTTATAGAAAAAGCTTCATACAATTGTTTCTATTATTACTCTAATAAAATTATTGACTAAAGCAAACTTTTGTAATGTAATGATTGTAATTTCCTCATTATAAAAAACTTTTATTTCAATTAATTTTTATTTATATTTTTCTTTCTATTATATCATGTATGATTGTATTTCCTCTCTTCTCTATCAACTGTGCAGTTAAAACATACTCAAATATTCGTTCTTTATTTTATATTCTTGAAGTTCTTACACGGGAATTTCGTTGACAAAGTAAATTGTTAAAATATTCATTATTGTTGAGGGAAGTGTTTTCAAAACTTACAGCATTCAATTTACTTGGACTTAGGATTGTAATAAACTCTTTTGAACTCAATTTCATAATTTTATTAGTATATTAGAAGAACTTCTTTTTAATTATTTTATTCACTAAACTTATGACACAATTTCTTAATAACTTATGATTTAATTAAGTTATTCATTCAAGAGGTATTTATATATAAGAGGATCTTACTTAATAAAACTATTAATTTTTAATGATAAAATATATAAAAATTGTGTAAAAAAGATGTGTATGAGTTAGTAGCATTGTGAAGCTCATAATGCGTGGATAGTGAAGGGTGGTCATGCGCATGAAAAGAACGTCATGATGAAATGAAATACCCTTTCTTTTTTTGTTTGAAAAATGAAACACCCTTGCTTTCCATCATATGGCAAGCATTAAAAATGCATCTATATATATATATATATATATATATATATATATATATATAATATTATGATATCGACCTCCAAAGAAACAGCTGTACGAGGTCGGAGAAGTGCCCCACCATCGACAGTTTATTTAAGGTTTAAGCACATCAATTATGGTTAAAAAAAGTATACAATTTTAACAAATAATATTAAATATTAAGCCAATATAGCAACATGATGACGCTAGAAAAAGGAACGTGTTCCATCTTTATATCAAGGAAGTGTTGGCTAACGGTACAAGATCATCAAAACACCCTCGTGGATATCCATTAAGGTATAAAGTATTTGCAAATCAAAGATACTCTACACTAGTGAAAAATAAACTTTAATATGAAGATATTATCTCAATTAAAAGTAACCGTTATAAAATAAAATATGGTAGTAATTTTATAATAATAACTACACTTTTTTTTTTATCTAAATCAATCAAGGAAATAAAGTAGAAATTACATACTTACCACAAGTAATTAATATAAAATGTCATATGAGACATATAATACATCAAATCTTTTAATAAGTCCGATGTAATAATTTTATTTTAAGTTTTTATACTAGTTATTTTTTATAACCAATCTAATATGTCATTCTTCTTCATAGTGTCATAGTAGTTGTAAAGCAAATTCTTTTTCGCATTATTGTGAGCCTTCTATTATTTGTGTTATTATAAATTCGCATTGTTGTAAGTTATATCTCTATGCAAATTATCCTTATCATTGTCAGTTCGTCGTTTGCAGCAAACTAGTTTCCAGAACAAGCTTTCACGTCACTGTGAAATGTATCACAAGTTGTTGCTGCCCTCTAGGCAACTTGCATCAGATTATTACATTTCTTTTTGCATGTATTTATATATTTTATAAAAAAATATTATTTTTTCTAAAAGAAGAAATTGATAGGTAATGTCTTAAATTTGTCAGGATGTTATTAGTGGATTACATACATATAAAATACATATGTAAATGGAGTGTAAATACATTTACATATGAAATTTTTTCGTTGGTCGTTTTTTTTTTTCAGAATGGTGTAATTCAGTTATGAAAAAAATTTAAATACTCAGTGCCAATTTAGTGTCATTTAACAAGAAAAAATTGTGCCATAGTGGCAAGATATATATACAACAAATTAATGGTGTCACTGGAGATTAAATGGTGTTAATTAAAATTGTGCCAAGGTGGAACAATTTATGTGTAATGTTTTTGAACTGAAATCGTGCTGATGTGGCACAATTTCAGTTCAAAAAATTTACATAGAAATTGTGTCAATTTGGCACAATTTTAGTTGATAAAAAATATAGTGACATTGTGTGATAGTGACACGATTTTAGTTATAATTTTATTATGCATTATTTTTGGAGTACCCTCTGATGTTGCAAACCATTTTTGTGACAACTAACATTTATTTTTTTTTACTGATTCTCCCAGTAGTATTGAATATGTTTGTAAATCTTCCATAACATGCACCTGAAACAGATCCATCATTATAAGGTAGAATAGTATAGTGTAAAGTTTGTTGCGACAATGTTGCATAAAATGGCCTGCTCCATCATTATTGTAGTCATAGTCATGAAGACGACAACATGGATGTAGCCTTATGTCGATATTTGAAAATAGTAGTATTTTTTACCTATTTCTCAATTAAACTACAATTTTTTTTTACTTTTTTTAAAAATAAACATCCCAAAAGTTATTTAAAAATTTAATATGAATGAAACAAAAATTGAAAATTGATCTCTTTCCATTGAACACTATTTTATTATTAAATTGTATAAAATTAGAAAAAAAAGATAAAAAGTATTATCCTATTTTTTTAGATGATTGATTATAATTAAATATATGTTGTATATAATCTTACACTTGTGAATGATTTGAAGAGTTTGTTTTAGAGAATCTATTTGCAGGTTGCGTTATAAACATAGAATCAATGTTATTAAATGAAAAATAAAGTTAATAACACTATAAAAAAATAACGAAGTGAAATATTGGATATTGTGAAAAAGGAAGAAGGAAAAAAATTATTTAGCAATTTAAGTTGGTTGTTGTGAGTTTCATGGATACCTCATGAATTTATTAAAATTGATTATCAAAAAAGTTTGAACTGATCGTGTTTGAGTTATTAGAAAATTTAAGAATGAAAATGCTTAGTCAGATCCATGAATTGATAAATTAAAAGTGAAAATGCTTTTTTACATATTAAAATTAATTTATACACTAATTAATTAATTAATTAAAATAGTAATTAATAAAAAAGTACAATATAAGAGTTCACTAAGATGATAACAAAGCGTAATAAATTATTTATGAGACAACGTGCCACAATAAGGTCTTCTTCTTTGTCTCCTAGGTCTCGTATGGTGCGATGGGGTGGTACTAGATGAGGGTCATCATCTTCGTTGTCCTTATTATCGTCATCATCATCGTTGTACGATGGCACGGGCGTAGGCATTGTGGGCCGATAATATTGTGAGGATGATGATGGATGGAATGCAGATGGTGGAGTGAATGACGACGTTCCAAATATATTTGCCTGAGGTGAAAAAATGGGCATTTGCAATGAAAATATGTTAAATGCAGATGGAACTTGGTTTATTAAAGATTGGAATGACATTTGCTGATGATGATCAATGTATGTGGGTGGTGGAGGTGGAGGAACACCATAATGACTTGGTTGACCAAATGTGTGAGCAGAAAATTGTTGTCGGAAAGAAGAAGAGCCAACATGTTGATGTGGAGGTTGATGCTTGGTATGTTGTGGCGTGTCATACTGTAAGGAAAAAAATTAGTGAAGTGAAAAAACACAATGAAAAGAAAAGGTATGTCAACTTACATCATCCTCGGGTGCATCTTGTTGAGGTGAAAGGTACCGGATAGTGTGGCTAATATACCACTGCATGTACGGCATGTCGTCACACAAATGGCAAGAAAATACCTCCTGTGGTGTTAAGTTTTCCAGTGTTCGCCTGATAATAGCTACGGTACTATTTGGTCAATGTTGTCTTTGTAATGTTGCTCGTGACCACGTATAAAAAATCAAACACAATTTTTAAGGTTTTAGGGTAATGTTTACAATAATAAAAGAGAAGGTTGAGATGAATTGATTATGTACGATGAGTGTTACCTTTTAGCAAGTGGATAACCAACCCCAACAGCAATTTCTTCTACGGGTAAGGAGGGGAACGATGGGGATAAATATTTAATTTGGTCCCAAGCCAAACATTGAAGCAGAAGCATACATCCACCGATATTTTCTTGGTTGTAGTCAACCTCGTGGTCTAGAGCATGATATAGAGATGCCAAAATAGCTAAACCCTAACTAAAATTAGAGACATTGTTTAGATCAACCAATAACAATAAATACATTAGATGCACTCTACTGGTTGATGTGTCTGGCAACAACATACTTCCAATTAAGGATAGAATATGTGTTCGAGCGTATTGAGCTACAACATCATTTGTTGCATCCTCTGGAAGTTGCTAGAAAGTGTTATTCAACCACGACAACTTGATGGTATTTCCTAATACCACATTTTCTGGAGGTGCGACACCGAGGAGGGATTGGCAGGCAGAGACCAACTCACCACTCGTGACTCGACTAACAGCTTCCCCATCAATTGGTAGACCCAATTCTAAGGCCACATCCTCCAATGTGATAGTAGTTTCCTCAAGCGGAAGATAGAAAGTGTGGGTCTCAAATCTCCACCTCTCGACTAGTGTTGTTACTAGATGATTTATCAAAATATCGATGAATGATAGTAGGTGTCTAAAACCCGCTATATCCATCATTGCTTTAACACGTGGATCAATCAAGTCTGGATGCTTAGTCACCCAGATTGCATGTCTTTGAGGATGTATGAGTCGTTCATTTCCTTCAAATAAAGCCTTCATGACATGTTTATTTTGTAGGCGCAAGAGTAACATGTCTAATGGAAGTCTACTACGATATGCCATTGTAATTAATCTAAAAAATATGTATAATTAGTACTAAATTTGAAATAAAAAATTAAACAATATTAAGCTAAAATAATTAATAAAATTATAAAATAAATCATAAAATTAAACAATAGGAAGGAATGAATATTTCATAAATATAGCCAAGCAAGTGGCTTTGGAGAGTGTGCCAAATTGGGTGAACATGTTTAAAGTTCTAATATTTTATTTCCCTTTTGTTTTTGCCAACGTGCAAGTTTAGGTTTTCATCCTACTTTAGGGTAAAAGTTTTCATTTTCTTAGTCATCAATTGGTAACTTTTTTAACTACAGGATAATGTATACAAACAACCATGAAAACGTATTTAATACTTTGGTAAGCTTCTTCCCTTATCATGAATGAAACAATTAATACCTACAACAATAATGTACTTCACATACTCACTTTGCAATGGAAATCGTTTTTATGAGGAATGAATAAACCATGGAAGGTGAAAATGCAATATTTAAATGCTAAATTTTGAATTAAGTATCTACAAAATAATTAATTTCTTAAATACAATATTTAAATGCTAAATTTTGAATAGTGGAATCTGAAATTTAAAATATTAAAGACAAAAATTAAAATAATTAATACCTAAATGATAAAATAATAAAAAGTATAATTTCAAATGAAAGCATTTTAACATTGTCGTTATGGTGTGGTGTTCAGTTTCCCCTGCACGTTAATAAATGCATCCAAATAGAGATTTGAAACGCAGGTATGAAACCCTAAACTGTTGAACCAACTCTACCACAACTCTCAACCCACGAACTAAATTTAATATAATTCAGTCCTAAATTAATTTGATTAAAGACTAAATATAAAATAATTAATTTCTTAAATACAATATTTAAATGCTAAATTTTGAATAACGGAATATGAAATTTAAAAAATTAAAGAAAAAAATTAAAATAATTAATACCTAAATGATAAAATAATTAAAAGTATAATTTCATATGAAAACATTTTAACATTGTAGGTGTGGTGTTCAATTTCCCTTGCACGTTAATAAATGCATCCAAATGGAGATTTGAAACGCAGGTATGAAACCCTAAACTGATGAACCAACTCCACCACAGCTCCCAACCCACGAACTAAATTTAATATAATTCAATCCTAAATTAATTTAATTAAAGACTAAATATAAAATAATTAATTTCTTAATTACAGTAATCAAAGACTAAATTTCAAAATAAATGATTTTCCATATCACAACAACCACTTTGTCGTTTGCTCTCTATGCACTACCACCATGGATAGCGGTTTCTACCTATAATTTTTTATTGTCTAGTCAAACCAAACAACATTACATTCCTCACCATGTATCACTCACTTCACACTCACTTCACTATTTATAATTTCTCAAACAAATAATTGACAGAAACTAAAAATAATACAAAACCAGCACACTCATAGAAGGGGTACAAACTTACAGGTTTAGATGAGATGATGTAACAATCAAAGTACCTTGCTTTGATATGGTTTAGGTATAATCTATGGCTGAAATAAACTGTGGTTGAGTAACTCTGCACCAACACTGCTTTCACATTCACTCAGTGCTGCACAATGAAAGAAAGGGAGAAATGAAAAGTCCTGCACAATGAAAGAAGGAGAAAAGCAAACAGCTATGGTTGTTCGTAGGGGTTTACCTTCTCATTCACTGTAAATGTGTGGCTTTATACACACCATTGAGTGAATCCTGTTCATACTCGTGAATTCCTAAAGTAAATATTATTCATCGGGCACGCTTCTGTGTAATATTGCAATCGCATATACATCCTAAACAAATAAAAGTCCAAAAAGCATTCAACTCTCATATATTCTGCAAGTTTGAACCAAGACTGTGCATGGGCAGCAAATTTCAAAACTTGGGAATTATTTTCACCAATAAAGAAATCAGGGCAAGGTCACATGATTTCTGTGTGGAAAGAAACATCAGAAATCGGGGCAAGGTCACGCGATTTCTTTATTGCTGAAAATGAGTCCCATCTTTCATGCACGGGAAGTCCAGACTGACTACATATGTGAGAGTGAATGCATATGTGAGAGTGAACATGAAAAGCTTGATGCAGAGTAGATACCTAAGCGCATAAAAGCACAGTAAATATTCTAACCTACACTTTGAAATTTGTAAGAATGAGTGTAGTCCATCAATTATAGCATTTTGAAAATTTCCAAAATCAGACACCACATGTGTATTATGCATTGAAATTGAATATATATGTTTCGTCGTGCCTTGCATTGAACAATTCAGACTCTTCTCTTTCAAAGTCAATTTGTATCAAAATTTTCCTTTAACCTTCTTCGAAACCAAAATCTTTTACATGGATTCCTGAAATGTTGGAAGTAGTTCTTATGTAATATCGGATGAGCCATTTATTCCAAATATCGTCGATGATATAAGTGATGACGATGACTATGAAGAATCAGATGAACCCTCTCTACCCAATTCTTCTTCACAGCAATCTCATTCATTCAGTCGAGCAATACAAAACATTCAGTTTAATCTAGAAGAGCGCATGTGTTTTCAAAGTAAAGATGCTATTGTCAGTCCAATCAAACAATATCATATTGACCAAGGATTTAAGTTTGTGGTGATAGAGTCAAAGACAGACAAATATGTGGTGTCATGCATTAATTATGGCAATGATTGCCATTAGCGACTTAGAGCATCTTTCAGCAAAGTTTGCCAGCAATGGGAAATCAAAAAGATAGAAGCACCTCACACATGCTTGTCAACTACTCTTTCTCAAGATCACATTAATTTTGACTCTTCCAAAATTGCTGCCATTATCGTCAATTCAGTAAAGTCGAACCCCTTAATTTCGATAAAGAGTTTAGTGGCTGAAATAAAAAATTGGTACGGTTATTCTGTCTCCTATAAAAAAGCTTGGATTGCAAAACAAAAGGCACTTGCTATGAAATTCAGTGATTGGGAGGAGTCATATAACCATCTTCCCATATGGTTAGAAGCTGTCCAAGAAGTTGTTCAGGGGACGATTGTAGAATTTAAAGGACGTCCAAACGTTGTTGAAGGTGTTAAAAACCACTCCACTTACATCTTAGTGTGCGTCTTTTGGTATTTTAAACCTTCCATTGAAGGGTTCAAGTATTGCAAGCCTATTGTGCAAGTGGATGGCACATTTTTGACTGGAAAATATCACGAAACATTATTGACTGCCACTGCCTAATATGGAAATTGGAACATTTTTCCTCTGGCTTTCGCTATTGTTGAAGGCGAGACCAAGGAAGCACTAATTTGGTTTTTCCAATTACTGCGTCAGTACGTCACACCTCAGGAAAATGTTTCCCTTATAACTGACAGAGGAACAACAATTTTGTCTACATTGCAATTCGAACAAGTTGGATGGGAAGGAGATGGGTTGTCCTCAGTTTATTGTATCAGACATATTGCATCAAACTTCAACAAAATATTCTAGAACACTGAGTTGAAATGACAATTAATAAACATGTGTATTTTTTCTCATTACTATCATTCTCTCCGTTGAATATATATACGGTTATTTCGTGTTTGACAAATATGGTTTTTACATTGTCACATCTTACGAGATGAAACAACCAACCCTTATGGCTAAATTGTCTGTCATGTGATTTATCTTGGATAGATCAAAAACCGCTAGAAAAGTGGACTCATGCATATGATGGGGGTAAAAGGTTTGGTCACATGACAACAAATCTAGCCGAATGTATTAACTCTGTTCTAAAGGGTGCACGGTCACTTCCTATATGTGCTCTTGTGAAATCGACATTTGAATGAACAAAAGACTGGTTCGTGGAACGAGGCACAAAGGCGGAGTGCATGTTACGAGTAGGTCACTTGTATCCAGAAGACATAACCTCACTGCTACGCAAAAATGAACAACAATCATCTATGTGCATTGTGCAGCGCTATGATAGACCAAACTCAGAGTTTGATGTCCAGGAGATACCCACTCCCCAACTTCGCCACCGACCTATGTCATACAGAGTCAAATTAAATGAATGGTGGTGTGATTGTAGAGAGTTTCAAGCCCTCAATCTGCCTTGTCCACATGTTATAGCTATTTGTTCATTTTGTCATCTACAATTAGGCACATTTGTTTCTCCAGTATATAGCCTCAACAACATTTCAAAGGCTTATGAAATACAATTTCATCCAGTTCAGAACTAAGACTATTAGTCTCCTTACACCGGTCCAAATATGATATCTAACCCACACATGAGAAGAAGCAAATCTGGAAGACCGACTACAAACCATATCCATAATGAAATGGACAACCCAATCCCCAATAGGCCTAAAAAATGTTCGTATTGTAGAAACGAAGGTTACAATAGGAAAAATTGTCCCTATAGACAGTAATTTTTTAATGTAACATATGCTTTTATTTCAATTATGTACTTATCTTTTAATTTATCTAATTGTTATAAAATATCACCCTTTCACTTTCTACCACTTGGATATCATTAATGAGTAAAAAAACTTACTTCAGTTATAATTGATTATAAAATACCACCAACTACCTACTGGTGCAAAATGAAACTTAGTTCCATCATAAGTTCTATAAATTAGTTTATGCATAAAACAATTAAAATTTTTAAATAGTGGAGTCTTTCGCTTTCTTAATTCTTATTTTCCTTTCTTAAAAACATATATTTATGGTATGATTCCTATTCGTATGGTAAGCGCTTAATACCGAAGTTGCTTTGCCAATATTTACCCAATATTTCCAGTATCATCTTCATTCAATAATTATGACCTACTTTCTTAGAATTCCTTTAAAGAAAATTAACCTGTAAAGTAAAGTGATATAGGCTAGATTATATCATTTTATATTCTTATTAGTTGAAAGAATACACCTTGGGACGAAAGTGCGAGGTTTTGCAAGCATGATTTTCGCTTCGGCATTGACAAAATGGTGAAAGTGGTGAAAGGCATGAAAATGAAATTTAACTAAAATCGTGCCACCTTGGGATGATATTAGTGTATTTTTTTTATCAACTAAAGTCGTTTTAAATTGGCACAATTTCTGTGTAATTTTTTTTAAACTGAAATTGACACATCAGCACCATTTCAGTTCAAAAAAATTACACAGAAATCGTGCCACCTTGGCACGATTAATTAACACCATTTAATCCCCGTCCATGTGGCGCCATTTGATTTGTTGTACAAAAATCGTGCCATGGCACGATTTTTTCGTGTTAAATCGCGCCAAATCGGTACGATTTACCCATTTGTGGTATTTAAACTTTTTTTGCCCATTCTGGGAATTTTAGAACTGAATTGCACCATTCTGGAGAAAAAAACCTAAAAAATCTATGAATTACCTATGGATGTATTACACAGGAAAAAAATCCATATGTAATTAATGTGAAGAAAACTATTTTTAAATTAAAAAGAAATTTGTTAATTCATATGTAAATAATTCGTATTAAATTCATATGAAAATAATTAATATGCAAATTCGTATGTAAATCTATAGGTAAATATTCTGCATGTAAGTAATGTTTTAATAAAAATAAAATATTTTGTTTAGCATCTAAATTTGTTTGTACTCTAGTAACAGATAATCCAAGAATGAAGCTCCAAGAATATTAATTTAGCCAAGTTTTAACATAATCCAATATCAAATTATAGCAACAACGTATAAACCAAAATCAAGAGTTAACAACATACAATCTCAAATCAAGTGCTTATGACACATAGTTCAAAATGAAGCTCCAAAAATATATAATTCAAATCAAGTTCTAAAAACACATAATCTAAATCAAATGCTAACATAGTCCAAAAGTTCAAAATTAAAACTAAACGCCTAATAATTAAAGTAATCAGTATGTCCATGTTGGTCTTCGTCTTGGTTGTTTTGTTGTGGTCCCTGGTGTTATTAAGATTGGTGTTGTTCTTGTTGTTATTGAAATGTGGTTCATGCATCAAGTGGAAGGAAAGGGAGGACAATACTAACAAGTGATTATAATTGCTGACTTAGCCCTTCATTATCCTTGATATAATTCTAAACTTGTTGTTTTAGCGACAATCTCTTCTGAACCATAAGACTTAAACTTTAGTTATACGCGAGCAAAACAACAGTGTATGTATGGGTACAAACTGTAGATTTTGGTTGTAAATGTAGAACAGAGGACTGCGAAAGACAATCAAGATTTGGGTCACAAATGTATAAATGCTATAAGAATCCAAAGTGGTAAATTAGTGTTAGATAATCAAGGATCCTAGGTATTGTGAAACAAATAGAAGCCTATGTTTAATATGTATCTTGGTCACCTCATTCATGACAAATTAACAATAAAGTAGAAATGGTTAATATTTGTAAATTCATAGTAACAATTTCCATTTCAAACTCTAAGCACGAAACAAGAATACAATAAATTTATCTTAAACGAGATGACTTTAAAGTTTGATTACAAAAAAAAAAATTGGAAAAAGTAAATCTACAAGAAAATGCTCGAGGACATATTTTGACACTCATCGAAAGTCTAATGATGCCAGATACATTAGCTAGTCGAGTTCATCTGATGTATCTTTCGTTATTGACATACCTCAATAACGTCTCCAATTATAGTTTGGGTACAACTATATTGTCATGTTTATATCGTGCTCTAGACCATGAGATTGATTTCAACCAACAAAATATTGGAGGTTGCATGTTACTCTTGCAATCATGGGCATGGTATCGAATTACCTGTATTTTCCCCACTATTGAGATGTTAAGTGATGAAGACATTGAAGCAGGGCATGATTTTCCACTGGCTACAGGTTAATTTTTATGCCCTTTACAACGTATTATAAATTACATTTATATTTATTTCTTAATAAATTAATTATTCTTCACCATAGGTGGTCTCGTCCAGCACAAAGGATAAGCACACCTATATACGCGTTTCATCTTTTACAAAACACATTTGACCATGTGCAATCAAAGGAGGTCATTCCTAATTTTTGTTATTACATAATTGTACATATACATTTTTTGTCACACTCATAGTAACAACATATTTTTTTTCAGTTCTTATAGACTCTATTGTGTACATAACATCAAACATTTGATCACCATTTACGTCCTTGATGTCAGTTGTGCTATTGTCATCTCATTTGTTTTTCTACAGTTGAGTTTCATCAAGCAGATAGAGTCACGAGGTAGTTTAGATTACACCAACCTATTCTCTTCGACTCCTTAAACTTAGATGACGTTCATAAAGATGACATGCAGTAAGAATGGATAGATATTGGCTTCACTATCATCAAAAGTGGATCGCCATGTGAAATGAACGATAGACCCACCTAATTCAGGGATAGAAGTTTGGCATAAATGACCACTTGTGTGACACTACATCATATATGCAATGGTACATCGCACATACAATTATTAATCATAATTAACTAACCATATTGTTTGCCACAATATGACACATTCTCCTAGCCTCAACAAAGTCAACCCTAACCGCACTATCAACATATTGGATCATCTTCTAGTTCTCAACAATTTTAACCTAAAAAATGTTCCCAATTTTAATTTTCAACCACTTCCAATATTCGGATACATGGGTAACATAAACACCATGCTTGGTCCATCTTCATATCAACATGAAGTTCCTTCCACTTATAACATGTTCCCATCACACCCAAATTGGTTTCATACTCTACCACATAATATATTTAGAACAATCCAATACCATCCATAGATTGTTATCGACCAACAATGTCTTTCCAAACATCAAATAATGCAAGTGGATATACCGAACGATGAACACTTAGAAGGCCACGAAGACAATGTCGAAGGCCATAATGTGACACTAAATCTAACAAATAAATATTTTCTTTGTTCTTAACTTTTATTTTTGCTCGTCTTCTATTTTTACTTACAATGTGTATTGAACCATTAGACGTTCTTTTGTACATAAGTAGTGTATGTCATTTTTTTAAAATAACAAACACTCTACTTATGCTTTATCATTTGGTCATGCTTATGATTCATGCAATTCAACAAATAAAAACAACTTGTGCTCATTCAAATTTTTGTATAAACTAACTATATTTCAACTTTAACATTAGAAAATTGCTTAATCATCATGCAAACCCTCAACAAATTAATTACTTTTATCCCATCACAAAACAAAAAATTACGTCTCAACTTTCATTTCTCAAGGCAGTTTCGCATGGACAAGAAAAAAATAGCACAAAAAAATAAGTGCTTCAGCAAGACTTCCAAAGGCAAAAAATATTATAAAATGTGTTATGTAACACAACTTCTTCATAGGTGTAAAATAATTTGAAACCCGTCCTAATAAACACGACTTTAGCACAAACTATTTTTTTCTGAATTAACAAAAAACGTGTTTGTAAGCACGAGTTCAAAGCATTTACAAAAATAAAAATCAATGCTCATTCTTCTAAGCACGATTTTAGAATAAGCGAAAAAAATTGTGACTCGTACTTTCATGCGAGACTTCAAGTATGATAAACAAACAACTAAAGTCGTGCTTGAAAGCACGAGTTCTTCGTTGTAAAGTCGTACTTCCTAAGATGACATACCCATTCTTGTAATTTTTTTCAAAATTACCCATTTTTGTAATTTCTATGTAAAATTGTTCCATTTATGTAAAAAAAATCAAGAAAAAAGTGGTATTGAGAGAAGAGGACGACAAATGGATATGGATTGTAGGTCAAATTTTTCTATTCTAATTTACATAGCCTCACTTATGATTGTGAGGAAGAAAGACAAAGTTCCTAAAAATGTTAGCTTCTTTGTTTAGTGGTTGTTCAATAATAAACTGCCTACAAGGGCTAACTTAAAAAAAAATATATATGTAACTGGATAATAACTAAGTCTGTCATCTTTCTACCTAATATTGGTTGAAATAATTCAACAATTTCTCTTCTCAAGTCACATAACTCATTTAGTATATAATATGGTTATGCTTGGGTTAATATCATCATGACCCTTTCCAAACAACTATAATAACACTCATCATAAGTTGGGTGAGGGAAAATTATATAGAAAAAAAAGTGAAGATTATTATGATATGTTGGACTGTGGTGGATTAGCAGGGCAAGAAACAAGAGTATCTTAAAGGAAAACAACTTGATCTTGATGGAACCATACAATATGTTAAATTCTTAGGTTTGTTTTAGTTATATAGAATGGATACACATAAGTGCCAACAATTCATATAATGGTCCTTTTACCATGGATTATGTATTAAGAAGTGCATAGAGGTGCAATTTATATAAGGAATTACATGGAGTTTATAGAAACATTACAAGGTAGCAACAACATGTAACGATTTAGGAGGGCGATGAATGAACAACAGAAGTCAAAAATAGGAACTAGAGATAGGTGGTTGTTGTGAAATATAAACGAACAGCAGAAAAATAGAGAAAGTTTGTTCGCCCTAGATCGATCAACCAAAGGGTGAAAGAATACAATCAAAGAAAAGGACGAATAACCTCAAAAATAAAAGAGAATGATTTAAGAAAAAAGTTATAGGAAATGAACTTTTATTAGAGGACTTTTGCTTCTCCAATTGGCTTGTTACAAATGACAAGGGACTAGCCCTATTTATACTACTCAAGGGAGTATTTTAGATTCCTAATTAATTTGAAGATAATTCTAGACTCCTCCTACCTACCCTATTAATGTATAGAAAGCTCTAGATTATTGTAGATATAATAAAAAAATCAACTTTATTTTTAACACTCTCCTTAAAGTGATTTTTTGTTTTATATTAACTCGAGTTTTGGATGAAAAAACTCAAAGGAAGCCTTGGAAAGCAACTTTGTGAAAATGTCAGCAATATTTTCCTCACTTTGCACTTCTAATGCGTCGATGGTGCTGTTAAGAACCTTTTCTCTAATAAAGTGATGCTCGATCTCAATATGCTTGGTTCTTACGTGAAATATTAGATTATTTGTGAGCTTGAGAGAACTCTTATTATCTTCAAAATGTGTAGTTAGCTTAGTTATAGGATAATGTAGATCGTTGGCAAGTCTTTGGTGCCAAATGCATTCTTGAGCAACAAGTTTGCACTCTATCTCTGTAGTTGATAATAGAACTGAATTTTTGTTTCTTACTACACCAAGAAATACTTGTACTGCCACTAAGAAATACGTATCCTGAAGTGGATCTCTGATCATCCAAGTCTCCGCCAAAATTAGTACCTATGAAACTAACTAGAGAGGAGGCATCTTTCTTCTTGAAAAATAGCCATATATTAAGAGTTGAGTTGACATATTTCAAAATTCTTTTTGCTGCTTCTAAGTGAGGCTTTTCTCGGTGGCTACATAAACTTGCTAACCAAACCAACTGAAAACTAATGTCGGGTCTTGTGATAGTTAAATATAGAAGACTACCGACCAGAGCACGGTAAGGCTGGGGATTGGCCAAAAGTGATCATTCTTCACACATTAACCTTTTGTTTTGCCTCCAGTGGACTTGAGCACATTTTGCTTTGATTCACCCAAATCGATCAGCTAACTTCTTAGCATAAATTTCTTAGAAAGAAAGGTACTGATTGCCAAGTTTGTCACCTTTAAGCCAAGAAAGTGATGTACCTCCCTCAACTTCTTGATATCAAATTTGATGGTATGCTCATCTTGAAGCTTTTCAACTTCTGTTGCTTCATTGCCTATAATTTTCATATCATCCATATACAACAACACAATCAAATGCAAGCTTTCTTGTTTTTTGACAAACAAGCTAGAGTCTGAATCTAAAGCTTGATAGCCTCAAAATTGTAAATATTGAGAGATTTTAGCATAACATGCCCATGGAGCTTGCTTGAGCTTGTAAAGAGGCTTTTTAAGCTTGCATACATAATTAGGATAGGAGTTAGAAACATAACCTAGAGGTTGCTCCATATAAATGTCTTTATCCAGCTCCTCGTATAAGAATGCATTCTTCACATCAAGTTGTCATAATTTCTAATTGAACACTACTAAGGCGAACCGAAATCATCTTGGCTACAAGGTTGAAAGTTTCTTTATAGTTTTCTCCACATTTCTGAGAGAAGCCTCGAGACACCAACCGCACTTTATATATCAACAATCCCGCTCGTTTTTCCTTTGATTTTGTATACCCATTTACAAGAAATGAGTTGTACATCTTTTGACTTGGGAACAAGACTCCAAGTTTGATTTTTCTCGAGTGCCAGCATTTTAGCATCCATTGTAAGCTTTCATTCTTTGTTTCCTTTTGGTTTTTTAAAGGTACGGGGTTTCTCACCATCAATGGGACCTGCAAAGAAGCAAGAATATGTGCTTATAAAATTTTGATATCTGTAGAATGCAATTTGACAATAGTTCTTTGCGGCTTCTCAAATCTGGTTGCATCAATTGATTCTTTTGGACGTTGCAACTCGGATTGTTGAGTGCTTGAACTCTCCCTTTTCACCTTGCTTCTTTGAAGGATTATTAGTTATGTCCAATTCTATAATTTTAGGAATTAAATTTTTAGCCCCTTTTGGTCAGTCACTATTCCTTCGTAATATAATAAAATTTCATAAAAAAAAACATCTTTGGAAACAACAACAAAAATGAGTTTTCGGATCCATACACTTCCAACCTTTCTTTCTATTGTCATACCCAACAAAAATATTTTCTTGCTTTTGCATCAAGTTTAGTTCTTTGAAGTGTGGGCACATGGACATAGCAAACAGACCCAAAAACTTTAGATGTTTAACATTCAGTCTTTCTTCGAAGATAAGTTCATATGGTGACTTCATGTTAATTGGACAAAGAGGCATTCTATTAATCACGTAAGTTGCGCATTTCATACCTTTCACCCAAAGTGCTCTGAGCAAATTCTTCGCGTGCAACCAACTTTTACATGTTTCCGTTAAATGCATAATCTTTCTTTCTGCAACCCCATTTTGTTGCGGTGTCTCGATACAGGTAAATTCTCTCTTGATGTCATGTTTTCTACAAAAAAGTTAAGAATTCTTCATAAGTAAAATCACCTCCGTTATGTGTCTGCAACCGCTTAATTTTGGAACCAAGCACTCCTTCTACCAGCTCTTTAAACTCTAGAAATGTTTTAAACACTTCTAATTTGTTTTTCACAAAGTATACCCATGTAAATCTACTATAATAATTAATAAAAATCAACATATAAGAGTATTTGGAAAATTAAGGGGTTCTTGTCGGGCCCATCAAATCACTATGAATAAAATTTAACCGGGCCTTACATCGACTAGTGGATTTGTAAAAAGGAAGCCGATTTTCTTTCCCAAATTGACAACCTTCACACATTTCTCCTCCACCCAAACTTGACAGATTAGGCAAACCATTTATCAATTTTAATTTTACCATGGCCTTTAATTTATCCATGCTAAGATGTCCTGGTTTAGCATGCCATAAATATGCATTGTCACTGTTGCTCTTTTTTTTTTCAATATATGAACCAGAAGCAGAAAAAACAAATAAGTCATTTACCCTCTTACCAGTGTGGAAAGCATCAGACTTGAGCACCTTAAAGTTTCGTAAAAACTTCACATCATGTCGACCAAATAGCACAAAAGTTACGTCTTCAACAACATTTACAATTGAGAAAATATTTTTCTTCATACCTGGAACGTGGAAGACACTATTAAGTGTAATGGAATCTTCTTGTCTTCCATTTACAACAACAATGTCTTCATTCTCCACACGATGATACTCCCTATAGACCTAGACCATATTTATAGGACCTTGTCATTTAAGACTATATATTTTCCCATAATGATTTTGTACATTAGGAATCACGAATTACCATTCTAAAGGTTATTGAGATCAGTTAGAATCAATTAGGGTAACTAGAATCAATCGGAATAAATGCTATTGACTGGTAATTAATAGTGGGTTGGGTCATGATAGATTCGGTTAAATTTGAACTTATTACCGGGTAGGTACACAAGCCCCCCGAGTTCGTGATTTTAGCAAGTGAACCGTGTTGATGACCAAGGTGAATCCCCCGTTTTGGAGTTTTCAAGTCTTTGTAGAACATGTATTCAGTACTCGGGTTTAAGAATGAACAAACATTTGTTTGTCTCTCGAGTTAAGCGTTTGATTGATCTTTATACTCGGTTTTGAGTGAGCGAACATTTGTTTGTCTCCGAATTAACCATTTACTTGATCTTTGTACTCGTTTTGAGTGGGGAACGTTTGTTCATCTCCCGAGTTAAGCGTTTGCTTAATCTTTATACTCGATTTTGAGTGGGCAAACGTTTGTTTGTCTCCCGAGTTAAGCGTTTGCTTGATCTTTGTACTCGATTTTGAGTGGGCAAACGTTTGTTTGTCTCACGAGTTAAGCGTTTGCTTGATCTTTGTACTCGGTTGTGAGTGGACGAACGTTTGTTCGACTCCTGAGCTTTTGACTTAAGCATTTGCTTAGTCTAATGCATATCATAAATTGCATGCTCATCTAAATCACACGAAAATATATGGTTAGTGTGAATATAAAATTAACATACAACTTGAGGGTTTTTTTTATGTGAAAGTATAGTGCAAACCCATTACCAACTCATAAGTGTCATAATATAATATTGGTAAATATTTATGTGAAATGTTGATAATGCACTATTTTAAATTTTTCCTGACATGTTAATGCTCATTATGCTTTATATCCTTCAAATAAAATAAATAAAATAATATAATTTAGGATGTAGAATGAAAATGGAGGGATTAGGATGATTCTTTAGAATGATAATGTTGTCTTATGGGGTAGGAAAAGTTTTACCTTGCCCCATAGTGGGCGCTAAATGTTCTTACATTTGAGTGGAGATCGTCTGCGGTGGTGTTGTCGGCAACTAAGTTGGTAGCGTTGCCCGAATGGGGTCCACCTGCAAAAGACTCTCTGACACTTAAGTCAGTAAGAGTACAAAAAGGTGTTTACGGAATAAGAGTATGAGTGTAATGAGAGAATGTGAGATAGATGATACTTCCCATAGACCTAGGCATATTTATAGGACCTTGTCATTTAAGACTTTATATTTCACCATAATCATATGATAGGAATCACCAATTACCAAAGTTTATTGAGATCAATTAGAATCAATTAGGTAACCATAATCAATCGGAATAAATGCTATTGACCGGTAATTAATAGTGGATTGGGTCATGATGGATCCGACCTTATTACCGGGTAAGTACAACACCAAACATCTCACAGAATACTAATGTTTTCTTTTGTATATAGTAGAAATATGGAGAAAAATAGAATAGGAGCATGAAACAAATTGATTAAAAGGCTGTAAATTTTGTGTGTTTGGTACAACTAAATAACATATTTTTGTAAACCGTCATCACCTTAACTTAAAAGGCATTATGAATACGAAGAAGAAAGAAAAACGCCCTGCCGCATGCAACTATCTATAATGCAATTAAACCACAACATGGGAGGAGTTAGCTAAATCAAAGAATATTTTTTAAATCAAATAATCTTAAAATGTTCATTTTTACTTTACTTCTTTTTTACTAAACAATTTGTACTTTTATTTTATTTTTCTTTTCTTTTTACATCTATATTTCTTTCTCTATTTGTTTTTTTTTTTTTTCTCCTAAACACCCCTTAGATTTATCATTAAGAATTTCCAATGCCAATATATAGGAAAGTTATCAGTCAAGGACTTCATCTCAGCGTACTGTTTCTCCTAAATAAACGGGCTTTTGTTATTAGAAATAAAAATTAAAAATGAATTACAAAAATAGAAAACAAACCAATTAGGCGTGTTTGATTTATATTTTTAAGACAGTTCTTAATTTTCAAAAACTAAGAAAACGAGAAATTTTGTTTTATTCGTAAAAATAATATTTTAATAAAAATACGTGTGTCAACCCGTGAGTCTGACTGCTGCCAAAGCCATTTCTTTTGGGTATATATGTTACTTCAGAAATGGACTTCCAGAGGCAGAAATACACTGTCAACTACAATAGATCTTGCCAGATATGCTATCAACTACAGTAGATATTTAGTTAAAATGCAATGATTGATATTAATAATATTATATTAATAGATTTGAAGATGAAATTTATGAGAATTAAAAAAAATCCAATACCTCGACTAAAAAGCTTGTTCAATAGTCTCATTCTCCGTTAACCTTTCAAGATACATTTTAAAAACAAAACAGTTATAAAACTTTAAATTTCAAAATAAATAATAACTCAAATGTGGTCATTGATCATAACCTGAAGTTTGTCATGCATATATTAAAAAGAAAGACTTAGAACTACAGCAATTCTGAAAACGTAAAAAATGTGAGAACAAAAAGAATTGAATAATACATAGAATAGAAAATTAAAATCATTTGAGCAGTCATTCTATGTTCTAAAAAACTGCGTCATCCTTTTTCAACAAACTTGAGTGACATCATGGGTTTAAGAAAATAAGAATCAGGTAGATATCGAAGATATTAACTGTGCAAATAATGTCCAACAACATTATTATAGTATGTTTCCTTGAGTTCCTTTCCTAGCTTTAAAAGTAGAAATTAGCACAAGAAATCAAATTCCAATAACGTGCATGCATTCACGTCTATTTATCAGAAAATAAGGAATGCTACGCTATATAAAATATCCTTAGATATAATATAATATGCCGTTAGTGAAGTGATCATGGAGCTCGAGTAGCCCGAGCATGATCTTCATAGCAATCTGAATGATCTTGGCAACGGTCATGTGATAGAGAAATTCAGACCATATGGATGACTGCCCATGTTGCCAATCATATACGATGGTAGCAGTTTATCAAGTAAATTAGCAGAGCTTTTTATCGGTTCCATTCCAGATGTTCACAATGAACTTCAAGTTTAATGCCTTTCAGGGAGTTCTCAGGCTGGTTTTTCATGTTTACGTTTCAGATATTTCCCATCCCCAGCAAGTCCAGTATATTTTGTAAGAATCTTCGAAATGAAATACGAAGTTCCAACGACAGGTTCAAGAGTCGGAGCATGCTTTAACATGAAGAAGACGAGGGATGAATGATCTTGCTACTCAACAGTTTGGATATCATGATATCATCTCTCTTTCGTGGGGACCAAGACCTCATTTTCTTAAAAGCCATGTCATCCACCTAGACAAGCACTCTCTATGAAGGTACTCTGGTAAATCTGCCTAGAAAAATAACACATTATAAAATCAGTTAAACAGTAGTGTCACTTTATTTCACCTTTATCAAGAACAAGGTTATCCTACATATACTTCTACGAAAGGTGACATGATGCAAAAAGTAGAACAATAAATATTATACAACGAACCACATATTGGATGGAGAGGGGCATATTCAGTTCATATATGATATTTGAGCGCTGATAATAAAATACTTGAATCAAACATATTTAAAAGTAACGACCAAAATATCTATAGCAATTCAAAAACCAAGGTTCGTCAAAAGAGACAAATTGATCTATTCATATAAACTAGAAAACATTGATAAACAAGACAAGGATCATAATTAAGGTAGTACAAAAATGTAAGAGATAGGGTAAATTATCAAAATTCTAAGACATGGTTATGATAGAATGTGTAAAATTATAGAAAAACAAAGCTTACAATGAAAAAGAGAATTGACATTTTGAAAACGAACAAGTCATTATAGACATTGTAATAAGCCATAATCTATCTAATTATTACAGTGATATTCCCATCTGCATTGATACAGAAGCTGAAAAGACAAAAGCAAAAATAAAATAAAATTATAAAATGAAGCTAGGAGTATTCAAAGTGTTCAAGAAGTAAAACACATGTACAACAAAACACGGTTACTATTTTGAAATGCCAGTGCTTCCTCGAATCAGACTAAAATTCAATCAAGATATTCAGGGATTTTAACAACCAAAACAAATACCACGGACATTTTTAATTTGAATGTAACCATGTAGTTCAATGTCCACAATCACTGCTTCAAATTCTACTAAGGAGAATCTTGTTTTTTTCTGGTAACTTAAATCTCATCTACGGGCAGAATCATTATGATCAAAATCCAAGATTTTTCACCACAAATGTTGCAGACACGATTCGTCTACTGATGTTTATAAGCCTAAAAGTTTATTCAAAGATATGGATTGTGGAACTTACACTGCTAAATCCTGAAGAGTACCCATCAGTTGAAAGCAACCAACTTCTAGTATTTGACAGAGAAACTAACTTCTGGCTAGCAGAATCATAATCTAGCAGTTCATCGTCACCATCTTCATCATGATAATAGGTCCTCCTCTTCTTTCTAGCCTTCTTTTTTCTTCTACGTTTTACTCTAACAGAAGAACTGCTATCAAAACCAGAACAATCTTCTTCAGATGGTCTATCCTCCTCTGGCAATGCATGTTTATTAGAGTTACGAAAACCAATTTGATTATTCACAAACAAAGACTCCCAAGACTCCGGGTTCTGGCATTCTCGTGACAGTCTATAGTAAAGAAGCCATGACAGAAGTCCCAGATACTTTATTACTTCAATAGCTTTCATCTTATATTTGTTCTTGAAGATTATTGTCAAGTTATTAGGATTGCTTGGGATTGCAAACATCTTTGACACAATTTCATTGATTTTTTCTTGGGGCTCCAAAGCCTCTTCATCACGTAAAAGGCGTAGAAGCTGCCTCCCCTGTGCAGTGACAGAATTTAGCAGCAGTAACTGGTCAATAGATCCATAAGCACCACATTTAGAAACTAAAATGGCAAACAAATTAGTCAGGTCATTGATATGTTGAAGTTCCATTCTTGGGCCAAGAGATTTACATAGCGATTCCACAAGGTAGCATAAGTCTTGATCTTCAAGAGCAATAAGAAGACGTCCACACAAGGAGGGGAAGGGCTGCTGCTCGAGGAATCCATTCACAGCATCCCATATGTCTTTAAATTCCTCCCTATACATTAAATCAATGAAATATTGCACAAAGAATGACCTGTCAATGAAGAAAATATCACCATCCTTCACTGACTCAGCAAACTCATCAGATGACCAAAACTCAGGCACATGTTCTAGAAAGTTTTCTACAGTTTGCTGAATATCCAAATCCAGAAAATAATGGGGCTTAGTAGCAACCACTGCTGGTGACTGCCCATGCTTTCCTTTCCACTCTAGCTCCTCCCAACAAATATCTCTATTTTTAAATGCAAACTGGGACAGTGCCCTGAAACCTTTCCCCTGCTCTGGTCCACCGCCAGAGGAAGTGCAGGAAAACCACTGCAAAACTCGCTTGGGATTACCTGCATCCCATGCACAAGTTATACAATCAAAGAAAGAACTGCACACACTTGTTTCGCTATCATCACAAGTTCACAAATCATAGTAAGTCCGATTTAATGAAATACTAGAGCACCCATCACGTATATATAAAGTTCAACCAGAAACCATTCAAAATTCACAAGATTAAATCAACAAATATTACACTGTTTGAAACAGAGAGCAACAAGGTATCGCTAAAAACAACCAATAATGCATTAGGAACAAAGTATAATTAAGGAGAAGGACCCAATTTTCTCCCCTCGAATATCCACTCTTCGAAATTTTTTGTTTATTTAATCCTTCAAAGCTATATATCCACTTCACCATAAATGCATTGTTTCATCCCTAACACAACCTACTAACCACCAAAGTTTCAAATTGCAATCAAGGTTTTAAAAAAGAATCCGTGACCACAATTTCAACCTCAATGCCCAGCTTTTTGAAATCACTGTAACAGCATTCCGACAGTAACATAACCCAAATTCAGAGCTTTCGTTCCCAATTAACAGCAACTTCAGTAACTACTCCCAACAGCACTTTAAAAGTGTAAAGAATGTGCAAACGGAACTAACCTTGAAAAAAATTCTCAAGCACGTGACTCCTCCGAGCCAAAACGGAACCAAGTTTGTGGGGCGAGGTGTCAAACATGAAATGCAGAAGCTGAGACGCCAAATCGCGCTTCGTCCCTCGTGTTCTTAGCAAAGCCCCAAACAGTTCACGCTGATCGCGGAAAGTCACGCAGTTGAAACCCGAGACGGTGTTGCAGAGCCACAAACGCGCTTCAGCGCGACCCACCGCCGACCAAATAACGGTTTCCAAGTCGCTCAGAAGGGACAATCTGGATCGAATTGAATCATCGTCGTCGTCTACGACGTCGTTCATATTGGGCTTCGTTAACAACAAGTCGATCATTTTTTTTGCTCTGAACTTGTTTTGGGAAACTCTGAAAACCCTAACGCGGTGGACCGAGGAAAATTCCCACGCAGCTCCGAGCTAGCATGTCGCCAAGCTTTCAGAAAAACAACATAAATAAATAAGAGCAGGTTAATCATTTTAAAAAAATATATTTTAAGTATTATTAATCAATTTATAACATAAATACTATCTGGGAAAAATGCGAAGATTAAATTTTTGTAATTGAAAAAATTTTAGTTACTAATTTGTTAACTAATTTTTGGATAACTAAATTTAATATTAATCCTTTATAAGTTATCATCTGACTATGAATTTTTATGTGTGATAAGACTTTCTTTTGTATAATAATGGCCTGAAAAATTATATTTAGGATAATTTTTAGTTGATTAATATAAAAAATTATGTATCAAAATTAAGCCCATTTCAAAAAAAAAATATAGTAAATATTTTTTTTATTATTTAACTAACTTTTAGTTTAAATTCTCTTATCATATTTAAAAATAAATAACTTTTCCATACAAGCAATAAACTAAATTACTTCTTAAAAGTACAAGATAAAATTACTGAGTAAGGGTCATTTTAGTTCTTGTTATTACTAAATGACTACTCCTTATGTTTCCAAAAAAAATAATGATATACTCAATGAATTTTCGGCACACGGAAACTTAGAGTTTTACTAGTTTGAGAATGCAAATTATATAATTTATTAGTCTAGGGAATTTTACTCACTAAAGAAGTGAGTTGAAAATAGAAAGTTAGATAGTACATTACTAACATTTGAACAATTAAAACTAAAATAAGTAGCATGAGTTGAAAATAGAATTTTAGATAATATATTACTAACATTAAAGAAAAACGTAAATAACTAGCATTCGATAAGTTGAGAGTAAAATGATATTTTGCAACTTAGGAGAGTAAATAAGGTTCTTTAACCCAACAAGGATACTTATACAAACATATGTAAGTTTGGCAAATGTATCATCGTGCATTAAAGTCATGTAAGGTTATTTCAGCTTAATCAGATATTTGGTTTTCAAATACTGAGATTGCAGCATTAAATATGTTGTTATACCAGACTCAAGTAGAATTGTCTCCAATAAAACGTCATTGTACAGTTTCACATAACTTATGAACATTAAAATCAACCTTTAAATTTTGTAGAGACTAAGGGGACCAAAATTAAACTTTTAATGTTCTAAAACAAAATATTGTATCCATAATTTGTCATCTTGAACCATGGTTAGATGAATACCATAGCTTTTTCTGGCATACTAAGATCTTCTGAATGTTACTTCCATTCTCAGTATCTTCTTTGTGACATTCCCAACGCATACCCTTACCAATGGTTGTGATAGCATCCGTAAAGTAAATGGATTCACGAATAACTGCATACCCACCAGGTCTTAAGATTCTATCCATTTCCAACAACACATATTTCATTTCACACCTGCAACATAACAATCATTGTCAAATATATACACTGTGCAAGTCATAGCAGTGAACAAAATATGTTCAAGTGGGTTATAAAAGGATCCATTTATAGATTGGATATAAGAGTATAAGTAAATAGAAAATAACTTCTGGCATACTCACCTGTGGCTTTCTGCAGTGAACAATCCATCAAGGTGAAGCAGGTCATATGTTCGAGGATATGTCGAAAAAGCTTCACACCTACCATTAAAGAATCCAATGAACATCAGTTTAACAAGCAAAAGCATGTTCATAAATAAATAAAAAAAACATTATGGTTCATATCAAACATTTCCACATTACCAGTCATGGAAGGTTCCAATAAGCCCTCGATCAAAAACCACAGGGAGTGTATTGGTAGCATAAGATGAGACCACGTTCATGACCCATACAGGATCATTGATCAAGGCAGCAGCAAAACCTCCATATGCTGTGTTCATGTCCATTATGTTTCTTATCTTGTCTGTCCCAAGATCGGGGATCAACTTCTTGTAGTACGCACTCTGCATTTTCCATTTACTGTCATCACGTTTGAAAACTTTAGCACTCCCACGATGAACCATTGAAATCCGTTCTGGTGGAACGTGCAACCGCTCAGGCCACTTAGAAACGGATGACAGGCCTAATTTCCTAAACTTAGGATCTGGAACCACAACACAGGCACCAACTGGAGTATACCATGCTGAATCTGGTTCAAGCCCGTCATGACAGTTAGGTGGATAGGTATCTCTAACCACCTTATTATAACAATTGCTATCTTCAGACTTCTGCCATACCGCAATGTCACCCTTTTCCTTGAACATTTTAAAGCACATTGAAGTTAGCAATTCCTGCAACTTCTCATAATCTGATCTTTGTGCTTCAATAGTTGTGTTCCATCCACGCCATCTGCGCTTGTAGTTTACTGGTGGCCCAGACAAGACCCAGAATCCTCCAGGACGAACAATCCGGTGTATTTCGAGGAGATAAGTGCCACCTAAAATCAGATAGCCATCATAAAGAACGAGAATTTAGAGTGAACTTCTCAGCTCCAAGCAGAGAGAGATTAGAAGAAAACAAAAGAAAACAAATCATCAAAACAGTAGGATTAGAGTAGATGTAGGACGTAGTTCAAGGGCATAGTATTTTCCATTTTATAAAATAGCCACACTTGTTAGGATAGGAAAAACAACTAAATTAGTCACAGCTTCCAACTAAAGTAGTAAAAGTTTCCGATTAAGATCTAAAAGTTCAGGTGTTCATTGAAAACTAAATGCCAGCATATGAAAGAACTAAAAGTATTTACAGCAGATGCATTCAGTCCAAAATTTAGGCAGCCACAAACTGGTAATTACTGAAGGTCATGATCACAAGAAGAGTTGCGCAAACAAAAATCTATTTAAACACAAAAAGTTCAAAATCCCCAGAAAAAAGTACCAAATTCTGTCCATGGGATTAGACATCTGGAGCAATGAGCCATATCAAAGGAGTTTGATGGGAATGGAAGTCTCTGTGTAGAAATGACACCAAGAATTGCAGGGATACCACGCTCTAGAGCAAATTGAATCTGAGCTCGATGGTTATCTCTTGGTGCAAGAGAGACAGTTAGAATCCCACGATCCAACAAGTTACCACCCCAGCTAGCAACCTAATATAATATAAATTTGAGTTATGTGGTTTAATTGATGGAACTCATATCTATAACATGTCTGGGTAATAGGACAGGATCAGAAGTAGACTTAAGAAATAGGAATTATGGCACTTTCCAAATCACAAGTTTGTGAGAGGAAGAAGATACAATAACTGTGATGCAAGTGAAGAATACAACAAAATGTTTTAATCCCCATTCCTCTCCTAGTGCTTCTACTTTAAACCATCTTAATAGGTGTTTTACATGCACAATGAAATTAATTGGTTCTTTGTTTTGGGGTACAAAATAAATTGATTTCAAAATATATTCATATAGCAGTTAAAAAAGCACAACTAATCAGCATGTGCAATTAAACTAGAATCAAAGGAACTTTGAGAATTCCTATAAGCAGGCCACTAAAAAAGCTGAAACACTAACCCCACAACCAGTATCAATGGCAGTTCGAATGGTCCCATCTTTCATTTCTGGGATCAGATCTTGCATTAAATCAACATATTTTCCAACACCATTGGGGAACATAGTACCCCCACCGGGAAAGATGAATTTCTCGCCTTCCTTTTTCAACCAATGCTGATTAGACTTCTGCTTGTTAATCCACTCGTTTGGAACATTGCTGTAATTAGACATAACACAGAACACTTGAAGGAGTGGCAAAATATCTATTAAAGAAAATTTCAATTAAGCAAACCTTTTATTGTTAAGCTAAATGACATATATTGTACCTGTACCAGCATTCATCTCTGCTCTTTGGCCATCTAATTGGAGGCTTATATCCATCTGGGGGAGGAACTAAGCATTCTATCCTCTCAGATTTTGGAGGGCAATGGCGTTCCAACAAAGTAGGCTGACGGGAGATGTACTTCTTCCATCTCTGTAAGTTTAAGCATACATAATCAATAAGAAAACTTTCTTCTACAAGTCCCATAACATAAAAAAATGGACTACTATTAGTAACATTACCCTTGGATCTGTGCATGGAGTGTAATCTTGAAATTCAATACTGCATTCTGGAAAACTAATGTATTCAATTTGGAGAGGACTTATTGATGACTCCTTGGGGGACCCAATGGATATCTGGCCATATATTGACAAAAATCTGTCCTTCTCAGAACAAAAGATTATACCCATATAGAAAGAAAATCCACATAGCACCACAAATATGATTGTCCCAGGGACAATCATGCTCTTGTCCTGCTGGGTAACTTGTATTCCATCTCTGTTGTTCATTGTCTGTGAAATGATAAACTATCTGAAGAAAAACAATGAACTCAACATCACAATATGGGAAACATGCTCCCCCAACTCATATATCTCTCAAGGAATGATAAACCCAACAATTTAAAAAAAAAATAAAAATCAAATTCATATACGTTATCAACATTTATCAAACATAGATAGATAATCACTGATGAAAAAAGGGCACTGGGAACTCACGAGTTTCAACAGCCACACTCTAACCACCTGCCAAGAAATCAAGTTCTATTAGTTATCTCTTTTACCCCTATAATAGTTACAATAATAGTCTAGAAGATGCTAAAATACTGAAAAAGGGTGAAAGTAACATCGGTTTCCTATCTGCTATATAAATCAAACAAGCATATAAGTCATGTAGTATGCACTCAACTCCAAAAGAACAATTTCTCTAAGGTTAGCAATCCTAGTTTAACTACTTATGTCAAAGAAAAACGATGGATGAACAGAAATCAGCAATCTGTAAAGGGGTTATCAACGTTGATATTCACGTAAAAAAGACTTAAACACCAATATCACAACCACACGAATGCCAGAATACACAAATTCCCATGATTGCTCGGCTTTGTGGAACCAAAAAACTGGCAAAGAGAATATGAGATGATGATCAAATTCCAGCTGGTCAATACTAAGCAACCCACAGCAGCTACTTTACACGCACTCTTGCCATCATGATTTTCACTCAACATTGGACCAAAACACCCACTCTCCATTCAACAAGTTAAAAGAAAGCTCTAGATCTTGCCCATGCTCTGTTGCTACGGAAGAAAACACAAAAAAAGGAACAGAGTAGCAGTAACAAAACAATAAGTAATTGGTCCACTGTCCTTGTTTGAACCGATGAATTATCATCACTGATAGAGTTGTGTGAGAGTGCAACATTTAGAAAAGGGCTAAAATCAAAGAACCCTCGAATCCAAGTTTCACCGAGTCAGTTCAGACTTCAGAACAAGAGGGCATATAATAATGTATTTTGTTCCCATAAACAGTAAGAATTGAAACTACTTAAACCCATCTGATAGTAAAAGGGAAAATATAAAGAACTAGAAAACTCATGCAGAAATCAGATCTGTGGCAGTAAAGAATGAAAAATGGAAGAATCCAAATGAGAGAAGATGACAAAGATCCTAATCCAAAGAGATCTGACACAAGTAAACAAAGAGAAAGAGAGGAATCCATGCAACAACTCAGTCATTATATAATACCAAATCTCTGCTGTTTTCGTCCCATGTTTGCCTTCAATTCAACTTAGTCCATCATAAACCTTTTTTTCATTCGAATCACCAAAAATGAAAAAACTTTGGGAACCAGGGATTTTCGTTCTTCATATTTTAAGTGTCTCAAAATTTGACCTTTAGGGGTGTTTGCGTTTACAATCAGCTTCCATGAGCTCAAATTTATCCAGTTCTAAAATTATCAATTTGTTCAAAATAAGAAAGACATTTCATTTATTTTTTATTCCTGTCATAAAAACAATTATTTGCTCATTACCATTCTCAGACTAAACAATAGATCACTGTAATTCAGATTTTTTTTTTTTTTTTTTTTTTTTTTTTTGTCTAGCATTCCGTGTCGGGTCAACGATAATGTTACGTCCAATTTAAATCACTATTTTGGATAATTTTTTCATAAACATTTTTAAATCTTACAAAAAATAAATTTATTTAAACAGATCTTAATTCCATTGAATATTAAAAGGCAGTTAACATGCAGAGACTTAATTGTTCATAAAAGAAAAAATATAACTTCTCAAAAAATAAAAATTATACAATTTTCTTGGTAGACACTTATAGAAAAAAAAAAGTATTTTTTTTTTCTTTAATTTTGATTATGGCTTCCATGGTGTGAGTGGATGTTGTTTTGGAAGATAAGGTGTTTACCTCTTCTCTACTAATTTATATTCAAAATACATTTAGTTGTGCTTCAAAGTATCATTTGTTTTGAATTTAGTATTTTATATATTTTTTTAATGTTATTCATAACATTTGAACTCTCTATTTTGAGTCATAGGTTAATCATCTAAAACAAACATCATTTATGAATACAATGGTGATAGATATATGAGAAATAACTTAAATGTGATGATGGATAGTAATTATGATATTTTAATGAATTTGAAATCAGAATATTGACACGAGAAAAAAAAATAACCCAGTTTCTTTCGTATCTTAATTAAAGAGTATATTTTGAGAGATACTTAAGAGTCTACGCCATTTAAGTGATTTAAGTGATAGAGTGTCAAATTTTAGAAAGAACAGTAGATTAGAAATTAATATAAGACCATGGTAACATTATCTTAACACATTAATAATCTCATGTGACACTTATAAATTTCAGTTATAATAAATGTTTATGTTTTTTAGTTATTGATTTTTTGGACAAACTTTAGTATTTAAGTTTTGTTTTATATGGATGAAAGGAAATCATTCAATTCAGAATGAAATCATTACTTTGTTTAGAAAATTAGAAGAAAAATAAATTAATTATAAAAAAATTCAATTAGAGAAAGAAAATATATGCATATTCATAATTTTATTGATTTTAATTTTCTGGAATTTCTGATAAGTATATTCTTGACATTTAAGGCTACATATTATTTGTTGGATTTGGATTTTCATTTTTTTTTTTTTTGAAATTAAGGTAGATTTGTTGAATATTTTGAGAGATTAATGCTATAACATTCTTAATTGGATCTCGTACTTATTTAAGACCTGTAAATAAGACCCAATATTGGATCATTAAT
>Ga0209700_101049_pt1 | contig 55839 bp, 28 predicted proteins | sample SiratroredBW_FD_187528 | JGI IMG/M metagenome (GOLD analysis project Ga0209700, IMG submission 187528) | Root nodule microbial communities of legume samples collected from California, USA - Siratro red BW (SPAdes) (version 2) | ecosystem: Host-associated > Plants > Roots > Nodule | place: USA...
AGTTTAACATATATTTGATCTTAAAAAAAAAAAAGAAATTGAAACCTCTGGCAAATAAATTTAAAACTTGATTAGGAAAAACTTTCATGGTATAATATTGAAGTTTAACATATATTTGATCTAAAAAAAAAAATAGAAATTGAAACCTCTGGCAAATAAATTTAAAACTTGATTAGGAAAAACTTTCATGGTATAATATTGAAGTTTAATATATATTTGATCTTAAAAAAATACTATTAGGAATTTAAACCTTTGGCAATAAATTTAAAATTTGATTAAATGCTGCCTTTTTAGATTGAAGAAGTTGACTTTGGCTAGATTTTCAGTTTCAGACGTTAATGGTTTTTGCAATGAAGTGTATATAAATAGGAGGGAGGAAGGTTGGTGTTCCATGATCTGATATAGAGTTAGAAAGGAAAAGAAGAAGAGTTTTGAAGATGATGAATGCGAAGATAGTGTTGTTGGGAATTATGTGTATGGCTTTTGTTTTGAGTTCAGCAAATGAAACTGAGAAAATTGGGAAGGCTCCAATGGCAACACCAGTGATTTGCCCACTCAATTGGGTTCCAATCAAACTTTTTTGTAAAATTGATAAAGATTGTTACAAACATGGTCATGCTGATGTATCTTGTAAATGTCGTTTAAACCGTTGTTGTTGCTCTGCATAGAGCAACTCCTTTTTCTCTTTCTTCAATATAATTAATAAGATAAGCATTTCTTTCTTAATATTCTATCTATTTATCATAGGGCACTCCTCTGTTAACATAATTTAATGAAAGATTTAGATTTAATTTCTTTTAATTAAAAATAGTACTGAATTGAGAATTTTAAAAGTAATAGAATTATATTGAAAAATCAATGTAAATATTGTAAAGAAAACCTATTTAGTTTTTTTAGTGATATATGGACACTTTCACTATATATTTATATTGTAATATTTTCGTGTTATTTGGTTTTTGTTTTGAAATATAACTTTAAATAAAAGTCAAATATGTATTAATAAATTAATAAACATAAAATAATTTATCATTTAATTTTATCATTTTATATATTTTATTCATAATTTTTATATTTAATCAAATAAGGAGAATTAAATAATGTAGAAAGATATAATTTACATGAAAGATGTAAAAAATAATGAATATATTCTATTAATGTTCTTCCTTTAAAATGAAGTCAACAACCATTTTTACACCCCTATATTTCTTTTAAAGTGTCAGCAATTTGAATTTTTTTTCTATTTCAGTGTGATTCTTTAAAAGTTGAAGAAGACATTAATTTTCTGTTTTCTAATTAAAATTTTCATATATGTAAACTAATGAAATATTAGGTGATAGATGAAATTGTTGTACACATGAATTGTATGATAAACTTGTATGAAATAATGTAGAAAGATATAATTTACATGAAAGATGTAAAAGACAATAAATATATTCTATTAATGTTCTTCCTTAATATATATTTTGTTAAAAAAATAAATATATTTTGTTAATTTCTGTTTTCTAATCAAAATTTGCATATATGTAAACTAGTTAAATATTAGGTGAAGATTAATTATATAAAAGACGGTGTTATCTAAAACTGTAAAGAAAAGAACTGGAGGAAAAAAATGTATTTTAATGATTGGGTGAAGACTTATATTTCCTAACATTTACGTTTCATATAACTTTGATTTAAAGTAATATTAGAAATTGATTGAAAGTGTTAGTGGTGGGAATTGAAAATGATATTAAATCACGTGATTTAAATTAAAGTAGCATTGAATAATTTTGTAGTTTTTCATATTAATGATTTTTTATTGTTATGTATTCTACCATCACCAGTTAGAGAGGAAAAGAAGACGTTTGCATAATATGTTTCCGTGGCTAGAAAAATGTATGTGATATTTATAATATTTTTTTGTTGACGGATGAAATTGGCGTCCACATATGCATTGTATGATAAACTTGTATTCCAATAAACTCGAAAGTATACTTAACAAAATGAATTTTTACTTGACAATATATAAGTATACGTTGTTGGACAAACACAAATGTTTAGTATTTCATAAGTACATATCAAACTTTAAATATTTATTTTAAGCTTGTAAGGTTCATATGTTTTTGCATATTTTTAAGAAAATCTCGCAATGTTTTATAAATAATTTTTTTGAATAGAATATGTTGAAAGTTGTTTCATGCAACAAATTTTTTTAAAAAAGCGAAAGATATCATGTAAAGTCAAGTAGTTGTGTCAAGTCTTATGTTTTGTTAAAAAAAAGAGAGAAGTCATTTATCTTGACATGTAAAGCTCTTTCATGTTCCATAGGTGTTACCCACAATTCCACATGTATTTAATGTTGCCTCAAAATCAATTAAAGCATCTCGAAGTCTCAAAACATGTTCAAACCCAAGAAAAAACAATAGTAAAAAATTACCCTCACAACAACTATAAAAAATGTGCAACAACTCTTTTATTCACAAGCTCTATATATATAAAATCTTTTAGAAAGAAGGAGGACTGATAATGACCTAAGTCTTGCTAACCTTTGTAATTATTATTATTACAGAGGTTAGCAAGACATAATGACTAATAATGAGAGGGTGATGTAAGATTATATAATTATTATTTCATGTATTTATGATGTCGCTACATATGTGAAATTTTTTATAAGTTGTGTTGGTTTTTGTTTAGGATTGCAAAGAACTAAAATTAGTCTTCCATGGTAAAAAGGTTAACAGATTTGGTCTTCCTTGTCCTGAGTTCCATCCTTTTGAACTTAATTATAGTTTGTTGCCTCTGTGCAATACTGCATATGATGTGGTGGACAAGGGGTTGTTGTGTGCATTTGTTGAGAGATGATAGAGGGACACTAATATGTTTCATTTGTCAGTTGCCTCTATGCAATACTGCATATGATGTGGTGGACAAGGGGTTGTTGTGTGCATTTGTTGAGAGATGACAGAGGGACACTAATATGTTCCATTTGCCAGTTGATGAGATGACGATCACATTAGACGATGTGTCGTCTCTACTCTATATTCCTATTGTGGGTCAGTTTTCGACCTACGTTAGGAGTTGAAAAAGGTGCAACAAATGCAGATATGCGTCAGTGTCGGGACACACAGGTCCACTGGAGTTGGCTTAGAGAGTTGTATGAGGATTGTTGCTTGCGGCAAGAGTGGGTGTTTGTTGCTAGGGCATATTTGTTGCATCTAGTTGGATGCACCATCTTGGCAGATAAGAGTGCCACCTTGATCTCCATTTCCTAATTAGCATTATTTGGGGATCTTCAAATTTGTGGAGGTTATTGTTAGGGAACAACTGCATTAGCATACATGTATTAGCAGCTAGTAGATGCTTCTCGTGCATAGATCCGCCAATTGGGTGGTTATGTGACCCTATTTCAGATGAATAAATTTTAAAGTTTGTAACTTTATTTTATTTTTAAAAGTAAGAACGTATTTGTGTAACAAATGACAGACATTGATTTATGAGCATTTTCCATCTATGGAAAGAAGGGATATTAATCCGAGGTATAATGAGGCACTCTTACGGGTTGCACGATATGTCATTAGTCGACATATCGCTAGTCTCACAAATGTCAAGAGCCAGTTGGATGGCCTTGTGCATTCTGGTGTTATCTAGGTTTCATATGGTTTTCATAGAGTTACTCAGTCATTTGAGTCGATATCATTATTTTGTGGTTTTGTCCAAGTCGGCAGTTTCATTCAGAGGCATCCCCCAGAGCGTGTATTGTGGCAGTATGGTTTCATGGAGACGGTACCACCCCCTCCTTTGGTTCATGATATTGGGGTTTATGAGACGGTAGATGCCTGATGGTTACATTTTGCTGATTATCTTGTGACCTTTATGGTAGTTGCTACTGAGCCGCATGCATGTTCCGACGACTACATGGACTGATTTAGGTGTGTATCCCACCCCTATATTATTTGACATGATGAGCAAGACCAGGAGGAGCAAGATCATGATGAGCTAGGCCCCTTCACACATGTAGTAGCTTGTCGTCGTCCTCGTAATGAAGATCAGGATGAGTCAGTCTCCTCCTCATAGCAGTAGCATGCTTGTCCGGTAAATTTGTTATTTTTATTTATTATATAAGGACACGCAAGTTGCGCTTCAGTTGACTCGGAGTGGACACATGAAGGAGCTGCTGTGTACAATAAGATGGAGATGTGTTCTTGAGAGAGGGACTTTTAGTAATTCATAGGATCGGTTTATTTTATACGTATTGAGTACCATATTTATTGACTATTTGAACCTCTATTAACTATGTATTTAGTATTTGCTATTTATATAATTTTTATTAACATGTCCATTCCAAGTAATGAGTACTACTTGGTCATTATAAATGAAGAAAAACACTAATGCGTTTAAATAAGAAAAACTAGAGTTTAAAAGTAAATGAAAAAGAAGGAAAGGATAAAATTTTATTAAAAATTATATATGGAAAAATAATAAGTAATGTAAATAAGTGTTAAATTAAAGTAATTAAATTTAATAAAAAAATTGAAATGTGTACAGTAATGCTTATGAGTACACAAAAAAATTGGAAAGGATATAATTGACAAAAAAAATTAAAATGTTTATAAGGAAATATATATTTTGAAGATGCAATACTTAAAAAATACATGAAACTATTTTGAAAATTAACAGTTTTAATGGAGTAGAAAAGGAATGTCCTTGCTTTTGAAGATCCAAAAGTTTTCGATTTCCTTTCATCTTCATTGACTGCAAATTTCTGAATGGATTACAGATCGATTTATTGACCACGAACATCTTATCTCAGTTATCATATGACAAATGTTATTAGCCTAGAAGTCCAGGATGCTACATGAAATGCTAATCAGAAGGATCAGAAAAATGAGAATTGCGAAACATTCGAAGTCCCTTTTTTTTCGCAAATAATGCCATGTTGGTCTTATCTAATAATATGGGCAATATGAACTACACAACATTCATCTAAAGTGCACATTTCAAATTTGATCAAAATCATTAGTAAAAAATCAAGTCACAAAGAATTGCAGTGCCCTAATTTTTACTTCAAATTTGTTCATCCAATGGGTTACATCTGAGTCAGTTGCCTATAATAGATAACAGATGGATTTATATGGCATCCTCTTCTCTTGTTGTGTATGGTGGAGGTAGCAAGCTGTGTATGTTAGCAAAAAGATCTCCACGACCATATTGTGGTTCCGCAACAGGTGAATCCAAGACTGAGTCAGGAATTGCTACAAGGGTTTCTTCAAAAAATGATTTAATTGTCTGCATGGTTAAAAAATCAGTTAGTGTTTGAAGCAATGCAACGACTGAAGTATAAAATGACAGTTACTGTATAGAAAGGAGAGAGATGATTTAACATTATGCAACAAGATATACTAGTCAGATGACATAAAAGTACCTTGTATATAAAAAGGAAAGAAGAAGCTATCTATGTTACATCTCAGATTATCAGACACTGACAAAAGAACACATCCATTACAGATGCAGTTCTTTGACTTGTTTTGGCCATGAACCTCACTCCACTAGCTCATACTTACAATGATAATCTCTGTCCACCTTTTCATTGTTATAATTTGTTTATAATTTATTCCTATCTAAATATAAAATTCTAACTGATATCGAAAACAAGGATCTCCCATAGGATTTTGTAGAAACATTTTGTTCAAAACTTCAACAATAGAGCACTGCATGACAGTTACAGGGGAAAAGGGTTCCTTAATGCAACATGGAAGGATATTGAGGTTTGTTTGTTGTGGACATTGACAACTTCATCTAAATAGAAAGTGAAATATTGTCTAAGCACTCAAATAATAGGTTTTTCACAGTAAATATACCGTGCAAGTTTGGACAGCTGAATCTGCTTTGCGCTTCCAAAGTCCATTCCCAGGCTCAGAATGGAAAAAGCCAAGTAAAGGCTGCAGCAAACAAGACATTTTATAAGGTAACAGCAAATCATAAAATATCACCGATGGATAAACAACTCGTTTAATGCAAACGAATTGGAGGAAGAAAAAGTTAAGGAAAAAAAAAAAAAGAAAAATCCTCCAGTGCAGGTCCAATCCTTTTAACTCCCAAATATAAAACAGAACCCATAACTGAGTCAAAGCTATAAAGCATAATAAGAAATCAAAAACAGAAAAACAAATGTGGGTATAACTATAGTTACATTACATACATGTATGCGTGTGTGTATAAGTTTATATAAAAAAGAATATGGTTTTATTATGCCCCTATGTTAAATAAGTTTATATTATACTATAGAGGAACACTCCTTAATATTAGAAACTTTATAAGAATGCAAATCAACTAATGGGATATATGTCTGTTACCACCTTCACAATATCTCTCACAGTTGGGCCAAGTCCATATTTTCGTAATACTGAGTCCCCGTATACTTGATATTTCTCAAGAACCTTTATGAAATAAGGAAAAAGAATTAAAAAAATTAGTATGCTCAAATTGTGCCAATAGTGATGCTAGAAAAATATCAGCTTAATCCATTCTAATTCAAAATTTGAGTGACTGGACCTGACGACGTGTAAGATCACTAGTTGGTGCACCATAAATTGCAGCATCAACATGTCCCAAAATATGCCAAGGGCTGTTGAAATTATTAACAGTGGTTATTCAAGCAACAAAGTATCCATTTATATAAGCTGCTTTAAGAAAGTGCAAACAACAGAAAAGACATTATTAGAGAAATAATCATTTCTAGGTATTAACCTAATTTAGAAATTAGGATAAGTGGTTCTTGACATGATAACAGAACTGCACAACTCCTCAAAAGAGGTATTCCTGTCACTCCCCATACTTCATTACAATCAATCTCCACTGATAACAATGGGGCTTGAATCAAGCCAGTAACAAATAACAGCAATTTTTCTGGTTACACAGTAGTTGTTAGTCTTACAGCTGGATTGTCAATTAGTAGGTTACTTGGTCAGTTAGCTATATAACATGCTTTGGTTTGTGGAATTCAACCATAGGTCAACGGAGCTCTAATGTCCGGGGCTCACAGTGTTATCATTGGCTGTGCAGCATACAATGAGTGTCAATAAAGGACTAGGATCGCATATTCCTAGCAACTTCTATTGTAAGACATTCTTGCTTTTCTCTTACTTTGGGTTCCACTGTTCCATGTATTCAACAAAATTTCCTCTTTTTCTTTCTAGTAATTGCCTGCTTTCTGAAAATGTATCTATCAGTTGGGAAATCTATCTAGCAACAGCACAATTGCATCAACTTAATGAAAATTTGTAATTATATAAATTTCAAAAATCACCGTTTGTTTGTCGTGAAGAAAAAACTTCCAGTCATACTAAAATAAAGGGAAATTCCAGGAAACATTTAAGGTGAAAATGACTTCGACTATTTGTCAAGCTTCGGTTTTAAAATAGATGATCTACACTTTTCTTTCTGAAGTCATATTGGCTATTTTTTGAGGAGTCAGTCGAGGGATAAACTTATTCCCCTTTTATTGAATAAAAGACTCTTGTAAAAGGGGCAAGGATGGAGTTTGTGTTTGACGCTTACTTGTGGTATGCTGCACGTCCAACCATAACACCATGGGCCCCAGCCTCTAGAGCTCCATTGACCTACAGTTGAATTTCACAAACAGAAGCATGAGAACAATAAGCACCTTATTATAAGAACAATTTCAAAACTACAAAATGCCTATTGATTCATTACATTCATTACTATACTTAACTATCTCAAAAACTGGAAAGGACGAAAGAAATTATTTCGTAGGTTAAACATCAGACATATCAAAACTATACAAATGCAGTTACAAGAATTTTGGCGCAAAAAATGCAGACCAAACCCATAAGAAGCCAAATGATTCTTGAACAATATAATATTGACTTTCGTAAATTGACTTCTTTGTTGAATTTAAAGAGACTTCAGCATGGTCTCACATGGCCTTATACTAATAGCAGCAGACACAGGTAGAATTCAAGAAGGTATAGCACTGAATTTATACAAGATAGTCACCATTATAGAACAAAATCAAACTAAAAAGGAATACAATTAATTATGCATATACTATATGCATCAAGAACTTTGTTGTGATCACAAAGTACCTTACGAACTCAACGGCAAGTTTTATCATAATTTTATACATATGACAATAATATATGGTACTGATTGTTGAACTTTAAAAGATCAATAAGAGAGAAAGATGGGAGTAGTAAAAATGAGAACAAGATATGAAATGTTTGGATTTTCATGCCGTAGCACCAACTAAGGAAAAGATGACAAAAAACCAATTAAAGTTATTTGGGCACGTATAAGAGGCACCCAAGGTACATACAGACATGGGTGGCAGTGTGTAATAAAGATGAATGTGAATCAAGGGCTGACATAAGAAAAATCAAGGAGACCAGTCAGACCAAGGGCCGGTTGAACAGTGACGAGGTTGCAGATTAAAAAATGGTGATGGCATTAAATTGAAAAGGTCTTTGAATAAATCTTGATCATTTCTCATGTTCACTCTAACAAGCAACTATTTCATACTCACAAAGCCTTTACCCGAGCTTCAATTCATCAATATCCAACACAAGCTCAGGGCAATCAAAAACAACCTTGTGTGCGTGTGTTTTCTAGAATTACTAATTTACTAGTAAAGTTACTTGAGCCTACGCATTGTAGTTAGGCAAAAACTATCTTTGTAATGCACAACCAAGCCAGTTGCAATTAGTAGTATAAACTCTTAGAAAGCGTGGCTTTTAGACATAACCTGATAGAACTTGACTTATATAAGATAATGTTTGCACTTACTTATATACTATAACTTAGTCATATCTCTAGTCAATATAAAATCTCCAACATCCCCTCACATAGAGTAGTAGATATCTTGAGCATGGGAACAAATGTTCATTGGTGGTCTGATAGTAAGTGACACAATAGACTCAACAAACTTTTGTTACAATAGACTCTAATACCATCTTAGAAAGTGTGAGTCTCTAAATCTAACTCAACCTCACAAAACTATTGTAAAGTGAGGTGTGCACCAACTTGTATATTATAATTTAGCCATATTTCTAGCCAATGTCAAATCTTCAACATAAATTAATTTGTTCTAGTGTACCATCAAAGTAAAGTTATTGATTCATTTATACAAAATAGAAAAACGATTTTCTCAATTTCTATAGCCAGCAACACAATGAAATGAAGTTAATAGTTGTTAAAACACTATAATAAGTCTAGTTTATTACACATGTAAGTATGTAAAGTGTGATGAGTGCACGAATAAGGATAAAGAAAAAGAACAAGAACACATCATTCCAAAGAGGACAACTAGAAGCATCGCAAGAGAAGATGTTCCTACTTACAAAAATAATTTCATAGTTTCTTAGACTCATAAATTGTACAATTTTTCTTTTTATTTTCTTCAAGAAATAGGTGCAAATAGAAATTTTAGCTTAGCTTTTATTTGGTCCTATCAAGCCCAAAAGGAGCTACTAGATGCAGCCAAAAGAGTGCAAGGAAGCAAGAAGCATGTGGCAACCACTCAAGCCCATCATAGGCCCATGTGAAGTTTGGCGAAAGACTAGACAAGGTAAGGTCAATGTTAAGCAAGCATAGAAAGTGTGACACGAGTGGAGAATGTGACACAAGCATGGAGATGATCTTGACCCTTGATCTAGATATAGGAATTTAAAATTTTAATTTTAATTTTAGAAGCTTCCCTCTCTTTTCCCTTTATAATTTTGGGCCAAGCTTGGCTTATGTAGCTATATATAGCCACTCCCACTGTTTGTAAATAAATTTTGAACCATATATGAAATATGTGAGTGTGAGACATTTGAGAATGGTCTTCTACCTTGGAGTCTTACATTAACTTTTAGGAGTCAAGTGATGATTCTTCCTTGGTGCTTATCTTGAAGATGGAGATGCTTCTTCAACCTCAAGTGGTGTGCCTAGCTTCTTCCATCTCCTACGTCCTTTCGACATTTTCCTCTTTTATATTGTCTATACTTCATGTTCCAATCTTTTTCTTTATATGTCACGCACGCCTACTCAAGTATTCTATTTGGTCATGTCTTTAAATTCCATTTCTAGTTGTTCTTACATCCTTATGATATTTTTATTTCTTTGAAGTTATTCTATGTTGATTAGAATTATTGATTCAAACTTCTTGTGATTTCATATTCACAATAAGTAAAGACGAGATTCATACTTGAAATTGTGTTCTTAAATACTTCAATATGTGAAAAAGCTACCAATACATACTTGATATCAATGTATCTATATCGCATGATACTGGTGACGTGTTTGCATATCAAACACATGCCCAACAATGTGTGTGCGGTGCCATACAATTTTGGGAAATTTGTGTGCAATGTCAGTGTCCATGCTTCATAAAAATGTGAACTTTAAATACAGTGATATATTTTGAGTGATCATAGAAGTGTAGGAAATTAATTTTATAGCAGAAAATTTCTCTATAATGAATACCAACTCCCAATGAAATAGAATGAACAATTAGATAACAACTCACCTCATCAATACTAGTAATACCACCATTGATTGTAAATGTTAAGTCAGGAAAGTCACGTATGAGGCCATAAAAGTATTCGTACCTGCATTGAAAAATGTTTATCATCTCCTATTCTATATTAAATGACTATAAAAATCAAATCTTTCAGTAGTCTGGCACATACTTCAGTGGAGGAATACTCCGATTTTCAGATGGGGTAAGGCCCTTAAGCAGTGCCTTCCTAGAGTGAATTATGAAATGCTTAGCAGGTGATAGAGAAGAAACCTTGTAAACAAAATCACCTGAAAGACAACAAAAGTGAGGGTATAAATATTAATATGTAACCACAACAACAATTGCACAATTATTTTAAAGAAATCGTGACCTAATAATTCGCTTTTAGGACAATTGTTTCACAAAATGTCAACGTCTTACAGATCAGCAATCAAACCCAAAACACAATTTAAAAGTATTACAACAACCATTCAACCCTGAGATTCTAATTGGGGCTTCCTTGTTATAAAAAATAGCAAACATAAAGTAATATCACAAATCTTAACAGAATTCTCTCTGACAAACAGATTTGGAAGTAAAATGCTCGAGCTGAAGTCATGTGTATCATCTTGACGAGTACACATAACAAACATGATACAAACAATTGGAGAACCCACATCACCTACAAATATGACTAAAATAAAGCAAATAAGTGAGATGCAACCCTCATACTAGTTCAAGGTCCAAACTCAATTTTTAAAACGATATCAGAATCTATTCCAACATGGTACCACCACACTTTATATTCTTAGTACTCGGAGTAAGAAAGTGCATTAGAGATCCTACATCAACTAGTGATATAACTAAAATAGAGTTTATAAATTATACCTCATCTTACAAGTTAGTTTCATAGGATAGAGTTACACTTGAACTCACATTCTAAGACAAGCTATTAATTAGTTACAACTCATAGTTCGTACCAGTATTGTTTGCAGCATACGAACTCGGTGTCTTTAGTCCTCTAAATATTGTTTGCCACAACAAAAAGATAAAGTGGCCTATTTGTACGTAGTGAGATGAAGGTTCAAGGAAAATTTATAATTCTTGATTATGATGTTAATGACTTTTGTAATGAGTTTTCACATAGTGGGTCATGTTACATTTCAATTTTTGGTAAGTATTATCTCAAACTATAAAACTAATGTTATATCTGTTTTCTCATTCCTGTCCATTTTGTTTATTATGCTCTCACTAATCTCCCTTAATTATCTCATTTTTCCCCTTTTCCTCCATATTCACATGTGATTTAGTAGCAGACTTCCTGAGATTGGTCCTCTAACAAGAATTTGGTCATCTTTTTGGTAGGCCTCCATAGCTTGGATGGAGAGTATTTTGTTTGCCGATTTCAGTATATTGTAGTACTAGGGCTGGCCAGGATAAGTGAACCATAGTCTATGCGCCAGTCATGGTCTAAGTATGGGTCATAACAAGGAAACTACACTAACATATGGCAAAAGCAAAGTGCAAAGGAGGGAATGGATAAGGATCAATATTAGGTGATGTGTCAAAACTGGATCAAAGGTTAGATGCGAGAAAAGACTTTTGGAGGAAGCTCAACATTCCCTATTTACTGAAAAAGTCACTTGGAGGTGGGTCAACAGAACGGACTGTTATTTCAAGCTCAAGGGGGAGTACGATGGGGAAAGATCACCGATGGTGATGCGCTCAATAACTAAATCAATAAGAATCATCCAGCCTTAAGAAAAGGAGGGATTGCTCAGAAAAGTGATGGTGGGGTGACATAAAGGAGCTACCCATCCATCTTTCAAAGCAGCTGCATATGGAGATGGGTGTAGCCCACCTGTGCAGACTAACCATCTAATGAAAGGCGGAATGATGAAAACAGCTAGCTCAATGTTAATTTTAGAAACAAAGGAGGGCGATTCAAAAGCCTTTCCTGTGCAGAATTACAGGAGAAAATCAAAGATCATCTTAAGGTATCATGCAAAATAAAATCCAGATCAAGTATGCATGACAAGCAAAGAAGACGCTGGGTGACACGGCAGAAGGAGAATTTTACTAAATTTCACTCAAAGGTCTTGGACGTGATTTGTGTCAGTGATTCCTAAATGGTAGTGGTGGGTCATTTGAAAATACTACTACAACCCCTATGACTAAGGCTTTTGGTGTGCCTTGACCTTAAAATTCTACAAGCTTCCTCCTCAGGTATGAACACAATACAAATGAATTTTACATCTTTTAAATGTGAAAAGACAAAGAACGTTGCAGAAAAAGGACCTTACACAATTCATTGTAGGAATCATGATCATCCACACCAATTCGACATTTGACAGTAACAGGTACATTTGTATTGGCAACAATTAATGAAATAGCCTCTGCAACAAACTTTCCTTGTAAACATTAGAGTTCTACATCAGTGCAGATCGATCAAGAAAGTCTACATATTCAATTTGTTTACATATCAAGTATGGATGATGTTCTAACCTTTGGATCAAGCATAAGACGAGCGCCAAAGCATCCACGTCCAGCTACTCTAGGACTTGGGCATCCACAGCTGGTATATGTCAAAAATAAATAATGGATCTACCAGATATTAATATAAAAATGAAACATTATGAATTAAGGTCATAAGAAAATAAACAAACTTGAAGTTGATCTCATCGTAGGAATAAGCATTTGCCAGTTCCGTTGCTTTTGCCAAATTATCTAAATTACTTCCACCAATTTGAAGCACAATAGGATGTTGATCTGGAGAATATGCCAAGAATCTGTCCTGAGCAAATTGACAAGAAGAATCAATGGTTTTTCAGGGACAAATTATCCAGAAATGGCCCCACCCAATCAATTTGTGCTTTAGTGCACACACAGATATACCTACAGCAATGAGATAATTTACAGAAATACATAAAACCAAAGGCGAAGAAAACTTGTTTCTCATTCAAAAACTGCACTCTAAATTTAATTAAGTAAAGAGAGATTGCTTCTCTCAACCTTTTCAAATAAAATGAAACAACAGCACATAGATTCAAAGATATAGAGCTAGATAAGACTAACAGAAACATCCCTATAGATCTAACAAACTTCAAAATAAAAATAAAAAATAAAAAAACCTCAGCAGTGACAAGTTATGCAACATATTTCACCACAGATATCTAGGAGCACAATATTATTTGTGTTAGAAATATACAAGCTATAGGATCTACTTATCAGTTTAAACCTTTTGTAGGCTTCAGCATATGATATAACTGGACTATGCATTATCCAAACTTCAAGCCTAAAGGATTCTTTCATGAAAAGTGTGTTAGATCTCTGGTGACATAAATAGGCGAGATAGACTAGAACTGAACCAGAATATATCCACATAATACTGTGCATAGTCACTGATGTTTGTGACACTGACGTCAGTATGATATAGATACAATGGTAGGTATATCCATGTAATAAAAGTTTCAAAACAGAACTCTAAATTCTGTTGCTTAGCTAATTCTGGCTTAGGAAAACAGTTTTTGTTGGAAGCCAGAATTATATATGGGTTCTTTCGTTTAGTTTTTTGTAGAATAATGAGAAATTCTTTAGTGATCTGTATCCTCTGAAATCTTTTATCAGAAGTTGACAGTGAGCATGCATCGTGTGTGAGCCATATCAAGAAGTTGAGAGTGAGTGAGTGCGTGTGTGAAGCCATATTGATTTTGAAGTATTACAATACACTACACAAAAGTAAAACCCTTCTTCACTCCCTCAATACAACTTAGTAACTCTCGGATGAGCTGTAGCTTACTAACAATAAATAACATTCTACCTAGCAGCTTACGGTTTTAGCAGAACCGGTCCTTGACAAATTGCAACCATGAAAATTGTTATTCATAGTCATTCCTCCAAAGTTTTTTTAACCCTTTTCTTTCAACAAGCAGAAATATGTTTACAAACTTACCAGATTTCCCTTTTGATAAACAATTGTTTCAGCAGCAAGCATCTCCGTGTAGAGCCAAGTGTGCTTTGACAAGAGACGTGCAAGAGTCCTATAGTGATGATCTGTCCAGTCCATCATTGGGGCCACACTGAAAATCCAAGCGTACAACAAAATCAGATTGATAAAATATCACCATAGCATATGCAGAAAACAAAGATACACAATAACCCACCTAAACAAAGGAGGAAAATAGTCCTTTGCAACCATCACAGCTGTTCCAAGTGATTCTTCCTTCTGAGCAAAAGCAGAAAAACAACCCGAATCAGGACAAATTCCTCTGTGATTTACCCCACAATGATATAAGAAAGTATAAGCAACTATATATTACAACTTATATCAAACAAATAAAAATGGTAGCTTTTACTCAATGATATTATTACCCACAACAATTAAGAACTTGGGTAAAAACAAAAATGAAACTTTTTTTTTTCTTAAATCATGGAACTGAATAGAATTTATAGTAAATTAAAAACGGAATGTTTCGAATAAACTATTATGGTAACAATTCTGAATCAAGTGAAAGCCCTTTTGGACCAAAAGAATGGTTTTCTTTTGAATGTGAAATAGGAGGGTTCTTAGGAAACCACATAAGGGTTTATTACCTGTGGAACAAGGACGAAAAGTGGTGGAAGTGCCGGTCGCAGAATCCGGAGACAAATTACTCTGTATTCTCCGAAACTAATGGAAATCCGAAAGCTCCTTTGTTGTGCCCCCACTGTGCCCCTTCTTGCTTCAAGGTCTTAAGCACACAAAACTCAAAAAAAAAAAAATATAATTAGGAATAGTTATTTAATATTTCGAAATAAATATATTCTTAGAATACATAATTTAAAATTTATCTATAACCACAATAATATAGATGTATTTTATAGTTGTTATTTGATGTATATTGTTTTACCTTTTTTATCTTTTCTATCCTTATATTTATTAATCAATTTTTTTAATTTTCTTCATCTAAGAAAAACTAACAATAAAAATAGAAAGTACTTTTACTATATTATTGTAATAATTAATAAAAAGTAAAATGTTTTACAACTGTTTTATTGATTATGCTTCTGTTATATTATCATATCATTATACAAATTAATTAAGAAATTGCTTTTATGATTTTCTTATGTAGCTAATTTTTATAATTTAAATATACACTTTAGTAACATTTTTTAATTAACTTAATTAAAATAATTATTTTTTTATTATTTATTTTATCTTTTATTATCACAAAAGAAAGTGTACACTATGCGTGTGTTTTCACTAATTAATTTTTAATTGTTTTAGGTCACTCATTCGAATAATTCATCAAGAGGTTTATCATAAATAATTTAGAACTCAATTTTAGGTTTTCTTTTCAGAACTTGTATAATTAGTATGTATCAAATATACATATGTAAATTTATATAAAATATAATTGCATATAATAAACTGTATATTTTTGTATAAAATGAATATATATATATATATATATATATATATATATATATATATATATAAAGTTTTTTATCGTATTCATGTAAAATTTAATAAATGTATTTATATAAAATCTATTTTGGTATTTTACATTTTACATTTTATATAAAATATAATTAATGTATTTGATGTGAAATAAAGCTTAACATAAAATTAAAAAATAAAGATAGTTTCTAGACAAATTAAAAAAAATTAGAGGAACAATTTTTTATATAATTAACTTATACATAACTTAGTTTTAGTGTATGAGGAAGTTTATTTCACTTTTTCAAATTTATGCTGAATTATCATACAATTTTTTTCATTTTGCTTATGGGACGAGTATTTCCATTTAAAGTAAAAAAAAAAATCAATAATATGATTAAATATTAAAACAAAAGTATATTTTCCTTTTGTAATAGAACACATGAGTCAATTTAAGATGAAAATATGTTTTTTCAGTTTATTAGAAATAAATTAAAGCCAAAAGAAGTTAACAAAATATGATGTAACAATGATTTAGATATAAATTATGTTTCTTCTTAAATCTCATACAATGGGACTCTTTCTTTTTATATTGATTCATCCACAAGTAAAAGTTTAAAAAAAAAAAAAATCAATAATTTCGTGACATCTAATTTAATTTGAGTGTCTTCTCTTCCTTCTCTATCATTGGTTGGTGACTATAATTTTGCAGAGGCCAAGGCCTGCAGGGTTAATTTTTAAGCCATCATTGTAATAACATTGGTAAACTTAATGGATTATGTTATGTAAGAGTATGGTATTCGAATACTAAAATCTATAATTTTTGAATTTAGTGTACAATCTATGATCTAAAAATAAAAATGTAAATGTATTCCTAATAGAAAATTTTAGACATAAAATTGATAGTTTTAAATTGGATTATTCAAGAATAGTGCACCAATGTCATCAATTTTATAATAGTTATCTTGAAATGTAATAAATCTCATTTTGGATCCATTGTCATGCAATAGCTATTATCAAACATGTTAGTCAAATTAATTATTAATTATTAATAATTTTGGTTACATGTTTTGTTATGTTGGTGTCAATGGCTTTTCAATTTTGAAAACTGTTTCAAAACCTTGAAATATGCTTATTACATGTTTTTGCTATGGAAGACTCAAACATCATTTATTTAGTTGCAATTTTAGCTTATGTTTTTATGTAGTTTGGAATGAATAAAGAGTATGACATTAATTTACTAGTCAAAATGAATAAACATATTTTATGATATAGATAATATTAGAGTTTAATTATGGTTTAACTAAAACGAAATGATTTGAAAAAAGAATATCATCTTTTCAATCACGAAAAAATCATATTAATTTTTTTTAAGAACATTGGGTAATTATTTTTATATTTTAAATAAGATTTTTATTTTTTATGTTAAAATATTTATATATATATATATATATATATATATATATATATATATCCTAAATCCCTAAGTCATAATTAAATAATTGAGTGCAAAATATTTTTAAAAAATACAACATTTAAAAGAGGACAAAAATAAGAGCACTAATAATAAAAGGTTGCATAAAATATCAAAAAGTTTGTAGAAAATTATTCAAAGCAAATTCAGAATAAAGTTTTCATTCAAAGAGTTTCACGACACAGTTTTCAAAAGATAGACTAGTAGAGAGTTTGAAAAGTGATTTCTCTCTTCATTTCTAGTCTATTTATAATTTTACAATTAATTAAAGTACAATAATTCACAATCTTCCAGAATCTTTGCTTTTTCTTATTTTGGACACTTTATTCCAAAATTTTTACTGTTTTCTTTTGACACTTTGAATAATAATTTAGTTTGGAAACCTTTAGTGTTCATTCTTTTGTCCATTTGTATAATAATTCAATTTGAGAATCTTCACTATTTATTCTTTTCTGACATCTTGCTTTAATAATTCAAGACACTTTTCAAATTTCATAATCTCTTAGCTGGATTTCATTGTCTTGTTCTGTCACTTTGCATATTTTCATAATTCTTATACACTCACACGACAATAGATTTAACAAGTTGCCTTTAAGTTTGTGTTGGAAATGTGATAGTTCCTTTAGAGATTGTGAGAAAATCTAGTGAAAACAATGAGAAGTTCATGTTTATTAATATGACAAATGATTCGAAAAAATTTAAGAAGCATTCTACTAACATTGAAGAAGTTCAATTAAAGTGTGACAATGCATTTAACATAATATTATCTATATATGATATATACAAATTTGCTAAGTATATGTTATTATTAATTGTGATTATTGATGTGTTGTTCTTGTGTCTAAGAACTAACATTGTTACATAAATGTTATAAGGAAAATAATAACAACTACATCACTCATGTGGCTCAATCATCCCTTCTATGTCTCACATGCAACCTTCCAGTGTAAACGTCTACCTTATTTGTTATTTCATATGTAAATCATAGAGTTCTATAAGTCACATCCTATATCAAGATTCTCTTAATCTTGTGACTCAAACAAATCATTCTATGTAATATGGAGACCATTCTTCAACGCATTCCTTTAAATAATTAAAATATCCAAAGATTTTTCAAAAAAGTAAAATGTGCATAAGAAATATGTGATCAAAGCCCACTTACCACAACATCATGATAAACTTTTAGGCCTTTATCATCAACCACACGACATTATTCCTCCTAGGGGATGGTGGTTTGGCCTCTAGTCGCTTATCCACAACTAGTTGGAGGATATAAGGATGCAAAACCATATGGAACCGCTCCATATAATCGATCTTGTAATTTGATGGATGAGAGGTTTCACTAATCTCTATGACCAAATGGTTTACAAAGTGAAGCCATCAGATATTCAACTATTTCATTGAAGGTGGTAAAGCAATTTATGCAAATAAGATGACAAGGTATATTTCATATGTATCCATGATGTCGAAGAACATGTTCTGACAAATGTAAATGTTTTTGCATCTCCAGTTAATATAACTTGAAAACAACAACACTTATGCAAATGACTTGATTGCTTGATGTTCCTTGTATGACCTCCATTTGACCCTAGTAAAGGTTATGTTATTAATTTAGAATTTGATTGTTTCAAGTGAAAACAATCTACATACCACATATCTATAATAATGTGATGACTCCTCAACATAACTCAGATCGATGTGCTCATATATCTACATTGTTATATGAAAGTACTTAGGCATGGTTTTAGTGCACATACAATTATATAATATATGAAAAAAATTGACAAATATATAAAACAAATTGATCACTTGCATCATAGTTGCATACTTAGCTAATTGATTTGTGTTTGCAAAGCTAGTATATATAAGTTACTTATATCGATGAATGAGCTACTCCTTTAAAATATCATTTGCATATCTTAAGGTCACAAAACATCTCCAAATAGGATACATTGACCGAGTTGGTACTCTTTTTTGCAAAGATTGTGTAGGCCACGAGATGTAGTAAATAATTTTATGTTGTGAAGGTCCATTACCTTTAACAAAAATCATTATACTCGTTTATATTGTCTTCACCTTGCATAATCATCCACAACTCAACACCAAGTAACTCTACAAAAACCTTTGTTGCTCTCGTCACATCCATATTTACATATGTAAATATTGGTCCACAATTTGTATGTGCAATAATGATGATATATTATCCAATATCATTATAATATCTCTAATCAACATATGGAAGTTGTTGGTCTCCTTGTGCCAACTCTCAACACAAAAAAATAATAACCCCTTATTAGTTATCTAATAATTGGTCATGTAGAGTGATAACATTGTACTTACTTCAACTAAAATCGCTTCATGATGGTGCAAGACTCCTAATTTATTCATCATGCATCTATGTGACACCAATTTAAGCTCTCAATGGTCTTGCAAATACTCACATTTAGATCTATTGAAAATAAAAGATTCAGAAAGTTTATCCAAGAAGTTTAATCCTATTTTAAATTTTCCTCTCATTTGACCTTAGCTAGATATTGAATACTTGTGTTTAATAATGAAAATATGAAGTTAAAATATTTATTTTATGAAACTTTACATTTTATTTATTTTATATTGATGTTCATTTTTTTATTGTAACTTGTTAGTTTAGACAAATTTATAATAACTTGACATTACTTGAAATCTTGAATTAATTTTTGTAAATATTATTTTATTTTCTTAGTTAGGTTAATTCTTAGAATTATAGCATTTAAAAAGAATAAAGTTTTTCAAAAATTTTACCCAATTAACCAACCCAAAATATCTCGGTTAAAAATGATTGTATTGTATTGAATTTAACAATGGGTGGAATGATAACTTTGTCCAAATCTTGTTCAACTCAATTTGTGAACACCCCTAATAAAGACAACTAGTCTCTCACATTCTATAGGCTAAAAACCACCTCGTACATTTCTAGTCATAATCATATGCATACAAAAATTAACAAGGATAAATAATGAACACAATTATCAATATATCCATATCACTCAATTCAGGATTTTATTTCAAGACTGTATTTCATAATGACCTATTTAGAATTGTATTATAAATTGCTTAATTAAGAAACATTTTATTGATATCTCAATTTTGGATATTATTTTGAATAAAATATAATTTTATATTATCTTATTTGTAAATTAAACCAAAATAACAAAGATTTCTAATAAGAACAATCCATAATATTTTTATGGATAGTTCATTCCAAGACTCATTCTTAAAAGTATTTCAAGATCTTCTAAAACCAAAATGCAACAACAATTAGCATGAGATTACTATTATTTAATAAGGATCAACAAAGCTAGTTATTTCTGAATCATGTTATCGATGATAATGACTAGTGAGATGTTATTTAGAAGTTGATAAGAGGAAAAAAGATGGAGGTGTATGTGTAAAAAGTGTTATGAATAGTGAAAGCGTTAGCCTTGTTTTTTTTTCTTAATATTGCTCTTTGATCATTGGACAATATATAAGGTGCATGAAGAAATAATACAAGATTATAAAAGAAAAAGCAAATTCTTGACTATCTTTACTCTAGAATGAACTTTTCAAAATACAACAATTAGATTATGAAAAACCAAGATTAATGAGGAGATGCCAAGAATTTTATGGGGGTGCCAAAAGAAAAATCCAAACTAGAAAAGAATGACCCGGTATCCGAAGGCCCATGGTACCCGAACAACATCATCGTTACCTTAAGAAAAACATGTGGCAGGATAACTACCTTAACAGCCACACATAAACCTCTGTCTCAAACACACATCACAGCCATGGCTACTCTGAGCTTCAATCCCGCCAGAATAAAAACCCCAACTTTCAAACCCTCCAAACTCACTTCTCCATCCAAACCCATCACAATCCCATGCACCACTCTTCACTTCAAAAGCCACCCCAAACTGGTCCACTTTCGAACCCATTCGGTGTCGGAGAGCACCCAGAAAGAAGCACCCCAAGCAACTCTCCAAGAAGAAGATGACCCAACTGCGGAACTCAGATACCTCGACCCAGAAACCGACCCTGCCACCATAACAGACTGGGAACTTGACTTCTGCTCCAGGCCCATTCTCGACGCCAGAGGGAAGAAGATTTGGGAGCTGGTCGTGTGCGACAAAACGCTGTCGTTGCAGTACACCAAATATTTTCCTAACAATGTCATTAACAGCGTTACCTTGAAGGATGGTATTGTTGCTATCAGTGATGAATTGGGTGTTCCGTTGCCCAGAAACATTCGCTTCTTTAGGTAATTCATGAGTTGTAATTCGTGAGTGAGTGATTGGTAGGGTCTGTTTGTTTGTAGGAGAAATAGGAAAAGTGAAAGTAGTTTCTAAATAAGCTAAAATTAGCTTATGCATGAATTAAAAATCAGATTTTAGTTAATGGGAAATGACTTCTACAAATTAACTTATGTATAATCTAATTTTAATTTACAAAGAAACTGATTTCATTTTTTTTTTCTTATTTTTCTGTATACAAGTCTATATGAAGATGTTTCTCCGATTAGAAGTTGAAGTATGGAATGTTGGTTTAAGTGTTTGTTGCTTTGCAGGTCGCAGATGCAGACAATTATTACAAATGCATGTAATGAGCTTCGCATAAGGCCGGTTCCAAGTAAACGGGTATCTATGGAGATTACCTTGTGTGTTTTAGACCATGTTCATGATCTTGTCTGATCTTCTTTACAAGACATGTAGTCAAGTTTTATTAGTTTATTTTTATTTTTTTTGTAAATTGAGAGATTTTGTTACGAGTCATATGAAAGATTGATGAGGATTATAAGCATGTGGTGGTCACTGACCATACAATAGTTTTTTTTGTATGTATGATTTGAAATTCAACTTTTACTACTGTGGTGGCTGTGGTGGTAGTTGTTAGTGTTCATGATGCTTTGGCAGTGAATGAAATTTCTTTGCTTTGGATTTTCACTTGGTTTGGTTTGATCAATGAGACTATTTGGCAATGAACCTGCAGGCTCTTATATATGTATGACCTTACTTGACTGTTAGTTGAAGAAGCTAATAGTAGGTTTCATATCATGGAATGTGTCTAAGTTCTCTAATCTACTCATTAGAGGGAGGAGGAGGTAGTTGTTAGTGTTTGTTCTATAGTTGGAAATCTAATGGTGAGTGGAATGGAATGGAGGGGAATAAAGTTATTATCTAATTGTTTGGATATTTTACGGTGGAATTGGAGGGGTGGAAAAGGAGATATTGGAGATTCATTGGATGGAATGGAATTGCAGTGTCTCTAAAATGTTTCATGATGCTTTTTGTTTTCCTTTTGCTCCCATTTTGTGATTGATAATGGCTCAAAATAGCCCAGTATGGTCTGTGTACAAGTTTTCCATTATCAATAGCACCCATATGCTATATGTAGGTTGAAACACCTGTCACTTATGTGCATAAAATGAGGACAGAAAAATTTCATTGTATATTTAGCATCATATATTATTAATGATTCACTGAGTTGATACATTCTTGTCCTATATTTCATGTGGTTCATCTGATCCTTTTCAGTGTGTGTCAATTATTCTATGGCTAGAGGAGCGCTATGAGACCATATATACCAAGCATCCTGGATTTCAAGAAGGAGCCAAACCTCTTTTGGCACTAGATAATCCTTTTCCCACTGAACTTCCAGATATTCTTTATGGGGAAAGATGGGCTTTTGTCCAATTACCTTACTCAGGTATAGAGACAGAATATTTCATGCAATAAGCTTCACAAATGCTTGACAAAAAGGCCCTCTCTTTTGATACTCAGGGGTCTCAAACATATGTTTTTCATTTATCAATGTTCTTACTTTGTTAATACTATTTTAAACTTGAACTACTGCCAACATGACATGGATTATAATGGTCTCTTTTCTTTTTCTTTTGACACAAAATGATTAACAAGTTTAATGCTTTAAATTATTCTCCTAGGATATACCTCTCTAACCTTGAATAACCTGTTTTAAAGCTGTTCGAGAGGAGGTGTCAACCTTTGAGAAAGCATTTCGTGGTGCTGGGTTAGATCTTGATCTGTTGGGTCTTGAAATTGATGACAATACATTAATCCCAGGACTGGCTGTTGCATCTTCTAGTGCTACAGCATTGGCAGGTACAAAACTGCAGATTCACATTTTCTTCTAATGTTTTTATCTTATGTCCCTCACAACAATCTCTTTGTATGCTTGGAATCATTTATTTAAGTACATGGTCAGAATGTGTTTGATCTCATATCAAACAATTTGATTTGCTAGCCACATATATTGCAACAGAGCATTAGAGTTGTGTTTAAGTAAATTTCTCCATAAATAATTTTAGAAGAAAATAAAAAGATAAAGTTAATTAAGCTTTCCTTGTATGTTAAATTAACTCTTGCGTTTCTAGCTCTTATCTAGCTTCTCCAAAAGCTAATGTAACAGAAGAAATTTGATTCATTTTGTTTTCTGTTTTCTTTTATATAAGTAATCCCATAAGCAAAACTATGAAACTTATGCACTAATTTAGCCTAAACTAATGTTTGGCCTGATATTTTGGAGTTTTCTCCTTAAATGTTAAAGCTCCTCTAGTTAGCTTTCCATAGCAGCTTCACTTTTTGGGCATTTGTTCGGTAGAAAAAAAAAAACCACTTTTATTTTCAAAGAGCTTTTCCAGAATTAGATTTGAAAAAACCCTTTTTAAAAGAGAAGAAAAGCCTAAAACAGCTAGATCAAACTTAATGGATCATGCATCTTGAATGTTAACTCTGTTGATATTCTTAAATTAATGGATGGCAGAATGCCAACTTGCTCACCAAGTGATTATTTTGAGGCCTAAAACCTGGTTTCTTTTCTACTATTTTTTTGCTGTCTTGATTCTGGAAAGCTTCTGCATAATGCTTATAATGCTTGTGATGTGCTGTATCATCAATAATAGCATGCTTTGTATGATTGCAAATATCTTTTATCAAATAAATTTGTTCTCTAAATTGGGAAAGCTTTCACCATTTATTGGAACAGCTGTTTTAAGTGGATTGGAAGTCTGCTCTGTGGAAGCAGATGTTGCTCGTGCTCGTCTGATTCTTTCTGTTGGAATTTCTACTCGATACATATTTTCCACCTATAAGAAAACTCCCGAGACATCTAGTGAAGCTGAAGCTTGGGAAGCTGCTAAGAAAGCTTCTGGAGGTTTGCATTTCCTTGCAATCCAACCAGACTTGGATTCTGAAGATTGTGCTGGCTTCAATCTGTTGCTAGACTTGCCATTTCCACCGGTATAATTGTACAAAACAATATGGTTGAATTGAGTCTTCATTGAACAAATAATATTATCATAGAATATATTAGATACCTAAAGTTTGTACATTACTATTACTCTTAGTAGAATCACTAACTACGATTGAGCATAGCACTTCAAAAGATATAACTTTGAAAAAGATGAGTTTATCTAAACATTTATCACTTACACCTACTCAAAACCAAATAGTGACTTAGGTGTGAAAGTGTTTTCTAAACACACCCCATTGTTCCCTATAGATTAGGAAAGACCTTTTTTACGAAACTAGAAGAAGATTATAGTAAGAGAAGCAATGAGATCATAGAATACCCTTTACAGAAAACTAGAATATTATAGCAAGAGAAACAATGAGATTATAGAAGACCCTTTACACAAAACTAGAAGAAGGTTATAGCAAGAGAAACAATGAGATTGTAGAAGACCATCTACACAAAACTAGAAGAAAATTATAGCAAGAGTAGCAATGAGATTATAGAAGACCCTTTATACAAAATTGAAGAAAGTGATACAAGATAAACGATGGGATTATAGAAGACCTTAACACAAAACTAGAAGAAGGTTATAGCAAGAGAAGCAATGAGATTATAGAAGATTCTTTACACAAAAGGGAAAGTTATACAAGATAAACGATGGGATTATAGAAGACCTTAACACAAAACTAGAAGAAGGTTATAGCAAGAGAAGCAATGAGATTATAGAAGATTCTTTACACAAAAACTGAAGAAAGTTAAAGAAAGAGGAGCAACAATGAGAATATACATAATCCTTTGAGAATATACAAAACCCTTTGAGAATATACAAAATCCTTTGCACCAGAAAGAGAAACAATAATAAGGTTATAAGAAGAGAAACAATAATATTATAGAAAACCCTTTTTGCTTGCTAAACTATTTGGGGTTAATTAATCACTCTCTTTTATAATTAAATAAAAGTGTAACTTTTAAATATAAGGAAATTCCTATGTTCGGTTGTATTTGACCTTTTATTAATGAATTGGGTTAAAAAAAAAAACACAATATCTAAATTTCCATCCTTTTATAAAAAGTATGTATGAAAGATTATGTTGCCTTAATAAAAAGGGACAGTTGTAATCAAGATCTTTTTTCTTTATCATATAAAATATATATTTTCAAAATAATAAAGAAGAATATAAACATTAAATTTATATGAAAGTGAAATAATCACAATTAAAAGCATAATGAACAGAACAATAATGACACATATTACCTTTTATACTATATTATTATTATTATTATTATTATTATTATTATTATTATTATTATTATTATTATTATTATTATTATTATTATTATTATTATTATTATTATTATTATGTAATTTCCCTAGAACAATAATTAATTAATTTTCAATTAAAGGAAGAGAAACTAAATAATTTGAAAGCTGGAATTAATGAGGAGGTCTTCAAAGATTAATATTTTGTTTTCAGAAATTTTTATTTATTTATAAAAGCATATTTCAAATTATGTTTAGTTTGCCTGTTATCTCGTATCTGTTATCTCCATCTATAAAAATATAAAAGATATTTCGTTTTAACAAACTTTTCCAAATCTGTTTCATGTTTTTTATTTTTCAAATCTATAATATAAAAAATTTAATTATAATTTTGGTCCTACAATATTTGCAAATTTTGTGGTTATTCTTTAATATTTTTTCTTAACATTTATATCTAAATTTTCTTTTATTTTTGTTTTTGGATGTTGTAATACCCATAAAATAAAGTTTCTACTAAGGCGACTAAAGTATTAACATAATGCATATCTTACAGTATTCCATAATTAACATGCATCAAGATTACATAATAATGCTAAACAAAACTTTCAAAACATATTTACAATATCATATCCAAGTTTTTCAAAATATAATATTATTCCTAACAGCATCCTTCAATCTCCCAAAGATCTATCTGCAACACTATCTGCTCCCGTGTCAAGACACGATCATCAGAGATAGAAAATCAAACACAATACAACCAAAAGAAAAGGGTAACTTAACCAAATTTTTACAAATCAAAAACATTCAATTTCATGTATCATCACAATATAAGAATCTAATACACTACAAACATGACTCTACTTCTGGAAGACTCGTGCTCCCGAGATATGCACCTGTCATACATCTCCAAACTGTGAATCCACACAGCCCACACACAAATGAATCATCAATCATGTATGACAGGGTTAGTCCCCCTGAGACTTTCCTGACCAGCTATATTTCAAGCTGCAGTCACCCAATTCAGACCTCCTTCGACTCTCACCACCTAGTAATGATCATCTATTTGATTCCTATTACTAGTAGAGTCAGGATATCAATCGTTATTGATCAGATCCTTAAATAATGCACTTTCTAATTAACCAAGACATGGGTGTTTTCTTTTCTGAAAAGACTATGCTTAGGCTTTGACCAACTTTATCACTCTTAACAATATCACATTATAATATAGATCTCTACTCATGCATTCATTCACTTTTAAATCTCAATCTCTACTTCAATCTCAACATTTAAAGAAATCACTAAACTATCAATATAATTAAACTTAAATTATCAATTAATCTGTTTTACTAAATACATACATTGCATTCTAAAAGAGTTAAACATTCAGAAACAAAAAGCCAAAAAAAAATTATTTTTTTTTAACTTGGGCGAGATAAATTTCGCCTGAGCAAAAATACCACTCGCCTGAGCGAAAATTCTTTTGCTTGAGCGAAAGTAGTCTAGAGAGCACTGCCCATTTTCGCCTAAGCGAAAATACTCTCGCTTCGGCGTGAATATATCCTCGCCCGAGCGAAGGATTTCTCGCCTGGGCGAAAACACTCCAGAGAGCACACTAGCTCCTGGGGCTTTTTCGCCTAGGCGATTGTACCCTCGATTGGGCGAAAATACTTTCTCGCCTGGGCGAAAAACTTCCCGTCTGGGCCAAAATAGTCCAGAGAGCACACTTGCTACTTGAAACCATTCTCGCTTTGGCGAAATGCTCGCCTGAGTGAATTATGCAGAAAACATAACTTATCAGACAATTTATGCAGGTTTTACTACCAGAGCTACTACACATGTCTCAGATGACTAACTTAACCAGAAATTAAACTTGCATTCCATCAATTACCACATACTCATCATACATACCAGAATGAATAAACAATCAATAACTCAACTTGAGTTTCATGCCAACAAGTAAACCATCACAGATGCATTTTCACAGACATAATTTGAATGAAATCCTAAATCACAAACAAACTGGAATCAGGTAATATGCAAGTCAGCTTCCCCTACCTGAATTGCACTATAAGTTCTCTCTAACAGTCCCAAAGCCTAAGATCGTCAAGAACTCAAATCTGCATCAAAATGTCCTCTGATACGATCAGACGAAAACACTAGGGAACTGAGCTCACAGGGGCACTATCTGATAACTCAGATGCCACATGCAAGCTCATAAGGCAGAAGAAATCAAAATCCTAAAAATGGTTCTAAGGGAAGAGGGCAGAGAACGAACTTACTCTAACGGAGATTCTGATCGGGTAGACTTGCTCTATTCTCCATCACGAGTCCAACGGTGGACTCCGCTTGAGAAACTTTATGAGGTATGGAAGCAGAGACTTAGAGAGAAGTCATAGGTAAAAGAGGATTAGGGGTTTTAGAGAAATGATGGCTTGAGTGGAAATGAGACTTGACTACTTATTTTTCTAGCATTTTTAATTTAATAATATATTAAGTGTTCATTCCACTTCTACCATTTTTACTCAAATAACAGATTTTCTAGGTTGTTACAGATGTCATTATATTACCTTAGGAAAAAAATTATTATGATAAAAAAAACAAATAAATTATAAAAAATTACAAATTTAAGAAAATATTTCAAAATCATTCTAACGAAATATAAATAACTAAATACAAAATCTGTTGTAAATATTTTACTAACCAAATATAAAAACTAAATATTACCATGTAAAATTCCTTAATGTTTTATATGTTTATATATATTACACATTTTTACTGATTTTTTCTGTATACAATTTTCCTGTATACAATTTTCGGTTATACTGATAATTCTAATTGTGGAGATAATATTTTTTTTCTTTCTTTATAACGACCAATAAATTGATAATTTACTTTAAATTTTAAATTGGTGAAAATTAAAAACAAAAGTGATAACAATATGAAGACTCAGAATTAATGATTTGTATTTTGTTTTCAGAAATTATTATTTTTATTTATAAAAGCATATTTCAATCATCTTTATATCTTTAGTTTTAGCATGATCACGTTATCACATACTGTTATCTCTATCCATTAAAATATAAAAAGTATTTCATCATAAATTTTAACAGTATTTTCTATACTATATATATTTGATATTATTTTAACAGATTTTTAAGATGAAAACTTCGGAGATAGATGATTATGATAGACAAAAGGTTCAGTAAGGTTTTATAGTTTATAATAATAACAAAATTGTGAGTGTTCTACAATCATATTATTTTTATGAAACAAGAAAAAACATGATTAAATATTTATTTTATATATATATATATATATATATATATATATATTATATATATATATATATATATATATATATATATATATATATATATATTAGTATAAAAATAAATTATAATATCTACTCAATCAATAAAAATGATTTAAAATTTGAAAATTACAAATATTTAATTGTTTATAATTCTTTTTGTCAAATTTATAATATAACAAATTTAATTATAATTTTAATCCTAAAATATTTGCAAATTTTATGTTTACTGTTTAATTTTTTTTCTTAGACCTAAAATTTCTTTTATTTTGTTCTTGGATGTCATTATATTATCTTAATCATCCTATGAGAAAAACATATAAATCATTATCATAAAAAAATGAAAAATTTAAGAAAATATTTCAAAATCATTTAAACAAAATATAAATAACTAAAATTTCTGATCTATAAATATTTTATGAACAAAAATAAAAATTAAATATTATGAACAAAGGTGAAATTCCTTAATTTTTCTTATATATTAAAAAAATTTACAGCTATTTTTTTATATAGATAATTTTGCTGTTTAAGTTGTTATAACTTGATAACATTTTTTTATTAACAAACATTCAACTGTAAATTTAAAATTTACTTTAAAGCATTGAGGTTATAAAAAACCCTTTCCACAAAACTGAAGATATTTTTTCATTCTCACACACATATAAAATATATATTTTCAAAATAATAAAGAAGAACATGAACATAAAATCTATGAAACTGAAATAATCACAATTAACTGCACCATCAACAGAAAAATAATGACAAAAATTACGTTTTATAATTTTTTATTATTATCTAATTTTCTAAAGGACAATAATTAATTAATTTTCAATTAAAGGGTGAGAAACTAACCAATTTCAAATCTTATATTGGAATTATTATATTTTGTTTATAGAAATTATTATTTTTATTTATAAAAGCATATTTCAATCATCTTATGTGTTAGTTTTACCATGTGATCACTGATCACGTTATCTCACACCTCTTATCTCTATCCATAAAAATGCAAAAACATATTTTATTTTAACAAATTTTTCTTTATTTTTTTTTCAAATCTATAATATAACAAATTTAATTATAATTTTAGTTCTAAAATATTTGCAAATTTTGTAGTTACTCTTTAATATTTTTTTCTTAACATTTAGATCTAAATCTTCTTTTACTTTTGTTTTTGGATGTCATTATATTGCCTTAGAAATTATTAATTATTATGGAAATCAGTAAAACTGTGTAATATATATAAACATATAAATTATTATTATAAAAAAATTTAAAAATTTAAGAAAATATTTCAAAATCATCTCAACAAAATATAAATAACTAAATTTTCTGAATCAGATACAAAATCTGTTTGTAAATATTTTACTAACAAAAAAATAAAAACTAAATATTACCATTCCTTAATTTTTTTCAGGTTATGTTTATATATATTACACATTTTTACTGATTTCCATAATAATTAATTTTTAAATAAAAGAGAAAAACTAAGCAATTAATAATTTGTATTTTGTTTTCAGAAATTATTATTTTATTTATAAAAGCATATTTCAACCTTAGTTTTAGCATAGTCACGTTATCTCTTACCTTTATCTCTATTCATACCAATAATTTTAACAGAATTTTCTATACTATATATATTTGATATTATTTTAATATTTTAAGATGAAAACTCCGGAAATGATTATGATAGAGAAAAGGTTGAATATGATTTTATAGTTTATAATAATAAGAAAGTTGTGAGTGAAGCAAGAAAAGACATGATTAAATATTTATTTATTATATATATATATATATATATATATATATATATATATATATATATTAGTATAAAAATAAATCTACTCAATCAATAAAAATGATTTAAAATTTGAAAATTACAAGTATTTAATTGTTTATAATTTCTTTCAAATTTACAATATAACAAATTTAATTATAATTTTAGTCCTAAAATATTTGCAAATTTTATTTTACTCTTTAAATTTTTTCTTAGACCTACAATTTCTTTTATTTTGTGTTTGGATGTCATTATATTATCTTACTTATATGAACACATCATCATATTTTACGAGGAAAAAACATATAAATCATTATCATAAAAAAATAAAAAATTTAAGAAAATATTTCAAAATCATTTAAACGAACTATAAATAAGTAAAATTTCTGATCTGTAAATATTTTATGAACCAAAAATAAAAACTAAATATTATGATGAAATTCCTTAATTTTTCTTATATATATTAAAAAATGGCAATTGCTTCCTGTACATACAAACTGCTGCCGGCATTTAACAAATGTTTAATATACCAATAATATCTTATTATTTTTATTTTTAAATTTATTACATTAATGAAACCATCAAATTTAAAAAAAAAAAACCTTTCTCTTTCCTGTAACAACCTAGAAAATCTTATAAATGGTGAAAGTGGAATGAGCACTTAGATTATTATATTATTAAACGCGTATTTATAAAAAAAAGTTTATAAAAAAAGTAAGTAGTCAAGTCTCATTTCCACTCGAGTCATCATCTCTTTCTCAAGCGGAGCTCATTGTTGGACTTGTGACGGAGAATAGAGCAAGTCGTACCTTTGTGAGTTCAATTCTCTAGTGTTTTAGTCGGATTGTTGATCAGAAGTCCTTTGGTGCAGATTTGAGTTCTTTAAGATATTAGGCTTTGGGGTTGTTAGAGAGAACTTCTAGTGCAATTCAGGTAAGGGAATCTGACTTAAGGGAAGCTGACTTGCATGTTACCTAATTTCAGTTTGTTTAATGTTACCTAATTTCAGTTTGTTTGTGATTTAGGGTTTGATTCAAAATATATGTGAAAATGCATCTGTGATGGTTTATTTGCTGGCATGAATTGGTCTAGCTCAAGCTAAAAAAATTTTGTTTCTTTTGGCTTTTTGTTTTCGATTTAACTCTTTTGAAATACAATGTATCTATTTAATAAAATAGATTAATTGATAATTTAAGTTTAATTATATTCATGGTTTAATGACTTCTTTAAATGTTGAGATTGAAGTAGAGATTGAGATTTAAAAGTGAATGAATGCATGAGTAGAGATCTGTGATGTGATATTGTTAAATAAAGTTGGTCAAAGCCTAGGAATAGTATTTTCAGGAAAAAAAACACCAATGTCTTGGTTAATTAAGAAGTGCATTGTCTAAGGATTTGATCAATAATGATTGATATCTTTACTCTACTAGTAATAGGAATCAAATAGATGATTATTACTAGGTGGTGAGAGTCGAAGAAGGTCTGAAATGGGTGACTACAGCTTGAAACATTGCTGGCCAGGAAAGTCTCAGAAGGACTAACCCTGTCATACATGATTGATGATTCATTTTTGTGGGGGCTATGTGGATTCACAGTTTGGAGATGTATGACAAGTGCATATCTCGGGGGCACGAGTCTTCCGGAAGTAGAGTCATGTTTGTAGTGTATTAGATTCTTATATTATGATGATACATGAAATTGAATGTTTTTTATTTGTTAAACTTTGTTTAGCTTACCCTTTGTTTTTGGTTGTGTATGATTTTTTTCTGTTTGTGATGATCGTGTCTTGATACGGGAGCATATGGTGTTGTAGATGGATCTTTGGGAGATCATCTAGGTTGAAGAATGTCGTTAGGACTAGTATTATATTTTGAAAAAAACTTGTATTGTTATTGTAAATATGTTTCAAAATTTCAGTTTACCATTATTATGTAATTAATCTTTATGCATGTTAACTATGGAGTACTGTAAGATATGCATGATGTTAATACTTTAGTCGTCTTAATAGAAGCTTTAATTTTATGGGATGTTACCGTTCCTCTAATTTTAAATTAATAAAATAAGATTTTTACTTTCTGTTTTTTTTTTTAATTTTTCTCTATCTTCTTCTTTAGTATTATTTGTTGTACTTCATCAAATTGTAAAATACTTAAGTTTCATAGTTTTATATAGAAAATAATGTTACGAAAAAATAACAAAAAATCATAAGACATATTTTGATTGTAAAAAAATCAATAAAAGAAAATAAAAAATAATAATTTATAAATACCAAGGCTAATTTCAGTATTTCAGAAAATTATAAATACAGGTCACAATTGTATAATACACAAGAAGTTTATAAAATGCACAAAATAATCAATTGCATATTAATAATTATTTGACGAAACAATTATACATTTGATAATATTTTGTACCAATAAAATATTAACAAACAATCAACTTTTTAATAATTAATTTATTCAACATTATAAATATTAAGAAATATCTATATTTTTTTAACCGAATTTGTTATAACAAAATTAAATATTTAAAAACGATATATTTAATTGAATTTTTATTAATTTAAAACTAATGGAATTTTTTAAAATTTATTATAACTGCAAAGATAACATTTTTTTTATTAACAAATATTCCTTCCACAATATAACTGTAAATTTAAAATTTACTTAAATTTTAAAATTTGAAAAATTAAAAACAAAACAGCATAGGCTGATAAAAAATATCATTATCCAAGATTTGAAATTTAAAACAAGATATTCACTTGATTCCCACGTTTTCCTCCGATTCTTATGAATTCCAAAACCGTACCGTTTACATTAATTTGTGTTCTACTCTTTAATATTTTTGTTCCTTCTTCCACGATTAATCACCATTATTCTCCCCTATTTTTTTTTTTTTTCTCATCTTTCTTCTTTCCAAATCGATTCAATGGACGAATTCCACTGTCGTGCATACCCACATACCTCTGATTTTGCGATAGAATGTTCATCTTTCCTCAATTCTCAACAACACTTCTGCGTAGAATTTGAGTACGTAAACATGTACGTTTTGAATGCAAACAAATTCGACACCTTTTGCAAAGTTACACTCCACACGTTTCCAAGCATTTCAAAGCATGAAATAATGCAAGAAGCAACCATCGTGTCTTGGCTTTCCATGATTGGTGTCCCCAGCAACGCTCACAGTGTTGTGGTAGCAAAAATCTCACAATGTGCACGTGACATGGTTACCGACACAACTCTCAGACAGACACATGTTCTTTGCATGCACGTGGAAGTGATCGTTACTCGTGCAAACGAAGATGGAATAGGTGACAGTGATATCGACAATGATGATACTTTTGAAGATAACCCAGATGATTTTGAAGAAGAAGAAGAAGAGGAAGAGGAAGATTATGGATTTGTGCCTGCTGAAAAGACATCTGTTGAAGGTTTGGAGAAGGTTGAACAAAAGGGTTCGCAAAGGTGTGCCATTTGTTTCGAGGATTTTCTTGTTGGTGTTCGGATGCCTTGCTTGCACGTGTTTCACAAAAGCTGCATCAGTGAGTGGTTGCAAGTAGGCAATTCTTGCCCTTTGTGTCGCTTTCAGATGCCTCCTAAAAGTTATTGAATTCTGTATCCGTGAAGCACTTGATCAGTTTAAGTGTTATCTGTATATTTTGCAGTAATCTGCATGATAAAGATGATATTAGCACTGAAGATTATGCAGATTATTAGAATATCAGCTTCAATTGTGATTGAAAAATGTATAACAACATTCAAGATACTTTATCTCTGTTTCTTTTTTCTTTTTTATGTTTAGTTGTCTCCTTTTTGGTTTCTGCAGCACTTAACTGTGTTCTTAATAAGACTTTGTAGGTTTATGTATGAAAGTCTACTAGTATTTACCTTGGTACATAATGCTTTTAAAACTCGTATCATTTTCTATATTGATAATTATTTTCTATACATAAAGTCATTTTCTGTATATAAAATCATGGAGTAGAATTATAACCACATTTAATCTACGATGATGTTTCAGTGTAACTATTTTAGGAGATTTTAAACTAATGATCCTGAACATCATAATAATTTATTCATCATATGGTAAGAAAAAAATATGTCGTCCATGATGTTTGGAATTATCATAAACCTACTGACAAGTGTCTTTCAACATTTTTATTGGATTTATGCAATAATTAAGAAAAACAAACTCATGCAAGCAATTATCAAAATCTAACATAATCTAACATAATCTAGCAAGGAAGTCTCAAAATTTGGATCTGTGTTGGATTCAGAAGAATAAAGATGCATGATAAATATAAACAAAATGGACCCTATGTGGCTCAAATGGGAAAAAAATATATCTTTAGACTCACTGTGCCCAAATTAATTGGTTAATGTTACTATTTTTAAAACATTTGTTTGCAGAAAAAGATTAAATAAAAGAGGAGAGAAAATTGCAATTGGGTGTTCAGAAAGAGTGAGAATAATTGTTTTAAGGCAGACGATTCTTTTAAAATTTAAAGATGTGTAGAGAAGCATTTGTTAAACAATGCTTATGACTAATCAGCTAATTAGTGATGGGGAAGAAGGGAAGATTTGTGATTTATCCATGTTTTTCGGTTCATAATTCACAAGCCATATAAGCCTTGTTTTCCTCACAGTGCTCCTCTATTGTCTCCTGAAAGAAAGCTACGAATAACAGCCACTGGTGTTAATTATTCATTAACAAAACAAAACTAAGAAGAAAAAATGTTGCCCTTGGTCATCAAGTCTAAGAAGAAGAAGAAGAAAACGAAAGAAAAAGGAAGATAATTAATCTAGAGAAAAAAAAAAATCTAAACAAGAACTTCTTGTGTTGTTGTCAAAATGGCTTTTGGCTTGCCAATGAAGTCCATGGAGCCATCTATCTGTGGAGACAAGTTAGGTAACCTCATATTGGAAGTAGCTAAAAACTTTGTTATATATATTGGGATGGTGATTGCGTGCAATGGTTTACATTTTCTTCTAAAGCCTTATAAACAACCACGCATTACTTCAGACATAATTGTGAGCTTCTTTCTCCACAGCTAATGAACAATAGAGTACATGTTTGGTTTGACTATTTGGAATCTCAGATCTTTATTCATATGGATGTGAATCATGGATTGATCCGAAGCAAAACCAAACATGCACTTACGTTATTTAGATAAAGAAAAAGCGAAAAAAATATGAAATGATGTTGTTTTTGATGATATTATGCAGGTAGGACTAGTTGTGGGCAACATAGGATTTGTACGTGGATATTTTGAGAAATTCAACTTAACGTTTGGATTTATCATTGATTTTGGAATGACATGTTACATGTTTATCCTGGGAATAGAGATGGATCCTTATGTATTGTTTGCAAGACCAAACAGATATACAAAAGTTGCTCTAGCAGGGGTTGTAAGCTCTTTAATCCTGGGAGGTCTTACAACTCCAACGTTCAAATACTTCCCAGATGAAAACAAGCTTCTAGAGTTCACACTAGTCTTCTCCACAATGATTTCTAGCACGGATTCACCTGTGTTGACACGTTTGATAACCCAGCTGAAGATAGGAAAATCAGATATTGGGAAGCTTATCATTGGAGCAGGTGTGCACACAGATTTTGTGTGCTGTTTGCTCCTTTGCATTGGCTACATATTTGTGCCAATGCCAGCATACTGTCAAAATTTGAATGGAAGGTTTGAGGTTAAGAAGACCATTCATGTGGTGTGTGTAGTGCTGGTGCAGGTAGTGTTCACAGCCATGGTGTCACCAATGCTTATGAAGTGGGTGAGCAATGAGAACCCTGAAGGTAGACCAATGAAAGGTCCACACTTGGTATTGTCCATTGCCTTCATGGTCTTGATGTGTGCCTCCACCACTATCTATAATTATAATCCAATTTTAAGTGCTTTTCTGGTGGGGGTTTGTGTTCCTAGGGAGGGTAGAGTTTCCAAATGGGTTATCACAAGAATCAACTACATGTTGACCACTATTTTCTTTCCCATCTTTTTCTTGTGGATGGGCTACGTGTCTAATTTCAGGCAGTTTGAAGCACACAATGCTGGAACATGGGTAAGACTGAGTGTGCTTTTGGTAGTGGCAACAGCTGGAAAAGTTGTTGGAATAGTCATCTATGGGGCCTTCTCAGGCTTTCACTGGCCTGAATCGGTTGCAATAGGAATGCTTCTTGTCACTAAGGGCCATTTGCAGATCTACTTAGCTATGAAAGTGGTGAGTCTTTCTTCTTAAATTTCCTCTCTTTACAAATTCAGACACTTTGGCTTCATTATGCCACACACTCTTGACTAACTTTATTGTTGTGCTTAAAAGTCGTGAAAATTCAGTCTAACTTGGTGATTTCTATTTAGATCCAATTTCTACTTAGATCTATTTTTCTCACTTTGGCTTCATTATGCCACACATTCTTGACTAACTTTATTCTTGTGCTTAAAAATTGTGAAAATTCAGTCTAACTAGGTGATTTCTATTTATATCCAATTTCTACTTAGACCTATTTTTCTCACTTTGGCTTCATTATGTCACACATTCTTGACTAACTTTATTCTTGTGCTTAAAAATTGTGAAAATTCAGTCTAAGTTGGTGATTTCTATTCCTTGTATGGTTGTCCATGTCATAAAGCTTATATACACCATGTGTAACAGATAATGAGACCATTTTACTGTAATAATACACAAAGTAACCGAAATCATGTTTGCCATTCCTAGGCTCATGTTGTTCTTGTGCTATTTACCAGATAGGTTGTGGTGGTGTAACTACTTCCACAGGCATTGTGATGGTAATTGCAACCTTTTTAACAGCTTTACCTGCATCAACAATTGTAGCAAGCATCATCAAACGAGCAAAGAAAAGGGTACCTACTCATCGTTTGGCACTTCAAATGCTTGACCCCGCAAGTGAGCTAAGGATCCTGCTGTGTGTTCATGGACCTCAAAATGCTCCTGCTTCCATCAACTTGGTGGAGATCACAAAAGGGACGGCTGGCACCGGCATTGTGGTGTATGTCACTGACATGATTGAACTCACTGCTGAAATATCAGACCCTTTAGAGAGGGATGAAGCAGTGCACACAGCCACAGTGAAAGACAGGGAAGTCATGGAGCTGAGAGACCAAGTAACCAACTCATTCCAAGCCTATGTGGCGGACAATGATGATTGCATTACACTCAAAAGAACCATGACACTCTCAACAATCACCAGCATGCCACAAGAAATTTGCGCTTTAGCAGAGGACTTGATGATTGCCCTCATCATATTGCCATTCCACAGGAGCCAGCGTGAGGATAAAAGGTTGGATGGTGGCAATGCAGGGTTCAGATACGTGAACCGAAAGGTACTAAGAACCTCAATACAGCTTTCATACTGTTAACAAAAAGAAATGGAAGATTGTCTTAACTCTGGCATAGTTCCAAGTTCCAAGTTTTTCGGTTTATAAACTACCTGCTACCCAACAAGCATCATCAAATTCTCAGTAAATTACAGTGGCCTAACATTTTCTCAGATTACATCCACATTCTCAGAGTTTTGAAATTTCTATAAACCTCCAACTTCTCTTAAGAACACTCAGAGATCTCGCTGACCCTTAAATTTTAAAAACATTACACTTGTATCCCTTGATAAAGAAGACCATTGTAAAAGTGAAAAAACAAGATTGTAAGTATAGTTTGATAAAATCTCAGCTTAACTTTTTCAACAGCAGTTAAACAGATTTTTTGTTGAACAGGTACTGAGAAGTGCCCCTTGTTCTGTTGGGATTCTAGTGGATAGAGGCCTTGGATCAGTTGAAGGCATAACAAGAGGTGAAGCAACAGTACATGTGGCAGTGATATTCATTGGTGGAAAAGATGACAGAGAAGCCCTGGCCTATGCTAGCCGTGTAGCTCAGCATGCACAAGTTAAGCTGACAGTGATAAGATTCCTGGTAGACAGCAGTGTGGAGTCCTCATCACTATACAGGATGATCCCTCCAGAGCAGGAGAAAGAGATGAAATTGGATGATGAATGCTTTACACAGTTCTATGAAAGGCATGTGATAGGGGGAAGGATATCCTACATGGAGAAGCATCTTGCAAATGCTGCTGAGACATTCTCCACTCTGAGATCCTTTGAAGGGCAATACTCATTGGTGATTGTTGGAAGGGAAGGAGGAATGAACTCTGTGTTGACAAGAGGCATGAATGATTGGCAACAGTGCCCAGAACTGGGACCAATAGGGGATGTTCTTTCAGGATCAGACTTCTCAATGACTGTTTCTGTTTTGATCATCCAACAACATAGACTTAGAGGAGAAATAGATGGTTTGGATGAAGATTTTTCTATCATATGAGCTGAGTTAGATAGATAGATGGATAGGTAGGTAGAAGTAGATACTAATTGTAGCAAGGAAACAGATAAGTGTTAGAGTTACTTAGTCAAAATTGTAAAGATAACATCATCTTGTTTTTCCATTTAGCAGTAGGAAAATGTACTATCTTCATGTTTGATCAGGCTTCTAAATCACATAACTTTCTTCACCATGACCACCTTCAATGTACATCATTAATCCTTCAAAATTCACCATCTTGGTCTGCAATTCAAAGTTTTCTCTATTGGTAGGAATAATGCAGTGACTTCTTTGATGATTAATACCCACTAGAGAACCTTGCTGGTCACTTTTAGTGGTATTTCAATATGGTCCCTTTAAATAAGGTCTTGGGTTCAAACCTTGTGGATGAAAAAAAAAACATGACTAGGAAGAGACACCTCACTAGAAAGGGTTAAATAAATTTCTCAACAAAGATTAATCATTGACAAAGTGGGTGGATAGTTTGTATAAATAACATGATTTAAAATATATATATATATATATATATATATATATATATATATATATATATATATATATATATATATATAACAACAATAGTTTTAGCTAAGTGTAAATGTCATGATGGTTTGTTATATCTAAGAAGTATGGTTTGTAATTAAAACGAATACTCTCTCATGTGGTTGATTAAACCGATTGTTTTTCATGTTTAGCTCAATAGGTACTTGAAAAATTTTGTATTTTCCATACTTGTTTAGAATTTATAATTTTATATAATGGCTTGTTACTCTTTATTTGGATTAATAATAAATTTGTTAAGCTAAAAAAATCAACTATATAATATTCTGACATAAACCTTCGGTAGTAAAGTAGACACTATACATCACATATGCCACCATAATAACACTTGACAAACTATATGTTTTATCCATGCAAATAAAAAAAGTGATGGTCTAAGAACTAGGCTCATTAGGCATACAGGGCAATGATGGCAGCAGCCTGTTATCCCTCCACTGAGGAGAGAGGGAGGTAATCGCTGCTCTGTGAAACCAGCCTCACGCTGTGCCCTCCACTTTAGGACCCAAGAGACCCAGGCCTTCGCTCAAGCCCCGTGGGTCAGCTCTCAACTTGGAGTGGGTAGGCCTGCATTTTGGAATCAGAGCCCAACCCAATGAAGCCACAGTTTTATCCCACCACCTTAGTGCCCTCACTTGAGTCACAAGCTGACGCAACCCAGCTCGGCGGACTGACATCCTTGTCAGACTCTTATAAAGACTTAGTTTATCTATGTTTTGGCCAATGTGGAACTTGGGAATGTAGAGGCAGGAGATTTTCTTAGATTATTCTATCTGGCAAGGTACAAAGGGTAATTGAAGTGATTAATAGAAAGAGATTGTAAGTAATTTGTAGTTTCCTTTCAAGTTGGAGAAACTGAGACTCCCTTCCGTTAACAATCTCTATTCAGAACTGCTCTTCATTATCTACTCATTTCTTTTACCTTTTGAGATAATGTAAAGATAATAAAAGCTTTTCATCATAACACACATAAATTAATTATTCAATAATCATTTTATAAGCACAGGCATCATCATCATAATCAGTTGTTGGGCAACTATGTCAGTTAATATAACTCGGAGAAACTCTTCTAAATTGAAAATCTTGGAGATGATTACAAATCCATTCCTTTCATGAAGTAAAAAAGTCTAGTTCACAATTATTCACTTAGGGAGTTAGTCAAAATCTACAATTCTTCCTCATGTTAAAAAAGCACACACCTAGGCCTAGTCTTCTTCTTCATCTTCTCCAAAATCAGAAAAATCTTCATTTTGATCAGAATCATTGTCACTTTCAGATTCACTCAGTATATACGTCGTTGGCTTACGGCTGGCTCTTTGAGGTCTAGCTCTTGCTGGGGGTGGTGCAACCTCAACCACCTCCTCTGCGGTGCCTGGAGAAGAGTTTGAACCAGCAGAACCACCAGACAAGTCTTCACTTATGCCCTCATCTTTGTCAGCAGCAGCAACCCTGCCCAACACAGAACTGCTTTTCTTGTTAAATGGAGATGCCCTCATCTTCCTCACTTTCTTTTCAGGTGATATCCCTGTTTTTTCCATCATATCGGTTATAAGCTTTTGGCCCAATATCTGAGATTGCTTGCCACCTACGTTTCTCTTCCTGGTAGCAGCAGGTGCCTTTTTCGCATTTTGAGCAGCAGGCTTTCTCCCTCCTTTCTTTTTTCCTGCTCCTGCGGATGGCTGCATGATTTCAAAGTCCTCATCATCCTCGTTATCTGTCTCATCCAACACTATGGTACTTGACTTCTTTTTTGCAGGAGCACCCCTTCTTTTTGGCGCTGTCTTCCCAAGAGGCGCAGGAGGCTCTTCAGTTTCCATGCCTGTGCAGGTTAGTAAGTGCTCAGATCAATACTGCACGGGAATTAATTAGAAGATTCAGAATTACTTGTGATGCTAAATACTCACCTGTTGATTGATCACTAGATGGTGCAAAGTTATACGCAGCTAGCCGTTCTTGAAGTGATGCAATTTCATCATCCCCAACCTGATAACAAAAAACAATTTGTGCTCAACAAGACTTGCACCAAACAAGTTATTGAAGAAGATTTGGCAACTAGCTTACCGTGTGAGTATTCTCAGAACCTGCTGCTCTGCCTTGTGGTGGGTTAGTAACTTGGGAAACATTCTCTGATAAGAGAGAATAGAAAAAATAAGTTATACCATCAAATTGGAACGCTTGTAATAGTTATGATCATAGTATTCCTTCCAGTAAATAAATGTAACATAATAGACCATTTTCAGAATTCTCTTCATTTAAATATATTTTATTATTAACAAAGGTAATCAGGAAAAAAATATTTTCTTAAATAAAATTAATATTAATACAATTATCATTGTATTAATATGCTAAATTAGTTTCTTTACTTGTTTTCGACACCAAAGAATTGCTGATTCAGACTTACCGACTTCCATTGAAGAATTATCATTCTCTGGCTCAACATTCTTGGTCTTCTTAGTATATTTCCGCGGTTGTGGTGGCTTCTTGGCTGCTTTTGCTGCTTCTGAAATGCCACGATTGGATGCCTTCCTAGTTGCTTGAGTTGATCTTTTTCGTTCCTCCTCGGCCTCTTTGCTATCTATTTCCTGAAAAACGCAAAACATGATAATTAAATAAAAGATAAGTAAACATTCTATAATTTTTCCAATACAAGTAAAGATTAAAATTAGCTAATTTCTCCTACATCAAGTTTCTTCTCAAGCTCATCTAGATCCTTCAACCACATAGACTTTGATGGCGTTGCTTTCAAAATCTCGAACTCCTTTTCCTTTTCAGCTTTCTCTGCTAGAAGCTTCTGAACACTTTCGAAGGTCAAAGTCCGAATAGACATGGATAACAGATAGTCATAGTCGCCTCGTTTTGCTGCTTCAACACTTCCAGTTTCCTGTTCTTCTTCCTGCTCTTCTTCGTCATTTGCCCCAGCAACTACAGGTTCTGCAGAATTACCTTTCTTTGGCATAGGAGTAAAACCTTTCTGCTGCAGCTCTATCACCAAATCGGCATTCTTCCTGTTGTTCACAACAATTTCTCCACTCACAACCCCTAATATGAACCTAACTTTGTTGTCCAACACCAACAGAAGTCGTTCAAGGTTGTTCAGTATATAATTCTGCACGCATACCCAAATTGCATTTCAGTTCTCACTAGTAGAGGTTTTTTTGAGATTTAAAGACCTTCCTATTACAAACACAACAAACTCACCTTTCTTCTTTCATAATAATCCAGCCGAAGTGGAAAGAACTCTTCCATAACTGAACAAGAAATCAAATATAAAAATGTTTGAAACATTATATGATAATTGATGTATTCAGAAGTTCACGTAATAAAGGTATACATACTTTCTTCTGGAGTGTCATATTTCTTAATTCTCCCTTCTGCATCAAATAGATGCATGTTGCTTGTGCTTAAAGAGGTGGTCAGTTTAAACTTTTTAAGCAGACCCTCTTGCAAGATGCCCGCTATTTTGTCTAGCTTCATCCTGACTTCTATGTCAACAACAGCATCATCACCGTTCTGCCGGAAATCCTGCAGAAAGAAAATTTTCATATCAAAAATTGACAAAGGATAATAATTTATTATGCATAGTAAGGAAATGCTTAGATTGAGATTGTTACATCAATTAAAGGATCCTTCACATTAGGAGAACCATCCGTTATAGATTCAAGAAACTGCTTGTAATCTTGGGTCCATTTACGGATTGGCAGCTCAGAGATTCTGAAAGTTTGTTCATTTATTTCCTCCACTAAGCCATTGACTACGTATCCACCTTCCTTGGGACTTCTCTCAATTATTCCTTTGAATCCTTTGTACCATGGATTCATTGGCACCATCGTCTCCCCACTTAACAAACGCCTAATGTTGGCAATAATTTCCCTTGGATTATAATTGGGAATGAAGGAACTCCAGCCAGTCCCAATTCCCTCACTCCCATTGACAAGAACCAACGGTATAACCGGCATGTACCTGTTAGGTAGAACAAAAATAATTTGAGAAAACCCCGTACCCGTTACTGATCTTAAACTAAAGGAGGGTCACTTAGGAGTAAAAAAATACCAGTTGGGCTCAATTGACTTCCCATCCTCGCTCAAGTATTCAAGAAGCTTGTCATCATCTTCATGGAAGATGCACCGAGTAATAGGGTTAAGTTCAGTGTAAATGTATCTGGCGCTGGCATGATCTTTGCCTCCCTGTTAAAAGCGCAAATTACACTGTTAATTCAAGTTTCAAAGCATAACAAAGATGCTGATCTTCAAAGTCATACGTACAGATTCAACTCACCAGGTTACGAGTACCAAATTGACCATTTGGTTTAAGAAGATTGACGTTGTTGCTACCCACAAAATCTTGAGCCATATTAATAATTGTGCTAGATAAACTTTGCTCACCATGATGGTAAGCAGAATGCTCAGATACATAACCAATAAATTGGGCTACTTTTATTTCTTTGAACAATTTCTTCTTAAATGAGCAGAACAGAATCTTCCGTTGACCGGGCTTGAGGCCATCAATCATAGAGGGAATAGACCTTTGAAGATCCGCCCTAGAGAACAATATAAGCTCTTTGTTAACAAAATCCTTGTAGTTTATATATCTGGCTGCATGATCCCGATAGGTGCCAGGCTGCAAGAACAGAGTGATAGAGTTTTATTAGCAGATATGCCCCTGGATTAAGAAAAACTAATCCCAGCACTTCATATCTATCAATAAAATGTACAACAATGTCGATGGGTGACCCTTCTCACCTCAAAATTACGAATCCAAGTCTTCCTATCTTCAGCCTTTTTCTTACTGAATGCCATCTCTATTGCACTTCCATCTAGCTCATCATCCCAAACAAAGTCCTTCTTATGCTTAGCAAGATCTCCAAAGTACTCTCGCCCTTCCTGGGGAGTACTTGTACCCAAACCCTATATGTAACAGAAAAATGGATACAAAATAAACACTCTGACTGAAAATAGAATGAACTCTAGTTCCAAGGTTCTCCATCCTTACAGCAACAAACCTTATAGTACTTTATCTTCCAACCATTTGCATTATTCCCCAACCTTTCTCTCCATGATTCATATTCTGGCATGGAATAAAACGATAATTTTGTGCCATTTGAATGAAAAGCCTGTAGAGACAGCAAATTCAAAATATGAAATGTATGACGTGATATAAATAGTTTGTGAGTAAATGATTTCTTTCTCGTAAGTACAAAAAACCATACTAACCCTTATTATGGGAGTGGTAAACTCCACCATAAAAGTTGGAACTTTTAGCAGTGATGGCCAGAACGAATGAATGAAGTTTATCAGTAACCCTTTTATGTGGGAACCATCATGATCCTGAACCAACCGGAAAGCTAAACCATTATAATCTCCGTCAAATAAATAGTCAAAGCAACACCACTATAATATCTAAACACACCGACCTGATCAGCCATGATCATCAAATGACCATATCTCAAAGACTTCACGTTTGTGTACTCTTTGTTTTGCTGCAGTCCAAGAATCTTCTTTATATTTTGAATTTCTTCATTATCCATAATCTGTTTACTGCTCGCTTCCCGTACATTGAGCAATTTACCCCTCAAAGGAAACACCCCATAATGGTCTCGACCCACAACAGAGAGGCCAGCCATCTTCATAAATAATAAAAAATGTCACCACTCTTAATTGTTAAAAACACCTATACTGGTTTGTGATTGGGGTAAAAAAAATAATGAAACCATGAGTGTAAAGAATAAACTTAAATGGATATTGATAGTCGGTTCACAACTACGTTTGAAACAGGCTATTAAAAGAAAAATTGTACAACAGTTATTTCAAAGTAGAAATTATGTGTTCTTTGAAAGATCTTTGGCTTCTAAGTTTTCAAATTGACGTTAATCATATTATTCCGGTTTGTAAAAATAACTTACAGCAAGGGCCTTAGCAGAATCTCCCTCAGTCAATATCAAGGTACACTTCTCTGAGTTCCTACCACCGGCATCATTGGCATCTTCTAGCTTCACAATTCCGCGAAGCCTCTGAGTCTTTGTCCCATCAGTTTTTTTAAGGTCTTTGCTTTGCTTAAAATCTGCCCACGATAGGAGGGTGTCCACTATACCAGAATTTGCAACTGCAAACAGTGCAACATGTATGCGTAAGACACACCAATTCTTATGGTTGGATTATGTAGATTTTTGACAAAAACAAACCTTCCTTCAGCATCGACTCGGGAACATCACATTTAGAACCAAAACTAGCCTGTCTAGTTGTAAGAGTTTCCTTCGTTTGAGAATCAAAGGCAGGATTGTCAATGAGTGCATTGACAAAAACCCACAAATGATTCTTCACGTTGTGAGCTTTCACAGCATCCTTTTTCTTCTTATTTACTCTAGTCATCACAAAGTTTGTAATCTGATTGGTGACGTAATCAACATGCGTTCCGCCCTTGATTGTAGCAATGGAATTTACAAAGCTGACCTGTTAAAAACAAATTGCCAGTATATAAGATAAAAAGATAACACCAATGAACTACCAAGCAGTAGTAACTTTGCTTCAGAAGCTCACTAGTCACCTGTTGAAACTGGCCATCACTTAGACTAACGCAAATCTCCCACCTTTCCCCTACTTTTGCGTGAATCCTTTAGACAACAAAATAGCAAAGTTAGTACAGCAGATACAGGAAAGGAGAAAAAAATACTGGTTTCTCAAACTGCACTTCACAGACCTTGGAAGTGGCACTGGTTTGGATTTCTCTGCTGATTTGAGGTAAAGATCAGCATAGTCACGGAATGATTTCATGCGGATCACCTGTCCATTGAGTTCAACCTTAACTGTCTTCCCAAGGCACCCAGCCATGTCCACTACCCTCTTTTTCATCAAAGCCACAACGTCTTCTTCAAGATGGTCCATCTTAAACTTTGCCAAGTCAGGCTTGAAGGTTACCTTGGTCCAGTTCTCACCAGCCTTGCATTTTGTTATCACCGGCTCAGACTTCTTGCCCATGTTGTTGGAGAAAACCTTTCAACCACAACCACACAACCCATCAGCATCACCCATAGAAATCCCATAAACAAACCAGCGAAAAACACTAAAACCAAGTAAAAATCATACATGAAACCCTAAATTTACAAAATTCCTCCCATTAAAGTAAAATTGTAACAAAAAAAAAGTTCAAAATTAAATATTCTAGTAGACAGATTTATTCGCAGAAACCAAAATCTACCCAGAAAATTAGCCATACGCAAAATCGGGCAAATCGCCCACAAGAAAGACGCAAAACTGAAAAAGAACTATGGTAAACATTCCAATCCAACGAAGAACCCAATGACACGCTAATTAAGCAACATAATCACTCGAACTATCATTAAACAAAAACTTCGGGCCCTAAGTACCCTAGAACTGTTCAATTAAGGAAAATGGAGAGAAACTTGAAGGGCTGAAAAGAAGACCTGCTTATACTTCTTCTGGCGCTTTCCGTCGGCGGTTTCGATGACGAACTCGGTGGAGAAGATGTTGGTGAGCTTGGCGCCATAGCCATTGCGTCCGCCGGTGGTCTTCTTGACGTTGTCGTCGTAGTTGCTGCTGGTGAGCAGGTGGCCGAAGATGAGTTCGGGGACGTAGACCTTCTCCTCCTGGTGGATCTCGACGGGTACGCCGTCGCCGTTGTTTAAGACGGAGACGGTGTTCTGCTCAGGGTCGATGGTGACCTTGAGCGCATCCATAGAGGGGTCTCGCTGCTTGTTGTCGGCGGCGTTGACGAGGATCTCGTCGAATATCTTGTAGAGGCCAGGAACGTAGGAGACAGGGCGTTGCACCATCTCGTCGTTCTCGTAGACCCAGAGCGTCTGCGTGTGCTTCTCGATGGAGCCGACATAGGTGTCGGGTCGGAGCAGGATGTGTTCGAGCTGGGTCTTCTTCTGGTAGACTTCTTCGATGGTCCTGCCCCCTGCGGCGGCGACGTTGGCGGCGCTGCTGCTCTGGAGGGGGCGCTTCGTTTGGGGCTCCATGACACGGAGAGAGTGTCTAGAGAGAGAGAGAGAGAGAGAGATGAAATTGACTGTAAGAGGGTTGCGTTGGGAAATCTGTTCACTGTGTAGGAAGAGGGTTTTAAATGGGACTTGGGGCAACGGTCTGATAGGTTTGAATTTGAAATGTCGGGAGCTTTGAATTTGAGCGGCATTTTGAGCTCTTATGGGCTTCCATCTCATACGGGCTATTACTTCTAGCAGCACCTCCGTAGTTTCCTCCCGCACCCTATAATTTTGAAAATACTAAAATTATTCTTTTAAAACTTTCAATTATGGACTGTGAAATTCAGAGACTTTCTAAATTATATAATTTAAAATTCAGAGACTTTCTAAATTATATTATATTCCAATTTGCACTTTGTTGACTCGTGTTTGCACTCTATTCAATGTTTTGATCGGATGCAAGGATAAGATCTATCGCGAGGTGTTATGATGGGCATTCAAAATATACAAAAGAAGATGAAGAGATGAGATGTAGGAATGTAAGGGTAAAATGATTTTTTTTTCTTCCTTTATGGAAATGCAAGAGGAAACCATGGTAGTGGAGGAAGAAACAACTCCCTTGTTAGTATATAAATTTTAACTTATTTTTTCTTTCCATACATAGTAAATACAACCTAATGCATTTTGTATCATTTTTAAGTAATTCATATGGCTTTCTTTTAGTTATCATTGTTGCTTTCATTAATAACTATGTTGCAATTCAAAAATCTTGCTTTCTTTGTTTATTAAATGAATTTTCTTTCTTCTTTTGTTTTATTTCTTTAGTTACCTAAGCATCATTTTGAATTGGTTGATTTGTAAAATTTTTAAACAAATATCGTTTTGATTCCTCTCATATATAACATTTTACATTCAATTTTATACTTTATATTATGCAGTCTGAAATATATGTTTGAATCCATAAATTTATTTTGAAATGCATAATATGGAATGTATTTCTGAATTCAAAAATGTATTTCAGATCACACAATCCAAAATACAATAAATGTATTTCAGATTATGTTATTTGATGTTACTTTTATTTTATGCTCTATTACTTTCTTTTGGTTTTATCTTATCTTGTATTATTTAATTTCATTTTGAACAAATATGACTAAGACAAGGGGTGGTGTCTCAACTCGGTGAGTGTTAGAGACCTATGACCAAACTTGTATAAGAGATCAAGCCTTTGATATAAGTGGTGTTGATGTTGACCTGCATGTAGAGAATGAACTTACACATGGAGCATTGCACGGGGAAATATTTCCAAGGAACCAACAGATACACTTTGCTCATGAACAATTTTAATCACATTGTGAGGACATTATGGAATAAAAGGTAAAAAATAAAATTTATTTAATTGTCATGTTTATTATTGGCTAAGAAATAAGTTTTTGTGTACTACTAATATATTCAATATTATTTTTGTAAGATTGTGGGAAGTTAAAGTTGATGTCTTATGAGCGAAAATTAAATAAATTTGTTATCCCAATGTAAGCGTATTGAAGTTGGGGTGAAAAATGGGGGCTTATTATCTTATTAATCATAAGACAACGAACAAGTGGTTAGTATATACATTTGTGGAAGGGTGACATAGAGAGACGAACAAATTTCATTTATCAAATGAGACGAGCATCACATTATATTATGTGTTTGTGCTCCTTCAAATTTCTATAGTAATATTAGATGTATTGGTTATGTTATTGCATGTGGAGCAAGACAACTTTGGACTTACCTTTACTTTTATCAATTTAACCTCATATTTACATGTATGGCAAATGACATTCCAAAGAGAGATAGGAGAATAAAGTTTACAAGAAATTTTTCTGTGATGGGAGAATTTATATTATAATAAAATATGGTTTTAAATTTTATAATGAGGATCGATTCATAAGAATTTTATTTTAGATAAATCTTGATTAAAAAAACAAAATATATATATATATATATATATATATATATATATATATATATATTTATGGATTATAATATCTTCTTTAAGGTTTTGCATTTATTTTGAGTTTTTTTCTAAATGTTTAAGCTTATTGTGTTTTAAAAATAATATAATCAATTAAAAAATGAAAAAATAGTGTGATATTATTTGTCAATGTAAATGAATGGTCTAATTTGTAAAAAAATTCTTTTTTGTAGTTGTCTAAATACATGTGAAATGAACCAATGGTTCCAAAGTAAATTCTAAACTTACAAAAACTAAGTTTTGCAAATATTTTGGTTGGTAACTATCCTTAATTTAGCACTCTCTTTTATAGTTATATCCTTAATTTATCACTCTCTTTTATAGTTGAGTATGGGTGACAAAGTGGACTTTGGCCGCTAGCTCGCCAAAATTTAGCGAGTTAGGTTGATATTTTCAATCTGATAGTCCACTTTGTCTCGTTCCACTCAGCCTACCAAACTATGAACAAGCTTGTCAGATTATTATTTTTTAATTAAAATTAAATAAAAAATAGTTTAAAAGAATATTTCTTTACTATATTATTTGAAGGATGCAAATATACATTAACATTGTAAGTTAAATCATTAACATTTATAAATTGAGTTCCAATTATTAATGGTAAGTAATTTCACATGTAAAGATAATGATTATCTTAATTTATTCAATTAGATAAATTAATTAATCAATTAAAAACATAAAAAAATACGTATATGATTAAATGTGCTTTTAAAATGGAGTATGATAATGACACCGCCACATAGCATGCTAATCACTTGACAAGACAACAAAAATAATATTATTTAATTAAAATGTAGCTGAAGAAGAAATTTGAAAATTAAAATAGGTTTTGGAAAAAGTTTGAATTGTCAATCTCTTTGTTTCATTTAGTCTCTATAGTTTTTTAGTGTCTCTAACATTCACCTTCTCTATTTTTTAGTGTCTCTAGCATTCACCTTCTCCATCTATATCGTTATGGTTTGCGGTGAAAGTTTCTGTATTGTTTATGTTCTTCATTGGTTCATTGTCATTTGCAATGAGAATAATACACAAACACCAAAAATCCTAAATATTACCACATGGAAGACCTCGACGATTATGCTGGTAAAAAGGCTACTATTTTTTCTACTTCCATTTTTCCTTTCAAGATGTTGCTCTCTTGCTGATTTTTGATATGGTTCAGAGTTTCTTCTTCTTCTTTTTCAGCATTTCTCCTCCTCTATGTGGTCTCTCCCTTTTTATTTATTCTGCATCTCATTGTATGTGTGGTCCTTCTCCTTCCCAATTCTTTCTTTTATTTCAACTCATTCCTTTCTAATACATTTTTCATTTAAAAATTATTAATAATAAGATGACATTTATACCCTTAGTCACATCTATAAATTTTGCCACGTTGTCATAAGGTGGTATTTTTTTCCATCAGTTGTCAAAATATTAATTTTCTTTTAAAATACAGGCTTAATTAAATTTCAAGTCACTCTTAAATTTTGGTATTTTCAATTAAGTCCTTATTAATTTTTTGGTTTATTGAATACTCAAAATTTTTATATTTTTTAATTAAGTATCTATCATTTAATTTTTTTGTTAATTAGGTGACATGAGTATTGTTTTGCTCTGTCATCTTGGTTACTTGTTATATTAAGAAATATAAAATTTTGTGATTAATATTAAATAATATTATGATTAATATAAAATAAAAAAATAATTTGTATTGTTTACATTAATCATACTAATATTTTATATTGACCACAAAAGTTCATATTTCTTAATATATAAAAACAAGTAAGCGAGAAGATGATTTGATAAAATAACAATCACGTGACCTAATTAAAATAAATAAGTAAATAGTAGAAATTTAATTTAAAAACATAAAAAATAGGTGACATGAGTATTATTTTGCTTTTTCATCTTATTTACTTGTTATATTAAGAAATGTAAGATTTTATGATTAATATTAAATAATATTATGATTAATATAAAATGAAAAGTAACTTTTATTGTTTATATTAATGATACTAATGTTTTATATTAACTACAAAAATTCATATTTCTTAACATATGAAAACAGTAAGCAAGAAGATGATTATAACAAAATAACAATCACGTCACCTAATTAAAATAAGTCACCTAATTAAAATAAATAAGTAAATAGTAGCAATTCAATTTAAAAACATAAAATTTTTGAATATTCAATAAAAAGAAATTAATAAAGATTCAATTAAAAATATCTAAATTTATGAGACTTAAAACTTAATTAAACCCTGAAATGTATGCCTATATATATTATAAATTAAAAAATAAAATATTTTAAAAATAAGTTAACCCGACAGACCAAAATTTTCAACTTTCAACCCACCCACTTTGTTATAGCAAGACAACCAATGACAAATTCGGCCAAAATAGATCTTACTAACCCTTTTGTCACCCATATACTTGAGTGTATTGCTTTGTAGACTCACTACCATATTTTGATTCTATATAGTTGAGTGTATTGTTTTGTAGAATCACATACCATATTTTGATTCTTGTTGATCAAGGATTACTAATGTGTGAAGACATTAGTAGCATGCTAATTTCATTTTTTATTAATCCACATCTTAAATCTATTAATCACATCATGTAATCGTTTATTGTCATTAATAATAAAGATGCTCAAAAATATGTTTTTTAAGAGAATAAAAATTTCACTATTTTACATGGACCCAAAGCATAATTTACATTATCAAGAGTATAATACTTATTTTGTTTAATATTAGATCAAATCAAACATGAATTCATATTCCACATCTAAACTCAAACCACTTTGAGTAATCTTCTAACTTTAATAATAAATCATCAAGCTAACCACACTCGATGGGACAAATTCCTAATCTTCTATAAGTACATATAATTAAAAAGTAACACTTGGATCAGATTCCTTCCATGCATGTACTTTATGAGTTCTTTCAAATTGAACTTGTATAATATCAAGTTACTAATGATTTCATCCATGAAAAATTCAAAATACATTAAAACTGGTCTCTGGCATTGGTATGCATACCTCTAAAAGGAAAATAGAAATTTACAAGACCAAACAACATTCGAGAGTATCTTTCAACTTCTTGCAATTATAGAGAAATTACAGACTCAAGGGAGTGCAAAAATCTCATTACTAGATATTTTAGTAAAGGTAGAATAGAAGGAAATCATGTTTAGGCAACAGGGAACACTATAACTTGATCAATAACAGGGCCACAGAGAGAACCATAATCATCACTTCTGGTATGATAGAAGGAGCTGTAGAAAGTGAGTCTGGTTCTCGCTGCAATAGCTTTGAACTTGAAACTCACAGTCCTGAACGTGCCCTTCCCTTCAGATTTGAAGGGGACTTTGAAGGTATCTTTAGCAGCAAATGCTTCAACCATCATGGATCCATGGCACCCATTTTTGGCATCTCCAACTGAAAATGTGATGTTGTAGACTTTGTTGGCAACTGTTCTGATTACTTGGGCAATGGCACTTTCCCGGCCTGCCACAAGCTCCACTGCTCCAAGCCCAAATGGGACATTGAAATGCTTTGAATCAATGAACTTCACAGCCTTGAGGGACTCAATGATCCAACCAGGTAGTGGGGAGAACACATCTTGTTGTTGAGGAGGGAGCAGAACACCGTTGGTAGAATTGAAAATGGGGAATGGACCCTCCTCAAAGCCAGGATTTTTCACTAAGTTAACTGAAATATACCATCAGAAAATGCTTAGTAAAATCTATGAGGCTTAGTAATTATATTTTCACACCCCCATTTTCACAACCCAAAAAGTTAGATTTGGGAAAAGCACTTTTGTGTCTAATGTGCTAGCAGGCTCCACCCATGTGCCTAGCTAAGGTAAAGATCCAATTTTTATAGTCTATAAATGTGACTAATTATTCATTTTTGACAAAATATGGACCAAGTGGGGACACAAGGAAAATGTGATGGTATCATGAGAGACAAAAGAGCATGGAAGTACTAGTCACCCGGAAACTCAGCAAATGGATTCCTACATATGTATTGCAGAAAGATCTACATTGCAACATGTATTCAAAGACAAAAAAAGATTCCCATAACATACCCAAGTGGTGTTTGATCAAATTAAAATGCTAGGTTCTAAGAGTTGAGTAGCATATCATGGCTTATTTTTCCTTACCTCTTGTAGGCATTGGAGGGTAGAATTCCCTGATAGCAATGGCATCCAAAAGTGGCCCACAAGCTGGATCTTCTTGAACTCCAGGGTTGTGGAAAGTCACTTTGACAACATTAGAAGTGGCCTTAAACCCCCAAGCAATAACATCACCATTGAGGTTATACAGGGTCTGCAAGGGAACATCACCAGTCTGTGGAGGCACAGAGATTCTCAATACTTCATCTTGTGCACAAGTCCTTGAGGCCCCAAGAATTAGAGCATAGAGTTGACCCTGCTTGACCTTGATAGTTTGGGAGATTGAGGCCTCATTGCCAAGTCTCACAGCATGAATTCCATGAGTAACTGGGAAGAACATGCCACCAGGTTGGGGTCCCCCAGAGACATACTCAACCAGACCATTGATCTCCCATTTGGGCAAAGCAAATTTCCCAACGAGCTTTGTTTTCTTCAGGTATTTGGGGTTCGGCTGCTCCTCAAAGTTGCCATTTTGAAGGTAAGCTATGGAGTTAAAAATCACAAAGAAAAAAAAAACACAACTTCAGAATCAGTGTTACAAGTGCACATTGTCAGATCCATATGTTTAAAATGAGACAGTGGTGAGATAGTATATTCACTTATTATCATTTGAATTAAAACATTTCATAAACTTGGTGATGTGTTTCTACTACAGATAGTTTCTCAAGGGGGCTAAATCTCAACAAAAGGGACAGATCTAAAGGCTAGCCTGAAAAAATGTTCAAGCAAGTAACTCATAGAGGCATTCCATCAAGCAAATCAGAGTAAAAGTGGACAATGCAGAACAAGGGTTTGAAGTAAAATAGACAAAGTGAGCATAAACTCAAGCTAAACAAGAAACAGAAAAAAGAGCTTTTTGTGTTTCCTTTTCACATTGTTATGCATGGAAATGAAAGGGTGTTAGATGCTAGCAAAATACCTTCTGGTACTCTTGGCTCAAGGGCAGCTACAACTGAAGCAGCACATAGCAAAGCCAAAAGGAGTGCTGAAGAGAGAGAAGGTGCCATTTTCAGTGCAAAACTGCGGGTGAAAGAAGAGAAGGGAACAGGGTTTGTGTGTTGCTCTGAAAGAGCAGGACTTGGTGTGGAAGTGAAGTGGATGAAGCTTCACTTGTTTTTATAATGGAAAGAGAAAATGGAAGGTACTTAGCAAAAATCACGTAGAAAAGTGCATTAGGGGGGAGCATACACATGATTAGTCTTTAAAGTTTTGATTTTTATTTTCTTAACCCGGTTTTTTCTCCACAATTCATGCTGTGGAAACCTTTGAATTCATGTTGCTGTTTCTTCTTAGTTAGAGGAGAAAAAAAATGTTATTTAATATAAAATAATTGCCGTTCTTGATAGAAGTAGGAGAAAGGGCTAATTTAATTTTTGAAAGAAATAAAAGTTATTTATATTATATATATATATATATATATATATATATATATATATAGTGTGGCAATTACAATACGTAGTTAAGTTTTACGAATATGTAGCTGAATTTGAAATAAACTATATATTGTTTCATTATTAAATTATAATAATTAGAAAGTAAATCCAACAACTAATTACCGACATTAAAAACCATGCATACTCGTTTTGCTATTCCCCTAAAGAAATAATATAGAAAGAATATCTAAATTCAAAAATAATTGGTCATATTTTAACGAGAATGAGTTATAAATAAAGTATGTGTATTTTATAATAATTAGTGTAAGAAGAGAAGTAAATTCCAATTCATTTTATATTATAAAATTTTATATTAATTAGTGAAATATAATATAACAGTTTGTTATATTATATTTCATCTTTTTCAACTTATAAAATTTGTTATGCAATTTATTTTCTCTTTTTTTTTTTCATACATAGTT
>Ga0209700_101050_pt1 | contig 55772 bp, 26 predicted proteins | sample SiratroredBW_FD_187528 | JGI IMG/M metagenome (GOLD analysis project Ga0209700, IMG submission 187528) | Root nodule microbial communities of legume samples collected from California, USA - Siratro red BW (SPAdes) (version 2) | ecosystem: Host-associated > Plants > Roots > Nodule | place: USA...
CCCCCCCCTCTCTCTTATTGTGTGTTCGGCTACATGTCTATAACTCACATCAAATTCATATATGACAAGCTACTTCACAACTCATTTAATGTGAATTTTCAGTGCATCAACACAGAATCCCAACCCAACCTATTCTAGCTTAAAACCCAACCTTAATCATTAACCCACAACAAACAACTTTCATTACCAAATAATTCTTAAACATGGATTTATATTGCAAAGAAACTTCACCAACTAATATCTTTCGGTAACCTCAACCCCCCAGCCCCCGAAGAACAAAGTAATAAACAACACGAAAACCTACCAATTGTCTTTTCCTTAATGTAGGAGTTATAAAATTTACAAAATGGACACACTATATAGCTTCACAACCAAATCAGCAGCACCACACCAATGGATTCCTATGCCTACCAATGAGTGATCACCAGCATGAAACAAACAAAATCCACTCACATTAACACAGATCAACTCTGCCAATTCCAATCTCAACTTCCAAATCTTTATCCCACTGCTCACACCCATTTAACCATCCAGAAAGACAGAAAATAATCTATGGACACCCAACACTAAATAAATGTTAGTATGTATGATAGGGCAAATGATAAGGTACGACACCAAAACAAAGACAAAAATAATATGCATTGACAAGATGTATGATATAACAGTGATTATATGTACTCAAACAACATTTCCATTCACTGTTACAACTCTCACCAAACCAAACAAACCCACCCACCCAACACCAGCTACCAAAAAAAACGCAACCAAATCCAAACACTAAACCCTCAAATCACACAGGGAATTACCATCTTACCCCTACCTCGCACAAAACAGATTCAACAAACAAGGTACAACTGAAATAAAACAACCAACAAAACCATGAGAACGTACCATACAAAATCCCCAAAACGAGAGCGCACACAATCGCAGTGGTCACCATCCAACACAACGCGCTCTTAATCCGCTTCCCAACACTCCTGCATACAACACAAACAAAACGCATTGCGTTTCCTCAAATCAACCACATTTTTAATTTTTTTTCAATAATAAATCACGAAAAGTTTAAAACTTTAAAATTTGAATTAGAATAAAAGCACGACGTACTTACTTGTCCTGGTCGCCTTCGTAGTAGAACATGGCGAATGGGATGACAAAGAAGACGAGGAGCGCGTCGAGGATGTACACCGCGAGCCAGAGGTCCTTCATGGGGAGCGTGAGGTTGCACGCGCCATTGTAGATCGCGTGCCGACAGGCCTGGCGGTTGGCAACGTCGGCGGGAAGCATGAGAATGGAGATGGCGGCGACGGAGAGGCCCAAAACGACGACGAATTTGGGGAAGTAGGCCTGGTTAACGTCATCAGGGTGCTGGTAATTGACGAGGAGGTACACGTTAACGAGGAATACGATAACGCACACCACGATCGCCACGATCACCAGCGCCAGGTTGAAGTCCCCCATCCTCGCTGAACGCGATTTGGGAGTTAGGGTTAGGGCTTAATCGGATCTGAAGGGGAATTGGGAATGAAGGAAGGTTTTGGATATCCGTTGGGGTTGGAACTCTGCAAATACTGTTTTACCCCTATGGGAGAGAAATGGTAGGAAGAGGGTAAGGGTGTTGGTGTAATTTTCTCGGTTTGTTTGTTGGATGTAAGAAGAGACAGTTTCGAAAGTTCAGACCAGGCTGTACTGGCGAGTCGAGGTAGGTTGTCATCGAATAGACAATGCTCTTTTTGTTTGACACTAACATTTTTGTTTTTTTTTTTAATTTTTTAGTTGATAAATGACCCTTTTGTTATCATTTCCAGTAATATTAGTTTTTTTTTTTTTTTTTTTTTTTTTTTCTTTTTAGATTGTTTGGTTGGACAAGTTTTGGTCTAACTGTAAAATTCACAATGTAACTTTTTAAAAAGAAATTTTAAATTTAGTTTATGAAAACTATAAGAAATAGATGTATTCATATTATAACACATTAAAATATGTATAATTTTATTATTTTATGAGCAATTAATTAAAATTAGAAAAAATAATTTTGTTTATAGTATGAGTAATTATATTTTGATAACTACATGTGGTACACTGAGGGTTGATTGAAACTATTAGGGTTTAGACGGTTCGGATTGTATTAGAATCGCGCTGCCCAACACATTACAATCAATAGCTTGAGAAATAATGGCTTTCAATCTCATATCTATTGTCCTTATCCATTGTTTGCAATCACAAATTCCGTTTGTTCTTCAACGCGAGTAGTGTAGCCGTCATTCTTCAGCGAATGTCGTCTCCGTTGTTGAGGGTCGTGGGTCGATTTGTGTGAGGGAAGAAGTGTAACTACCGCTGTCACCGTTGCTTTCGTACAAGAGAACCACAGCCCTTGGTTTTGCAATCACAGAGTAGAATGTTGTCTTGTTGTCTTTGTTCTTCAACACCCAAAGCCAGAGGAATTGTCGCCATCGCATTTCATGTGTAGGTTCGTTTTCAGCATTTTGTCTGTGTTGGTGTGGTGTGAGTTGATAATTTGTGGGTCTGTTTGTAATGTAGGTCTGATTTTGGTATAGATTAGTGTCTGTGATGGGTTGTCAGAAAGTTATGCTTAGTTAAACACTTAAGTAGACAAAGTTAAACACTGTATGTGTAAAACTGGTCATGGAGAAGCAGAACTGTCCCTTGGCTTATGGCATTGTTAGGTCGTTCGTGGTAAATGAAGGCACACTTGTGTTGAATCCACAGTTGAAAACATTTAAGGATTTGAGATATGGAGGTGAGGGGGCACAAAATTGCTGCTTGTGATGGATGGTTATAAAGTTTTGCTTAGTTCACTTAAGTAGAGAGGGTTAAACACTATGTAGTTGCAAAATTGGTCAAGGCACAGGGCGACATCCCTTTGGTTAGGGCATTCGTAGGTGGTTAGTGGTGAACCGAGCGACAGTTGTGTTGAATCCAAAAGTTTAAAACATGTAAGGATTTTAGGTATGGAGGTTAAAGGGGCACATAATAATTTCTTTTGCAGAATGCATGAATGTTTATCATTGGTTTTGCATATTGAAATTATGCAATATACTATTTTTTTTTAACTGAACTCATTTAATGAACAGGTTGCTTTGAAGCTAGCTATGGCTGCAAGAAGGTCCGATGCAAGAAGATCTAATGTTGATATGAAGGAAACTAAGACAAATGAGTTATTTGTACATTGTAAAAAGGTCGGATACAAGAAGATCTAACTGTAGTAGATTTATGAAGATATTTGTATACACCACTATGAAGTTATATTTGTACATTGTAATTTGAAGTTGGTGTACAATATTCAAAATTGAACATTTTGTACGAATATTGTTAGCAACTATTGAAATCATATTTTCAATTAAATTAAAAATAGAGGCAAAAATTGTTACTAAATTGTGGTGTTCATATTTTGTTGTTTACATTTGACATGATAGGTTTGATAAATGATTATATCTACTGCAAAGAATATTTTGAGTCAATTTTTGCTAGTGTGTGTACAGAAATAGATAGGGTTAAACAATTTATCTGGAATGGTTGTGATGACATATGACTTGTGTCGATCGTGAAGCAAGGAACACTTGTATTCAATGTCAAGGTATAAAACATGTAATGATTTCAGGTATGCAGGTCAGGGGGCACAAAATTGCTTCTTGTGATGGGTGGTTAGTTAAACACTTAAGTAGACGGAGTTAAACACTTTGTATGTTCAGTGTTGGTAATGGCACAACACGACTTTCCCTCGACACATGACATTGGTAGGTGGTTGGTGCTCAAATCTCCCTTGACATAGTTTCGCTCACACCATCCCCACTCGCATTAGCGAAATTGGTTCAATATGTGTTTAACTCTGTGTTATTATGTGATTAACTCTACAGAACTTTCTGACCATTTACCAAATTTGACACAAAACGTGTGTTATTTTCACTCGGACATTTATATCTCCGCTTAAGCTATTTGACTCTAGAGGCTTATAAATCTCCCCTAATGCACGCTCAAACCATCCCCACTCGCATTAGCGAATTTGGTTAAGTATGAGTTTAGTCATGTGTTATCATATGATTAATTCGACAAAACTTTCTGACCATTTACCAAATTTGACAAAAAAACATGTGTTATTTTTGCTCGAACATTTATATCTCCGCTTAAGCTATTTGACTCCAGAGGCTTATAAATCTTCCTTGATGCAATTTCGCTCAAACCATCCCCACTCGCGTTAGCAAATTTGGTTAAGAGAATTGGTCAGACTATGTGTTTAACCCTGTGTTATTATGTGATTAACTCTACAAAACTTTCTGACCATTTACCAAATTTGACACAAAACATGTGAGGCTCCTGATGCTTCAGTTCCTATATTTTTGTCAATATTTGCTAATATATATGATCGACTAACTTTAATCCAAACCAACAAACTTCATCCAAATTACCTTAGTAGAATTAAGAGAAAGTACGAAGAAATAAATTTGTGCAGACCTTACTTCGAGAAAATGTGTTTAACCATATTAAGTGATTAACTCAGTAGCACATTCGGACCAATTATGAGATTTCACACAGAATACTACCAAATGCAGTAAATCTCATTGTTTGTCACATAATTCATTTACACGAATATATTAACTGATACATTACAAACATATCATTTTACAAAAAGATGGCTAAGTGCACACCACTTTAACAAACTTCAATTCCCCCCATATCGTCTGTGTTGCTTTCATTCACTTCAAGAATGTCAATTTTAAAGGCTTCTTTGACCACATGTTGTCGACATTCTTCCTTCGACAACGACAACTTACAAATTACCTGCAAAACCGTTTAACAATACAACAAAAGTAATGTTAATTAACATTGCAGATTAGTAATTCAAATCTAACAAACTTCACTCACCACGTTGTTCTTGAAGGCTGATTCAACCTCCTTGTCACCAACCTTCACATCCTTCCAATGTAGTATTCTGGGGAATAGAGTTCTAATTCTTTGAGAAATTTGCCACAATTACATGGTCTAAAGCCCATATCTGAAGTCAAATTACAAATCATAAATTAAACTTTACCACATAATACAATTGAAGATTAACATCATAAAACACTTTACAATTTACCTGCAACAAGTATACACAGCTCGCCACACGAACAATTGAATTCTGTTCGTTGTGAATGCACCTTAAAGCTTACATAAGCTTTTGAATAGATATGTATACACACATGTGCCCCACTTAAACCTATGAAGCTCACCTAAATTATCTACAATGTTAAACAACCATGAATACACATTTCCCATTAGGAAACAAAAATTCAAATAAACCTAACAAAATATAAAGCTTACAAAATTCGTCAACCTTACCATCAGTATGACATTTAAGAAGTTCATCAAAAACCATCTTTACCTTAACTATTCCACAAGTAAATAGACTTTTACAACAACTATCAACATTTTCATTTTCCAATTCTACATCTACCCCAAAAACGTGTAGACCTAAACCAACACAAACATCTAACAGAGAAAGACACAAACTCAGACTTAATAAAAAATCCACCTCTTTTCTCAACCCATCTTGTACATAACTCTTTCAACACTCTCCTACTTATTTTGACTTTACGAGTCAACAGTGTAAACCAACCAAATGGAGTTTGTTGAATACAATTCTTCTGTTGCGTTGTTAACATAGTATTCACAGCTCCCAAGTACTTCATATGATAGAAATGTCGCACACATAACTCCTCTAAATCTGAAGCACTTTCACCACTTGTCATTCTTTTCTTGAAAATAACAAATACAATGAAACAAAACCCAATAATTAATTAACTGAGATAGAATTGTTTAACATTGTCTAAACATGGCCCTGAACAATGACCACCTAACAATTACATCAAACAACAACCACCACTGATCTTGCAACAACCCCCACCACTGCACATACAAACACTTTAAGCTTCTCTATATAATTATTTAACTCTGTTGAAGGTTCTTACCACTAACCACAACCAGGAATTCAGTGCAAAATTAAACTACACTTATGTTTTCCTTAATTATTCTATTGTTAACCCTAACAAAAACAGTTATTCAATCAATGACAAATTAAACACAACCCTAAATCGATTACACAATCTCATACCCTCAACTAAAAAACAACACCATCAACCAAAAACGAAATCACATTCCTCGTAAAACCAATCGCAATCACTAAATCGCCCTCGTTATTGACTTAACGACGCCAATAAACCCCCAGAAAAAAATACCAGTTTAAAATCTCCAAATACAAATCGAAAATCATACCAAAACCAATGTATACCTACCTTTATTCAGTCTTCCACCTTCCCAGACCAAAAAAGTCGTCAACAAGGTTGGGTTAGCTAAAAACACCTTCAACCTTTTGTCTGTACAACACTGGACTCCACAAACAACAATCACCTTCCAATCTCTCAGACTGTTGGTCGATTAATGGCACAAAATCACTCTTGCTCAACCCCCTCGCGTGCACGAACCTACTGAAAATCGTAAACCTGTGACAAACCGCAACCACCTTTCAATATCTCCGACCGTTGGTCAATTGTTGGCACAAAACCACTTTATCGCTCAACCCCTCGCATTCCCTCGAACCCTTAAATTCCTAAACCCGCTCGCGCCTACCTTCTCCTCTCAGTTTTTAAGTTTTTGTAATTTTACTTACTCAAATCCCAAATATGCCCTTCCATAGTCAAATACCATAAATATCATTCAAAAGCAAAAACCCCGTTTTGCCCTTCTCCACGTATGAATTGTGCCACCTCAGTAGTTGGCATCTAGTTTATGTCAGCTATCGTTGTCAAAGTAAAGTTTTCCTTAATATATATATATATATATACGTAATTATTTAAAAATAGTATTAAAAAATTATATAATAATGATATTTAAAGGAAAAGTTATTTAATTATTTTAAATAAAAAATTTGAATTATTTATTTTATTTAATAAAAAAATATATTATTTTTATTTATAAAAAATAAATTATACAATTAAAAATAGTACTAAAAATTACCAAATCATAAATCATGTATCTCTTTATATAGTATATATATTGGTAAGGATGTTTTAAAATTACTTTTTAGTAAATAGTTTAATTTCAAATTAAAGGAAAATACTAAGTTTAAGCATTGTTGTTTTGTTTGTAGTGTTTTAACTTGTGTTTAATGAAAAAAAAATTTGATGATTAGATGGTGAAGATGATTATTTATATTATGTTTACATGATTGGAAGGTGAAGGTGAAATGTTAAGGATTAGAGAAAGACTTTGGAGTTAAAAAACAAAAGGCACTTACAAGAAATTTAAGAGACTTGAATGCAAAATATAACTCTTTAATATATCAATGCATTAATGCAATTATGTGTAGAAAAATATTCAAGATCACCACAACAAAGCAAGTTTAGATTTTCCAATTAAGACCTATGGTCATGTTGACAAGACAAGTAAAGTGTACTTATAGACTTTAAATAAAAGGCAATATGAGTTACTCATGAATGATCAAGAATTCATTCCATGGCAGATTATTTCAACACTTATAATGATGAGCTCTTAGATGAACGAGTTGTTGATAAGATCTTGAACACTTTTTCTTATTTTGATATTGTTGTTGTGGCAAATAAAGAATCGATTGACAAAATCCAAAAAGAACTCAAGATAAACTCAATGTGATTTGGTCACACTGAGGGGCAAAGTGGCAATTCATTGAAAATACTAAGAACTTACGGTGATGGTGATGGTAATGGTAATGGTTGTATTAAAATGTTGGTTACAATCAAACTAAACTTTAAATTCATCATATTAATGAAGAATTGATTGTTCTTATCTAAGTAAGTAACCTTACAAGAAAGATCCTATGTTCTAGTCTTGTCATTGAAAGTACATTAGGCTGAGTTCAAGAGAGAATGCATTGATCTACTAAATTTTTTTTGTCAAATATGGTTTAAAAATAATAAAAATTTTCAAGAAAATCTATTTTAAGTGCAATTTGTAAGTGTACATTAGAAAATTAATCAATTTCAAAATAAAGACAATTCATTTAAATTTCACATAAGACTTATCAGGAAAAATTAAATCAATTTAATTCACAACCAATTGATTGAAATAGCTCTCAAGAATTTTTAATGCAAATTATCAATCACTTGCATGTATTAAACAATAAGTTTGACAAACGACTTAGTCAATGTGAAATCTTCAAATTTTCACTGAAAGAAAAATAATTGATTGAGATAGAGTTAATCAATTAAAATTTTCAAAATAAGCTATGTGCGAAGTAGATCAATCACATTCAATTGATATAAGTGTTTACAATACAAAATACTAGAAAAGCTCAGTTGAATTGAAGATGATTATGTAGTGAAAACAATATGTGTTGTAACTTAATCAAACTTATGTTAAATTAGATTAAAAACAAAATAGTAATGAGTGGGGTATGAAAAATTCAATTAATTGATTATAAAAATAGTTGATTGATTTTGTATATAGATATGATTATAATGCAGCGAAATCAAACACGAATCAAGATTAAGAAAAAGAGATCGAACTCATAAGATTTATACTAGTTTACCCTTCTTCAATAGCTATATCCACTCTTCCTTACCAACAAGCAAAGAAAATTCACTAATCATAGTCAATTGTAACTCTATATAGTCAACAAACCTTCTTACACCTTCCAAGAACTCACAAAACCATGTAGCACTCTACTACGCACAAGCAAATTAAAACAACACCATTGCAACCACTACAACACTACTATAAACCTTATACAACAGTTCCAAACTCAACAAATTGATTGAAAAATTATACAACAGAACACCCCTACAACAGGTTTGAGACAAAATAGGCTCAAAATTCAATTGCAGAAAATTCCTCTATTTCTAAAATGATGTAAATCAGTGCAGGACTTTCATAAACCAGTGGAAACAAGTACCGAACATGCTCTCCCTCTACCTTCAAGTGCATCTCAGCCAAGTAATTTATGTTCACTTTTTTTTTTCTCAAATTTATTAATCAATGATTTATTTTTTCATCTCAAATGATGACCTGCAACATTTGTAGTTTTATCTTTTGTGCATAAAATAAGTGTCTTAAAATATTTGAGAATCAATGTCTCTTTGGATTAAATATAAGATGTCAAAATAATATGTGGTTCTGTTTTTGGTACTGTTATAGATATATAGTGTGGGCGAATGACATGATAAAAAAATAGCTGTGAAAATCCCTGAAAAAGGTGATTATTTGGCCACTCCAAAGAGCCTTCACCTCAGTTGGGTGAACAGTGTGAGCTGCAGAGGTTCAATTATTGGGCAGGGCACAACTTGTTACATAATTTTCCTCATAAAGACTTGAGTTACTGGGTTTATATATTGTTTAATCATAGGTTAGTGTTGATTTTTGTTTGCTTACAATTTTCTCATGAATAACATAAAGTAAATGATGGGTATGAAGTAACGTGTGGGACCGATTTTCTTCTACTGAATGATTAATAAGTTTCAAAGTTACGAATTTAATGGTTAAAAATTAAACTATGATAACTGGTCTAAACTGCGTACCAGCAAAGCTAGCTGCTGCAGGTTGGGTGTAAAGTGGTCTAATTTTAACACAAGTTTCAGTAAAACTTATTATTTTAGTATTACAAAAATTAGAAGGTTTAGAAAATCAATAAAGTTAAACTAAAATATAGGAAATTTTGTTTGCCATATGCCACTGTGAATAGAAAACAATAGAAAGATGAATATGCATTAATAGTTTTGTGTGCCATGCTATTATTTTCAGGAATTAATTTCTACATAACATAAACGATACATGTTGTGGTTCTTTTTAAAATGATCTATATATTATTCCAACGCAAACAGAGTAAATAGCACTAGGTTAGGAAGAATCAATATATGTTAATTAACTATGTTGTCTTCTGGCATGTGATTGTGGGAAGGGGACAGAAGCTAGTATGTATACTTTGGATTCATTATTTAAATTCGTTATGGTTTGCTTAAAAAAGTTAAAATATTTTCATTCTTGAAAGAAAGAGTCCCAAAGACCCAGTTACCATTGGAAAATGATCTCTTGAAAATTATATGTAATTTTACAGTGTAACCTCTAGAATTCTCAAGTTGTATGTCTCTTCACATACTTTAACTTATCTCCAAAATATTCATCAGTTTAAATAATGCTTTATTGTTTGCTATCCATCACATACTACTGCACCCTTAAAAAATTTACACTGCTTCGTCCATATCAAAGAACTTTCACATCATTTTAGAAACCTTGAAAGTAAGGATATGTCCAACTAACCACACTAAATCTGTTCCTACATTTACTATTCAACCCTTAACCACACTAAATCTGTTCCTACATTTACTATTTAACCCTCAATTGCACCTGAATCTAATTCTCACCCACCAGATGTATATTCAGAAAATGAAGAAGAAAATGAGAAAACTGAGTTGTAAACACAACAACAACGGCCTGCAGCCCGCAAAAAAGCATGGCTTGTGATGTTATTGGTAAGCCATTATATAGTTATATAGTATTTTCTTTTTATTCAATCTTGTATTCCTTAGACACAATTGTTTTTAACATTTCATAGATCATCAAGGAAAGAAAAATACAAAACAGCTAAGAACAAATGATGTTTGACATTTACGTCGTAATAAAAGAGATTGTTGTGCAATAGAATAATGAGAGTTAACCAATTGCATATGGTGGATCATTATTAAATAGATTCTTAGATAATATCGCAAGAAACTATACTATACTACATTTTCGATTAGCTATTATATTTGGAGAAAGATTATAAAGAAGATATAATTAAGAACACTTTTCAGGTTAGTTGTTTAAAATTTTAATTTATAATTTACTTATACTATAATTATTGTTAAACTTAATTGTTTTATGTTTTGAAGGCTAAATTTGATATTCATTCTTATGATCATATAAATCATGTCCTTAAATCACTTAACACAAAATGGACACACCACCGACAAGAATTGTGGCAACAAAGGAACGATGGAACACGTACTAGAGATAAATTAATTGCAATGACTCCAAAAGGAATAAATAGAGATCATTGGGCTTCTTTTGTGGATTATCGTTTAAATTCAAAAACAAAAGTATAACTTAAACTTTTTTTCAAATTTATTATCTTATATATGTTTATGATTAAGACAATGTCCTAAAAAATAAAAAGAATAGGACAAAGCAAACCATTGTTCACATAGATGGATCTAAGAGCATTGCAAGAAAAAAAGATGAAATAGTGACAATAATACATATATTCATTTGAAATTTATGTTTTAATTTATGGTACATTGTTTCATGCAATTTTTCTTATATTTTATAGCAAAAAGAGTATGGCCACATGGTTAGTAGGAGAGAGGTATGGGTAGGTACACACAAACATGCTAATGGAGCATTTGTGAGTGATGAAGCAAGAAAAATTAGTGTTAGTTCAATTCTAACAAAATCTATTATTGTCAACCACATTTAATATAATTTTAATTACTTTCTCCTTCTATTCTTTGTAGGAAAAAAATTCAAACATACAAATCAATCTTGTCATCCATATCAAAAGAAATATCATATATTGACTCCTTAACTTATGCTTTCGGAAAGTCGAAAACATTGTGGATATGTTAAAGGTTTAGGTTTGGATCATTGCCTATCTAAAGTGTTTGACCCGCCCAATGCTCATTCATATAATGGGACATCTTTAAGTTTTCTTCCTATTCAGTTACAAAATCAGGTTTATTTTTGAACTATATTAATAATGATTGAAGATGATGTCATACATATTTTTACCTCTAAACCAAATCAAATAAAGTTTTGAAAAAGTAATATTAGTATAATAAATTTTCGGATGTCAGTTAAGTTTTGAAACCTTTTGTTTTCAGTGACTACTTCTCTAAAGACTGAAATTTTGTTTCTCTCTAGTTCCTTCCCAACAATATTGTTGCCTAGTGTATTTGGATACCGATCTGTATATACATATCCTTGATAAAAAGAATAGGTTTTGTTTGACTTAGAAGTGTCTTGCACCTTTTATTTACTGAGCTTAGAAGCTACGCTGCGCACTGTATAGGGAAACAATGGTTTCCTATAAAAGATGAAGAATCTTTAATAATGGTGTAGGATGATTAGACTAACAATCATCATTTTTCTAACTTTTGTTTTCCCAAGAGCCACCACATTGAAAGAAAAAAAGAAAGAATATGCATGATGGATTGTTCATCCATAATATGTGCACATTTTTTTAAGTTTTTTTATAAAATATTGCTCTCAATTGATTTTAAATTTAAATTTCTAACAAAATATACTACAAAAATGTTGTAACACAAAAGTTATTCCCACTAACATTTCCCAAAAAAAGGTATTTCAACTAAGGAAATAAAATAAAGTTGTGGCAGTTTTTTACACGGTTGAATCTTGTTTTAGATGATGTACACAAATTTAAGAAAAAAAATCTATTTTTTATCTCACAGAATCGCTTTTTTTTCCGTTTTTTTTTCACAATTGCTTTAGTTTCTTCTTGGACCCTTTGATCGAATGCCTTAAATCCCATTCAAATTGGGTCTCTCAGCAAAATTCCACTTATGGGTTTTGTTTCGTGTTGTCCCTTGGTTTTGTACATTTTTTCTCGTTGGAATTTAGAAGACTGATGCACAGTTTCATATGAATTATTCAATATATGTGACTTTTGGAGAAATTTCAGCATGTGTAAATATTATTTATTCTTGGCTTTGATTTCTCTTTATTGTAATGTTTTTTCCCTTGTATTTAAGATGGTTATGTGGATTTGGAATACTTAACTTTTACATCGAATTTTGACTAATTTCATTAATTTTGTGTTTTAAAATAAGTTTCTATATTAACATCACAAGTCAATAAAATAAAGGCAATGATAATTTTGCACAAAAAAAAAGTCATCATTGTTTTCATTTTTCATTTCATGGACTTGAGAGCATATGTAGAAACCTATTTTGAAACACAAAATCAATGAAATTAGTCAAATTGAATAATATTAAAACTGATAGACAATTTATAAAATTGAACTTGTCTTTTGTTCTGAATGGTTGATTATGTAGTTAAAGATGTCAACATTGGTATTTGTAACCCCACATATGCAAGAGGCTTGCAGGGAAAGGACAATATAGAGGGAAGTTCTCTTGTCAAAGGGATGTAGGTCAAGAATGAAGGGCCGAGCATGATCTCTAATCTCATTACCAAACAACTAAAAATTAATATTTCAATTTTAATGGAGGCCAACATAACAAATAAGGTAGCTCTGTTTAATCTTCATACTTAGGACAACTTATAACTTATAATAACTTCTGCTACGATGTTTACCATTCAAACAGATAACAATGGAGGAATTTAGTGAAGCAACAGTTGGATATAACCAAAACAAATCAGCAACAGATAGATGGATTCAATGTTACTAATGGTTTAATGAGCAAGTAAAAATTAAATAGATTTTGCTAATATTTTCTATTTTTCTCTCTTTAGTTATTTATCAACTATTTTTTATTTACTTTTTATTTTTGTTCACTTGATATTTTTCTTCTTTGGGAACCACATCTCACCTTGTATAGGAAGAAAAACTTGAAAATGTCCGCTATATGAGCATTGCGACCACACACAATTTAGACGAGCATGGACCTAAACCTAAATCCCTAATACGTCCACAATGTTATTGACTTTTGAAAGCATAAGCTAAAGAGTCGGATTCATATGTTTGAATTTCTTCCTACAAATAACGGAAGAAGAAGCAATTAAAATTACATAAAGTGTGATTGACAATTATAAATTTATTAGAATTGAACTCACACCACTTTCCCTCGCTTTATCACTCACATATGCTCCATTAGCATGTTTATGTATAGCTATCCATATCTCTCCGGTACTAAACTTGTGATCATACTCTTTTTCTTATAAAATAGAAGGAAAATTAAATTACATAATGTAAGAGAAATTAAAACATAAATTTTACATGAATATATATATATATATATTGTCACCATTTCATCCCTTTTCCGTACAATGCTCTTAGATCCACCTGTGTGAGTAATGGTTGATTTTGTCCCATTCTCTTTATTTTTTAGGACATTATCCTAATTATCAACATATAAAAATTAATAAATATGAATGTAGATGATAAAAAAAGTTTAAGTTACACCTTTATTTATGAATTTAAACAATAATCCACAAAAGAAGTTCAATGATCTCTATATATTCCTTCATATTCCTTCTGGAGTCATTGCAATCAATAAATCTCTAGTATGTTTTCCATCATTCCTTTGTTTTGTTGTCACAATTCTTGTTGGTGGTCTCTCTATTATTTTGTTAAGTGATGTAAGGACATGATTTATATGAACCTCAAAATAGACATCAAATTTATCCTTCAAAACATAAAACAATTAAGTTTAACAACAATTATAATGCAACTGAATTATAAAAAAATAATTTTACATTACTGACCTAAATAGTGTTCTTAAGTATATTTCTTTTATAATCTTTCGGAATCTTCCTGAAACTAGAATAAGTAATAGAAAATGCATTATAGTCTCTTACAATACTACCTAATAGTGTTCTTAAGTATATTTTTTTTATAATCTTTCGGAATCTTCCTGAAACTAGAATAAGTAATAGAAAATGCATTATAGTCTCTTACAATACTACCTAAGAACCTATTCAACAATGCTCTACCATCTATAATTGGTTGTCCTTTATTATTCTATTGCACAAGAATCCTTTCATTAGGAGGTAAATGTTAAACATCATTAGTTCTTAGCTATTTTGTATTTCTCTTTCCTTGATCATCTATGAGAGATACTAATACCAAGCATAATCATTTATGAATTTTAAATTTGGTTAAGAAAACAATTTAAATACAATTTAAAGGCATTTGACTTACCAATGACATCAACAAACCATGCTCTTTTGTGGGTTGTAAGCCTTTGTTAAGGTGCTTGCAAATCAATTTCCTCATTTTCTTCCTCTTCATTTTTTGAATATACATATGATGTAGAAGTTAGTGTTTGTATAGGTACACATACAAATTGATATGGTGGTTGAGAATCACAGAGAGGTGCAATTGAAGGCTGAACATTGAATGTAGTTAAACATATCCTCACTTTCAAAGTTCTTGAAACAATGATTTTGTCCATAATATGAACATGTGAGAGAAAAAGCACAGAATAAGTATGTAGTTAAAATATATTTATGAAAGACAACCAATATTTATTTCCATTACAACTACTTAACGTTATTTTAACGTAACTAGCTCTCCTATATAGACCAATTACTAGTTTTATTCTCTGTTAAACTTTAGATTTGAACTTGTCATAACAGGAGTTTGTAGATATAGACCATAAGCAACACACTGGGTCACAACTTAATTTATTTTATCTTTTTATTTTCTTTTACAAGTGCTCATTAGAAATTTCTTTTACAAGTGCTCATTTAGTGGCTCCGGGTATATAGTTTGTTGCTTCCTTTTTAGAAGTTCAACTCTTCTACTCCATTGTCCTTATGCTCAGGCTATTTCAGTTTTATGACAACTTGATATTTGTTCATTTTATTAGCATGGATAAAAATTCCTTAGAGAAACTCAGGGAAGCAATAGCTGCACTGCTGTTTAGAAAGTTGTGCAGTCTATATCCAATAGTCCTGTTGAAGAAACATCTGTGTCAGATGACAACACACAAGCTGCAGAAATTGTTTCAGATGTAACTGCCACAAAGGAGATGTTCGCCTTCATCCTAGATTTGTATGTGGTTGAAATCCTTGTTTAAAGCTGATAATGTTGCTCTCAAGCATGCAAAATCATATACATTTTGTTATAGGTTGTAGTTGCCAAGGAGGCTGTTGGTAACCTAGGTGGAATGGTGAGGCAATTATTACTTTTTACAATTAATTTATAAGATAGCACATATTCAATTTTTTTACAATTTAAGAAATATTACTTAAATTATATATTTTTTGTATTGTAATATTCGGGTTATATCATAGCTAGTTTACTTGAGTCAATAGAACTCGACTCAATCACCAAACTGGTTATAAGATTGTACAGATCTAAACCTAATTATACACATATCAGACATTGGTGTAGTTATATATACTAGAAAATCTCAAATAATATGGAATCATGAACTTCAATTTCCTTTTTCTCTCATATAAGATACTTACTGTTAACAAAATATAAAACTTATTACAGAGAAACTGGTCCAAATAAAACTTAATCACTTTTCTTACTTGAGGCTTTGGTCAATTTATATAGACGTGCATGAGACATGCACACATGGGGCTAATGTTGAATTAACAGTATACATAAATAGGGAGGTATTATTAAGGTAATGGTTGAGACGAAGAAGGAACAACAGGAAGATTGTGACAAAATTTCTTCAGACTAATGCAATACAGATATGATAAGTTTGAAGTACTTTGGCAGACTAATGCTAAAGTGAACTGTATTTACTTTGCCAGACTAATGCAGATATAATGTTTGGAGGAATTACAGTTGTATGTGGAATATTGGGCAACTTAGGAGGAGGCTTTCTTCTTGACTTCATGAATAACACAATATCAAACACATTTAATGTTGGTATTTGAATTCTAGCATTTCTTTTGTACAAGTTTATGCATTTCCTAAACTGCTCAGCCTGCATCATTACCCTTAACACAAACTATAGTCATCTACATATATGAAGTGACCTCATTTTAGCTGACCAAAACGAGAGGGATTTTGCCTCATTAAAATCTTCTGTACTAGATTGTAGTAAGAGGTTAGGAGTATATGTTGTTGTGTCTGAATAGGCAAATTTTATTTCAGTCACATTATCTGATTCTTAATTGGTAAAAGCATGCCTCATACATGCTTTTAACATCATGATTTCAGTAATGACATTATTTGCCTGTGTAAGAAATAACTTGTTCACAAAATAAGGGAACCCTTTATCAAAGTCTGCAACGAGTAAATATCATTTATCAATTTTTCAGAATGTTTCAAAGAAAGATTTTAGTGCTTTTAACTCTGTTTTTCTCTAATACAACCATCTAGAGTGTACATGTGTTTAAGTTGTAATGGGATAATTATTTGAACTGTTAATCTCCACATTGTGTGATCTCCACATAACTGTAATGGACTAATATAGTTTACTCTCCAATAGAAATAAAATAAAATCGAGGTGTAAGACCTTATTACTCTAATAATACAGTTTGAATAATACAATCTCCGATATTTGTCCTTTACAGTCCTAAATTAATTTACTCTGGCCAAACAAAAAGAAAAAGAAGTAAATAACAATAAGTTATCATGTTAATTAATATAGAATGTGATTTTTTGTTCATCTAGGAAATGGAAAGTGACTATTGAAATGAAAAGAACCGAGAGACAAACCGGACACACCCCAGAAACACTCCAGAAACGAACCTTCCCGAAATGAAATCACACCTGTGAATAATTTGTTCACAAAAATGAACAACACACCAAATGTTAGCCACAATAGTGGTCAATTTTGAAGTGGAGAAAACAAATACCAAATAAGGTTTATCTGCGCAAGCGCAAGTTGGAGATGATATACCTGCGCGAGTTCGAGACGATTTCCCTGTGCGAGTTGGAATTTGAGTTGGAGAGATAAATTGAAGATGAAAATGTCTGTAAGCACCGATTCTGAAGTTCAAGCTGGAAAATTAGATTGAGATGAAAAACCTAAGATTGAAGATGAAAAACACGTGTGTGTGTGTGGTGGCTGAAAGCTTCTGGAAAAGGTTTTCAGGTATATTGTGCATCATTTGATTTAACTAAAAATAATATTAAAATAATTAAACTTTAATGCAATTCGCTAAAAAACCGTTGACACTTCTAGGGTTTGAAAAACTCCCAACGGGCACGTATTTTAGCGAAGATTCTATAAACTCCGTTAGAAAACTCCAGTTAAAATTAACAATTTTTTTTAGTGTTATTTCTTTTTTAAAAACACTTATGTAAATGAAACAATATTTAGACCATCTTTATATTGGTTTGTTATGCTGTTGAATTATGGAAAATTCTATTTTAGATTCATAAGTTATAAATAAACATTAATATTATTACTTCTTTACTACATCAAACTCGTGTAAGTATTATTAGTAAGAATCGACATTTTAAATTCAATTTTATACGTAATTAAAATTAAATATTTTTCTCAATTAACGGTTAAAAGATTTGAAAAAAAATATTGAAGTAGCTATTTCTGTCTTAAAAATTTGTATAAAATTTTATAAAACTTTTATTAAAATTCAGTTACGTATTCCTTAAATAAGTATGATATAATAATTAATTATTCTCCACACACATATATATATATATATATATATATATATATATATATATATAATTAGAGTAATAGGAAGATGTAATTATATTTATATATTTAGAATTATTTGTTCATTATACATTTTAGATACATAAAATAAATATTTATTCTATATATGTCCAAACTAAAATACTATTATTATATAATTATAATTAATTATCATTATATTAAAATAAAATGAATTAATTGATGATAAATATTTTTAAAAAAATTGTAAAATCCCTAACAAAATTAATCACCGAGGGAGCCATGGCAAAACGCGCCGCACCAGACCAAAATTCCAAAACGAAATCAATGCTAACATCACAGAACAGTGCATAAACAGCTAAAGAATAATACACTATTAGCTTCACCACCTATTGAATCATTTCAATTTCATTTCATATTCTTACCCACTAAGAAATGGATATAGCTATATTCTCTCCATCAGGTCTCTTTGGCGAAGATGACAGTCCTACTCGTAATTTCTCTCTCTCTCTCTCTCCATGTTCTTTTACCTCTATATTCCATTTTTAACTGGTGGGACAAATTGTTTGTGAATGCAGGTGAGGAAGATGCAGACTCACAGGAAAGCTATGTTGAAAGGAAGCACCAGTTTCCTGGGATGGTAAAGTTTCATTCTTTAACATCATCAGTAGCTGTTTAAGCAAATTCATCATGTGGGCTTGTTTTGGGGGACTGTCATATATTGAAAGTTTGAGGTTTGTTTGGGTATTATTTGATGGGTTTGGCTAAAGTACTGTGCTCTTTACGAAACTGAATTTGCAATTGAAAGGGGTTGCTCTTTATGATTATGCAATTGAAAGCTGTGAGTTTGTAGTGATGCTGTGTTTGAGTTGTCTCTTGGGAATGCTGTTTGATATGTGTTGGAAGGGTAAAAATTTGAGCTGAAGTGTTTAACTATTTGGAAGAGGAAAATGTTGAAAGCTAGTGAATGTTGACTGATATTGCTGAGTTTATTTTAGGAAGTATAGGATCTCTTTAATAGAAAAAAAAATTATTTTGTTTCGGAAGATCTTGGTATAGTAGGGTTTTTGGTCAACTCAATCATTGTTTCAGAAAGATTGGTGGTGCTTGTTTGGGATGAAAACAAGGGACAATAATTATGTTTGTTTCATATAATATCGTTTGGCTTAATGCTTGTGAGAGTAGTCAGGCTTGGTCTGTAAGTTGAGAAATCTCTATGGTTAAAAACCATATCTTTGAGTTTGGTTTGACAAGTTTACTACTATTGTTCTGGAATTTGATATGATTTGGTGTGAATCTAATCATTTAGATTTTTAATTGTAACACATCCATAGATGCATTTATCTGATTGTTATAGCATTGTGGTTTCGGGAGAAAATATGCTTTCGATATTGGAGTAAAGTTGATGATAATTTGTAAACCTACTAATACTCCCAACGGATCCAGAAAACAGATTATTGACGGATCAGGGGAACGTATTCTGATCCTGCCATGTATAGGAAGTTAGAAAGCTAAACTATCTTACAATAAACATGTGTGTGTATTTTGCTTAGTTTGGTAATTTAATACCGTCATCATATCACCTTGTGTTAATCATGGAATATCGTTATTCAAAATGTTGAGGTTTTTTGAGCATTAATTTGTACTGTAGTGGTCTGAGTTGCTCTATGCCTTTATCTTTTGTTCAGGAGTTGATTGTCCGAGAATTTTCCTTTCATCAACTGAATGCTAATTTACTCTGGCCAGGGACGTTTTCATTTGCAGAATGGTTAGTTCAGCATAGGTCATGCTTTGAAGGAAGGCGTGTTATTGAGTTGGGGAGGTATATGGTTTACTTGTACTTTAATTTATGTCTAAGCTAGTTATTACTTATTTGAAAGGGTGAAAGTTTTGCTGAAGATTTTCAAAGTGAAGTGATCTTAACTTGAGCCTATGATTGCATCCAACTGCACATCTATCAACAATTGCACTTGGTTGTATATTTCTTTTCTGTGAGTAGCACTCCGTTGTATTTCCTGTGCAAGTGTAGACTATGTCTATAGCCCTACGCATATCAAACAATTGATTTCATTTTTGCTTTGCTCATGTTGCATCTAATTTCAGTGGCACAGGAGCTTTGGCCATATTTCTTCGAAAATCATATAATCTTGATATTACAACTTCAGACTATGATGACCAAGAAATAGAGAAGAACATAGCTCACAACTGCCAGGCAAACGAAATACCTGTAATTCCTCACATAAAACGTGAGACTTCTTTCAGTTGACCTAGTAGTCCTTTGCTTCTTAGTTAGCTGTTGAGAAGGGTTTCAAAGTGGTGATTCTGATTGCACTTAAAAATCTTCTGTCATTAAAATATAATTTATGTATGAGCCTTATACATTGCCTAGTTAACAACTTGCTGCCATTGAGTAATTTTATCAGCTTGCTTTCTTTTATAACTCCCTATATGTCGATGATTAGTACTATGCATTTTATTGACAATGAAAATCACTTTGAAATTTCATTGTTTCATCTTTAGAAGTGACAGTTCATACCTTTTTTAAATTTGTTAGAATAGGCTCAAAATAGGCTTTATTAAAAAATTGTTGAGTTGTACCTCTCTATACCTAAGGTCCTAGAGTTGCCTTTACTTGTTTTCTACAGTTTCTATATATACATATGAGAATCTAAGAGAGACTTGCTCAAGCTCTCTAAAATATATTTTCTCTTTTTTTTTTTTTTTGAAGTTGGTATTAGAGCAGGTCGATCTTGCTTTGCTTGTCCCTATTTTGTTAGGGGAAGAAACTGTTGTGTGGCCATTGTTCATTGCCCTTCGTCACCCCTGACCGTCATATTTTGCTCTGGTGACAGTCGGATTTGAGGCGTCTCTCTAGTGATGACCAACTCCGCAAGTCTTGAAGGCAAAATCTTCCTCACGTCTTGCCACACATGACGTCTTTGTCATGTGTCTTAGACACATATTTTCCACGCCTTGCCTTCTAGCTATTAGAGTAATGCCACATGTCCAAGGTTGGGTTCGCCAAGACTTGGACAAAGATGTTAGTGAGATATCATAAAAAAAATACTACACAACAAAAGTTGGATTTTCAACTCTATGCTTTATTATGGCAATTTTGTGGAACCCATTGTATTGGGAAACTTTAGAATTTTAAAAACATGCACAATCTTTTGGAAGATAGCCTAGAGTATGTTTGCAAATGACATTTAGTGGCTCTATGATTTTGCCAACAAGTTGACATCGCTTGAGTATGCAAATCACGTTATGATGTCTTTTATCATTGAAAGTCAATTTGCTATTAAAGAACTGAAGATGTTCTTAAAGGTTGATAGCCTAGAAGAAATTAAAAAAAAGTTGGATAAATGTGGCCATGATTCTTCATGCTTTTGTTCATTTTAAGGATCAAGTCTTAGCAGGTCAAGAACTTACAACGACGAAGAGCTTGACAACACGACTTGTTTGTCTTCTAGCTCTTGAAGGTAGAAGTTTTCAAGATTCTACGAATCCTCTATCAAGGTATCTACATGTGGAGGAGGAAGTTGTGGCATTAGAGGAGGACATGATGGTAGAGGAGAGACATCTGTAAAAGTCATACCCAAGAAAATTGCTAAATCTCTCTATAACTTTCTTGACAAGACACCCAATATATCAAAATCTGGTGTTGTTGAATCAAAGTTTACTAATGAGGAATATTAAGAATATTTAAGGCTGAAATCTAACAACCAAGGACAATCATCTACAAATTTCAATTTGTCAACAACAAGCATTTCATAATATGTGGAAAGTCGAAGTCCATGGATATTTGACTCGTGATACAAACATAATTGAGAAAATTATGGGATAGAGATAAAGAGTGATCGCGTCTAGAGGAAGCTCTTTTCGTGTTAAAGACAATACATCCGAAAGGTGGTGAGACTTTTTGAGATAGAACATGCTAAGTTGTGAGCATACCTTTGACAACATCTATACGTCTCTCAAAGCTCAATACCGCTCAATTTGACGAGGATAAGGAATACATGTCTCGTGTTCCTCATTTTAGTGCAATGGGAGTCTAATGTATGTGATGATGTGCACCGGACCAAATGTTGTTAGTGTAGTTAGTCCAGTGAACAAGTACGTGAGTAGACCTGAGAAGAAGTATTGACAAGCCGTGAAGTAGATCTTGAGATACCTAAAGGTAACTGAGGACATTGGAATTCTTTTTAAGGGTGATTCACAACTTTGAAAGGATTCTCTGACTCTGATTTTGCTATGGACTTGGATGCGAAATGGTCCATTACGGGTTCACAACTGGGGTTCTCTAGTTAGTTGGAAAGCTATTCTCCAACCAAAATCGAATTTGTCAACCATGGAGGTGAAGTATATGGTGTTGATGGAAGTGAGTAAAGAAGGGATGCGGTTGAAGAGTTTGATGGGTGATTTAGGGTATGCTCTGGGAAATCTGAGTGCAATACTTTTGGCCAAGCACCATATGCAGTGTCTTAGGACAAAGTATATTGATGTCAAATATCACTTTCTTTGCACTAAGGTGAGGATTGAAGTGAAGAAGATCGAGATGAAGGAGAATCCTGCTAATGTGTTCATGAAGCTCATTCCTAGGAGCAAGTTCATGCATTCTAGGATTTCTTGAACGTGGATTTTTGGTAGTGATTCCAAGAGATAGTAGCTGCAGTTCTTAGATCTTGGTGTAATAAACACTTTGTAGGATGATGGGTCTGGTGGTTGAATACGTTGTTTGCTAGGTCGAAGGGTTGGCTGATAATCGTGTAGATGCGTCTAATGACTTCACGTCATCTGATAGTATGAGCAATTGATGTTTCAGTTGTTCATTGTTTGGTAAATCAATAGTCGTTGTATGCGTTCTGTTATGTTAGTTATCATCATGTGCTTTTAACTAACTTCTAATTGTTTTGTAGCTATTTATAAGGGTGACTTATACTTGTTGTAGAACATAGTTTTATATGTTGAATGCAACAAAGTACCTTTTAGAGAAGCTTAATAAATGAGATAATTTTATTCATATCTATCTTGCTTTGTGAGTTCTTTCTATGTTGTCTCTTGTTGGTGTCATTCACAATCACTATTGCATTGTATCTTTCATTGTTCTTTGGGCTCATTTCGGCTCTAGGTGCACAACAATGAGAGATATACTCGGGGGAGGTTAGAATTAAGAACATCTATAATGAATAGTGTTAGTTAGCTATTTCTCACTAGTAGGTGGTTATAAATTTATAATTAATATTGTATCCAAATTATACACACACATATATTGTGACCGATTAGCAATGTGTATTCCTCCTCTAATTCCAGTACCAGTTCATTTTATGTTGTTTCTTGTATTACTATGGATTCTGTAATTAATTTCTCTTCTAAAATTACTAAATGTGTTTGTATTTTCAGACACCTGGGGAGACAAGTTTCCAAATTCTGACCCTGACTGGGACCTGATCATTGCAAGTGATATCTTATTATGTAAGATTATTATTGTTTAATATCTTAGTAGGCATTTTTCTTATTTTTTAAAACTGAATATTAGTACATTATAACTAATTCCATTAAGGAATAGTCTGCCGCTGTTACTGATTTGTAAACTGGTAAAACTACCAGTATTTCTTGCAAATTGAAATGTCTAAAGTTACTAGCAGAATTAAAAAGCTAGATCTCATGTTCCCATTGGAATGCATGACTTATCTGCTAGTTGGTAGCACGTTAAGGAGGGTGATGGAGAATAACATCAAATGACGAGCTTAGTTTCACAATTCAATTTTTTCTGCAATGATTTAAGTTGCAATGTCCATCTAGACAAATTACTAGACAAATTTCCTGATCATCATGCTATGGAAAATGTTAAGACTGTGTTTCTAATCTCTTCTATTTTTAATTAGTGTCCTCTTGACCGTCTTTAATAAAGAAAAGAGATTATTTGTTAGAACTTAAGCATAAAGGAAGATCCCAATGCGAAAAACTAGTTTACTAGGTAGGATAACCTGAAGACTTACAACATAAAGTAACTGATCTTAATGTAAGATTGTTTAAATTGCTACCCCTTTAAGGGTGGATGTTCATGACGGTGGCTTTCACTCTATGGACATTCTAGATGACAACCCTTTCTCTTTGATGGTTTCACTCACCTATCATAACTTGATTTGCACCTTAATCTAGTTTATAGGTAAACCATTTCCCAATCCAACTTCCAATAAGAACATCAATTGTTAGGGCTTAAGCACAAGAGAAAAACCTAACCCAAAAGACTAGTTTATTTGGTGGGAGAAGTAGTTCATGTAAACTAAGTAATCTTATAAATATTTTTTATACTTTAAGACCATCCTATGAAATCTTTTCAGCCACTTAATTTTCGTTCTCTATGACCTCTTTAGGCCCATCCTATCCTCATTACTTATGAAAATTGTCTCTAATATGTATCAAATGTTAAATGTTTGTAGATGTAAAGCAGTATGCAAATTTGATTCAGACCATTTCCTTTCTTCTCAAATGTTACAAGCCCCAGCATAGCAGAGCTGTTTCTCCAACTGGAAATGATGAGAGTGATGGTATTATGCAGAGACCCTTCTAACCAACATGCTTTAGCTACTCAAGTTTGCATCTTTACTGAATCTTGTGTTGGCAGGAGATGTAGTGTTGCCGCAGCCATGCTTTTTGATGAGCTGGAGACGCAGAATTGGGAAGGAAGATGAATTGCTTTTCTTCAATGGTTGTGAAAAAGCTGGTCTAAAAGTGAAACATATTGGATCACGTGTATATTGCATCAACCCCATAGAAAGTGAGATATCAGAAGCAAAATCTTGATTAATGAAATTAAAGCATATCTGGGAGGAGAATGCAGTGTCACCTAGAAAGTTGGCCCATTAATAGAGTTTTTCTGGTCATAGTTATAGCTTCTAAAGATTAATTTGCAGCTCCTAGTTGATAACACTCATACCTACTTCCTACAAATCTTTTCATCAATTTGAGCTGAGAGTAACCATGCCACTATTTTTTTGAATGTTTTGTTTTCTTCTTAGTTGTTACATCACTGAGATTCAATTCTTGGTTTTTATTGAAACTTCTAAGATCAAGTTCTATTTTCTTGTTGCTTGTCACATCACGGAAATACATTTCTTGGTGTTGGTTTTCCATGTTGATATCATGTAACCTTATATAGATCTCATGGGCTAGTGATTCAGGTTGATTTGATACATTTGCTCTTATTCTAATTGAGTCCTTATTTTGCTTACAAAATGGAATTCATTTCTGGGTTGGCTCGATCATGTAAGATTGTATATATGGTATTTAATTGATAGACTCAAAACGTAGAATATTCTCATTACTTGCCAAGTTGGCTTCTCTTATCAACACAAAAAATTATGAAACTTGTGGAGCCCCAAAGGCTTGGCATGATGTACCATTTTCTCAAGTTTTGTTACGGTATCTTTTAGACAAAGCACTCTTGCTGTGACCTTGTTTTTGCTGAAGACGACAAATCTGATATAAGATTAGTTACATTGGTGGTTGTTATTATCTTTATGAAATTTGATTTGCATATGCTTGAGCTTGTTTGCTTTACATTTTTGAAGAGGGTGTGAGGAGTATGAATATTATGACCCAAAAGAAAATTTGGTACGGAAGTAAAAACTAGCCTTTGGGTACAAGAAATTTAAAACAATATTATGAGCGAGAAGTTTAGGGTGTGTGAATTGTTGTAATCTCTCACATGAATTCAGTTTCCACATATAAAAAAAAATTGTGGGATATGATTAACCTGTAAATGTTCCTTTTAGTTCTAGGTAATGAATTAAAAAAAAAAACATTTTACCAAATTTATTTTCGAAAATATAAATTATAATTGAATTTGCCGTTTTAAATTACCTTTTTAGTTTTTTGAAAGAAGGAAGTTCATAATAATTATATGTTTTAAAGTATTAATTTAATAATCCTCAAAAAGTATGAAAACACTTTGTCTTTAATGGATTAATTTGTTAACCATTTTGTTAAACTAATGTGGTCATATCGTTATATAAATTATTTGAAGATTTATATTAAAATTTTATTTTGAAAATTCATTCATTAATATTTTGAGCAAATTATAATAACCTCTCCTGACGTTCCACCCAATTCTCATTCATTATCAAATATTATTTTGACCACCCTTAAAGTAATGAAATAATGTTGATTTTAATTGTAATGATGAAATTAACCTTTTTTTTTTTTAGTTTGAATTTGTAATTGGCTTGAAGACTTGGCAATTGTTGGGTGAAATTAATGATACTTTTAAGGGTAAAACAGAACTTTCAGGTCGTTTTGCTACCTTTATCATTTTTCTTACAGAACTAAGGAAGAACTGAACCCATTTGGTATTCTGCCAGGACAATTTTGGCGCACAGAATGTGAAGTCACTGTAAACGTCCCTAATTTAATTCCTACTTTAGTTAAACTTATGTTAGGACAGATAATATCTAAAATATTTAAATATATTAAATTTGAATTAATTTTATTTCTTTTTAATGTTTTATTTGTATAAAATAATTAAATTTAGTGAAATTTAATTTTCTTAAATAAAAATATTTTATCTAGTATTGAATTTTAAAAATTAATTCAATTTTAAATAATTTTTAATAGTTCAAAAAATACCAATGATGATTTTTTGACTATCTTTATTTATGTTAAATAAAACTAATCTAATTAAAGCTTTTGTATTAATACTGTTTTTTTATTGTACTAAAATCAAATTTATCCCTTTTCAACTAATATCGTAGAACTGTCTCGCATTTGACTTAATCAAGTTTGTTTTTATTTTATGATGCTGACTACAATTATTAGGTGACTACAATTATTTAGGTTACTATTGTTTAATATTATTTTGATGACATTGATGGTTGAGGGTGTTTGCATGACCTTTTAATCAATGTTGGCTGAAAAGTTCTCGCAGTTAAAATAGATGAAAAAATAATCTTGGTTAATAATGAATGAAAACAATAAAAAAAATTAACAAACTATTGAAAAGAATAATATCTGTGTGTGAAAAAGAATATTTACTACAAACATTGACAAAAGAAAAATGGTGATAGATGTCAAATAAAAAAATAATAATAATTCATATTCGAAAAAAATAGTCTCCCTGATAAAAATGGTCTGTAACAAAAATAAATGATTCTAATAAATTATTAAAAAGAATAACATATTTATGTCTGATAAAAAAATTATTTTAGACATTGAAAAAAAATTATAACAGATGTCAAATAAAAGAAATCTAATTCACATTCAAGAAAAAATAGTCTCCCTAATAACGCTATTCAATAAAAAACAAATGATTCTAACCATTTATAAATCCTATTAACATGACGAAGAATTTTAAATTCTTAATTTTTAGATGTAAATTAAAATTATTTAATTTTAAATAATCAAATTACTTTAATAAATTCTATAATTTCAAATTATTTTTAAGTTTGTTTTGTACTCAAACAATGTATATTATCATAAAGTATCTTAAATTATTTATAAAAATAAACTACACTATTAAAATTTCCTATTCAAATATACTATTAATTTCTTTCCACTTTAATTTAATTTAAGTGTGAATTTAAATTACACGTCAGATAGAAATAAATAATAAATATGATATATGAGGGAAATAAAGATATTACATGTTAATTATATTAATTTAAAATTTTGAATTGAAAATAATATAATAAATCCTAATTTCCCTTATTCTAGAAAAGTGTTGAACTATAATTTAGTCTTATTTTGTTTTAATTTTTTTTTATAATTTGATAGTACATTAGACTTTTTAACTAAGTGTGAGAGTTGTCTATTAGAAGATAATGGATAGTGTATTAAAAATATTGTGTGTTTTTTCACAAATTTACTCTCTCTTTCTTCTTCTTCTCTGTGTGTATTCTAACAATTGGGATCAATATAAAGGTTGGAGGGCTAAGACTATATAAAACAATATAATTTCATTACTACCAATTTATCAATTCTCACAATAAAGAATTATGACAATTAGAAAATACAAATACAAGTGATTATGAGGTTTTAAGGAGTGTAAGATCTTGTTGAAAAAGGTTGTAAATATGTTGATGCAGAAGGAATGAAAGCTCAACGAGCCACATATAAGATTAAAAAGAAGGATTGCAAGGCGTTGTTCATTTTGTATTAGAATGTTGATGCAACAAACTTTGAGAGAATTTCACAAATAGAGATATCAAAGGAGACCTAGGAGATTCTTGAAAGGATTCATGGAGGTGCCACAAACATTAAGGTGAAGCTTCAAACATTATGACAACAATATGAGCTTTTGTCAATAGAAAGTAACAAGACAATGGTTGAGTATATTACTTTTGTTTAGGCGATGATGAACACGATGAAGGGTCTTGGAGGAAAGATGGTTGCATTGCAAGCGATTAAGAAAGTACTAGAAACTCTACAAACAAATTTTGATCACATAGTTGTGGCTATAGAAGAATCAAAGAATCTTGAAGAGTTGAGTCTCAAAGAGATTCAGGATTTTTTAGAATCACATGACAGAGGGTGATGGAACATGGAGAAGAATGGAAAAATGAGCAAGCTCTCTAGGTATAAACAGATCCAAAGAAAACCTTTAAGAAGAAAGATAAGAACAAAGAAAAGTAAAGGCAAGTGAACAAAAAATATGTGAAGCAAGATAGCAAGAAGTGAGCTGATTTTCAGCAAAAGAGGAACACAAATTTGTTAAAAATGTGAACAAAATGGGTCATATTGCCAAGTATTGATGTAAACCAAATCCAAGAAGAGATGAAGTCCAAATGGCTTAAGAAGAGGTGACGATGACTTAGAACAAGTGTTGTTAGTGGCAACCACCATTCAATTAGATGGACTTGAAGAAAATTGTTAGTATCTTGATATATGATGATTAACACAAATTACAAGAATGAAAGATTGGTTTATAAGTCTTGATGAATCAATTAAGAGCAAGGTGAAGTTTGCTGATGATTATGCTCTAGTAGTAGAAGGGGTTAGAAATATAATGATTAAAACGTAGAATGGTGGTCAAATTTATATTACAAATGTTTTGTTTGTTCCTAAAATGAAGAGCAACTTATTAATTCTTGGCCAATTACTTGAGAGAGGATATACTTCAAGATTGAAAGATAAAATGCTTCGAGTGTATTATAAATAAAACTTTGAAATCACCTTTAACCATGAATTGAACTTTTAAGGTTGAAATTGATGTAGTAGATCACAAATATTTTGCAACTATGACAAAGAAGGAGGAGTGACTTTGGCATTATTGTTTTTGGGCATCTTAACTTTAGAGATATGCAAAACTTTAAGACTAGAAACATTGTACAATGTTACCTCATATTTCTCCTTCAAAAGAAGTTTGCAAAGATTGTATGGAGACAAAGCAGTTAAGAAATTCTTTCAACAACATATTTCATCGAAAACAAAGGAGAAGTTACAAGTGGTATACTCAGATGTTTGTGGTCCTATTTAAACTAAGTCTCTCGAACAAAACACATATTTTGTTGTTTCATTCATTGATGATTTTTCAAGGAAATTGTGGACTTACTTTATTAAAATAAAAAGTGATGTGTTAAAAGTTTTTCAAAAATTTAAAGCCATGGTTGAATGAAGTAATGTGTTGATGATCAAAGTCCTGAGAACGGATGGAGGAGGTGAATATACATATAGAGAATTTCAAGAATTTTATAAAGAAAAAGGAATTGAGCATAAAGGAACTCCTCCATACTTACTATATCATAATGGTAGTGTAAAAAGGAAGAAGTAAATCATTATGAACGTGTTACAAAGTATGTTAACAACTAAAGAGTTACCAAAATATTTGTGGGGTGAGGTTGTGCCAACTATTGTCTATATTTTGAATAGATGTCCATCTAAGATTATATGAGGTTACTTGAGAAGAAGTTTGGTTCAACAACTAGCTAGATGTGAGTCATCCAAGAGTGTTTGGATCTATATGCTACAAACACGTGCTTGAGAATTTAAGAAAGAAGCTAGATGACATAGGAGAGCAGATGATATTGTTAGGATATTACCAAAATGGTGGTTAGAAGTTGTTTAATCCCATCAACAAGCAAATTGTAGTGAGTAGAGATGTTGTGTTTCATGAGTCTAATGGTTGAAATTGGACGTTAGACACAAATGAACAATATAAAGGGATTGTTATTAAGTTTGAGGAGGTTGAGACAAATGAAGAAAAAAATGTTGAATCAAATAACGCAGAAAGTACATTTATTGCTTTAAGCAGATCTCAAAGTGATAGTCATATTCCAAGCTGGTTTATAGGTTTTGAAATGACATCATATGTAGATATAAATGAAGAAGGAGATATTATTTGTTTTGTTCTATTTTCAAAATCTAAACCAATCACCTTTGAAGAAGCCATTACAAATAATAAGTAGGTTGTGGCTTTGAAGGATGAGATTTGATCCATTGAGAAGAGTCAAGTGTGGGAACTAGTGTCTTTACCAAAAGCCAAGAAACCAATCAATATAAGGTGGGTCTTTAAGATTAAGTTTCATCTTGCAGGAATAGTAGTGAAATACAATGCAACGCTTATAGTACATGAATTTCTTCAAAGACACGAAGTGGATTATAAACAAGTGTTACATTAGTGGCTCAAATCAAAATAATAAAAATTGTGGTTGCTATTGCTAATTCAAAAGTATGGATCATTCATCAACTTGATGTAAAATCTACATTCCTAAATGGACCTCTAAAACAAGTATATGTATTACAACCTCTTGGATTTGAGTTTAAAGGATAGGAAGCCAAAGTTTCTAAACTAAAGAAAGCACTTTATGGACTCAAACAAGCACCAAGATCCTCGAATATAAGAATTGATGTGTAAATGTTGTAACTTGGATTTTTGAAGTGCACTTGTGAATTTGGAGTGTATGTTTGTAAGATGCAGAACCTAGTTATAATGTTTTTGTATGTGAATGATCTTCTAATTACACGAAACCATGTAGGTGAGATTGAGTCCATTAAGAGAGAGATTAAGAGAGAGTTTATACGTGAATTTGAAATGATAAACTTGGAAAATTTTATATATTTTATGGGTTTTTAATTCATAAGAGTAAATGAAGGAATGATAAGTCATCAAAGGAGGTATGTGATGGAGGTGTTAAAGAGATTCAATATGTTAAACTGTAATTTAGGGTTTTAATTAAGTGTGTTTTATGATGTATTTTAATTAAGTAGTTGAATGGCCACTTAAAAAAAATAAAAAACTATAAGAAGGTGAATCATTCATGTTCTCATGGTGAAAAATAAAAATAATGATGATGCATTTGGTGGAAAATAAAGACAACACTAGTGGTATTAATTACTAGTGGGTATAAAAGGTTACGATTTACATAATCAGGATTAATATAGAATTTAAATGGTCTTACATAATTTGATCTATAAAGTGATGTACTTAGAAATGTAATGATATAGATGAATTTTGAAAGAAATTTTAGTTTTCTCTGCGTGAGAACTTTTATGGAGTTCTGAGTTATAAAAACCCAAATTTGATCTTATAAGGTAACCTATGGCGATCAACCCCATGACTTACCAGTCACATTCTCATATTTCTTAAGTGTGGTGTCAATATCCTTCTCCATTATCCAAAATAAGCAAAACAACTCACAATTATGTTATGTTAAAGCTGATGGCTTTCTCTTACATCCCTTTTGTTCTGACTATTATTGCCACTAAGAGATTGGAAGATTCATGAAGAAAAGAGATAAAAAGTTTAAAATAAAAAAGGCCCAAACAAAAAGTCACTTAACCTAGGTCCAAAAACGAGTTTAAAAAGGCCATTTTAGATTTTTTAAAGGCATCTAGACTTGGAGGAATGAGAGCAGCCATCAAGGACGAAAGCAATTCATCAATTCTTCTTCTTCTCTAGCAATCTTCCTTTCCTTGGGTTGTAATGACTACCATGAGTAGCTAATTCTTCATCTTTGGGATTGAATGTAATCTTTTGAACTTATTTATATTTTGATGATTTTTATATATAATATTCAGTTTCTACTCAATTGGTATTTTCATCTTGTGCTTAATGCTAGATTTTATCTGATCAATAGAGTCTTGATTTTGATTCTTGAATTTAACTGGGAAGTACTTTTAAGTTTCTGACCTAGATGAAATTACTTAATATATTGGAATACTAGGGATAAGTTTCAATGTATTAATTACGTATAACATTTGTTCTTAATGCTGGGTAATTTACTAAATAGCTAAGAGATTAATGTTTAGGAAATTTCCTTATGAATTTCATGTCTGAGGAATTAGTGTGAATGATTTTTATATATGCATCAATTGTAAGTAGTTACAGATATTGTATGTTTTTATCAAATCCAAAATATAAATGAGGGAGATAGATGAAGTTCAATCACAGAATCATTCTAGATCTTTTAAACTCTTTTTAATCGTTATTTATTTTTTAAATTTTTTTTATGTTTATTGAATCAAATCATTATCAAATCATCTTGAAAATCATAATTGCTTAGTGAGTAGTGAAAACTGAGATTTATAAGCAAAATTGTTCTCTATAGGATCGACATTCATACTTTACAAATCTATATTACTTTTGACTTGATATACTTTCCGAAAAAGGTCAACATGAGGTTGTTGAGCCTCTTGTTTCTGGACAATAAAATCTAAACAGAAGATCAATAGGCCCATACCCATACTACTTGGCGCAATGTAGAATAAAAGACTTACTGTTTGAGCCATCATTTTTACTAAACACCCCCTAGGCCCAAGAGGGGACACAAGCCCAAGCCTTAAGCCGAATAGTAAAAAAACACTTAAGGAGCCACTAACATCTTTCGTAGGGAATAAGGTCACAGTGAGAAATTTTAATAGTATTTTTGTGAATAAAATCTAACATAGTCGTGGTCGAATATGTCCTTTCTTGATAAAAGAGATGTTTGCATTGATATTCTGTCAACACCTCACCAATATAGTGTTTAGTTCATTTTGATGCGATTTGTTTGCCTTGATCTTGTGATGAGGTTTCGTTTACTACAATATTATGATGAGGCTTTATTCACCTTGAAGTACCAAAGAGTCTAGCTTTGAAGTTTTGAATAAGCATGCCTTGAAGTTCCGGGGAGGCATGCCTTATAATTCCGAATTGACATTCCTCAAAGACTAAGGAGGCATGTCATTGAGTTCCGAATTGACATGCCTCGAAGACTAAAGAGACATGTCTTTGTGTTTCAAAAATTGACATGCCACGAGGGCATGCCTTTGAGTTCCAAATTCGCACACCCTTATGATATGTCTTTCCGATCTGAATTAACACGTCATTAGGTCGTATTTTTGCGATCCAAATTAATATGTATTTTGGTTGTGTTTTTGCTATTCCAAATTAACACATCTTTTGATTATTTTTTTGTGATATGAATTAACATGTCTATTGGTCATGTTTTTGATATTCCAAATTGACATGTCTTTCAGTCGTGTTTTTGAGATTCCAAGTTAATACACCTTTCAATCGAGTTTTTACAATTCAAATTAACATGCCTTTTAATCATATTTTTGAGATTTCAAGTTAACACGCCTTTTAATTGTATTTTTGTGATCCAAACATCCATTATCTAACACAACATCACAAGATTAAAGAAAACACAAGTACAACCTCATTAAAAGTTTTTTAAAGAATATTTTGTTTGTCATGTGTTATTAAATCATCCAACTTTTTTAACAAGACATTTTGAAATACTATCATAAATTATTAATATTTATTAAAGTAAGCTATATAATCAATTGCATTATTTCATGTTTTAATTATTATAATATTTTAACATTATTTCATGTTATTATATAAGACAAATTTAACATAAAAAATTATTTTAATGATTAAAGATGAATAAATAAGTTTTCTTTATACTTAGTTTATTTTTAAAAGCATAATATTCTTGAAGGATCACGAAATAATATTTCTAAAAAATTATATCTACTAAAAAATAACTTAAATAAATTTTTTCTAATATAATAAATTAATTTTATTAAATCATTCAACATGGTGGTGAAATAAAATATATTATATTTATTAAATATTGGTGTAAGTAACCGTGATCATAGAACAATTTTGTATAACCGTATGATCATTCAATAAACAATTTCTGTATTTATAAATTAAAACTTATTTTATTTATCATATATAATTATTTCCGATTTTAACTTTATATATTTGTTTTTATCTTTCTTCTATTATTACAATTTTTGAAAATATCCATTTAAAACATAAATTAAACTGAAAATTTATTTTAATCTTTCAAATTTTTATTAAAATATTATTCATATAAAGTGGATCAATTTATTTAAGACTGTTAGAGTAATTTTTTATTTAATAAAGCATTAACATAATTCTATTTAAAGTGTTTTTAAACTTAAGTCAAATAATGTTTAACTTAAAAAAAAAGTAGCAAACAATTACATTTTATTCGATTCAGCATTTTCGTGAACTTTTTTTCTTAAGTCATTAATTATTTTTACAACAAATTTATTTTTTTTACTTTTAAATTCTTTGTATTTAAATTTATAGAGACTCAAGTATAGATATATTATTAAAAATTTTAAATAGATTATTTTCAAAGATAATAACTACAAATATATTATAATTAACATTTTAAGTATAAAAATTTCTCTCAAAAGAATTTTGGATAAATAGTTAAATTAATTACTTAAATTTACTTACCAACTATCATCAAACATACTAAAATATATATATATATATATATATATATATATATATATATATATATATATATATATATATATATATATATATATATATATATATATATATATATATATATATATATATATAAAATTAAGTGACTAATATATATATATACTAAAGATAATAAGTTTTTCGGTACATTTAATAGTACTCTACATTGTTTAGGAGTCGAGACGTTTATATAAATATTTTTCTCTTAACCCATCGAGGTGTCTTTTAAGAACAAAATCGTGACGGAGCTCTAAGCTCCAAAGCGATAATACCTCATATGTGGTGATTGACCCTAGTAATGTCATTTCAACGTACTTGAAGTCGGAACATTGGCCCTATCTATAACTGTGACGAAGCTCCAAACTCCAAACGGACAATATCTCGAATGCGGTGATTGACCTTAACGATTTATCTCAATAGATTTTAGGTTGAAACAATAGGTAATAAATAGTATTGAATTTTATCTTTTCTAAAAGAATAACTAAATATTTAAATGTATAAATAACTAATTAACTAATTATAATATATTTTAGTACCATGCGTGTTAGTATAAAAATCTTCAAATTTAAAATAGATTATTGTTAAATATAATAATTGCAAAAGTATATTAAATTATTATTAACAAATAATTCAATCAAAGAAAATTATTATAATTATTTTTTTTTAATGAAATTGTTTTTAATTAATTAAATAAAGGTCTAGGTACGCACCTGTCATTTTAAAATTGTGGCTAATGAAATCAAATTGTTGGCATCAAAGCTGGATTAGTTTTAAAGTTGAAGTCATTAGAGTCTCCTCCATACACTTCTTCGTTCTGAATTGTTGATTCTACCGGCTTTTTACGCAAGTCCGTAACGATTTATCTTACAATAGTAATCGGCAAAGCAGGTTGGAAGATTGCTTCCGATTTGGGGAAAATATTTACAACTTAATTATGAGTATTGCAATATAAACTCTAATTTTTCTTTATTCACTTGATATTTTAAATAGTAAAATTTAATGTCAATATACTTTTTTCCATGTTTTACCATGTGTTACAGGTTCTTTAATAAGTTTATTACATACTGTGTTTTTAATGAAGAACTTCATTTCTACATCATGTTTTAGTTTCACATCAATCAATAATTCGTGTAATAATGTAGCTTGACACATATATAGCAACACGTGTTTTTTGTTTCACATGTGGACTACCTAACTACTTGTTCCAATTTAAACTCTAGAAGATTGGGCCTCTAAAAGCACAAAACCAATCATATCCTTCTGCAGAGTTGGTGGAGCTATATTGTTTCTATGACCATCCTATCACCACTCCAATTTGTACAACAACTTCAATTTTATGAATTGGTGCCTTGCTTTGAGAAAACATAATATCATTTGTCATGGTTTCTTTGATATAGGAAAAATCGTTTAGTACTCAGAAGATTTCAATATTATTCTTATAATAAATTGTAACACCCCAATTTAACATTACTATACTCTAATAAGTGATTTAAACATACATGCATATACATATATACTTACATACATTACAATCTATCCAACAAGAATTTACATCAAAATACATCTCTTTCTACAGGGATTTTAAATTATCTATAAATATAATGAAGACTTTTTAAATTATCTAAAGAAAATATGTGGAGGCTCAATCAAGAGCACCTTCGACTGCTCATCTGCAACATTACCTGCTCCCGTGTATAACACGATCATCAAATATATAAAACAAACATACAAACACAAGCAAGAAAGGATATGCTAGTAATTAAAAAGATTTCTCATATAATCTAAATTGATGACATATATATATATATATATATATATATATATATATATATATATATATATATATATATATAATATTTAACACATATCAATCCATTAACATCATCTATCATTCAACTCATCCAATAATCTTAACTCATGCATCAAACAATACAGATAAACTCAATTATACATCCGGATGACTCGTGCATTGAATAGATCCTAAGATATGCACCTATCATCATACAACTCCAAGTTCTGAATCCACACATCCCTTAATCAATGAATTCTTACGATGATATCGAATGTTAGGAAAGGTTAGACAAGGATATGATAACTATGAACAAAGAATATGATAACATGGAAGAAGGTTTTTCTTTAATGTTCTTTTTTTTTTTGTTTACAATAGCTTACTTAATATAGAATTCTAGGAAACTAAATATAGAAATTATTCTAAATAAATACATTTGATATTCTTACTGATATTCCCTTGATTATCTCTAATATTCTACTGATTTGTTTCTTTGATACTCCCTTGATTATCTCTCTGATATTCTCTAATATTCCCTTGATTATCTCTGATATTCTACTGATTTGTTTCTCTAATTATAATATTCTAACACTCCCTCTCAAAGTGAGTAGTGTGATCACTAATGCTTAGCTTGCTGAAGACATAGGTAAATGCTTTGCCTGTAACAACTTTGGTGAGAATGTCTACTAACTGGTCTTCTGACCTTACAAACGAATGATATCCTTAATCTTCTCCTTGATGAAGTGTCTGTCCACTTCAACGTGCTTAGTTCTGTCATGTTGTACAAGATTTTTTATTTTCGTAGCTTCTTGCCATTCATCCTTTTTACTGTCTTCGTGAACTATTTTGGGAATGCCTTCAGCTAGAAGGGAGGTAAGAAAAGCTCTTGCAATTTCTGTCACTCCTTTTCTGGTTATCTTTATAGGATACCTGGAATTCCGGGGAACATGTTCTGGAGAATATCGGTCAGGTGGTACCCCTCTGTTTCTTCTTGGCAGAAGTGTGAAAGGCTCTAGTTCTGGTGCTAACTTGTCATTGTTAGTGACTTCATTCATAACAGGAGACAACTCAGTAGAGTGAAGATCACTTACCTCTTGTTGGACATTCTCAAAAGGATCCTCATTGGTTGTGCTGGTCCCTCCTACGTTGACAAAGAAATGCTCGTTGGCTCCATCTATTTGCTTTTTTGGAACAGTTTCTTGGTAAGTAAGGCTACCTAACCAACTTGGTGGTTCACTAGTTTTCTCCCCCTCAACATCAAGTTGGCTACTGAAGAAATATTCTGATTCTAAAAAATCACAATCCATAGTCACATATACACGGAGTGATTGGGTTGTAACATCGATACCCATTTTGATGTGTAGCATACCCAACAAAGACACATTTCTCGGCACATGGATCAAATTTGGTTCTGTTAGCTTTGAGAATATGAACGAACACAGAGCACCCAAAAACTCGTGATTGTAACATTTGGACAAGAGGGATATTAGTCTGAGTAGCTAGGATCTGTAGGGGTGTTCTGTGGTTAAGGATCTGGGAGGGTAGCCTATTCAAAAGATAGGCCGAGGTAACGACAACTTCGGGCCAAAAACATGTTGGAACTTATGCATAAAAAATCATAGCCCGAGTCATCTCTAGTAGCTTACGATTTTTCCGTTCTGCTACACCATTCTGTTGGGGTGTGTTTGGACAAGAAGTTTGATAAATTAAGCCATTTTCTCTGAAAAAATCTTGCATTGATTTGTTAACAAATTCTCCACCATTATCTGATCTAAGTACTTGGATTTTCTTGTCAAACTGAGTGTGAATCATTTGATAGAATGCATAGAACTTATCGGGTACTTCAGATTTGTGTTTTAGAAAATATACCCATGTCATGCAAGAAAAAATAACACAAAATACTGAAATTGATTATTATGAGAATTATGAGCTGGGCCTCACACATCAGAGTGTACTAATGAAAAAGCAGAATTGACTTTATTGTTGTTAGGAGGAAAAATAACTCTATGATTCTTTGTCGGTATACAAGTTTCACATTTGATGGGCTCAGTGTTACTAGTAAATAAACTAGGAAAGAAAAACCTAAGGCATCCAAATGAAGGATGTCCCAATCGTCTATGCCATAACCAGACTTGCCTTGTAACTGTTCCATGAGCAAGCATAGCATATCCCTTGTGAACAACCTCATCAACGTAGTAAAGACCTCCACGTTCAGTACCATGCCCAATGATCTCCAATGATCTCCTTCGTAAGAATGTCCTGTAAAAGACAAAAATTAGAAAACATGAGAACCACACAATTCAGCTCCTTTGTAACTTGGCTTACAAAAAGTAATTTTGATGATAGTGTAGGAACATAGAGACATTTTTTTAATTTTAATTTTTCTGAAAAAACAATTGAGCCCCCTCCTTGGACCGCAACTAATTCTCCACTGGCTGTTTCAATATGGGTTTTAACAAGTGTGGAGAGATTGTTAAAATCATGAGGGTCATGGGTCATGGGTCATGGTGTCAGTTGCCCCACAATAAAAAATTCACTAATTAGAATTTCCTGGGCTGGTATCCTTCTCTCTTGTTTTACCTCCATTAGTGACCGCGGTTCTTCCATGAACGACTTACGATTTTGCTTCTTCCTCTCTTCCAATGTCACCATCGTTGCTACTGGTGGTCTACGGGACGTCCACGGTAGTGGTAGCCTTGCGATTTTTTGGTTTAGAATCTTCCCACTATTCAAGATAACCCATGATTTTGAAGCAAGTCTCCGTGGTGTGTTTCTTCATTCTACAATAAGTATAATGGATGTGGCTTTTGTCTTCCTTGTCTCGCTGTGATGGAAGTCGCCCGGCAGTTTCTTAGCTACTCCATCCTTGTCCCTGTCCTGGTGGTCTGTTTCTTGTGGTTAAGCCAATTATGACTTCCCTAATGATGTGTTCCCTTCGCTACTGGTGGTAGGCTTTAGAATTTGGAGTCGGGCCGCTTCTCTTTGGATAGCAGCATAGGTGGACTCTACTGAAGGGGTCTTCTCTTGCATCAAAAGATCTCTTCTGATGACTTCAGTTTTTCATCTATCCCTATTAGGAACTGATATAGTCTCTGTTCTTGTTTAATTTTGTTGAAAGTTGCAATATCATCTGAGCATTTCACAGGGTTTGGTTGCTTTCTGTCAATCGCCATCCATATAACTTGTAATTTGTTCCAGAAATCCTCTAGGGTATCTGATCCCTATTTCTGTGTGTTTGCTTTTTAGTGTAAATCATAGATTTGCACCGAGTCTGTGCCGCTTCTATAGGTAGTAGCCAATTCCTCCCATAAAGCCTTGGCGGTTGGGAAATGGGAAACATTGTTTATTAAACTAGTCTCAATATTATGAATTATCCAGGTGAAGATAGTTTGGTCTGCTTGTTCCCATTTTTCATATACTGGTTCTATCTCTTCTGGTGCCGGAGGTATACCTGTCAGATAACTCTTCTTTCCTCTGCCACCAATAGCTTTCTTCATGAGTGTTGCCCACAATGGATAATTGTCTCCATTTAATTTGAAACCAATTGATAAATTGTCAAGATTCGCTTGTGTTTGCTGAATCCTTAGGCCATTACGAAGCATATTTGCAATTTGCAAAATTAGCTCATCAGTAATGGTTGAGGAGTTATTCTGGTTTTGATTCATGTTGTTGCCAATTTCATCATTTGAAAATGACATTTTTGTTTTTTTTGATGTTTTTCAGCTGTGAGGGGGTAATGGAGCATTAATGTTGGTTTCTGAGTTCCCAGGATCTAACACCGCTTTGATACCATCTTATAATGATATCGAAGGTTAGGAAAGGTTAGACAAGAATATGATAACTATGAACAAAAATAAACAAACAATATGATAACATGGAAGAAGGTTTTTCTTGAATGTTCTTTTTTTTTTTACAGTAGCTCACTTAATATAGAATTCTAGGAAACTAAATATAGAAATTATTCTAAATAAATATATTTGATATTCTCTTATGTTCTTACTGATTTTCTTTGATATTCCCTTGATTATATCTAATTTTCACCGATTTGTTTCTTTGATACTCTCTTTTATCTCTATGATATTCTTACTGATATTCCTTTGATTATTTCTGATATTCTACTGATTTGTTTCTCTAATTATAATATTCTAACATGAATCACCAATCTTGTATGACAGGGTTAGCCCTTCTTAGACTTTCCTAACCAACTATATTTCAAGTTGTAGTCGCCCAGTTCAAACCTTCTTCGACTCTCACCACCTAATAATGTTCTTTTATTTGATTCTTATTACTAGTAGAGTTAGGATATCAATCATTATTGATAAAATCCTTAGACATCACACATCCTACTACATCTTGACACGAATATTTTCTTTTCTAAAAATACTATGTCTCGATCACAGGCCACATATATTTCAAATCATGGCGCAGATTATCACAAGCCATATTCAATCTTACCTTTATCAAGATCAATTTATAGATATTACACTACTAATTCAAGTATTATTTCCCCTACTCAATACAAGTTTGAAAAATAAGTTTAGGCCGAGTTCAAGAGGAGGGGGGGGGGGGGGGGGGGGGGGATGAATTGAACTTTCAAAAATTTTTGCAAAAATACCTTTTATAAATTGGAGAATGAAAGTTCTTTATTAAAAACTACTGAAAAATAATATTCAGAAATGCAAAGCAAAGGATCTATAAATTCCAGACCAGAATCAATCAATTGACTATTTAACAGAACTGAAAACAGTATCAAGAAGTTTATTGAAAACACATAAGTAATCAACTGAATAGAATACACTCAGTCAAACAGTAAATAGTAAATGCACTTAAAAAAGTGTGAATGATAGTAAAATCAGTGAATACACCAGAATCAAAAGTGGAAGCAATTTATTAATTATAGAAAATATTTCAGAATAACACAACAACAATCAAATGAACAATATTCTCAGTAAACTCAAATCAATCACACAATAATACAGTTCAAATTAATAGACAGAATAAGAACCAATAATTGTTTGTAAGAAAAAACTTGTTTCAAGAAATTTAACTAATTAAACAATGATTATAGATAATGGGAAACACTCAAACATGATCAAGAATAGGTTCAGTTAATTATACTAGAGAAATAAAAATTCTAGAGGACACAGAATATCACCAGTACAATGAACAATCAATTACGTGCGAAGAACAAGTAATTGAACAAGCAAGAACAGAAACAATAAGTGTTAAAGAAGAGGAAAAGAAAGATCAAGAACACAAAGATTTATACTGGTTAACCATTCCTTAAGGGCTACGTCCAGTCATTTGCCAACTAGCAAAGAGTTCTACTAATCACCAAGATCAGTTTTACGTAGATTACAACACTTGCAACTCGCAAGCAACCACTGCTCCCAGCAGCAAACAACCTACTACACCCTATAGTAGATGTCTAACCAATGCAGAACCTACTGTACTAAACTTGTTATAATTACAACCCCTATGTAATATGTAACACCACACCCACAGTACAAGAAATATCAATCAAAGAAACAATTACAATAGTGAATCCACTCAACAAATTACAAATGTATTAAGAACAGAGTAGAAACACTTAGCTCTGGATTAAGATCACAGTTTCACGAATTCACATCCAAAGCAATGCTCCAAGATTAGTGTTCTTGATGAAATTTGTTTGCTAAAATGATCTCAAGGTGTTTGCACTTTTTCTCTCTTGGAAGTTTCACAAGTATTTGCTTAAAATGACTTAGATGTTTGAAAACACGTGCTTGACCCTTATATAAGAAAAATGTCATAAGTTCTATTAAAATTTCAATCGATTGTATCAATCGATCAATCGATTGAATTTCTCTATGACTTAAAATAAAATTCATCATGTTCAAATCCTGAAAACAGTTTACTGAAATCCTTTCTAAAACGGTTTTTCAAATCCAAATTAACCTTATTTAAAACCTTTTATTAATTTGTGTTAGCACCAATGTTAAACATGTGATTTGTTGAAGTGAATATATATCAAAGCTTGTTAAAATTCTGACGGAACCAACTTGGACTAGAGATGTTCAAATGGATGACTTTGAGCCAACAAGAAGATGGTTGGGTGATTCGGTCTTAGGTTCTTAGTTGGGTTTATGTGTGAGTGTTAGCTTGGTACTTAACCATTAGTTGCATAGATCATCACTCTTGAGGAGCTTAAAGATTCACATGTGTCAAAACTGGATTGTTTAAAACTGAACTGGTCTTCAGAAATATGACTTGTACTGATTTTTGTTGACAGAATATTCAACCAATTGAATGATTGAATCAATCGATTGAATTGTGATAGTGATTATTGTTACAAGTTGAATTTTGACTGAGTCTTCTAACGGTCAATTCAATCGATTGAATGGTTTATCCAATTGATTGAATGGGTGACAGTTAACTTTGTTTAAAAACTAGTTTGCCTATATAAAGACATAGAGCACTAAGATTTTTAACAACAAGAAAAACATTTTTGAGAATTCCTCGAGAGAAAAAGCGCCTAGTTTGTGTAAACACATTTGTGACATTGCTTTTCACACAAGAAACCTTGAAGAAAGTGAATCTTGAAGCATTTCGTGAGTGAGAGTTTGCGACTTTGGTTCTAGACCAAAGCTAAGTCTTCTAGACTTGGTCTTAATACATTTGTATATTGTTCTATGGAGGCATTGAATTGTTAATCCTTGATTCATCTTGAGTTGTAATCTATTTTTGATTATATTCAATTCCTGGGTTTGTAATTGGGTTGTGCAGTGGGTTTTTGCACTAGTTCACATCTGCTAAAGGGTTCACTAAGGTGTGAGTGTTGTGAGGAACAGTAAGTAGTGCAGGGAGTAGTGATAACTTGTTGTAAACTGATCTTGTGATCTTTTTAGTGGAAATCTTTGCTAGTTTGCAAAGGAGTGGACGTAGCCCTTGAGAAAGGGTGAACCAGGATAAATCTTTGTGTTCTTGATTTCTTCTTCTCTCTTCTTAAAAGATTTCTTTTATCTACTGGTGTTGTCATAATTAACTTATCACTATAATTCATTGAATGCTTTCTTAATTAGAAACTAGTTGCTCTTTAGACTTGTTGTGTTGCATCTGATTCAATTAAACTCTAGGATATTCATTCGTGCATTCTTGGATCTCACTGGACTATATTCGAAACTTCTTAATATTGGTTACTGAATCTTGAAGTGGTATTTTAATTTTGTAATCTGAATTAAACTCAAATAACTTCCGCTGTGCATATAATAAGATATATTACATTAAATTGATTTGCATAATTCTGTATCAATTTTGGACTAAATCTAAGTATATTCATATTTCTGCATTCATTTAATTAGTTTAATTTGTGCTTCAGTAAATTGAATTGTTTAATGGACATTCCAGAATTGCGTGTTGATTGATTTAATCAAGATATTTCATTCTCCAATCTAAATCACTTTCCTTCGTTGGGAAAATTTTTAAAAGTTCAATGCAACCCCTTTTGAACTTGGCCTAAACTTGTTTTTCAATTGGTATCAGAGCTAGGACTTGAATCCTAGTCAAGATTTTTGATCCATGGTCGAGAACAAGTTACCATTTGTTGAAGGTGCTTCTATTAATAGACATCCTATGTTTTCAGGCGTAAACTATCAATTTTGGAAAGTGAGAATGAAAATCTTTATTTAATCTATTGATCGTGGTATTTGGAATGTCATAGTAAATGGTCCATTCATTCCCATGCATATTGTTGATGATGTGCTAACTGCTAAGCCCTTTGATGAGTTAACTGATGTTGAGAATAAAAAAATACAGTATGATTAAGTTGCAAAGAATATAATAACATCTGCATTAAATCTGGATGAATTTTTCAGGGTTTCATAATGCAGTTCTGCCAAAGAAATGTGGGACATACTAGAAGTCACACATGAAGGAACCACTAATGTGAAAAGAGCACGCAAACATTCTAGATTGGTAAACTCAACACACACTAGATTGCCTTCATCAAATTGGGGGAGATTGTTAGCACCAATGCTAAGCACGTGATTTGATGAAGTCAATATATATCAAAGCTTGCTGAAATTTTGATGGAACCAACCTAGACTAGAGATGTTCAAATGGATGACTTTGAGCCAACATGAAGATGGTTGGGTGATTCAGTTTTAGGTCCTTAGTTGGGTTTGTGTGTGAGTGTTGGCTTGGTACTTAACCATTAGTTGCATAGATCATCACTCTTAAGGAGCTTAAAGATTTACATGTGTCAAAACTGGATTGTTTAAAACTGAACTAGTTTTCAGAAAAATAACTTGTACTAATTTTTGTTGACAGACTATTCAATCAATTGAATGATTGAATCAATCTATTGAATTGTGACAGTGATTATTGTTACAAGTTGAATTTTGACTGAGTCTTCTAATGGTCAATTCAATTGATTGAATGGTTTATCCAATTGATTGAATGGTTGACAGTTAACTTTGTTTAAAAACTAGTTTGCCTATATAAAGGCATAGAGCACTAAGATTTTTAACAACAAGAAAAACACTTTTGAGAATTCCTTGAGAGAAAAAGCGCCCAGTTTGTGTGAACACATTTGCGACATTGCTTTTCACACAAGAAACCTTGAAGAAAGTGAATCTTGAAGCATTTCTTGAGTGAGAGTTTGCAACTTTAGTTCTGGACCAAAGCTATGTATTCTACACTTGGTCTTAATACATTGTATACTGTTATGTGTAGAGGCATTGAATCGTTAATCCTTGATTCGTCTTGAGTTGTAATATGTTTTTGATTGTATGTAATTACTGGGTTTGTAATTGGATTGTTTAGTGGGTTTCTGCACTGGTTCACATCTGCTGAAGGGTTCAGTAAGGTGTGAGTGCTGTAGAGACTAGTGATAACTTGTTGGGAGCAAGGGTTGTAAACTGATCTTGTGATCTTTTTAGTGGAAATCTTTACTAGTTTGCAAAGGACTGGACGTAGCCTTTGAGGTAGGGTGAACCGGGATAAATCTTTGTGTTCTTGATTTCTTCTTCTCTCTTCTTGAAAGTTTTCTTTTATCTACTGGTGCTGTCATAATTAACTGATCACTTTAATTCATTTTGTGCTTTCTTAATTGGAAACTAGTTGCTCTCTAGACTTGTTGTGTTGCATTTGATTCAATTAAACTCTAGGATATTCATTCGTGCATTCTTGGATCTCACTGGAGTATATTTGAAACTTCTTAATATTGGATATTGTATCTTGAAGTGGTGTTTTAATTTTTTAATCTGAATTAAACTCAAATAACTTTCGCTTAGCATATAATCAGATATATTACATTAAATTGATTTGCATAATTCTGTATCAATTTTGGACTGAATCTAAGTATATTCATATTTCTGCATTCATTCAATTAATTTAATCTGTGCTTCAGTAAATTGAATTGTTTAATTGACATTCCAGAATTGCGTGTTGATTGATTTAATCAAGATATTTCATTCTCCAATCTAAATCACTTTCCTTCTTTGGGAAAATTTTTAAAAGTTCAATTCACCTACCCTCTTGAACTCGGCCTAAACTTGTTTTTCAATTTAATCAAGCAAAATTAATTTTTTTTGGAGCTTACTTTGAATCATAAAACATGCTACATATGATTTTAACCAAGATCAGACTCTCTCTCACACACACAACCTAAGTCTAGGACCAAAACTCCAACAAGATCTATGAAGCTTCAACCAATCCACATAGCTGACTATGATCCAATGTAGACTCCATTCTTGTGTAGATTTCATCAAATCATATAGCAACTCTTGGTGCTAATAAAGTTAACTAATCACAAAAAAAAATCAAACAATCACTCATTCAGTGCTCAAGATCCAGTTCAAACCTGCAAGAAAAACTTGAGCATTGATGATAAAGTATTTATACATTCAAGTCTTTTATCCTAGAGTTTTATTTGAAAATAGATAACTAATATAAACATGTAACTAACTTCCATTACTTGGCTTCAATAGAGCACTCTTTAAAAGAGTTCCCAAGCCTATAGTTCACAAGATCTCCTAAGATGTCCCACAGAGTTTTGATCAAAATCAGACTATACCACTACGATAATGAACTAACAGAGACCTATCTTGATGTCTTAGATATTACGTGCATGCTACTTTTCCAGAATACCTAAGAACACTTGAAGACTTACTCAATGAAAATAAACAAAAAATGAACTTACTCTGTTCAAGAATATGATCGTACACTCTTGATCTACTCGACGCCAGGAGGCTAGAGGTGTCCTCCTTATGAGAATTGGGGTTAGAAATTTAGAGAGAAAGTAGAGAAATTAAGGAGAACCCATTTCTAGAGAGATAGAGATTTTGCGAAAATGAAACTTGAATATTAGGTTTTTCTATAAATACGTATTTTTATTTAATATTAAAATATTCATGTATTCCTTTTTACTTTTATCACTTCTACTTTAAAGAACCACTTTTTAGGGTGTTATATTCTCCCCAACAACAAAATTTTTTCGTCCTCGAAAATTGACATACTAAAAAGGAAATAAGGATAGATGTCTCTACTTGTTTGCTCCATTTTCCAAGATGAATTTCCATACTTAGTATAAAGACATTCTACCCAATGTAAAATTTCATACTAATTACTCAAATAATTCTACACACAAGTTTTAAGCAAGTTCTTTGAGGGTTGGATAGTTTGTCTGGTTTTTTAAAATATTTAGAATCGTATGTCAAAACTAGAAGTGAAATAAAATCTCATATTGACACTAGGTTGAAGGATACACCTTGTAATATGGTTATCTCAAGGACGAATGAGGTCGACATCTATATAGAATTCCTCAACTCTATTGGTGAAATGTACGTAGTCTTACTTAATCTATTTAGTGAGTCATAGTTCTTCTCATCTCTTTATCATTATTATAACCTAAGTCTAGCATTCCTAACTCTGACAAGACTAGAACAAATCCAAACCTTATTGCCACCTGTTGGAAGAATCCGAGAGGGTAAACATCGGGGAGATCACACAAGAACGAGAACTGAGCCAACATATAAGGGAATGACACCACCTTCAACCCAAAACCTTAAGGCGTTGGGTTTGTGGGTCTTCTTTCTTATATATTGCTCAACTTTCTCATTTCTACCTAATGTGGGACTTAGACTCACACTTGAATATCTAACAATCTCCCCCCTCAAGTGAGAGTCCCTTCCACATTGGTACACTCTCCCCCTCGAGCGGAAGCATTATCAACCAGAGTACATTACTCATGACCCCTCACTTGTACCGCCGTTCACACTCTTATACGGGACACGCTTGCCTGAAATCACCATCAGGAAGACTTTCGATACAGGGTCAAACTGTACTCGCCCAGGCCGCAAACCAACGGCTCTGATACCATTTGTTGGGAGAATATGAGGGGGAAACCGGGGAGATCTCTAACAATGAGAATTGAGCCAAACCACATATAAGGGAATGACACCACCTTCAACCCAAAACCTTAAGGCTTTAGGTTTATGGGTCTTCTTTCTTATATGTTCCTCAACTTTCTCATTCTCATAATAATAAATGTCCTCATGATATTAAGATTTCAAAAAAAAAAAAAAAAATCATATCAAATCCTACAGAAATTTAAAACAAAAAGGTTAAGAATACTATTATAATATTTACAAAAATAAAACCAGAATGATAAAACATTCTTCACATCCTTAATAGAAAAGAGAGTTTACTAAGACACACTGAAGTCAACCCAAAATACTCACATGCATGTAAACATTGAAATAAGTATACATTTTCCTGTCATTTTCTCATAACTCTAGAAAAAACATCCAAAATAAAATTGGTACGTTCTCACTTCTCATGGTAACTTAGCAAAAATCCAAAGTATATTAATAATATCACCGTCACATGCATAATTATATATACCATATGTGTTCACTTAATAACTTAACTACATCTCTTTAAACATTATTTTATTAAAATAATACATACAAAATTAAAATCAACAAGATTATTAGCTTGCACACATTATACATTATAAGTCCAAAAATAAATGCGAATTTTTAGGAAGACATTATATAAACTATATTGGATTAGTAGGGCAGAAGGTTTTGTTGCATATAAAAAACCTATCATATAAGTGTTGAATAAATCAATCCATAACCACAATTAAAACACCATATCATATAGTTAATCTCTTGAAAGAACTAATTAAGGAGACAAAAACTTCGAAATGACTATATACAAACCACAATAATGGTTTACTATATTTACATGTTATCTAAGAACTATTGCATATGAACATTAAATTGCCTTCACAATATTGTGGATCAAAACCATTTAATAAGATAAAATAATTGCTAGATTCCCAGAGAACAAAGTTCATCGTATGAAACATTTCCTTTTACTTTAAGAGAAATAAAGTGGAATCTATCCACCTTAACATTTATATGGTTTCAAAATTTGCAAAAATTTGAGGTTTAAATTAAAAGTAAATGTTAAGAGATAATTAAGTTAATCAAAAGCATTCAAGATAAATAGTCAAAGAATTACAAGTACGAATAAATTATTGCAATTTTACTTATCTACCTAACTCCAAGATCTTGAATTCATTCTCCCATCTTACTTCTTTTGTCTACTTCTAAATGTTTTCTTGGTTCAATAACTTTTAGTTATTTAAGGTAACTTACTTCCTCTTACACTACAAACATGATTTTTCCCTTTTTCTCAAGTCTCATTACAGTTTAATATTTTTCCAATTGTGTTTTTCATACGAAAAATAAAAATAAACTAGAGGCTGCAAAATGAAACAACAGTTACTCTTTTCTCAGAATGCTCACTAATGAGTTAACAGTGCATAGACCAAAAAGTCAAAATCTAACAGTGGGAGTAGGGATCCTTCAGAGATGGAAGATGCATAAGTAAATAGAGGCGTCTTACTGTCATATATTATGGCATGCAATATTGAATATTTTTTCTTTTTTTCAAAAAAAAGAGTGAAACATACATATTTCACCATGTATAGCATGTGCACTACTATTGAAAATAAAACAGATATAGTGAGCTAAGTTCCATAGCAATGCTCCTTAGGTGATGTTATAAATTTATGAGAATGCAAAAAGGAAATAACTACAAGTTCCAAATAGATTTTGGTTACAGATAAAAGATAAAATACAAGTGAGTACAATTGCATGCATAATCATTATCACGTCTCAATAACTTCACATTCTTGTATATGAATCTACTTACACAAGTCATATTGATATTTATATGTTAGCAAATGAACCATCCCAGTATTAATAATAAACATCATACTCTTGTAGAATAAATACTCCATAGAACATAACACTCTTCTATGAAGAGATTGTCTTTTACTACAAAGAATAAGTAAGCTTCAAAATTTTATTTATTACAACAACGTATACATGTATTATAGCTCAAATTATACAAACAAAGGCCCCATTTCATGATGATGAAACTATAGCAAGATACATTGTGCAACGTAATATAGGGGAAAAATATACTTAAGATGTTATGCTGGACAAGCAAACAAGATGTGTGTGACGAAGAACAAGAAAATTGTGAACAAGGACTAACATAATATCATAATTCAAACAAAAGAACACTTGAAAAGCTCAAACAAGATAGGATTAAAGCATTAACATCAGCCAACTATTTTTTTCAAACACCATAGACAGAAATAACGAAGATGGATTAGAAGTTCAAGATTTAGAACATAGTCACAAAAGAAACTAAGCCTTTGGAAGGGAAAATCAAATTGGGAGTATGTATGAAGCCCAGATACGAACATGGATACGAATATGACACGGACACAGACATGCAGATATGGCTAAATTGAAAATTAACAGACACAGGGACACGACAATATATATATATATATATATATATATATATATATAAATTTATTAAAATATACTAATATAGTTAATAATGTGAAAAAAAGAGAAACTTTTATCAAAAAGTTAACAAAAGATATAACTTCTACATTTCATCTTCATAGAAAAATACACCTTCTAATTCTGGTTCATCAAGAGATAAGCTGGAAATTTCAAGAATTCCATTGTCATTCAATGAAAAGCCATCTCTTGCAATATCCCACAATTTAGTTTCCTCTTCTTTGTATTTTAAAGAGTTTCTTGAAAGAAGATGAAGATTACTATAGACATAAACTAGATCTTCCGCCATTTTAGGTGCCATCTTATTCCTTTTCAAAGAATGTATAAAAGAGTAGGTACTCCAATTCCTTTCACAAGAAGAAAAACATGGTTGTCCAAGTAGCTTAAGAGCTATTTTCTGAAGTGTTGGTGAACGAGCTCCATGAACAATCCACCATGTTTTTGCATCCATTTTACCTCTAACTCTTAAAGAGTCAACATCGTGAAAATCTTCTCTTCCATTTGAAAACATTGCAAATTCTATATTTACTTGTCTCCTTACATCTGGATCATCAAAGTACCTCATAAAACATTTCTTCCTCTCATGAGTAAGTTTGACATCCCGATGTGGAGCAATTCTTTGTGAATCTTCACTTAACCATTCATCATTATAATATCTACAACATTATAAACATAAATAAAATAAATTAACATAATATTATAAATTTATAATGTTATAAATAAGATAATGAAGAGATGTGCTACTCTTGGTCCAACGATCAATTAATATTGAGTTTACTACATCAAAAAATGATGAATGTTCAACTTCTGTCTTTCTTTCATGTTGAAATATCACATTTTCAATCATTGAATCCCATATTTCATATACTAAGTCAAGAGTACTCGTATTTGTATCTGTTTTTCTAAGAACATCATAAATAGGGTGAGTAAAAGCAAGTATGTAATCAACCTTCATCCACCAATTATCATCCAACAAAATTTCTTTCACCAATTGATGATAAGCAACACTATTCTTTTCCGTATTTTTTGTTGCACAAATATTTTTCAATGCAAGATTTAAGGTGTGCACTACACAATGAGTCCAATAAATTGAAGGAAATTCTAGTTCTATAAGTATACCCGCGACCTTACATACAATTGCATTATCAGTTATAATTTGTACCACATTATTTGGCTCAACCTCCATAATTATATCTCTCATGTGTCTAGCCATAAAATCTTTGTCTTTTATCTCATCAGATGCATCTATTGACTTTAAAAACATTGGTCCACTCTCAGTGACAACCATAAAATTTATAAGTGGCCTTCTTTGGGGATCACTCCACCCATCACTAACAATTGTCACCCTTGTATGTTTCCATGAGTTCCTTATAGGTTGTAAAAGGTTTTCTACATGAATTCTCTCTTTTGAAAGTAAATGACCTCTCAATTTATTATATGTTGGTGGCACATATCCACTAAAATTAGAAGTATTAGCTGCATAAGAAAATGCACTCCTATAATAAGGACTTCTTGCTAAATTAAATGGTAAACCTAAAGAATAAAACATCCTCGCAATTTCACAATTAAGAGTATCTCTGGCTTGAATATTGCAAGAAGACTCCAAATGACCTTTTAATCTAACACTCTTGTTTGTCTGATTTCCTTCATCAAATACAGGTGGTAGAGGGGCCTTTTCTTCCTTTGAATTTTCTATTTTCACTATTGCTTCATTTTTTAATTTTTTAAACTCAACAAGTTTTGACGAGCTTACTTTTGGACCACTTCTAGCTCCTTCTCCTTTAATTTGTAATAAATGAGCTCTTACCTAGTGTAAGATCCATTGAATGAAAAATCACATAAATTACATTTGATCATATTATTTTCCCCACCACCAAGAGTTTTTCTTAATTTTGAAACATATATCCACAAAGGTTTTGTATCATCTTCTTGTTCCATAGCTTGGTTATTCATCTTAATTTCCTATAAAAAATAAATATAAAAAATTTACTTACATATAAATTTATCTAATAGAAACTAATTTATAATATAATTATATTATATAATAAAATTTAAATAAAAATTGAAATAAATTTACAACATATAAATAAATTTACAACATTTAAATAAATTTACAACATTTAAAAAACTAGTATTATATAATAAAATTTAAATAAATCTATAACATATAAATAAATTCACATCATATAAATAAAATATTGGTATTATATAATCTAAATTAAATAAAAATTGAAAAATATAAATAAAATTGGCAAATATAAATTAGTATTATATAAATTAGTTACTCCATAACCACCGTAAAACTTATCAATTGATAAAACTAAAAGAAATTTTCTATCACTGTTCATTTTTATGAAACTTGTCTCAGAATTAACAAACGAGAAAATAATAATAACAAAAAAACATTTCAAATACAGTTACCGTTTCTTTCAAGACTCTTCTTCTTCCTTCTAGAAAGAGTGAGAGGGTAGTCAGACAAGCTTCCTCGTCTTCCATAGCCTCGTCCACCAGACCAAGCTTCCTCCACCAGAGCAAGCATCTTCTCCCACAGAAAACGTCTCCATCACAAAGCGTCCCCACCACAGAAAGCATCTACCACTACAGATAGCGTATTCCACCAAAGAGCGTCTTTCACCAGGCGACTCTTCTTCTTCTACTATTTTTCCTCTTTTTTTTTATTTCTTTCTATTATATCTTCCAAAATTTATACTGTTTTTTAGAGTAATTTAAGGAATCAAAATATTTCATATGAAACGATTTTCTAATTCGAATATAATTGTTTTGGATTTTATGAATATTTTTTTACGATTTCTGTGTGGATTTTATGATTTTAGTGGAAGATACGTGTCTAATAAGGGTTGACTGTGTCTTGTCCGCATGTCTACGATGGATGACCATGTTCGCAGGAGAGGTGGGTGTCCGACGCGATGTCGTTCCTGCCCCTACCGCGTGTCCGTGTCGGAGGTGTGTCGAAAGTGGAGAAGCGGGTGATTACCCCGTGTCCAAGCTTCATAGGTAACTACCAAGACAGTAAAAAATATGTTTAAAAACAACACTATAATATAGAACAAATAACATTCACATCCCACAAGTTTACATGTAACCCCAATAATGCTCTTTTCTTCTAGTTTGCTATCCTATGATGAGTGAATTGAAAATGACCAGAAACACATGGTATCAAAAGGATTTTCATAGATATAAGCACATTGTAATAATCAGGATAGAAAATGGTATGAAAGTAATTTAATCTTTACCCATGATCATTTTAAAGATAAACTCGATGGATACTGACACAAGTCATTGTTTCACCTACTTGAAAATCACAACTCATAAATGTATTAAACAACACTCTTCCCTTACACAAATTGAGCCCATCAAAATATAATGACTAAGAACTCAAAATCATAAAAACACTTCTTCCAGGGTATTATACATCAAGGTCCAGGAACAACACATCAATATAGTTCTTATCTTTCCCATCATGAGGTTTAGTACATGCAGTGGGTAACAAAACAATAAAAATCCAGGCAGTGAAGGACTAGTGAGGAAGGGAAGATGTAGCCTTGGGTTGCAAACAACCTAACTTACGGAAAAGGAAATGGAAAACAAGGGAAAGTACAATAAGGAGGAAGGCAATAAAGAGGGAAAGGGATCAGAGTTTAGTGATTGAAGTATAAAAATTTAAATTAAATAAAGTTTTAAAAATAACAACGTAGGTATCTTGAATAATCGAAAGCTCTATTTACATAAAACTACATTTTTTTTTGTATTAAATTCATAATCAACAATTGAGAACTAACTAGTGAACTAAGTTCTGATTATCTCTACAATCCATGTGTTCACTTCATTCTATTTTTAGTTTCTTCTCACATGAATTTCATAAAGTGATTCAACTTCAACCAATTTTTTTTATATATAATGATACATACTTAATATACTTGTCGTCCAAGCCATATATCAAACAAGAAAATAAAGAAGTCATAAACTATACACAAAAATCACAGTTCCTGAAAAAAAAAAAAACATTTAATTGACAACCCTTTAAATTGCGTTAAAAAAAACTATTTTTAAATAAGATGGATAGATGTAAGCTTGATCGATCCTGAACGAAGTTAAGCTTTTCGGTATATATCTACTTAAGTCAATAATTTAATTCAAATTATTTCCTATACTGTGAAATAAACAAATAAAAGAAAAAGTAATTATTTAAAACATATCTTTAAAATGTATTTTAAACTTCTATTCTAATTTAGTTATGAGTGTGCACTGATACCATTTTATCAAGATCTTTTTTCTTTTTTAATATTTTCATCTTTATTCATAACAATTCTTTTTTTTTTAACTCAACCACCAGTAGGATTTCAAAATCACATCTAAACATCTAACTATACACATTTTAACTATTCATTAAAACTATATTTAAACAAATACAAAGAAAAAAAAACACAATATACCCACTACCCTTAGATCATCCTAAGGATGACTGACTCTGATACCATAAATGTAACATCCCAATTTAACACTACTCTATTCTAACAATTGATCCAAGCATGCATACATATATACTTACATACATGACAATCTATAATTTACATCGAAATGCATCTCTCTTCATAAGGATTTTAAAACAAAATCTATTTACATATAAACATAATGAAGAGTTTTCCAAAATATCTAAAGAAATTTTGTAGCAGGCTTAATCAATACCATCTTCGATTGGCTCACCTGCAACATTACCTGCCTCCGTGTATAATACGTTCATCACAAATAGAAAACAAACACACAAACATAAACAAGTAAGGGTAATCTTGTAACTAAAAGATTTTTCATATAATCTAAATTGATCACACACACATACAGATACACAGACACACACACACAGACACACACACACACACAGACACACACAGACACACAGACACACACACACAGACACACACACACACAGACACACACAGACACACAGACACACACAGACACACACAGACACACACACACACACACACACACACACACACACACACACACACACACACACACATATATATATATATATATATATATATATA